>Ga0123337_10006383_pt1 | contig 11274 bp, 7 predicted proteins | sample frozenSSSSmetaG_FD_89792 | JGI IMG/M metagenome (GOLD analysis project Ga0123337, IMG submission 89792) | Glacier valley bacterial and archeal communities from Borup Fiord, Nunavut, Canada, to study Microbial Dark Matter (Phase II) -... | ecosystem: Environmental > Aquatic > Freshwater > Ice >...
GTTCTTCGCGTTGCATCGAATTAATCCGCATGCTCCGCCGCTTGTGCGGGCCCCCGTCAATTCCTTTGAGTTTTAGCCTTGCGGCCGTACTCCCCAGGCGGGGAACTTAATGCGTTAGCTGCGGCACGGACCTCGTGGAATGAGGCCCACACCTAGTTCCCAACGTTTACGGCATGGACTACCAGGGTATCTAATCCTGTTCGCTCCCCATGCTTTCGCTTCTCAGCGTCAGTAATGGCCCAGAGACCTGCCTTCGCCATCGGTGTTCCTCCTGATATCTGCGCATTTCACCGCTACACCAGGAATTCCAGTCTCCCCTACCACACTCTAGTCTGCCCGTACCCACTGCAAGTCCGGGGTTGAGCCCCGGATTTTCACAGCAGACGCGACAAACCGCCTACAAGCTCTTTACGCCCAATAATTCCGGACAACGCTCGCACCCTACGTATTACCGCGGCTGCTGGCACGTAGTTAGCCGGTGCTTCTTCTGCAGGTACCGTCACTTGCGCTTCTTCCCTGCTGAAAGAGGTTTACAACCCAAAGGCCGTCATCCCTCACGCGGCGTCGCTGCATCAGGCTTGCGCCCATTGTGCAATATTCCCCACTGCTGCCTCCCGTAGGAGTCTGGGCCGTGTCTCAGTCCCAGTGTGGCCGATCGCCCTCTCAGGCCGGCTACCCGTCGTCGCCTTGGTGAGCCCTTACCTCACCAACAAGCTGATAGGCCGCGAGTCCATCCCAGACCGAAAAACTTTCCACACGGAAGAGATGCCTCTCCGTGTCATATCCGGTATTAGCTACGGTTTCCCGAAGTTATCCCAGAGTCTGGGGCAGGTTACTCACGTGTTACTCACCCGTTCGCCACTGATCACCCCGAGGCAAGCCCCGAAGATCACCGTTCGACTTGCATGTGTTAAGCACGCCGCCAGCGTTCGTCCTGAGCCAGGATCAAACTCTCCGTTGATGTTTAGCACCACACACCCACCACCGAAGCAGCAGACCTGCAGAAACTGAAACCCGTTGAAGGGTCATCTCACTGACCGAGAGCGAACAACCAGCACACCGACCCGAAAGCCGGCGAAAATAGTTGTTCGTAATCAACCAAAGGATAATCATACCGAAGACGGCCACACCCAGACCCAAAAAAGCCCGAACGCTTCACGACCGACCCCGACACGAGGTAATTGGCATCGATTTTTGACACGCTGTTGAGTTCTCAAGGATCGGACGCACACCATCAACCCACCCCCACCAGAGGCAAACATCCGGGGCAACCACTTCAATCCGGCACAACGCCAACCTGCATCTTGGACCAACGACCCGCGATCACAGCGGCCGGGCCATCAGCACTTGGCTCTCGGTTGGTTGCTTCACTCTAACAGGCCCGGGGACCCGTCACGACCACCCTGTGGTGGCCTCCTGAAGCATTGTCAGCATACATGAGCGGGACCGGCCTGCTTCGGGGGACCGAAGTCCTCCCCTTGGTGTCCGTTCCTCCCTCTCGGGCTGACCTGCGCAACTGTAGACGCAGGTCGCCCCGGACGCCAAATCCGTGCACACACAGCCGGATTCACGTCTGACGGGACGCACGACGCCCCCGGACCTTCACGGTCCGGGGGCGTCGGTGAGCAGGGTGCCGGTGAGCAGGGTTCGAGAGACCCCGTCGGGCCGTCAGGCGCCGACGGCTCCCCCCGAGTCAGCGGTACCCTTCACGATGTCGACGGGCGGCGTGTCCGGGATCTCGGGGAGGGTGTCCTCCCGCTTGCTCCCCTCGAAGGTGAACGTCGCGTCCTTCTCGTCCCCCGTCGAGCCGACGAGGACGAACTCTCCCGCCTTGAGCTCTCCGTACAGGATCTTCTCCGACAGGACGTCTTCGATCTCGCGCTGGATGGTGCGGCGCAGCGGCCGGGCACCCAGCACGGGGTCGTAGCCCTTCTTGGCCAGCAGGTTCTTCGCGCCCGTGGTGAGCTCGAGACCCATGTCCTTGTCCTTGAGCCGCGAGTCGAGCTTGGCGATCTCGAGGTCGACGATGGAGACGATCTCGGACTGGGTCAGCTGGGGGAAGACGATGATGTCGTCGACGCGGTTGAGGAACTCGGGGCGGAAGTGCTGCTTCAGCTCGTCCTGGACCTTGGCCTTCATCCGGTCGTACTCGGTGCGCGAGTCCGGCCCGGCAGAGAAGCCGAGGGCGCCCTTGGAGATGTCACGGGTGCCGAGGTTGGTGGTCATGATGATCACGGTGTTCTTGAAGTCGACCATCCGACCCTGGCTGTCGGTGAGACGACCGTCCTCGAGCACCTGCAACAGCGAGTTGAAGATGTCGGGGTGGGCCTTTTCCACCTCGTCGAAGAGGACCACCGAGAACGGCTTGCGCCGCACCTTCTCGGTGAGCTGTCCCCCCTCCTCGTAGCCGACGTAGCCCGGGGGCGAGCCAAAGAGCCGCGAGACCGTGTGCTTCTCGCTGAACTCCGACATGTCGAGCTGGATGAGACTGTCCTCGTCACCGAAGAGGAACTCGGCCAGCGTCTTGGCCAGCTCGGTCTTGCCGACCCCCGTGGGTCCGGCGAAGATGAACGAGCCGCCGGGACGGCGCGGGTCCTTCAGGCCGGCCCGCGTGCGGCGGATCGCCTGGGACAGCGCCCGGATGGCGTCGTCCATACCGACGATGCGCTTGTGCAGCTCGGCCTCCATGTTGAGCAGGCGGCTCGACTCCTCCTCGGTCAGCTTGAAGACGGGGATCCCGGTCGAGGCGGCGAGCACCTCGGCGATCAGCTCCTCGTCGACCTCGGCCACGACGTCCATGTCGCCGGACTTCCAGGCCGACTCACGCTCGGTCCGCTGGCCGACGAGGGTCTTCTCGTCGTCCCGCAGGGAAGCGGCCTTCTCGAAGTCCTGGCCGTCGATCGCGGCCTCCTTGGCCCGACGAACGTGCGCGATCTTCTCGTCGAACTCCCGCAGGTCCGGCGGAGCGGTCATCCGGCGGATGCGCAACCGGGCCCCGGCCTCGTCGATCAGGTCGATCGCCTTGTCGGGGAGGAAGCGGTCGTTGATGTAGCGGTCGGCCAAGTTGGCCGCGCTCACGAGCGCCCCGTCCGTGATCGACACGCGGTGGTGCGCCTCATAGCGGTCGCGCAGGCCCTTGAGGATCTCGATCGTGTGGGCGAGCGTCGGCTCGGCTACCTGGATCGGCTGGAAGCGCCGCTCCAGCGCGGAGTCCTTCTCGATGTGCTTGCGGTACTCGTCGAGCGTGGTGGCACCGATGGTCTGGAGCTCACCGCGGGCGAGCATCGGCTTGAGGATGCTTGCCGCGTCGATCGCCCCCTCGGCGGCACCCGCGCCCACGAGGGTGTGGATCTCGTCGATGAAGATGATGATGTCGCCGCGGGTGCGGATCTCCTTGAGGACCTTCTTCAGCCGCTCCTCGAAGTCTCCGCGGTAACGGCTGCCGGCGACGAGGGCACCGAGGTCGAGCGTGTAGAGCTGCTTGTCCTTGAGGGTCTCGGGCACCTGGCCGCGCACGATGTCCTGGGCAAGGCCCTCGACGACGGCCGTCTTGCCGACGCCTGGCTCACCGATCAGGACAGGGTTGTTCTTCGTTCTTCGCGACAGCACCTGCATCACGCGCTCGATCTCCTTCTCACGCCCGATGACCGGGTCGAGCTTGCCCTCGCGGGCCGCCTGCGTGAGGTTGCGACCGAACTGGTCGAGAACGAGCGAGCCTGCGGGCGTGCCCTCGGCCTGCTGGCCTGCGCCGACACCGGCACCGGCCTTCTCGCCCTGGCCGCCCTGGTAGCCGGCGAGCAGCTGGATGACCTGCTGGCGGACCTTGTTGAGGTCGGCGCCGAGCTTGACCAGCACCTGCGCAGCGACGCCCTCACCCTCGCGGATGAGCCCGAGCAGGATGTGCTCGGTGCCGATGTAGGTGTGGCCGAGCTGCAGACCCTCGCGCAGCGAGTACTCGAGCACCTTCTTGGCCCGCGGAGTGAAGGGGATGTGGCCCGTCGCCGCCTGCTGGCCCTGCCCGATGATGTCCTGCACCTGCTCGCGGACGGCCTGCAGCGAGATGTCGAGGTTCTCGAGCGCCTTGGCGGCGAGACCTTCGCCCTCGTGGATGAGCCCCAGCAGGATGTGCTCGGTGCCGATGTAGTTGTGGTTGAGCAGGCGTGCTTCCTCCTGCGCGAGGACCACCACCCGCCGGGCCCGATCTGTGAACCGTTCGAACATCGCCAAAGCTCCCTACCTTTGTCGAGATGCCTCGTTGGCATCCTAAGACGACTGAAAGCCCCTAGTCCGTGGTGGCCGTCGTGGCCGGTCCCGGAGGGTCCGGGGCTTCATACCGACCAACGATGCCGTACGGCAGGCTGTTCCTTACCTGAGTCGGGTGCGCTGAGGTTTCGCCGTGAGCGGACAGAGCCACTCCCGGATCCAGCCTCGGCGCTGACTCGTAGCACCCCCAGCGTACGTCGAGGCTGTTTCGGCGGCATTACCCCTGAACCGGGTCGGGCCGCCGTGCGCCGGACGGTCGGCTCGTCCGAGGCATCGACAGGGCAACTTACCCGGGGTAGGTTAGGGGTGCTCCGTTCCGCCCGCCGCCGCAGAGGACCCGCGATGCCCCTGTCAGCCACCGCCGTGATCGAGCCCGCGCAGCAGCGGCTGCGCTGGGCCCTGCAGCACGGGGTCCTGCGTGCCGGGCTGACCTACAGCGCCCGACGGGGTGCCCTCGGTGCGCGGGTCATGCTCGAGCCCGCGCTCGTCGCCGACCCGTATCCCGCCTACGAGACGCTCCGGTCGAGGGGGCGCCTCGTGCAGAACGGGCCGATGGTGCTGGCCCATGACCACGACCTGGCGACCGCAGCCCTGCGCAGCGCCGACATGGGGGTGCTCGGCGGCTTCCGGGGCCCGGCCTGGTTCCCGGTGCTCAGACGGATGGCGGGCAAGGGGCCGGTGGGACCCGTCGACCCTCCGTCACTGCTTGCGGTGAACGCCCCCGACCACACCCGGATGCGCCGCCAGGTCACGCGGGCCTTCTCGGTCAAGGCTGTGGCGCGTCTGCGGACCCGCACCGAGCAGGTCGCCGCCGAGCTGCTCGACGAGATGGAGGCCGCCGAGCACGCCGGCGGCGCCGACCTCGTGCGTGACTACGCCAGCCTGCTGCCGGCCACGGTCATCGCCGAGACGCTCGGAGCACCCGTCTCGATGCGGCGACAGTTCCTCGGCTGGGGGGCCGGGGCGGCGTTCTCCCTCGACCCCGGCATGAGGTACGGCGACTTCGCCCGCTCGGAGCACGACATCGCCGCGCTCGAGGACTGGATGCGCGGCCACGTGGAGGCCGTGCGCCGCGACCCGGTCCCGGGCACCGTGCTCGCCGACCTGGTCGCCGCGAAGGACGAGCGCGACCTGCTCAGCGACGACGAGCTCGTCGGGGTCTCGATGCTCCTGCTCGCCGCCGGCTTCGAGACGACCGTCAACCTGATCGGCAACGCCGTCGTCGCGCTCACCGCCAACCCCGACCAGCTCGACCTGCTGCGCCGCGACCCGTCGCTCTGGGCGGCCGTGCCCGACGAGTCGCTGCGCTTCGACTCGCCGGTGCAGCGCACGGCACGGGTGGTTCAGCGTGACACCGTGCTCGCCGGTGTGCCGGTCAGCCGGGGCCAGCTGGTCATCTGCGTGCTCGGCGCCGCCAACCGCGACCCCCGGGTCTTCGAGCGACCGGAGCGCTTCGACATCACGCGAGCCAATGCGGGCGAGCACCTGGCCTTCTCCAGCGGGGCCCACTACTGCCTCGGCGCCGGGCTGGCCAAGATGGAGGCCGAGGTCGCGCTGCGCACGCTCTTCGAGCGTTTCCCGGACCTGGCGCTCGACGGCGAGCCGCGGCGACGCCGTACGCGGATCCTGCGGGGCTATGACGCGATGCCGGTGCGGCTGAGGGCGAGCGCGTCCGCTCGAAGGGGCGTCCGCTCACCCGCCCACTCCAACGACCCGCCTACTCCAACGAGCTGACGTCGTCGGGCACGTCGACCGCGTGCGTGCGCAGCACGTCGAGGCCGACGATGTCGAGCACCGAGGAGTGGGTCGACGCGAGCACCACCGGGGCGGCGGCGCCGTCCGCGTGCGCGCGGGCCCAGTTGCGGGCCGTCACGCACCATCGGTCACCGGGCCGCAGCCCAGGGAAGGCGGAGGCCGGGACCGGCGTCGAGAGGTCGTTGCCGATGCTCCGCTGGTGCGCGAGGAACTCGGTGGTGACCACCGCGCAGATCGTGTGCTGCCCGAGGTCCTGCGGCCCGGTGGTGCACCAGCCGTCACGGAAGAAGCCGGTCAGCGGGTCGAACCCGCACGGCTCCAGCGGCGTTCCGAGGACGTTGAGCTCCGTCACCCCCCCATCATGGGTGCTGCGGCGGGCTGGTGCAGGAGTCGAGGGGCCTACCGGAGTGTCCCGGCCGCCAGAGCTCGACGATCTGCGACCTGAGGCGACCCGACGCCCGATCCGTCGCCGTCGCGACCCGCTCCCGCGCTGGTCGCCGGTGCTCGCCGGTCCTGGTGCAACGGTGATGACAGGATGCGCCGTATGAAGGCGTCGTCCCGCTCACAGGTGCCCCCTTTCGCCGTCATGGAGATCATCGCGGAGGCCAACCGGCGCCGCGCGGCCGGTGAGCCGGTGCTCAACCTGTGCGCGGGCGAGCCGTCGTCGGGCGCCCCGGCGGTGGTGCGCGAGCGCGCCCGCGAGCTGCTCGCCGCGGACGCGCTCGGCTACACCGAGGCCACGGGCACCCCCGCCCTGCGCCTGGCGCTGGCCGGTCACTACCGGCGCTGGTACGACGTCGACCTCGACCCGCGCCGCATCGCCGTCACCACGGGCTCGTCCGGCGGTTTCGTGCTCGCCTTCCTCGCGGCCTTCGAGCCGGGCGACCGCGTCGCGCTGGCCTGCCCCGGCTACCCGGCCTACCGCAACACCCTCACGGCCCTCGGCTGCGAGGTGGTCGAGCTGGCGTGTGGCCCGGAAACGCGCTTCCAGCCGAGCGTTGCGCAGCTCGAGGCGCTCCGGCGCCCCGTACGAGGGCTCGTGGTGGCCGGGCCCGCGAACCCCACCGGCACGCTCGTCGACCCGCCCGCGATGCGCGAGCTGCTCGGCTGGTGTGCAGAGCACGACGTGCGGCTGGTCAGCGACGAGATCTACCACGGGCTGACCTACGACCACCCCGAGCCGGGAGCCGCCGGACGCGACCGCGCTGGCGCGCCGACCGCCGCCGGCACCCTCGACGGTGGGGCGCTGGTGGTGAGCTCGTTCTCGAAGTACTGGGCCATGACGGGGTGGCGCCTCGGCTGGCTCGTGCTGCCGGACGACCTCGTCGAGCCGGTCGACGCCCTCGCCGGCAACCTCGCGCTGTGCCCCCCGGCCCTGTCGCAGCTGGCCGCCGTCGAGGCCTTCAGCGACCAGGGGTACGACGCCGCCCAGGCCAACCTGCGCCAGTACGCCGCCTCACGGGCCATGGTGCTGAGCCGCCTGCCCGACCTCGGCTGGGCCGGCGCCGCCCCCGCCGACGGCGCCTTCTACCTGTACGGCGACATCTCCCCCACCGGCCTCGACTCGCGGGTCTGGTGCGCCCGCCTGCTCGACGAGGCGGGGGTCGCGCTCACACCGGGCACCGACTTCGACCCCGGGCACGGGCACGACTGGGTGCGGCTGTCGTTCGCTGCGGCCCCCAAGGTCGTCGCCGAGGCGGTCGACCGGGTCGTGGAGTGGCAGCGCCGCCTCTGACGCCCCTGGGTAGCCAAAGAATCACCTCAACCACTGGTACTTGAGGTGATTCTTTGGCTACCTACCGGCGGCGCTGGCAGCGGCCGCACCAGAAGAGGTTGCGGCCGGCGACGATGCGGGTCCGGATCTTCGAGCCGCACACCCGGCACGGCTCGCCCTGGCGGCGGTAGACGTCGTAGCGGCGCTCGAAGGGGACGGGGGCGGTGAGGTCCTCCTCGTCGAGGCCCTCCTCGTCGGTCTCGTCGGCCAGCAGCGCAGCGGACGAGTCGGAGACGGCCGCCGCCAGCACACCCGCCGGGCCGCTGAGCCGACGACGGGCCGAGTCGGTGTGCACGGCGGTGAGCACCGGGACGTGCCCGGCTGCGACGAGGACCTCGGCCTGCTCGACCTGGTCCTCCACGGTGATGATCTGGTTGAACGCGACCCCCAGCGGCATCAGCCGCACGAGGTCGTCCCAGAGAAGCTGCCACGTGGTGTGACGCAGCTCGCGACCGGGGCGGAAGGGGTCGACGCGGTGGCGGAAGAGCACCTCGCAGCGGTAGACGTTGCCGACCCCGGCCACGATCGACTGGTCCATCAGCAGCTCGGCGACCGAGCGGCGCGACGTCGAGACCCGCGCCCACGCGATCTCGGGGTCCTGGTCGGCGCGCAGCGGGTCGGGGCCGAGCCGTTCGAGGATGGCGTCGACCTGGTCGGGGGTCACGACCTGGCAGACGGTGGCTCCGCGCAGGTCAGCGACGTGGGTGTCGGTCAGCAGGCGCAGCCGTACGGCGCCCCATACGGGCGGGGGACCGGCGGCGACGGCGTACTGCTCCACGGAGAACTTGCCGATGAGCCCGAGGTGGACGTTGAGCCAGCTGCCGCCGTCGTACTCGAGGAAGAGGTGCTTTCCCCACGCGGAGGCGCGCACGACGAGCTGGCCGTCGAGCAGTGCGGCACCGCCCTCGAAGCGGCCCTGGGGTGAGCTGGCGGCGGGGCGGGTGCCGGCGAAGGCAGCGTCGAGGGCCTGCGCCAACCGGTGCAGGGTGTGGCCTTCGGGCACTAGCTGGCCTTCTTCGCCGCGGTCTTCTTGGCCGCGGCCGTCTTCTTCGCCGCCGTCTTGGTGGTCGTCTTCCTGGCCGCGGTCTTCTTCGCCGCGGCGGCGGTGGTCGGCTCGTCGTCGGCCGAGGACGACGACGCCTTGGGGGCGGGGCGCTCCTCCACGGGCTCGCCGCGGCTGGCCTTGGCGCGGTCGACCGAGCGCTGCAGGGCCTCGAGCAGGTCGACGACCTCGCCGGTGGTCTCCTTGGCGGCCGGAGCCTGCTTGACGTCACCACCGTCGAGCTTGGCCTTGACCATCGCCTCCACGGCCTGCGTGTAGTCGTCCTCGAACTCGGCGGCGTCGTAGTCACCGGCCAGCGACTCGACGAGCATCGTCGCCATCGACAGCTCGCGCTCGGTGGCGTGACCGACGTCGCCGAGGTTGGCGAACTCGGAGCTGCGGATCTCGTCGGGCCACAGCATGGTCTGCAGGACGATGACGCCGTCGCGCACGCGCAGGACCGCCATGTTCTTGCGGTTGCGGATCGCCACCGTCACCAATGCCATCCGGTCGGCGGCCTCGAGCGCGTCGCGCAGCAGCGCGTAGGGCTTGCCGGCGCCCTTCTCGGGCTCGAGGTAGTAGGGCTTGTCGAGCAGCAGCGGGTCGACCTGGTCGCTCGGCACGAACTTCTCGACCGCGATCTCCTTGCTGCTCTGGTTGGGCAGCTCCTTGAGGTCGTCGTCGGTGATGACGACCATCTCGCCGTCCTCGGTCTGATAGCCCTTGGCGATGTCGTCGTAGGCGACCTCCTCACCGTCGACCGAGCAGACGCGCTTGTAGCGGATCTGTCCGCCGTCCTCGCGGTGCACCTGGCGGAACGAGATGTCGTGGTCCTCGGTCGCGGAGTAGAGCTTGACCGGCACGTTGACGAGGCCGAACGAGACGGCACCCTTCCACATCGCGCGAGGCATCGCGGCTGACCTTTCCCGGGGCGCCGTGGCCACGGCGCGAGGAACACCAGCATCCCCCACGGGCCCCACCGGTCACAACAGTCGGCCCGCGACCGCGTCAGAATGGGCGCGTGACCCGCACGGGAGAGACGTCGTACGACCGGGCCGTGGCGCCCCTGGTGTGGACGCACTGGCCGCACGTCGAGGCGATCTGGCGCGCGGGCATCAAGGGTGGCCACGCGACCTTCGAGGCGGAGCCACCGACGTGGGATGCCTTCGACGCGGGGCGGCTGCCCGGGCAGCGGTGGGTCGCGCTGGCGGGTGACGTGGTGCTCGGGTGGGTCGCGGCGAGCCCTACGTCGAACCGGCCTGCCTACGCGGGCGTGGTGGAGCACAGCGTGTACGTCGCGCCGTCGGCCGCCGGGCGGGGCGTGGGGCGGCTGCTGCTCGACGCGCTCGTGGCATCGACCGAGTACGCAGGGATCTGGACCATCCAGTCGGCGATCTTCCCCGAGAACGTCGCCAGTCTTGCCCTGCACCGGGCGGCGGGCTTCCGGGAGATCGGGCGGCGCGAGCGGGTGGCGCGGATGCCGGGCGGGCCGCTGGCCGGGGTATGGCGGGACACGATCCTCGTCGAGCGACGCAGCGGTGCAGTGGGACGTAACTTTCCCGACGGTGTTACCGGACCTTTTGGTCGTCCGTCGTCATCGACGCCACCGGCTGAATCTCTGGCCTCCTCGAGGAGAAGTAGTCCTTGACGAAGCTCGGGCGCGGTGGGAACCTCGACGTCCAGGGGGTCCTTGCACACGCCACTCGGGAAGTCACTATGGCAACAGACAACGCTAAAGAACCCATCTCTTCACGCCCTCCTGATCCCTTCGTCAAGGCCAGGGTCTCTGATCCCTCCATGCCACCGGTAGGTGCCTTGTCACTGTCAGGGTTGTTGGGCGACAGCGACCGTCCGGGCAGACGCCGCCTCTATCTCACGACCCGGCTCGATTACTACCTCGAGTTCCTCACCGACGACGTCGTAGCGATCGAGGACATTGGGCCCGACCAGCCCCCGTTCATCGGACTCGACGCCACGAGGGTCACCCTCGTGCGCGACGCGGCCGTCGACTACACCCGCAGCCAGGTCAAGCCAACAACGGACCCGTTCGAGCTGCAGGCCCGCGCGGTTCGAGCCACGATGTCGTCGAGCCTCGACGCGCAGACGTGGGAAGCGGAGTGCCCGGGTCCCAGCTTCTGGGGCGACTGTGGCACGGACTTCGGGTGCGGGAGCGAGCAGGACTGCCCCAGTGGCTTCACTGTCTGCAAGCCCCATACCTGCAACTGCACCGACAACACCTGTCGGACGGACTGCGCCCAGGCCACCTGTGCGGACACTCTCCAGACCTGCAACACCAACTGCAACCAGGCCACCTGCGGAGGCACCTGCCAGACCTGCAACACCAACTGCGGCCAGGCCACCTGCGGAGGCACCTGCCAGACCTGCAACACCAACTGCGGCCAGGCCACCTGCGGAGGCACCTGCCAGACCTGCAACACCA
>Ga0123337_10006386_pt1 | contig 11271 bp, 10 predicted proteins | sample frozenSSSSmetaG_FD_89792 | JGI IMG/M metagenome (GOLD analysis project Ga0123337, IMG submission 89792) | Glacier valley bacterial and archeal communities from Borup Fiord, Nunavut, Canada, to study Microbial Dark Matter (Phase II) -... | ecosystem: Environmental > Aquatic > Freshwater > Ice >...
CCGTATAGATTTTCTTCCAGATAGATTGATAGTTGCCGATGCCGAGGAAACGCTGCCAGATCGCCTCCAGCCGCTGCTGCGCTGTCTGTTCGCGGCTGCCCAGCGTGCGCCCCATCGTTTCGATTTGCATCACTACCTTGTCGAATTCAAGCGTCAACCTGCCCCCCGGCGCATATACCAACCGCCCGTTTGTTCCGAAACCTTGTTGTAGCCTAACACAAGTACAAGGAATCCGTCAATATGCGGGTCGGCTATGCTCGGCGCGCGGACCTTCTCTGTATAGGGGTGGGGCTTGACTCACGCGGACTGAACCAGTACCCCGTCGCACTGGGTTTTGCAGGTGAACGGACCCAGGGAATGGCGTTCCACACCAGACTCCACTGCACGTTGAGGACCGCCTGCTACTTCGCGGCCTCAAGCGTCTGTACGCCGCCCGCCTGCTCGGAACACCAGCCGGTTTTATTCGCCGTATTGCCGGAACCCGTCAAGACAGTGACTTTCCACCATAGAAAGCCATCGGCTGCTTTCGGTCCATCGACGATCTTCACGCGCGTGTCACCGTTCAGCATCGCGAGTGATTTGCCAGAGACACCGGGATTATCGCGCAGGTTGAGTGCGGTTGTCCCGCTACGCACAATCGCCTCGATGCCCACTTTCAGCGTTTCCTTCGCTATGGAAGTCTGCGTCGGTAGTCCGGCAGGCGTGTTGGTCGGCTTGCCGGGTTCGGTCGTGCTGGTCGGTGCAAGGGTGGGCGTCTCACTCGGCGGGATGTCGGTCGCGGTCGCAGTCGGGACGGCGGCGGTCTGCGTCTGGAAGAGGATCGCATTGCCCGCCGAAGAGGTGGAAAGGCTCACCGCCGTCTCGGACGAAATAGCCTCGAATGTTTTGGTAATTTCGACCGTCGCGCCCTGGCTACCGGGGAAGTTGCAGGCTAACACGGCGAAGATCAGCGTCGAAATGAAGAGAACGACACGCGGTTGTTGGAGGATAAAGCGGCGGTGGTGTGGCATGTCGTTCGATCCTCTTTTTACGCGGCAGAAAGCAGCGGGTCGTCAAAGGACCACGCAATAGCGATCCCGTTCTTATCGAGCAGCGCCGGGCGTTTCTTGCGTTCGACTGCCGCGCGGTCTACCACGACACGCCCGACATTCGGATGATTCGGCACTTCGTACATAACATCCAGCAGCGAGGTTTCGAGGATGGTTCGCAGACCGCGTGCGCCCGTCTCCCGTTTGAGCGCGAGGTCTGCGGCGGTGCTGAGTGCATCTTCGGTGAATTCCAGAATTACCTTGTCGAGTTCGAGCATCCGCTGAAATTGCTTGACGAGCGCGTTTTTCGGCTCGACGAGGATACGCATCAGCGCTTCCTTATCGAGCGGGTCAACATTGACCACGACCGGAACGCGCCCAACGAACTCCGGGATCATGCCGTAACCCATCAAATCATCCGGGCTGACCTGCCGCAGCAGTTCGGCACGGTTGCTACTGCGTCGCATCGTGAGCGGCGAGGCGACCCCGAAACCAAGTGAGGTATGGTTGCCGATGCGTCGCGCGATAATATCTTCAATCTTGTCGAATGTGCCACCACAAATGAACAGAATATCCTTCGTGTTGATCTGGATGAATTCCTGATGCGGGTGCTTGCGCCCACCTTGCGGGGGGACATTGGCAACCGTGCCTTCGATGATCTTGAGCAAAGCCTGCTGCACGCCTTCGCCGGAGACATCACGTGTGATCGACGGATTATCGCCGCTTTTGCGCGTCGTCTTATCGATTTCGTCAATATAGACGATCCCCTTTTCGGCGCGGGCGATGTCATAATCGGCGGCTTGAATGAGCCGCAACAGGATATTTTCGACATCCTCACCCACATACCCAGCTTCGGTCAGCGCGGTTGCATCCGCGATGCAGAACGGCACATCCAGCACACGCGCCAGCGTTTGCGCGAGCAGCGTCTTGCCGCATCCGGTCGGACCGACGAGCAGAATATTGCTCTTGTCGATCTCCACGCCGTCGAGCGTCCCACCTGCGTTGATGCGCTTGTAATGGTTGTACACCGCGACGCTCAAAGCACGCTTCGCGCGCTCCTGCCCAATCACATACTGGTTGAGGTGCTGCATCATTTCGCGCGGGGTCGGCACATGCTCGACGCGGAACGCGGGCGTGGGACCTTCCTTGCCGGCTTTTGCTTCTTCCTGCAAGATGTCATAGCACAGCATCACGCATTCATCGCAAATATAGACGCCTTCCGGTCCGGCGATGAGGCGGTTTACTTCCTCGTGCAGCCTACCGCAAAACGAACAGCGCTGCGCACCTGTGACGGGCGGAAAAATTGAGTTGGTCATCGTTGTCACCTGCAATTACAAGGGCGGACCGTAACCCGATCCACCCTGCTAGTATACCGTGAATTTCATTTGAAATGGAAGCACGCGCACATACTTTGATAGGCATTTTTGCGCCGCCTTCGCGATTCATACTACGCGGCAGCGCAAGCTGTTAGCGGATCATGAGACTATCCTGGGTGACGAACTTTGGGTTGCGGACGGCAAAAATGCTATCCCTACACAAACACGATAATTGGGGTAGGGACGCCATTTCTGGCGTCCAACCGACTCATCATGTAGAGATACCCTAACGCGAGCCGACCAGCGCCGCCGCTGCCAATGAGGGTTCGAGAACGCTATCGACGAGACCATACTTCACCGCTGCTTCCGAGTCCAGATAGAAATCCCGGTCGGTATCGCGCTCGATGACTTCCTGCGTCTGGCCTGTCGCCTGGATAAAGACGTTGTTGAGCTTCTCACGCAGGCGGGTGATTTCCTTCGCCTGAATGATCAGGTCGGATGCTTGTCCCTGCGCGCCACCGAGTGGCTGGTGCATGTGGATCGTGGCGTTCGGGAGCGCGAAGCGGCGTCCCTTCGTCCCGGCGGTGAGCAGCACCGTTCCGAAACTGGCCGTCAGCCCGACCGCAACTGTCATGATTGGAGCGCTGATCAGCTTCATCGTGTCATAAATCGCAAGTCCGGCATAGATCACACCGCCGGGGCTGTTGATGTACATCTGAATTTCGCGCTCCGGGTCCTCGCGGTTGAGGAACAGAAGCTGCGCGACAATCAGGTTCGCGACCTGATCGTTGATGCCTGAACCAAGAAATATGATCCGCTCTTTAAGCAGCAGCGAATAGATGTCATAGATGCGTTCGCCGCGCCCGGTGGTCTCGATCACGCTTGGAATTATCATGGAAGGCTCCGTTTATCCGTGTGAACTTGATCGTTTCAGTATACAAAGAGATTACCTGATTTCGCACATGGGCAAATAAGAAATGCGCAAGAAATGCACAGCCGGGGTGCAGCTTGTATATGGTTGGGTTTACAAAATTCGCCTACACATTTTCGCCGCAATTCGTGATATAATATCCACATAAGTAGAACGTTAGTTCGTTCCCGGAGCGATGATGGCGAAGCAAACGATCAGCAGTCTGGATGATTTTTTCCCGCGCGATGATGTGGCAATCGCGGCAAATGGCAATGGGTACGCGCCCATAGTGACGACCGACGCCGGGGCGCGGCTCGGTGTAATTATCGGCGGGTCGCTCAACAAGGGGCTGGATGTCAAACTCGATTTAGGAACGAACGTAGAAGACCTCGCAGTGGGGCGCTACGTTGTCGTGCATGGTGTCAGCAAACGCTTTTTCTGCATGGTCACAGATATTATGCTGGATAGTACCAACTCGGCGCTGCGCAGCGACCCACCCGATCTCTCGGATGCGTTCATGCGCGAGGTGTATATCGGGACGGCGGCCTTCGGGACGCTTCACGTCGCGCCGATGCTCTCCATCGACGAGGCGCAGAACCCCAAACCTGTCAAGACGATCCCCGGCCACTTCATGCCCGTCCTGATGGCGACCCCCAATGACGTAAACGACGTGTTTGGCGAAGAAGACGCCGACCATTTCAATGTCGGGCAGCCGCTCGAACTCGAAACCACGCAGGTCAATCTCGACTTGAAGCGGTTGGTCGAGCGTTCGACGGGCGTCTTCGGCAAGAGCGGCACGGGCAAGAGCTTTCTGACGCGCATGATCCTCGCGGGCGTGATCCAGAAGCGGCAGGGCATCGCGCTCATCTTCGATATGCACAACGATTATGGTTGGGAAGCCACACAGGAAGGCTCCGAGACGAAGGTGAAGGGACTGCGCCAGATTTTTCAAAATGAGGTGAGCATCTTCACGTTGGATGAGGAATCTTCGATACGCCGCCAGTCGAAATATGATGAAGTGGTGAACATCGGATATTTCGAGATCGAGCCGGAAGACCTCGCCACCCTGAAAACCACGATGGACCTCTCCGACGGCATGGTGGACGCGGCCTATTCGCTTCGCAAGAAGTGGGGTGAAGACTGGATTATCCGGCTGCTCGGCGCGACGGCAGACGACATCGATGCCGCAGTGGAGAATAGCAACATCAGCTCGGCCTCACTCTCCGCACTCAGCCGCCGGATGCAGCGCTTCGAGCGTTTCGGCTTCTTGAAAAAGGACGGTGTGAGCGTCAGCATCGTTGAAAAGCTGCTCGAATACATCAAGGCGGGCAAGCACATCGTGCTGGAATTCGGACGCTATGGTTCCGCACTGGAAGCATATATCCTCGTTGCGAACTTCCTGACACGGCGCATCCACGCCAGCTATGTCGAACGTATGGAAGCTGCGCTCGGCCTCGGTGGGGAGAAGCCGCGCCAACTACTGATCGTGATTGAAGAGGCGCACAAGTTCCTCGACCCGCAAATCGCGCGACAGACGATCTTCGGTACGATTGCCCGCGAACTGCGCAAGTACAACGTGACGCTGCTTATCGTGGACCAACGGCCAAGCGGTATCGATGAGGAAGTGATGAGCCAGATCGGGACACGCATCACTGCGCTGCTCGACAACGAACGCGACATCAACGCCGTATTGACCGGGATCAGCGGCGCTGCGGGCTTGCGAGAAGTCCTTGCGCGGTTAGATTCCAAGCAGCAGGCGATCATCATGGGTCACGCGGTCCCGATGCCGGTTGTGATCAAGACGCGCAACTACGACGAAGACCTGTACCGCGCTGTCAACCCCGATTTCGACCGCGGCGCACGCGAGGCGGAGAACATCCCGCGCGGGTTCGGGCGCGGCAAACGGCTCGGCTAACACGACAATTTCCGCAGGGGCTGTGGCTTGCCCAGCGCGTGCCGCGACCCCTGTACCAGAGATTGCGCCGTCTTGTGTAGGGGCGGGGCTTGACCCGCCCGCTCTATTTACCCAAGTTCAATCTAGACAACGGAGCCAAACCTTATGGCCGATCTGCAAACCACGCTCGATTTTCTACGCGACCTGAGCAGCAACAACAACCGTGAATGGTTCGAGGCCAACCGTAAGCGCTACACTGACGCGCGTGCTGCCTTCGAGTCGCTCATCAACGACCTGATCTTTCGCTTCACGCCCATCGAGGATTTGGGCGGCACGACAGCCAAAGATTGCATGTTCCGCATCAACCGCGATGTGCGCTTCGCCAAAGACAAATCACCGTACAACGCACACATGAGCGCGACCATTGCGAGCGGCGGGCGCAAGGGTGAGGGGCGCTCGTATTACATCCAAATCCAGCCGGATAACGAGTCGTTCATCGGCGGCGGGTTGTACCAACCGGATAGCACGCAGCTTGGCAAAATTAGGGATGACCTCGCGGAAGGGACGCGCGGTTTCCGCAAGATCATCAACGCACCGAAATTCAAGGAATATTTTGGAGACGTACAGGGCGAAGCGCTCAAGACGACGCCGAAAGGCTACCCGAAGGATCATCCCGATATGGACCTGCTGCGCATGAAGCAATTTCTGGCAACGCACGCCATACCGGACGCACAGATCGCTACGCCTGATCTCGCCGACCATGTGCTGGATGTGTGCGCAGCGATCAAGCCGTTCGTGAATTATTTTCATGAGGTTTTGGTATAGCGCCGTCAGCACAGAACTTGTAGAAACGCCTGCTGATTCGGCTCCGTGAGCGCCACCTGTCCAGCGGGCGAGAGGAATAGATCGACGCCATCCGAAACGGCTTCGTTCAATGCGTGGTCGGCGCGCATCCCGCTCCCGGTAGACACTTGTGCCGCGAATACCGCATAAACAAATGCCGCGAGCAGCGCGACCAGCCCCGTCCGCGCGGTGCGGTGCAGCGCGAATTGATAGCCCGCGAGGTGCTGCCGCGCGACTTCCGTGAAATAGGGTTCGGCTTCGGCTGGATAGGTGACAGTTTCCTCGGCGTGGAGCAGCACAGCGAGCGGCGTGGCAGCTTTGGAATAGAGGGAAATGAGCGACGGACGTAGCGCGGGCGCATTCGTAACGAGCCTGTGCAGGTCGGCAAACAGCGCGAGCGGATGCGCAGCGGGCGGCGCGCTCACCGGAATTTGCAAAAGGAACTTTGCTGCACGGGTGAGGCGTACCGCAACCGTATCTTCGCTGAGGATCGCAAGCAGGTCTGCCACCAGCACTTTGAGGTCGTCGAAGAGGATGTCCTCATCCGGCGTGAGCGGCAGCGCATCCGGGATTGTCGCGAGCGCCGTCACCTCACCCAGCAGCATTCCGGCTTCCTGCATATCGAGCGGCGCATCGGCGGGCGTCATCTCGATCAGGCGTCGGCAGCCCACATTGAGCGAGAGATGCGTACCTTCTGGCGTTTGCACTGTCTGGAACGGGAAGAACTGGCAGGCCAGTGGCTTGGCGCGCAGCCCCGCCGACTTGTGAACAATACACAGGTTATCGCTATCCAGAAAAACGCAGCGGCCACCGACCTTGTTGAGCGTGTACTGCCCGGTTGCGGAGTCGAGCAGGACGAGTGGCGCATCTTCCGGGACCTCGTTTAGCAGCGGACGCCACAGATCGAGATCGAGCCGCCGCGCCTCGCGCTCGGTGAGCAATACGTCATAGCTGCGACAGCCGCCGCCACATAATTTACAGGTGTGATGGCTGTGTTCTACCGGGATGAGCGGAAGCGTTGAGTCAAAATAGGTACGCTTTGCGAAGCTGGGCATGGGTCACGACAACATGCTACTGGTGGACCCTCAGAGTAGCACAGGCTGCCCCTGCATGGAAGAGACGAAATGCGATTTTGTTGAGAATTTCTTTAGGCCTCGTTTCGCAAATATTGAGACGCAGGCTGATATGCTTCTCCTGGCGGCGGTCAGAATTGCCGTCTGCAACTATGTAAAATAGGGGAGTCTCAAAATGACGACATCATATCCGCAACGTCCCGTTGTGAACGCCGTTCCGACTGAAGTCAATACGGCAGTTTATACACCGACTAGCCACGTAAGCTGGGGCTCGATCATCGCTGGGTTGTTCAGCGCAGTGACGGTCTTGATCAGCCTCGCCGTTCTCGGCATTGCGCTCGGTCTGTCCTCGGTAGACCCGAACGCCCCGGCGGGAAACGTCGGTGCGGGCATCGGAATTTGGGGAATCGTGAGCGCTTTGATCGCATTTGCCGTTGGTGGTGCGGTTGCAGGACACACGGCAGCGCTGCCAGGTCGTGGTAAGGGTGCGTTGAATGGCTTGCTCGTGTGGATCGTCGCGATCCCACTGCTCCTGTACCTGCTCAGCAGCGGTGTCGGTTCAATCCTCGGCACAGTGACCTCGTTCGCGACGACCGCGATCCAGGCAGCCGCGCCCATTGCGGCGGCGGCAATCCCGGCGGCGGCAACGGCTGCTCAGAACCCGACCGCACAGGCAGCCGCAGCGACTGCTGTCGCGACGGGTGTATCGGCAGTATCTGTGGCGGCAACACAGGTGCAAACCGCGGTTGCGTCGGTTGACCCGGCGCAGGTCAAGCAGGCCGCTGGCAATGTTGCCTGGGGTACGCTGCTGTGGCTCGGCCTCGGCTTCCTCGCAGCAACACTCGGCGGCGCGTTCGCGGCGCGTTCGGAAGATCGCATCTCGGTTGCCGGGACGGGCGCGACGATTCGCAGCTAGTCACGGAGTTCACGGGATAGAAGACGGGCGTTCAGATTTGAGCGCCCGTTTTGTTTTTATACTGCGATGTCAGCTACAGCCACAACCCCGTATTAGAACGAACATATGGCGCTTCGAGCGCCGCCTCTCTGACCACGAAGGCGCGTTCCATCCGCACTTTTTCAATTACAGATTCGTAGCCGTCGATCATCTTTTCGACGGTGAAGCGCGCGGCGCGTGCCTTCGCCTGCGCAGCATATATCGGATGCACTGCCGGGTTGCTCAGGAAGTAATCGAGATCGGCGGCAAACGCTGCCGGTTTTTCTGGCTCGCTGAGGCGTGCGGCACTGCCGAGGACTTCCGGTGCTGCGCCTGCGCAGGCCGCGACAATCGGCTTACCGACGCGCATTGCTTCCAGATAGACAAAGCCGAATGTCTCCTGGCTGCTCGGATGCGCAAAAACATCTGCCTGTCGCCACTCGCGTGCAAAGGCGTGATCATCCGCGACATGGCCGAGCCACGTTACGTTGTCCTGAATGCCAATCTCCTGCGCGACGCGGTGCAAATTGTCCCATGCGATGCCATCACCGACGATCCGCACTTCAATGTTTGGATATTTCGGGAGCAGCAGCGCAGCCGCGCGCAGCAGAATATCAGTGCGTTTGCGCGGATACATCTTCCCAACCGAGAGGATGATTGGATGATCATTCGGCTGGCGTGGCTCCACATCATAATAGCGCACCCACGCGGGTGTTTGCTGCCCATGCGGGATGGTGGTAATTTTCTCTGGCGGCAGGCCATAGAGAGTAGTCAATCGTTCCGCCGCGTAGTGGCTCCCTACCGTCACGGCGTCTGCCTGCTGCATCGAAACTCGGTCGAAGAACGCCTGCGCCTCGACCATCGTGCGGTATGGCTCCTCTTCCCACTGGATCACATCCCCATAAACAGCGTGCGCGCTCGCGATCATCGGTGGGCGGGTCGCGGGGTCCAGACCATAGCCATCGTAATCAAATCCGATGATCACATCGGCGGTGAAGATGCGCGGGTCGGTGCGAAGCTGCGTATTGAACAGAAAACGTTGGAGCGTGACCGTCACGTAGTCTTCAATATCATAGTTGGGCGCGATGACTTCGACAGCGTGGCCGCGTGCGCGTAGCCCATCTAAGAATGAATTGAAGAACATGGCGGTTCCGCTTCCGCCAATTACATCGGTCGGCCATGAAGTGACAATGACGATACGCATGAGTGAGGCTCCTGAGCGCAGAATGGCGTTTGAACGCAGACGACGCGACCTGTACACGTCTTTCGCTGTTGGATAATCGGAGCAGCGCGCCAAAATGAACCACGACAAAAAGTAGGCAGATACATCGCTGCGCCCCTACAGCCGCGAGTGTGCTAGGGCAATTTCCAGACCGGATGCGTCCCCGGAGTCAGGTCCAGGCGGTGAACATCCACGATGCCAGTTTTATCCAGCCGCACCCATACCCCAAACCCACTACGCCCAAACTGGTCGAAGAGGAAATTGCCGAGGCTGTAGCAAATCGGCGTCCCGTCAATGATTATAGTCGGCTGGCTGACATGCGGGTGATGTCCGATCACGAGCGAAGCGCCCGTCCGCGCCGCAAGCCCCGCCAGCCGAACCTGCGTCGGGTACGGCGTCACCCAATATTCCTGTCCCCAGTGGCATTGCACGATCAGCACGTCGCAGTGCGCCCGCGCTGCCGCAATTTCGGCCTCGAAGTGCGCTTCTTCGAGCCACGCGCGCCCCCAACCCTCGCGTTCGGTTACATCTTCGGGTGGGTCCGGGATTTGCGTATAGGACAGCCAGCCGATTTTTACGTTCTTGATCCATGTGAAGGATGGCAGCCGCGCCTCATCATGGTTCGGTCCCGCACCAACCATGTTCAACCCTACGGCTTGCAGCGCGTCCGCGGTCTGGCGCAACCCATCCGCGCCATAATCGAAGGTGTGATTATTCGCCAGCGAGAGCAGCCCAAACCCCGCGCGGCGCAACGCCCCCGCCGCCTCTGGGTCCGCACGCAGCCGCAGTGAGCCGGGACGCGCTTCAGCAGACTCACTCGCGATCACACATTCCAGATTGCCGACCGCCAAATCTGCCGAGCGCAGCAGCGACGCGACCTCTCGTAATGGATAATCGAAGTCCCCGCCCTTCGCCGCAATTTGATTTGCCGTACCGCGTGCGAATGAGCAATCCCCAACCAGCACGAGCGAAACGGCGTCAACGCTGGCGGGTTCGTGCCGGGCATAAATCACTGGGAGTCGCGCAAGGTCCGGCGCGTCATCCGCGTTATGGATGGATAGGATCGGACCCGCCGCAAGCAGCACCGCCGATCCGAGGAAGCGTCGTCGGTTCATGCCCCGATTGTAGGGGCTGTGGCTTGCCCAGCCCATCAGGGCGCGAGCGTGCCTAGCGCTTTGGTCGGAATTGCGCCGCCTGTGCCACCCCCGGAGGTGTTGCCGCTGTTGACTGCCGCCGCGCCATTCGTATCATCCTGCGCGCAGCGGAACCCGGTCACGGCATTGACGGTTACTGGTGATAAGTCGCGGCGCTGCATCGCCCGCAGGAAGAACGGCGTCGTCGCCCAATCGCCACCACGTACCACCTTTGTCGTCCCTGCGGTCGGACCTTTCGGCTTGGTCTGGTTGAGACCATTTTCGCGATAATAATTTGCGCCGTACCAATCGTTTACCCATTCGGAGACGTTCCCGGCAAGGTTCAGGACGCCTTCGCCGCTCACACCGCCGGAATAACCTGTCACATCCAAAGCGTTGAGAGTCCCTGTCCCGCCCGGTCCGCTACGGCTGCTATTGGCGAGTGTCGGGTCCCACTGGTTGCCCCAAGGATAAATCGTCATTTCGTCGCCATCCAGCTTGCGGCGCGCGGCGCGTTCCCACTCAGCCTCAGTCGGCAGGCGGCGGCCAAGTGCTTCGCAATAGGCTTTCGCGCCATACCAGGTGACGTAAGTCATAGGACGGCTGCGATAAATATCATTGGTAGGTTTGAAGAGCGTTCCATCCAGCTTGACCGGGCTGAATTTCGCCGCCGAGGAGTCCTGCGGTGCGAAGCACGACTGGCCGCCACATCCGGTCCGGTACGTCGCGCCGGTCGGCAGCGTATTCAGGAAAGTGATGTACTGATCGACCGAAACTTCGGTTTTTTCGAGAAGGAATGAATCCAGCACCACATAATGCTTGAAGGTGCTGTCCTGCGCGTCTTCCGGTTTGCACTGTCCCTTGTCGCGGCTGGTGCAATCGGTGACGGCCTGCAATGCCTCGTTCTGCGTCGTACCG
>Ga0123337_10006388_pt1 | contig 11269 bp, 12 predicted proteins | sample frozenSSSSmetaG_FD_89792 | JGI IMG/M metagenome (GOLD analysis project Ga0123337, IMG submission 89792) | Glacier valley bacterial and archeal communities from Borup Fiord, Nunavut, Canada, to study Microbial Dark Matter (Phase II) -... | ecosystem: Environmental > Aquatic > Freshwater > Ice >...
AAAGCTCTCGCTGAAGGTCCGACGCTGACGTTGCTCGGTATTCATTTTGAAGTTGTTTCTATTTGCCATGTTTTTTTACCATTTTAATCTCTTAAAGTGGTCAACCTATTTCAGGCATTGACAATGAGGGTATAGGGGATGGTGTATAGGGTCTAGTGGGTGTCGCGACTCGTCCTAAAAAAAGTTTACAATTTACTTGTTTAATCCTGTTATAAGGTTACAATTTTTTCGCGTTCTTGTTGGTGTTCTTCACCAACAAGCCAAATTGAGGTCAGGAGATACCTTTCTCCTGTGCAATGGTGTTACTGACTTCACCAAGCACAAGTAGGATAGTACGTGTTGGATGATTAGATTTATTCGAAGCGTTGGCATTTAAGCCAGATATCCACCCCATCTTTCATTTTTAAACGAAACCCTTTATATTTGACGTCAAATCTCTCACAATGAAGTTCAGTGCCTTGATAATCGTCCTCTGCGCAGTTTGCTCCGGTTGTTTAACAAATATTAAGACCATCAAACATAAGAAATATACTATAGGATTTTATGATCAAGAGGAATTTATTTATCAACGGAATTTTGTTGGATATTATGTCAATTCCAAAAAATATTCTGGATATATGGTCGATTTAAGAGGCCTTATAAGATATGAAGATGAATTTCCTGTTGTTTATGATAGTTTAGATCCCGAAGTTGCATTTCCCATTTTTTATAAACCTATTATTGATTCCATTGGATTATATGAAGAAAGCAAGGCTCTTATAACTGCTATTATTAGGAGCCATTATTTGCCATTGTATAAGGAACGTTTTATTTGGGTAAGATTCTCCTACATTTTGGATTTCGATGGAGTGAAGAAAACAATTATTCGTGAGCAATATTTTAGAAAAGGAAAAGCAACGGATTGGATAACAAATTGTAAAGAGGGAGACTTAATTCCAATCATTTATAATCCTGATAATGTAAAACAATCATATGTAAAATTAGCGGATTATTATGGCGAGGCAATATAGTGAGATGAAGGCCAAAAGTTGAGGTCATAAATTCAAACAAAAATATTTAAAAAAGCCCTAAAGATGATAAAATACAGCACCTTTCTCCTGTGGTTGGTGTTACTGACCTCACCAACCACAAGGTTAGATTACGAATACAAATAAATATTATGAAGACCATTTATTCAGTACTAAGCATGGCAATCCTCACTGTCATGTGTTTAAATTCATGTTATGAGGTCCATTCTGTGTTTCGGATGCACCAAGTAAAAAACTCCTATTGCCATTGTGATAGTCAAAAACGCAACTATAAAACAACATTTAAAAATGAAAAGAAAAGAACCGGCATGTATGTACAATATAATGATGGTGGATGCATTATCACACATGGCAGGTATGTGAAAGGGAAAAAGCGGGGGCTGTGGGAGTATTATAATAGGATAGGATGTCCTCGGTATTTTGTTTTTTACAGCAGGAATGATTCCAATATCCGGGATTCTATTGTTCCGGATTTTTAGTCTATTAAAGGCTGGGTTTTTGTTCGCCATTTTCTGGCTCTTGCTTGGTGTTTATTTCTCTATTTCGCCTGTGTCTGTCGATTGTTTTTCATTTTTGTTCCCACTGGAAAAAATAGTTTGCATGTTAGGACGTTAACTTATAAATTTACACCTAACAAAATGAATTGAGGGACTGGAATGAAAAAGGATAAGCATATTAAATTGAAAACTTAAAACAAAAAGTGAAAGGACATCAATATATATGACAAGATTCAGGACAAATATACTTACATGTGCAGTCATTTTGCTCTTTTTTAATGGCAGCTGCAAAATTAAATCCATTAAGAAACAAAATTTGGATGGACGATACATTTCGTTAAGTAAAAAACCTCTTCACCAGGTTTATCCTATGATCCCCGTTGATACTATGATTACTTTTTTTAATAGAGACGCGGATAGTATATTCATGTTAATCAACAATGAATCCATAAAAGCTTCAATTACATCTAATCATACTTGCTACATCATGTTAAATATTCATCATACCGAATATTTCTTGTCTGGAATGGATGATTCATATATGACTAGAATTGTTGATGGATTTGATGATATGGATAGGGATTGGGCTTCTAATTCGCTAGCTTATTTTTTGTCTCAATATGCTTTTTATGAAGCTTATTCTTATCGAGATGATATAACAAGTTGGAGATTGGAAGTAAAGGATGAAGAAAAGAAGAAGTGGAAAAAATATCTTCAAAAGCATTGGTAAGGATTTATAATCTAAAGGTCATCAACACGAAGCAATGAAAGGTTTGAAATTAATATGTTGTTTACTGCTATTTACAGTTATTGCTTGTAAACAAAAGAGGGAATCACAAGAAATATCGAGTTTTTATAATAGAAAACTCAACTTGGATTATATCCAAAGTGGGGGCACAAATTATTACATGAAATATTTATTAGATACTATCATGCGCAGAAATTGTCGAAAAACAGACAAGGATACAAAATATTGTTTATTTTCTTTCCCATGGCTAAGAGACGGAGGTGCAAAAGCGTATTTTATAGATCAAAATGATTCGATTTATTATTGGCTACAAATTTCAGAGCAAAAGGAAGCGGGCAATTTATCCGGAAAACTATCAAAAGGAAAAGAATTACTTGAGTTTAATTATGTCATTAAAACGGACAAACTGACATCAAAGGAAATGATAAATAGATGCGAATATCAAGTGTTTTTTAATCATCATATGACTTGTACACATAAAAACTTTGTTACGGACTCATATAATAACGAGTTGCTTCTTAAATTTTGGAACAGTGATACTAAATTGAACTTTGAATTTTATCGATTTTATGATGGTAGAGTGGATAGTTCGCCTAATCAAAAGATAAAATTGGATTCGTCCTGTCATTATGAGCGGCAAAAAATAAGATTTGTCAAATAACTATGTATAAGACAATGCTTTTGATTTTTGTCGTATTTGCTGCATGTTCACCAAACGGTAAAAACAATGGCCACGAGAATGCTGTCAAAGCAAAAGATTCAGGAAAATGTATCGACTCGACATCTTTTGCAGAGGAGACCTATTCCTATACGGATGGTGATCCATTTTACAGACAAGCTGATGATACCACTTATGATATTTTAGCTGCTTGGAAAGCTAAAGATACACCCTTTGTTGTCCATTATATCCGGTCTTTAATGGATACTAGCAGGTCTTTTTATGGTTTTTATTACAGAACTTCTTTTGTTTTCTACATCACGGGGATTAGTTATGGCCGTGACTTTGATTTAGACGAAGAAATGCCCCGCGTTTATCAGGGCGATCAAGCAGATTGGGTGGAAAGGAAACATATTGCAAAGTTTTTTTCACTTTATCTATCCTCCAATCTTTTATTCAAGAAAGTACCCCTTAAAGAGGCGCAGTATTTTAATGAAAAGTTTTATATGGCACATAGAAAAAAGGCGGATAACATTGACTCTTCGTTATTTGTGCGTGAAATGAATAGGTTGGCAAGTTCAATGGAATAACCTTGGGGATACTATACCTTAATGAAACGCATCATGGTTTATACAGCCGCATCTTAATAATACACTTCGTTTTTGTGATAGGTAATATGCAGCCTGTTTCTTATGGCTATTCTTCGGGAGCTAAGTTGCCCGTGCGTATATTTTTCAATCTTAAAAACTTGACCGGAATACCGGTAATAATAATAGACCTTAGTGGAACTGTCAGAGCCGAAATCCTTGATTAGCATAAAATAATCTGTTGTATATGTCTTGTATTCATTCTTAAAAAATATACTGATACTGTCCTTAACATAAGCAAGAATTCTGGCTTGAGGAAAAGAATCCATGAATACAGAAGAATCTAATGTGGAGATATTGTTGTGCATAAATGAATCCATGCGCTGCACATGGTATTGATAGTTTCGGATTGAGGGTCTAGGTTTGATAACATGACATGACAAGAGCAAGAAGAAGCTGATGGAATAGATGGTTTTTATATTGAAGGGCAGGGGACGCGTCATGGACTCAGTTCTTAACTTATCTTACTTCAAATAAATGGGTCCATAGAAAATAATGCAAAGGGTCTTTGATTCCTTTCGGTACATTTTTTTTCTTTGCATATTTTTTTTCCCAACCTTTATCCCTGTACAAGTGATGCTTGCTGGGTATAAAATGGATAGAATCTGAGGCCGTAAAAATTTCCACCGCTTCAAATCCGCTTGAGCAATGACTGCAAAACGATTCAAAAAGAAACAAGTCTTCGCAATGGATTTGAATGCTATTGTTCTTGTTTATCAGAGTAGAATCCAGCGCTAAATCAATTGAATTTGTATCGTTCTGCCCTGCCATGACGCGATTTCGGTAAGTATAAATAAATTCCATTCTCGGCGCTGCATGCAGAGCGGATTTATTGACAAAGATTTTAAATTCATTGCTGTCTCCCGGAACCACATAACGTGTTTGGCCGATGTATACATTAAAACGTTTGTAAGTGTTTTTAAACACTAGCTGTACCTCCTCAGGCTCCATGTTTTGATGAGGAATCTTATCGTAACTGACCCGCAGCGGCTTTTCCACATGAAAGGGCAGGCTATCATAGTTTAATGTGACCATGCCCGGCTTTGGATTCATCGTTCCTGTACTATAACATCCTCTGCCATCATACAGCAAAAAAAACGAATCAATAACGAACATGCTATAAGGAGCCCTTTGAACCTTTCCAGATTGATAATCCGAATAATACAAGAGTTTTTTGTGATGACAAGCTTGTAGAATGAGGCATAAGAGTAATATTTTTAAACCGTTCATGAGGTAAGATGCTTTAACAAGTGCTGTGATACAAACTTAAACAGAAAACATGACTTGAACAAAGGGTTGGTGATGGATGCTTTTAATGTGTTAGTGAGCAAAGCTTGCGGACCTAGATGATACCACACATCTGCATGGATTAGGTGATTTTTTTTATTGTGAAAAATAGTTATGTTTGTAACAGATAATCGAATTTTATAACACGAAAGTGCTGAGGTGTATTTAAAGAAGCCTTTTTGAAAAAGAAGTTGAAAAGAAATGGACTCTTACAGCCGAAGAAAAGGCTGCGAAACACCTTTTACCAAACATTTCTGCATGTACCAACCTTTGAGGGAACAAGCCAAAGTGATTTGATGAAAGCATTAGGAATTAAGTTTTAAGTTACTGATCAACACAATAAACTATGGAAAAAGCAACAATGACCAAGCTAAAGAGAAATTTTGAAGCGTATGCTTACGAACAAGATGGCATAGATTATTGGCTTGCCCGAGAATTGCAAGAATTACTTGGATATGCCGATTGGCGTAATTTTTTGAATGCAGTTGACAAAGCAAAAGAAAGTTGCAAAACCACTGGTGAAGCGGTTTTCGATCATTTTGTTGACGTCACCAAAATGATAGAGTTGGGCAAAGGTGGAAAACGTGAGGTGGAGGATATCATGCTAACCCGATATGCCTGTTATCTGATTGCACAAAATGGTGACCCCAAGAAGGAACAGATTGCATTTGCCCAAAGTTATTTTGCCATACAAACCCGCAAACAGGAATTAATAGAAGAGCGTATTCTGTTGATGGAACGCTTGCAAGCCCGTGAGAAACTGGCTGTCACCGAAACCGAATTGTCAAAAAATATTTATGAACGGGGCGTTGACAACAAAGGCTTTGCCAACATACGCAGCAAAGGCGATTGGGCATTGTTTGGAGGCCACAATACCAGTGCCATGAAACGTAAACTGGGTATTGCAGAGAATCGCCCACTGGCCGACTTCCTACCTACAATTACGATTACAGCCAAACAATTGGCCACAGAAATTACCAACTTTAATGTAAAGAAAAACGATCTTAAAGGTGAAGCCCGAATTACCAACGAGCACATAAAAAACAACACGGATATAAGAACCCTATTGGGCAAAAGCGGTATTAAACCCGAACAATTACCTGCCGAAGAAGATCTTAAAAAACTTGAACGCAGGGTGAAATCGGCGGATAAAGAAATTGTGAAGAAAAAACTGAAAGGGAAAGAATGAGGAAGGATCAAAAATATAAGGTAAGTGGAATTGAATATATGACAAACAAGTAGCAGACTTGCGAGCAACTATTAAAAACAACCTGACACAAGATGAACGCCAAGTGTATGATTTAGTTATTAAAGGCTTTTTTAGCCAGTTCATTGGTGTTACTGACTTCACCAGCCACAAGGTTACGCGAGGAAATTTCGCTTCATAAAATAGTTTGCATTTAATGAACTTACAACTTAGATTTGTCCATCATCAGACGATGAGATACCGGCAATTGACATGAAGTCGAGTAATTCAAGAAGAAAACGGTGCTTATAAAACACATGATATTGATTGTGCTTATTGGGCTTTTCCATACGAAAGCTCAATCTGAGCCTACTGTTGTAAAAGATTCGCTGCTTTGGGACAAAATTTCCGCCATACGACATCCATTTCTTCTCATGTTTGGTGAAGAGCATGATTTTGTATCCAATAGTCAGGTTGAAATTCGGTGGACTGACTATTTACTAGACCACAAGTGTATTAATACCATACTTCTGGAATATGATCCTTCATATGTGCTTTGGCTGAAAATGACACTTCAGAATGGAGATTCTGCCTTGTTGTTTAACTTATCCAAGCAGAATAAGGCATTACAACTTTACTGGAAATTTCTGTTCAAAAAATACAATGGTGTTCCTGTTGAAAAAATCCCCATCTATGGCATAGATGTGATTGATAATATGGATTATTTTTTTTCGAGGTGGGATAAGTATGCAGAGCTCCTCAACAACAAATCCCAAGAATTTCAAATGCTGAAAAAAATGATTCATGACGGTTCAGTCAAGAAACGCAAAAACAAAAGTATCGAAAAAATAATTGCATATGTCCAATCCATAGATATGAATAAGAACCTGAGCATTGAAATGAGGTATCTCATCAATGGTTTAAAGACATATCGTTCTTTAGGAAAGAAAAGAATAAGATTGGAAGAGAGAGATACTTTTATGTATGAAAATTACACTCATTTACATCGTAACGTCCCTAACTTACAGGCTATTTTATTTGTCGGGAAGTTGCATATGGCAAAAACGACCTTTAAATTAGGCAAAGATAAGGTCTCTCCATTGGGGGCAATGATCATGAATTACAACAAGAGCCTGTTGCCCCAAACCCCGAATGAACTCATCACGATTCTATTCTCATATGAGATGAAAGTCCAGAATACTAACGAGTCTAAATATATCAAAGAAAACCGATATGATGCCGTAAGAAGATTCCAGCTATCTTACAAAATGCCTTGTGAGTATATTCAAAAGGAGGATATTGAATTGCCTGAGATACCGATAAATTCCATTTCAGATCTCATGTTTGTCCATAACCAATGCACCGATTATGTCATGCTTATTTATGTTGAGGATATGCGTAGTAGAATTGATTTTAATTAGTTTAGTTGCTTCATATGAAGATAAAATCGTGCTTGGTGTTTCTATCTCCACCAACCACAAGATGATGAGATGTGTTTTGCTTAAGAAAACATCTTGCGTTTTAAAACGCTTATCCTTATTTTTGTTTTGGGACAGTCCAAAACAAAAATGATAAAAACCTATATACCGTTGCTGACACTTGTTTTGTTTATTTGGGTATCATGCGGATATGCATCAAAAGGCTTGCATAAGAAAGGTATGGATAATCTTTACCTTAACAATTCACTCATCATTACGAAGGGCGAGGTAATTAAATCGTTAAAAAGAAATAGCGAATCCATAGATGATTATTATGTCATCAAATATGACCGTTCAAAAACCTATGGGTTTTATCAAATGCTCAGTGCATGCGACCATTGTAGAACCGACCGTTTTTTTTATTACAACAAAAATATTTACATGATTAATGATTCCGTGCTCACCTCTGAAACACAATTTATACATTCATTTATGCCCTATTTAAATGACTCCATGTATCTGGGTAATTTTTACCATCAAATGATGGATATTCGCAAGGCCAATGATGGTATGAACTATAATTTTTGATAGCTTGTATTTGAATTGAATTTGCGATGAATGGAACAATAAAAACTACACGTAAATGAAACACTGTGCAGGCAGTAATAGGGTGAGGTTAACTGTAAGTCTTCATTGGCTCATAGTCATCGTATGTGTATGTCTGTTCATAGGTGCTTGTAAATCTAAAGTACCGCCTAAAAAGATACCTTGTTATACGCAAATGCATTTACCAAGTCGATTTGATGAACCGACATTTATTGAGCGCCGTAAAACATTGGAAATGTTTCTGAAATCGGCGAAAATTCCCTATTTTTTTCTGAATTCATGTTTTTCTTGTCATGTGAGTTATCACAATTTTATTTCAACACACCATATGCTAAATCTAAGGAGAGATATGATTGACAGCTTGCCATTACCACTGTTTTATACTTTGGCCCATCATCCTGACTCAAACAGACTGAAACTGCTATGCAAAGATTCGATTGGCTGCAAGTACAATGATGATGTGAGATATAGTACCTGGGCATTGATTCAAAAAAGATTGCGGTTTTTGCAATTGGATTCTGCAATAAAAACACTGTATACCATAAATGTTAATAATTTCATAGACCATCAAAAGATCGACAAAGAAGTTTATTATCTGAGTGAACTATACCCTAGTGAGTGCCACAATTACAACGTGTTAAAATTTATTGCAGATGGTTCATATCGTAACTATTACATAAGTGATTCTTTAACACCGGAAGCTATTCATAGGTCAACCTATACCGTCGGAAGGTATTCAATGGATATGAAGGGAAAGTATTTGGTTTTGGAAAGTTTCAGTTTGAGTTATAGAATCGATAGTTTCAGATATGTTTATACTATGAATCACCGTTATGACTATTTAAAAATCAGCAAACATACCATGTGTCTTAAAAAAGTGATGGTGAACGGCGCTGCAGTGAAGTTTCCTAAATATGTGTACACGCAAACCAGATAGGTAAGTCCAAAATCATTTTAAGGCGATAAACGAATGCTCCTTTTTGTTGTAAATCAAGACAAAACTATAGCCGTATTTTTGGAACTTAAGATTAACAAGATTAGTTTTAAAAACATGATGATAGTTTGCGCAAAAATTTTCCAACAATTCTGTAAAATGAAAGGTCACTATATAATAAATGGAATCATTGATATCTTTAAACCCCGCATACTGGCGCACAAATTTTCTTAAATAAAGGTAATTTTGGTTTTCAATACATTGAATTTTTCCGGTAGGAACAAAAGTAGAAATATTTTGTTCCAGCTCAGTAATTTCTTTTGTAGTAGGGGCCCATACGTATTGCGGCTTATAAGAAAAATTGGTCACTAACTTAATATCAGGAATACTTGGATGGATTGTGAATCCTTCATACAAATCTTCAACGATTAAATTTTTCTCTGTAAACGAGTCGCAGCATATCTTGCAATTGGAAAACAACGCTTTTTTTCTGACACTGCAGTTTATGAACAAAAAAGTAGTGGCAAAAAAGACAAGAATACCCCGCTTAATTAATTTCTTCGTATGCATACACTTTGTTTTTATGATATGTTATTTGATTCAGGCGGGCATATGATGTTTTATATGGGATGGAAAATATGTTTGTTGTGTTAAATACAATCTAATAATCATATTTTCTGGATAAATCAGCTGCATATATCTGACTCATCTTGGCAATGATTTTGTCGGGGTTTTTGAATTTTAAAGCCATCAATTTAGCTGATAGTTTAAGTGAATCAAGTGGCATCTGGATTTTCTCATACTGATGCTCGGAAAGGATAAAAAAGTTTGAAATGGAGCAATGGTCACATGCCATACCCTGCAGCAGTAGGGCGTTTTTGCCTTTTATTTCTGAAAAATAAGTATACGAGAGCTTTAGTTGATGGCTTATTTCAGAGCTGTATACTGGATTTTCAAATATACGTTTTCCAATGTAGTGCATGTGAATCCAACTGCGCTCCATTTTTTCTGCCCTGCTTAAACAACCTGTCATTAAACATGCAGTGATGAGAATGCATAGGGTTTGTCGACTCATCTTTTTTAAGGTTGCAGCATTTGATGTTCTAAATGTCATTGTTTTGAGACGTTTTTTGTTAATCAAAGATAAAGATTAAAGTTGAAACAATAAAGTGACGAATCATCCATGTTGGCAAGTATTAAGTTTCAAAATACGTATGGATTTTGCCATATCATAATATTCCCTTAATATTGCCCCAAGTTTTGGGGTGCAGATGCCGAAAGGCAAAAGCTGAGATTATACCCACATAACCTGGAAAAGTGTAATTTACTGCGACAGGGAAAACAAGTTGAATGTATCAGCTTTTGACAAAAAAGCGTTCATTTCCAAAACTATTTTTAATCCATTGATATGAAAAAAATAGTTTTATCCGTTTTCTTTTTATGCTTTTTAAGCACAGTTCTGGTCTCACAAGTAAAAAGCAATCCCGTTCGTCTTACCCTTAAAGTATTGAGCAGCGACAGTACCGCGCTGGAAACCTATTACGGCAGGGTGGAAGCACTGAACAGTACCGACAAATTTGATATTTCTAACACGGGTAGTATACGCCTGAAACATGCGGGTACCTATAGATTAATCGTGAAGAGTGGTGGTTATGCCGACTTTGAATCTACATTTAGCATCTTAAGAGATACGACGCTATCTATTTATCTGGCAGAAGATGTGGTAGAACAGAATAATTTTACGGTGAGGGCCATTTCTGCCAAGGAAAAATCGGGCTTTGTGTATTCAAAAATGACGGCCAGACAATTGTCGGCGCAGAATCTCGGTCAGGATTTTACGTATCTGATAGGTAATACACCATCGGCGGTGACCACCAGTGACGCAGGTACGGGTATCGGTTATACAGGCATACGCATTAGGGGTAGCGATGCCACAAGGATTAATGTGACCATTAATGGTATTCCGATTAATGATGCGGAAAGTCATGGCGTGTATTGGGTAAACATGCCCGACCTGGCCTCGTCTACTTCCAATGTGCAGATACAGCGAGGTGTGGGCAGCAGTACCAACGGTACAGGGTCTTTTGGTGCCAATATCAATATACAGAATACAGAATTATCACCCGTGCCTTATTTGCAGTTACAACAATCTTATGGTTCGTTTAACACCTTTAAAAGTACTATGCAGTTTGGTACAGGAAGGATTAATCATTTTAACTTTTCAGGCAGGTTGTCTAAAATTAAAAGCGACGGTTATATC
>Ga0123337_10006389_pt1 | contig 11268 bp, 12 predicted proteins | sample frozenSSSSmetaG_FD_89792 | JGI IMG/M metagenome (GOLD analysis project Ga0123337, IMG submission 89792) | Glacier valley bacterial and archeal communities from Borup Fiord, Nunavut, Canada, to study Microbial Dark Matter (Phase II) -... | ecosystem: Environmental > Aquatic > Freshwater > Ice >...
GCAGTAGGCAACAGTCGGCTATTGGAACAGAATGATGGTGAATGTTCTATGATGTGAGACAGACATGCATGAAGTGAGAACTCATGCATACGGTGAATCATCACCAACATGAATCATCCAACACTAAGTCCAAAGCGCCAGGGGGCGAAGTGGCCTGGATTCCACCACCCGGGTAGAGAAAGATGAGAAGAGGACATATATCTAGGTGGATCCCGATAACGTCGTCGGCGACGACTTACGAATCGGAATTACTTTTCCCTTAGTAGCCGGTCGGCGACAGATGCCATCTACCCATCCCAGCTTTAGCTCCCCGTCCCGCACTCGATCATGCGAAGAGCTGGGGAGTCCTCGCCGAGTGGTGTCTAAGCCCCCAACAATCTGTAGATAAGCACATTCATGGCGTCCCTGTTGACCAGGTCTGTTGCTCGTTGCAGGTAGAGACTATTACTTCGTGCCGGCCTCTGCTCGGAAAATGTGCCGAGGAGCACGGCGATGGCGAATAAAAAACATTTCAGCGCTATTGCCACATGGTGCATGGCTCTTTGCTATTAAGAGTTGTTTCTGCCATATTTCGTTGAACCTTTCTCTCTTATCTCTTAGCATTTTACAGGGGAAGACATCTTTTCCAAACTTCAATATTCCCCCAATTGCATTTGACTCGCTAGCAGCAGGCTCGTTGGCCCAGCATGTACAGAATCGGCGTCGACGTTGGAGGCACAAACACAGACTCGGCAATCCTCGATGTCACAGCCTACAAGTCACCCTCTCGCGGCGTCCTCGCATCCTACAAATCATCTACTACCCCAGACATTACAAGTGGCGTTCAGAAGGCCATCGAGCAAGTCCTTGCAAAATCGAAGATCCACAAAGAAGATGATCTTAGCGTCAATATTGGAACTACTCACTTTGTTAATGCCGTTGTAGAAGCAGATGCTAGAAGGTTGACGAAAGTAGCTATTGTGCGACTGTGCGGCCCATTCACGAAGCAGATCCCTCCATTTTCCGATTTTCCTGCAGACTTGAAGGAGATCATGAATGGTGGAACTTACTACATTGATGGAGGGCTGGAGATTGACTGCAGGGAAATCACACCTCTAGACCCCGTCCAAGTCAAAAATACCGTCGCCCAAATCATCTCCACTGGAATTACAACAATATGTCTCGTGGGTGTATTTTCACCGTTAGATCGCTCCGGTATACACGAGGACAGGTGCAAAGCAATTATGCTTGAGGTGGACCCATCCTTAACAATTATCTGTTCCCACAAGATTGGCACGATCGGATTGCTAGAACGAGAAAACGCAACGATTCTAAATGCTTCGATTTTGGCAATTGCGAAGAAGGCATTTCGCAGCTTCGGCAAAGCTATGTCGAAAGTGGGACTTTTGTGCCCATTGTACATCGCACAGAATGATGGCACCCTCACAGATTCGGCCTCTGCGGCTGAGTTCCCAGTCAAGACCTTTGCCAGTGGGCCAACGAACAGCATGATAGGTGCTGCCTTCCTGGCTGGATTGGACAAGCCTCGCATGACCGAGAATGCGATAAATGGAGACGTATCTGCAACTCAAGTCCTTGTTGTTGATGTGGGAGGAACCACTACGGATGTTTGCGCCCTGCTCCCATCTGGATATCCGCGACAAGCATCGAATTTCATGGAAGTAGGAGGTGTTCGAACGGCATTCTCCATGCCTGAAGTTTGCTCGATTGGTCTGGGTGGAGGATGCAGGGTCAATGAGAATAGAGAAACAGGGCAGGTTACCTTTGGCCCAGAGTCGGTCGGTCACTTCTTGACCAGCAAAGCTCTTGTTTTTGGCGGAGACTTGATGACTTCGACAGATATCATGGTTGCATCCAAAAAGCATTTCATGGGAAACCCAGAACTCGTATCACATATCCCAGCAAACATGTTGGCAGCGGCCCGAAAACAAATCACTAAGATGTTGGAGCCTTCATCGTTCGTCTAAGCCCGAATTGATCTGTCAAGGTAGTATCTAGGCACTGTAATAATCCATGTTAGTGTTTTGCCTTCAATGAGCAGGGTCGAAGGCGTATGTATACCTTATATACCTCTTTGGCGTCATTTGTATCCATGTGACGCCCATTAACTCGATTATAGAGCTGCTTGAACTGAAGCAGGTACTAGTGGGCAGAGTTGAACGCCTTAACTTTATAAGATTCCTCCAAGACGACAGCTGAAGCAACGGATTAGAGCAAGATTGGTCACCGTTACACCAAATCAATCCCGATTGACGTTCATTCAGGGGAAACGATAAATTAGAGCTGTCTATCTGATCGATTATAATAATCCTCAAGCACTAACGCTGCCCCCTTCTCTCCAATCGCATACACAGTCGCCTGGATATGCGCACTCACCTGCAAAGGCATAATACTCGCATCCACAACCCTCAACCTCTGCACGCCGTATACACGTAGTCTCGCATCCACGACTCCGGCCTCAATGCCTAAAGATCCTCCCATGCTACAGGTGCCAACGGGGTGCCAGTCGGTGATCGTGTAGTCTCTGATCCAGTCGCTAAAGTCCTCCTCATCGCCCGTTGGAGATTCCTTCTCTGGCGGGAACACGCGCTTCTTGATGATCTGCGAAAGTGGTGTGGTAGCACAGATCTTCGCAGCGAATTTCTGCGCTTCGGCGATGAGCTTGAAATCTAACGCGCCGGCGTCGAGGTAGTAGCGGGGGTCAATGATGGGTTTATCGCTGGCTTCTGGGCGCCTCGGAGGGGCGAAAGTGGCACTGCTCGGGATATGGATAGATCCAACGGAGAAAGGATATTGAAGCATCATGAGCATAGTACCGTAGACTTTTCCCGGCTCGGACGTGAAGTAAGGTGAATAGTTGGACACGTCAAAATTGTATTCGATTTGGCCAAGGCTGACCGACGAAGAAAATTGTGATGCCAGAAGGGAATCGCGAGGGTTTGCGACAGGGATGGCGGAGGTTAAGGATGTAAGATCAGCAGCGGAGATGAAGTGGGAAAAGGGGAGGTAGGCGATCGAGGAGGGGATCTGGGTTAGTACACCTGTTGCGGAGGTGCAGAATTCATTTGTAGCCGTAGCAAGGGCAGCGGGGTCGTTGGAGAGGGACTCCGGAGAGGAGACGGTAGGGGAGAGCTCGTAGATCATGGCCGTCACTGACGGTTGGTTAGAGTTGTAGGTCAGATTTGGCCAAGGAAAAAAAAAGATGAGAAAAGATGAGATGGAAGATTTACTAATGTGCTCCTGCAAATTTTCGCCAACATTCTTGTTTGCAATCTTTACCTGAATCCCAGCCCGCTCAAGGATCTCTGGATTGCCAATACCAGATAGCTCAAGCAGTTGTGGACTTTGTACAGAACCAGCAGATAGAATAACCTCCTTCGCCGCTGATGCCCTAAACTCCGCGCCATTATGCATAAACCTAGCGCCTTTGGCAACCCACTCGTTACCCTCTTTCTGAATCAGAATCTCCTGCACAAGCGCCTCAGTTAATACGACCAAGTTCGGCCTCCCAATAGCGGGTAGGTAATATGCGGTTGTAGAGTAACAGCGCTTTCTCGTATGAGGGAATACGCTTGTCAGAGACGTCCAGACACCGACATTAGAGCCAGAGAAATGGCTTTTGTTTGTCTTCACACCAAGTGTGTGGAGAGTTTCATGCCAGAATGTATGCGAGGCGCCTAGTTGGCTTGAGTATATGGATTGGATAGGACCAGAGGCGCCGTGATGGGGAGAATCGTAGATGAATTGATGTTGAGATTTGAGAATCTCCGCCGGCTCGTGAAAATGCTCGCTCTTTTTGAAGTAAGGACTATGTAGGTTGGAATCAGCAATGTGACAATCAAGAAGAAGAGAAGAAGAAAGGGTAGCTGACAGCAGACCATCCCATCCCCAGCCAGCATTGCCAAGCTGTTCCCATTTATCATAATCTTCGCGACATCCTCTATTCCAAGTCATGAAATTCAGGGCACTTGTTCCACCGAGAACTCTGCCTCTGGGCCAGGCCAATTTTCTCCCATTGATTCCAGGTTGTGGGATTGTTTCAAACTTCCAGTCATACTCGGTGCCAAGCGACTCCCCAAAGCGACCTGGGATATCAATGATGGGGTCGTCGAAGACAGCTGGTCCTGCTTCAAGCACACCAACACGAATAGAAGGGTCCTCGGAGAGACGAGCGGCGACGACAAGACCTGCCGTCCCACCGCCAATGACCAAGTAATCAAATGGAGCTGAGACGAACGTCGCCGGGTCAGTCTTGGTCGCTTGGAAATTTGACATGTTTAGACTTGAAGGATACAACAAGAACGGTCGCGATCACGACCAAGACAAGAGACCTATGATTGATAAAGAATGATCGAGGAACGAACTTGCAAATCCTATGTACCATGATGAAACACTATGGCGCAAGATAAGAAGGCACAAAGGAAGGTCCGAGATACAGTGAACAACGGTACGTACATACGTTTCCACATATTTGCATATATTTGCACATATGTACGGAGTAAAAGTTCGAAAAAGCATGGGATATTGATTGAGGCGCGCTGACACGTTCTGCGGCCAATAAAGTTCGCAAGCTTTGCGCATGTTCTCCGCCATGGAACGGCAAGTTTTCGTCTCCCCGAGACCGAGCGGGAAGAACCGGGGCATCTCCGCTGTCACAGCTCACAACGTACAGTAGTGTACAGTAGTAGTGTACAATACGGAGTAGTGGATCCAATCTAGTATGGAGCTGACAGCTGGGAACTAAAGTGACGGACTTGGCAGAACTCCACGATATTATGCAGTAGTTGGGTAGTGGAGTAGTGGAGTAGTCGAGTACTGGAGTAGTCTCCGACATCGTTGGCGTGGGGATGTAGAATGGTAATAGACTTTCCAAATGCTTGGTCTTTTTACTCCGAGAAGGCATGATTGTCTTGTAATGCACGCGTTGTATCCTAGTAAATGCTCAACGCTGCAGAATTTAAATCCTCCAGCTCGGCATGCGTTGTATCCTAGTAGACTTTCAATGCTGCAGAAACGCGGCAGAAATTAAACCTTTCAGCTCGGCACCCTAGTTTTGTCCACCCCTATTCTTTTATAAATCCAAGTCCAGAGCATATTATAATAAATATATGTTTTTAGAATCATATAAAAATACACTACTAAGTCGTTAGCCAAGTGTATTACAGCTAACAAAGTACACGTTTACACTCTCTTAGTTACTGTTACTCTGCTTCATTAACTCCTAGAATAGCTAGATGAATTCTACTTTTAAGTTCTGGTGATAAGATATTAATTAGTTAAGTCATTACAGACTAATGGTAAATGGACATGCGTAGTAGTAACATAGTTCAATCTGAAAGAAAATATGGGGCCCCAGTGAACTCTACACAAAGAAATATGTAAAGAGTCTTCCCTGCAAGCGCAAGTCGATTCACCTTCTTCTGAGGCCAAGCTCCCCTGATTCCTGACAGGCATTCCCCTATCACACCACATCCAGCCCACATATTCACATCCGAAACTTATCTCGTCGTAGGTTGAATAAAACGCCATGTTACAGAGTGCAGTATACAGCGAGAGAAGTCAGGCCATTCATTACTAGTGTATACACCTACCATGGCATCTCGCCAACAGATTTCAGGGCGTGCAGGGGTTGTGGCTTGTGCCCTCATGTTGCTGATTTGATGCTACTTAGGACTACTGCAAGCATTTGCCGCGAGGTTTTTAAATCGGCAAGATTATCAACTACCATCAATTGATTCGACCAAACTAGCCCCTGCAGGGTAATCGAGCGCTCTGGGACCTCTCACCAAAAATGTGGCGCAGTAGTAGGCCGTCCGTATCCAGAGGGAATTGGAAATTCGATGTATTTGGGCAATGCTGCGAAGCCATTCGCCTGCTAGTCCCCTATGTGGCTTATCGAATTTACACCTTTGTAAGGTTTGTAAGATGCCTGAAGACGGCCTACAGTGGTACTGTTCCATTGCAACGACAGGAAATCAAATAATGAGGCCTTCGATGCTGGACATGGCGTATCAAGTTCGTCTCAAATGCCTGGAGCACACTTTTGACTACTGTATGTACAGGATAATATGAGTTTATGCAGTTCAGTATTCAATCTCTTTCCATCTCAACACGTGGTTTTTTTTTCTTCTCTTGTTCTGCCATTCTTCTTTTGCTTTCTGGGAATACGAGGCGAGGACATACTCAATCCCCCGCACCTTACGCCGCACTCGTTTAATTGAGATTCGCACTCTGTGGACTTGAACTGTACATGCGGACAGCGTCTGTCTTCAGGGGTGGCTTATCGATGAGCTGGGATATTGATATATGATCTTCCTCACCTTCCATCGTCTCTCCATCAGTTCTGTCGACGGCTCCTCCGCATTATTGAGGGTTTGACCTTACTATTTCGCCGTCGTTCTTGACTTCATATGGATGAAAAGCAATGAGGAGAGGAAAAACGGAAGGATATCGAAGAGATTGTTTGACAAAGTGTTCATCTGATCTTTGAACGTGGAGGTGTCGTAAAGATGGGCACGTTTTTACAGAACATCACTGTTGAGGCGTGGGTGTTATGGAGTCTTGGAGTTGTGTTTATAGGATGTCGAATGTATATTGGCCTGTTTCATATCTCTTTGGTCTATCCCTACCCTTTCTTGAAATTTTACAGAAGTCACAATGACTAAACTCACCATAGAGCATCACGGCGCATAGTTCTTGGAAGCTGGAAGAAGCTGCAAATTGATGATTACATCATGCTATTTATCACAGTGAGTCCACAACCATCTTGTCACAGCAGGAAACACTTAGCATCATCGAAATACTGAAGAGAAAATTAATCTGTTATGATTCAAGGCAACATTCACAGCCACAATCGTGTCCGTCATAGAGGTTGCTTCTAATGGCAGTAACTATTTACCACCAGGAGCAGCAGAACTCCTCACGCCCGACGAACTCGTCAGTGCCATCTACGGCAGTCTGATGACCTTCGTGCTTGAAGAATTCACTTTAGCAACAACATGGATGGTCAAGGCATGTTTGTTGATCATGTATAGTCGATTGACGTACGTCCTATTTCTCTGCCCTCCCCGCTTCTCTTTAGTTGACTCAACTCTGAACCCCAGAAGAGAATAGACATGCGAAAAGTAAGTAACTCATTACTAACAACAACACCAATAACAGCTCCGGACTTCGCCAGAACCTCGCCGTCAAGATTGTCGGCGGCTACTGTATCTTTGGCTATTTCGTCACTCAAATTCTCTTCCTGGGTGTCTGGTGCAGACCTATCGAGGAGTACTGGAGAGTCCCAGTCGGAAATCCACAGTGTGCAACATACTACAATCATCTCACCACTGCAACTATATTCAATATCTCCTCCGATCTGATGATGCTCGCTATTCCTATCCCCATCTTGATTCGCTCTCAACTGCCATTGAAACGGTACGTGGACATTCTTTTCCAAAGATTTTCCCTCTCCTGCGCTTCCGAGAATCATGCGCCGTCTTGATCTTTTTTGGCTAGCAAAGAAACGAGAGAATCAAACTGACATTTCTACCTCAACAGCAAACTCATCCTCTGCCTCGTCTTCTCCCTGGGCATCTTCGTCATCCTCGCTGCGGTTTTAAACCGCTACTATAACTTTACCGTCGCCTACTCACCCATTTTCCGGAACTGGTACATTGGCGAAGTCTCCACTGCCGTCTACGTCGCAAATATACCGCTGTGCTGGCCTCTCGTTCGGCGTGTCTTCCGCCTTGGGACCTTTGCAGCCCACTCTTCGGATCCAAATTACACATATCCTAACACGGCGAGGAATCAGCCGAGCGCCGGGAGCAGGTTCTATCCCAGACATACACTGGGCAGTGAAAGGGGAGTGAGCAGTGATGGAGAACGGACGATGGGGAGAATTGAGGGGAGCGATATGGACGCAAAGAGGAACTTGGGCTTCAGTGAGAGCGAAGAGAGGATTAATGCATCATGGACGAACGGAAATGGAGGGGGAGCGGGAGGAGAACAGCTAGAACTTACGCCAATGAATCCGAGAACAGGGCATCAGGCGACAATTGCGACGAAGGTTTGGGACGGGAACGAGGAGTGGGAGAGAGGAGAGAAGTTCGAAGGCGCTGATGGCAAGGGTGCGATTGTGAAGACGGTGCAGATTAGCCAGTTTACGTCGTGAATGAAGTGAGATGTCATATCATGGAAGGCGAGCCAGGCAGCGCACGCAAGATATTCGGGTCAAATTGGGTGCTGCAAAGAGGAAGAGGATTAAAGCAAAAAATGTACGGAAGGTCAGAACATGAGATTAAAGGGAACGAAAGATGCTTCATAATTCCCTTTATACAGGAGCTCCGGCGTGGATAGATAGAGGTTGATAGCGCAGGACTGCTTTGTAAAACATTTAGACGATCCATAGAATTGAATTTTGCTTGCCACGTTGTTGTATTTTATGTGTGAAATGGAGTCGCGAGCCAGCCGCAGTATTGTCTATCCATATCCCGTCCGATGTTGATCTGACCTCAATGTGCTTATTCCTTCATAATGTAAGTTTATCTTATAACCTATCCGATCTCGATGACTTACGGAGTACTGATGGGCCAGGCCAGGGCCACCCAGTCCTTCGTAAACCTGTACATACTCTGTACATCCTTGCTGTTCCACTTTCTCGCCGGCCCCGCCCGCCAAACTGCTACTTCGTAGTCGACTACCGGGACAATCCTTGTCCATATAAGGAGAAATCAAACCCTGACATTCTGCAACGCAGGTGAACACCACGCCTGCCACGCCTGCCACGCGCGAACTAACTGGCCAGGTAGTCCCAGATACTTAGCACGTAAACAGGCAAGCTGTCCTGCGGACTTGCATTGAATCCACAAAGTACCTGTCACTTCTAGGATCCTACAGGTAATGTGCATATGCATGGGTGTCTGGATTCATTTTACTCGCTATCCTTTCATTACCACTTTTCGTACTGCAGATATACTATCTACTGTCTATCTATTCCGTACATTCCATGGCCTCGAATCGACCAAATCTGATTTTTTCCCTCTATCCTTATCATCAGTCATTACCTATATGTTTTAAATTTGGAAAGAGCAAGCATCCAATATCATTGGGATTGATTTTACATCCTAATTTTGGGAGCTCACCTCTCCCCACCTCAATCCATCAACCGAGCCCCCCAAATGGCAGACATTGCATTTGCAGCGAGTGAAAAGGGAGTCGTGGAGTCTACCACAATCATATCACCATCAAATTCTGACACCGACATCGAAAAAGGGCATCATCTACACCACGATTCTGCTCTCGAAACTCCCCTTCCAATCCCCATTCCTTCGACTCTGCGCCGTATCAATGGCAAGATTGAGTCTTTTGCTGGCCTCGAAGCCAGAGGCATCACCCGCGTCGAGCCTGATGAGCGCCACGAATCGAGCATCACCAAATATGTCCAGATGAGTTTGCTATGGTTCAGCGCAAACTTGACGGCGAATAATCTTGCCGTTGGTTTTCTTGGCCCATTGCTGTTCCAACTGGGATTCACGGATGCCGCCTTGATCGGCGTTTGGGGCGCGTTTGTGGGGAGTCTAATTACGGCGTATATGAGTACTTGGGGAGCCGCGAGTGGAAACAGAACTCTGGTATGTAAACCTTCTCAATGCAGGGAGTTTATACTCGAAATCATATATGGCTCTGTGGGATTGCATGTCGAGAACTGGGCTGATGAGAGATAGATTGTCGCTCGATACTTTATGGGATACTGGCCTTCCAAAATCGCCGTCTTACTTAATATCGTTCTCATGGTTGGTTATGGAATGATCGATTGTGTTATCGCGGGGCAGATGCTCTCGGCTGTCTCTGGCAGCAACATGTCCATCGTCGTTGGTATCATCATCGTCGCCCTCATCTCCTGGGTCATTGCCGTCTTCGGAATGGCAGTCTTCCACTACTACGAGAGGTATATTATTTTCTTCTTTCTTTCTCCAACTATCTAACTGATAACTATAGATGGGCTTGGCTCCCTCAACTCATCGTTCTCTTTGTACTCGTCGGCTCCGCTGGCCCTAAATTCGATTCAACCACCGAATCACAGGGCAATTCAGCAACCATCAACGCCAACCGTCTTTCCTTCTTCTCGATCGCACTCTCAGTGCCAGTTTCTTGGGCTGGTTCCTCCTCTGATTTCTACGTCTACTACCCGGAGAGAACGGCAAAATGGAAGACATTTCTCATGACTCTCACCGGACTCTTCCTGTCCTTCGCCTTCGTAAACTGCCTTGGTGTAGGTCTGGCTTCGGGCATCGCATCCAACCAGGATTGGTCGGATGCATACAACATCTCCTCTGGCGCACTCATACTCGCGGGCTTCAACGGTCTCCAAGGCTTCGGAAAATTCTGCGGTGTAGTGGTCGCGTTGGGAGTCATCGCCAACAATATTCCTGGAACTTATTCCGCTGCTCTGGGCTTCCAAATGCTCGGTCAGTATCCAAAGTTAGTACCAAGATACATCTGGACCTGCGTCGTCGTTGCTACGTACTTTGTCTGTGCTCTCGTTGGGCGCGACCACCTTTTCGTTATCTTCCAAAACTTCCTCGCTCTTATGGGCTATTGGGTGACCATCTTCTTCATCATCGTCCTTGAAGAACACGTTCTCTTTAAGTGGAACGAGGGTTTTGACTGGAGCGCCTGGGAGGATCAGACAAAGTTACCAATTGGAGTTGCTGCCCTGATTGCATTTTTGGTGGGGTGGGTAGGCGCTGTTGTCGGTATGGATCAGGCCTATTTCGTGGGCCCGATTGCTGTGAAGGTAGGGGATATTGGCGCGGACTTGGGGATCTGGCTAGGGTGCGCATTTGCGATGGTGGTCTTCCCACCGTTGAGGTGGTTGGAGAAAAGGTTTATCGGGAGATAGGAGAATTGCAGATGCTTTTTTTAGAGATGAGGGAAGAGGGGGAGAGCGGTTTGCAAGGTAGATATTGTGAGATATAGTTTGCAGATATTCTATTTCGGGCCTTCCGATGTTGTCGGCATTTTAGCGTCAGTAACTTCGAACTCACAAGGCGACGCCCTAATGGAGGGAGACGGTTTAAGAGGAGGGGGGCGTGTCGCATGCCTACCATGTATTATGTCGCATTTTTTGCGTGGTATTAAGTTGATACCACTTTTTGTGCACAGACCACTTTTGCGCAAAAAGGTGCTACAAATGGTACCAACTCTTAACTTTAGAACTATAACTTTAGGAAAATACTTTATATAGGAAACTTTATGTATAGGAAGGTTACTTATTATATA
>Ga0123337_10006390_pt1 | contig 11267 bp, 12 predicted proteins | sample frozenSSSSmetaG_FD_89792 | JGI IMG/M metagenome (GOLD analysis project Ga0123337, IMG submission 89792) | Glacier valley bacterial and archeal communities from Borup Fiord, Nunavut, Canada, to study Microbial Dark Matter (Phase II) -... | ecosystem: Environmental > Aquatic > Freshwater > Ice >...
ACCGCCATTTTTGGTTTTTAATATACCAGTCAATTCTTTTTGGTACAATAATCCTTTTGACAAGCCCAGTATTTTCCCATCGATGGAAAGATAATTTTCCGGAAAATTATTGATTACCGGCCAGTTGCCTGCCAGCAAATCATCCCATTTGAAACGACGCCAGCCATTGGTCATCATAACCAGGTCGAGGTGTTGCCTGATAGAGTCGGCATCACCAGAAAAATAATAGGCGGGGTTATAGATCGTTCCTTTTAAATCACTGCTCATTAAAAGTTGTGAATAGATACTCTCTTCATTTTTTGTAATTGGGTTAAGGGCGGCATCAGTAACCGAGATAGATAAATTGCACAATAAATCATCGCCTACATCTATCTGTAAGGTATTACGTGCTCTTTTGGCAAGATTTTTTTCGCCGGAATGCAAATCTGTTATAAACGAATAATTGCCATGATTGATAAAAGCAATCCGTTCTGCCACGGGCATGTCTGCCGCATTAAAAATCGTAATTTGAAGCACACCATTGGGAAGGCTGTCCGTTTCGATTGGTGCAGAAATACTCGTTTTTTTGCTAAGGTTAATTTTGGCACTGTACACCAATCGTTGGTGCATCTGGGCCACTACATAGAAGGATGTGAAAGCAGCACTTACGGTATCAGGTCTTTGCAGGGTGTAGGTAAGTTGATTATCGGACAGCGATGTGCTCAATACCATGCCTTCTTTTTTTACCGATGGTAAAGCTGTCTCATATGCTACTCCTTTTTTATCTTTCCAGGCGGCTTTGTATTTTTCTCCTGCCACAGGTTGTAAAGTACAATATCCCATACCATCATGCATAGCCGAAAACGAAATGATTTTTTTTCCTTTTCCATCTAGGATATCCCCTTTTACCGGAAAAGGAGCACCATAATTATCGGTCGCTTTAAATGCAAGTCTCGATGATACTGAATTTACAAGATCGCCTCCTTCAGGAAAAAACTGCAAGTTGTATGTAGGCACAACAGGCGCTTTCTTCACCGGAGTTTTTGGAATGATTTGAATGGGTTTCAGATACAGTAAAGTGGAATCGAAATTCAACATCCAACTAGTGTAGGCCCTGATAAAAATCCGGGAATTATTGATGGAATCGGACAATTCAAAATGGGAAGCTGCTCCTGATTGTAAAACCGGCAACATTTTTCTTTGCAATGTATTGCCCTTTTCATCCATCAGTTCTGCATACATTGTTTTGCTAAATGCAGCAGGAAGATTATCGGCAGTAAGGTAGGCTTTGAACCAGATTGTTTCGCCGGCATTGTAATAAGCTTTGTCGAGATGTAGATAAATTTTCTCTTGCGGATATTTGGTGTCCAGAATATTTACGAGCGAATCAATATAAAATTGAGCCTTGATATTGGTGCTGCTACAGATAAGGATGAGTAGTGAAAAAATAATTCGGGAAAGCTTAATTTTTGTCATACCAGTTAATGTGGTTTTTAAAACAAACAAAGTAAGTGATTCGGAGCAAATTACCTGATTGCAAAATGCTAAAATGATTGTAAAAAATGCCTGCTATGCCGATTGATTTAGTAAAAAAAAACATACGTTTAAGCGATCAGGTGCAATTCTAATGTACATGATTTTACCGCCTTGGCGGATGCAGATCATCGGTTCCAATGCTATTGATATCTTTTTCATCAAAGGAGTCTGGCTTTTTTTCCAGAATAGATTTAATAAAAAGGTAGCCACCGAAAGCACTTGCCAAACCAATTGAGGCGGTACTAATTATATCTTCTTTGCCAAATATACCCCAGGCAAATAAAGCTCCTATTGTTTCCGCTACAATCCATGCCAGTACTGTATAGCGCTGCCATAGCCCGGATTTTAAACCTTTTTGTAAAGCTAATAGTCCGTTCCTTTTACATAGAAAAAAAAGTGCGACAATTTCAACTACTATCATGTATTCTATTAGTTTTAAAGCTTAATAACTAAAATAATGGATGTTGTTTTTAGTTTTGATAATTCTTACAAATATAAAAACAACCTTTTTTTAAATCACTACATTGTTTACCAACAAAAAACCGAAGTCTTAATAGCTTCGGTTTTGTAAAATAAATAATTGGTAATTACACCAAATCGATATCAAAATTTACGAGCTGCACAAATTCTGTTAATCTATCGTCGATATCTTTTTTGGTAATTTCTTTTAATCTGTTGGGACCAAATTTTTCTACACAAAAACTGGCCAGGGCACTTCCAACGATAATGGCGGTTTTCATATTGCCAAAGCTGATATCACCTGTTTTTGCAAGATAGCCCATAAAGCCACCGGCAAATGTATCTCCTGCACCGGTTGGATCAAATACTTCTTCCAAAGGCAGTGCAGGTGCGAAGAATACATGGTCTTCATGAAACAGCAATGCACCATGTTCTCCCTTTTTGATGATCAGGAATTTGGGCCCCATTTCCAATATTGCTTTCGCCGCTTTTACTAACGAGAACTGGCCGCTCAATTGTCTCGCTTCCGCATCATTGATCATCAGTACATCAATTTTTTTCAGTACCAATTTCAGATCATCCATTGCAATGTCCATCCAAAAATTCATGGTATCCATGGCAATCAGTTTAGGCCGCACTTTTAACTGATCAATTACACTCAGTTGTATATTGGGCGATAAATTACCCAACATCAAAAATTCTGCGCCCTGATAACTATCCGGAACGATGGGGTTAAAATCTGCCAACACATTCAGGTCCGTCACCAGCGTATCCCGGTTGTTCATATCCAAATGATACTTACCACTCCAGAAAAATGATTTTTTGTCGGGCACTACTTCCACACCTTCCAATTGTACGCCACGTTTTGTAAGCTCATCCAGTTCTTCCTGCGGAAAATCGTATCCGATAATAGAGATTTGATGAATGGTATCTACAAAATTGCTGGCCGAATAGGCTACATAAGTTCCGGAACCACCTACAATTTGATCCACTTTTCCGAAAGGGGTTTCAATGGCATCAAAGGCCATGGTTCCTACTGAGATTAAAGACATGATATTTTGTTTAATTTTACCAACCGGGAAATTGGAGTTGAATATTTAAAAATTGCTGCAAAAGTAGTGGATTATCAAGTGTTTTAGACAAGTAGCAGTTTTTTTTAATCAAAGCTTTCATACCGCAGACAATAAAAAATAAGTTGCAAATAAGGGCTTAATATTTGGAGTTGTAGTTTTGCAATGCTGGTTGAGAAAGCTACCTTTTAGTAATGAGATCAGCAGTTGTAAAAAGATTTCAATAAGCTTCTTATTAGGTTCACCGGCAGTGGCATTGTGTAAAATTGATATTTTAGTGATCCGGTCCGCTTTTAAAATATATTATTATGTTGATACAAATACATCCCGAAAATCCGCAACCCCGGCTGATTAAGCAAGTGGTGGAATGCCTTAAAGACGGAGGCGTAATAGCCTATCCAACGGATACCATTTATGGATTGGGTTGCGATATACAGCAGCACAAAGCCATTGAAAGAATTTGTAAAATAAAAAACATTGATCCGCAGAAAGTGCAGATGTCTTTTATCTGTAGCGATCTAAGCCATTTAAGCGATTATACCAAAAGCATTGATACGCCATTGTACAGAATGCTAAAAAATTACCTGCCGGGCCCTTACACCTTTATATTACCTGCTAGTAAACTGGTACCTAAAATATTGCAAAGTAAAAAAAGCACCATTGGTCTTCGTGTACCCGACAATGTGATTTGCCACCATATTTTAGATTTAATGGGCAATCCCATTTTAAGTACTTCACTGCCGGGCGAAATGGTAGAAGACTATACCGACCCGGAAATTATTCACGATAAGTTTGAAAAACTGGTTGATTTTGTAATTGACGGTGGCATTGGCGGAATGATACCTTCTACCATTGTTGATTGTACTACAGATGATTGGGCGATTACAAGACAGGGGAAGGGGGAATGGGCTGCTTAGGATGAAATTCAAAGGTATAATGAATTCGGGGTTAAAAGCATGGAATATCAAGCTCCTGTACTGATTGGGATAATGTTAATGGTTCTATTTCAGGAATTCATTTACATGTTGCTGTATGTATTTCTTTACAGATTTCCATGTTTGCCCTTTTAAGCTAACCGGATCTTCACTTTCTTCGGCATCAATAAAATAAGTTAATGCGAATGGGACCGAAACAAGCAGTTGTTGACTGGGGTATTTTTTTGTGTAATAATGAATAAAATCATCAACAGAATAATGTTGCAGCAATTCTGCAATATCCCAAAAATCTTTTTTCACTCCCCGTTTTAAAATGGCAGCAATTTTCATAGCCATAATATCAGGTGTACTAAATATCCGAATGCCATTTTCTATTACAGGCTTTTCAATTATTGGATGGTAATGGTGCTTAACAAAATCTACTTTTACGCCATCAATAAATCCAAATAAGCCAATCGGATTCCGGGTGATTCTGTAACTAAATCCCGAAAACATATCTTCTAACGGCGCAATTAGTGATTCATTTTCAAATTCAGTTATTGAAAATAAATCAATATCTACTGACAAACGGTGTCCATACTGTAAAGCCAACGCAGTTCCCCCAACCAGGTAAAAGTTATCTAAGGCCGGAATTTGCATTAGTCCCTTTAATACATCCAGTGCGTTGGAGTCAATTGTGCTGTATTGTAGCATTTGTAATCGGTTAACTCATTGTCAAATAATGCTGTTGCCAGGCAAATGGTTGATAGCGAAAGCCACTTTGCGTTGGTTAATGTAGTACAAATAATCTCATCTCCATAGTACCGGCGGCACTGGCGGATATCCTCCACATCGCCCCTCTCAAAAACCCGCTCTATTACAAAGCTGGCTTTGTTGTCGTAATCAAGCGCTTCAAAATTTACATCCCAAAAAATGCGCTTATTAAACACCGGTTTATTTTTTGTTTCATTCATTGTTATAAAATTACAGCTTATTAGTTGCTTTTGGGCAAACGGGATCCGGTGGATATAATCAAAATCCTGTTGCGGTTGGGAGATGCTTGTTATTGGGGGGGCAATATTTGTAAAGAAGCTTTTGAGACAGTAGCTAAGAAGCGGGCTAATCGTTTCGGTATTTAACTGATTGAATCTGTAATGCAGCTATTGGTGAGATCAAAAAAAAGTGCCAGCTTTCGCCGACACCTCTTTACTTAATATACCATGTTAACCTTAGATACTTTGTTGAAATTCTTTGGGCTTCCTACTGCCTTAGTTTCTATCCCTGTTATTGTGTTTTTTGCGATAGATCTTTCTGCTGGCCTGCCGTTGATCCTGGCGGATTTCTTTTTTTTCGCCCGCTGTAACTACACCATCCGACTTGGCAGCTTTTACATCCTGGCGAATTTCTTTTTTATCATTCAGGATATTTTTTGTTTCTGCCTTTGTAAGCTCCCCGCTTTTTACGCCTTGCTTAATGCGGGTATTTTGGTTACGGGCAGTTTTTTTAATTTGTGCATCTGCGGTTCCAATACCGAGAGCAAAAATGATTGCGGTTGCGAATAAAAATTTTGATTTCATACTGTTGTTGGTTTTAGGTGGTAGTTGATTATGATTGAATGATTAAAATCTTTTTTGTCTGTCATGTTTTTGATAAGTGATGTTTCTGTTTAGCCTTCTGTTGTCTCTTCTAAGGTCGGCTCTTTCACAGGGACCAATCCGGCCGTCATTTGCCTTATAACGAATGGCTTCATTGCGTAATTGTGCTTTTTGTGCATTTAATTTGGCGGCTTCCCTGTGAGTGAGTTGTCCACTTTGTACTCCCTGGTGAATGCGTTGTCTTTCGTCTTTTAATCCCCGGTTATTTTGTGCGGTTGCACTGATTGCCGAAACACTTAAAAGGGCTACAAAAGCTATGATGATGCTTGTTTTCATAATAATAAGTTTAAAGTTTTTTAATTTTTAAATTCAACTGAACCGGTTACGCATATACAGACGGAGCATGGTGATAAAGGTTTAATCGGGTATAAAAAAACCACAAGAAATTTTGAAGTGGCAATCGATTGTGCTTTGATTACAAACCTGTAACGAGTGAAGGATCACGCATTGATTTCGTGACAAATAGTACGCACAATAATATTAATTGGTAGAACTGCCTCCGGTAAAGCTACCGGTGGAACGAATAATTGCGAAAAAAAATTAAAAGCTGAGGATAGGGTTCGAACAGTTTTTACTGCTATGATGGCGCTAAACTAACTGGCCAGGGAAAATATTGAAACTTTTCCGATGGTATTTGCAAATGCCAAAGTTTTCAATGGCAGTTCTGTGTAGGGATGTTCCGTATGCTTTATTTTGATCCCACCCATAATGCGGAAATTCTATATGAAGTTTTTGCATGTATTCGTCCCGGTAAGTTTTGGCTAAAATACTCGCTGCTGCTATGGAAGTATATTTGCCATCGCCTTTAACAATACACTCATGAGGAATGTCGGCATAACACTTAAACCGATTACCATCTATCAACAATAAACCTGGTTTAGTTGTTAGTTGATTGATGGCAAGGTGCATGGCTTTGTATGAGGCCTGTAAAATATTGATCACATCTATTTCATCATTATCAACGGAGGCAACTGCAAAGGCAATGCTCTCTTTTTCAATAATGGGTCGTAGTAAATCTCTTTGGTGTTCTTTTAATTGCTTGCTATCGTTTAGTAACGGATGATGGAAATCGGCGGGCAAAATAACGGCGGCTGCAAATACAGGCCCGGCATAGCAACCCCTGCCAGCTTCATCAAGCCCGGCTTCTATATGAATGTTTTGGAAAAAAGGTAATAACATGTGTTTAACAAAAATCAGCTAAAGGAATAAAAATACAATTCATTGTGGAGAAACAATGAATGCTGAACTAAATTTGCAACCGCAATGAATAATATGATGAAAAACGAAGCGACCGTTCGCTCTGCCTCAAGGGCGGTGGCTATATGGCTGTTGATTGGTGTAGCCATGATTGTAATACAGGTGTTGATTGGAGGCATTACCCGATTAACAGAATCCGGCCTCTCTATTACCGAATGGAAACCCATTACCGGAACCTTACCACCACTCAACGATATTGCCTGGCAGGCCGAGTTTGACAAATACAAAGTAACCGATCAGTTTAAATATGTACACCAGAATTTTACACTTTCAGAATTTAAATCTATTTTTTTCTGGGAGTGGTTTCACCGGGTATGGGCAAGACTGATGGGGATGGTGTTTTTAATTGGATTTGTTTACTTCATAATCAAAAAGAGTTTTAATAAAGAAATGATTCTGCCAATGATCATTCTCTTTGTATTGGGCGGCATCCAGGGTGGCATTGGTTGGTTGATGGTGAAAAGTGGTCTGGTTCCCGAAAAATATTTTGTAGGCCATGTGGAACTGGCTACGCATTTTATCGCCGCACTTGGTTTGTTGAGTTACACTTTGTGGTTTGCATTGAAGTTGTTGGTGGCACCTGAGCAAAAAGTAGTAAATGCACCTCTGCAAAAATTACTGATTGCGATATTGGCTGTATTGATTGTGCAATTAGTATATGGAGCCTTCATGGCGGGTATGCGGGCAGCTGTAATAGCACCCACCTGGCCGGATATCAATGGCAAAATGTTGCCGGTTGGTACAGGCGAACTTTCACCATGGATGAAAAATTTAGCCTACAATCCAATCATGATTCATTTTATTCATCGCGGCCTTGCCTATCTACTCTTTGGGATGGTGGTGGCTTGGTGGTTTAAAGCAAAAGCCATTAAGGGAAATAAATTATTTGGGAAGCTGCGTTTTTCACTGATGCTGCTGGTCAGTTTACAGGTTATACTGGGCATACTTACCGTGTTAAATGCTACTTATAACGATCGCCTGGTTTGGCTGGGTGTTGCACACCAGTTTACTGCAATGCTGGTAGTGATGACATTGGTAAGTTTGCTGTTTGTAGTAAAGAAATCTCCTGTAACCTAATTGTTAAATTTGATTGTTACCATATTTAAAATGAAATAATTTTAATGCCAGCCAAATTATTAAAATTTCATCTTCTTTTATTCAGGAAGTAAATTCTTCCCCACCAACAACTTTCTCAGATAGTGCTTTCGAATGCTGAATAAGCTTTTATCCTAAGTTCCCCTTTAGGGGACAGGGGCAGTAATTTTTTTTTACTTTAATCGTTGTACATTTAGTAAAACGATTTTAATGCGTCCTTTATTCAACAACATCCTTTATTCCTTTCCTGTTCAACTGTTAATCCTGCATTTTCGGAAGTACCAGATACTGTTGATTTTTTGGTGGGTTTTGGCCAGTGCCATCAATAGCGGTTTTATGAAAAGCTTTGGGGCCGATTCTTTATTTTTTGTACCAGAATATTTGGGTAAAGTAGATGCGTTGAGTGCTATATTGGTTGGCATTGCGGTTGGCGTATTTTTTATGAGCTGGAATATCACCACCTTTATTTTACATACCAAACGATTTAAATTTCTTGCGACTACATCCAAACCTTTTTTAAAATACTGCATTAACAATTCGATCCTCCCCCTTATTTTTCTCATCTTCTATTTAACAAAAGCCATTCAGTTTAATTTAAACAAAGAACTACTCACTACATCTGAGCTGATGTTTTTAATCGTTGGATTTATAGGTGGATTGGTGTTGTTGATTGCTTTTTCATTTGCTTTCTTTTTTGGTGCCGACAGAACGATCCTTCGATCTATTGCACCTGTTATTGCAAGGCCCGGTGATTTTAAAAAGGTGTATAATCCTGCTGTATTAGCTAAATCGGATGGCTTTGGTTTAAAGGTGAATTATTTTGTAACGGGCCGCTTTCGATTTAAGAAAGCCCGGCCGGTAGGGCATTACAGTGAGCAGTTTTTGGATACCATTTTTAAGCGTCATCACTTTGCAGCAATGGTAGTGATGATATTGGCCTTTATGTTTTTAATTACCGGAGGGTTCTTTCTGGACATTAAATTCTTTCAGGCACCTGCCGCTGCCAGCATCCTTATTTTGTTTGCAATAATGGTGGCGGTAATTGGCGCACTTACTTATTTTTTGCAGAGCTGGAGTGTATTGTTTTTGATTGCATTCATAGTCGTATTGAACTTTTTGTACCAATACGAAATTATTGATCCCCGAAACAAGGCTTATGGACTAAACTATAGCAACAAAAGTGATCGGCCGGAGTATACCAAACAATCATTGCAGGCATTGTGTACACCGGAGTTAGTTAGGCGTGACAAGGCAAATATGATTGGCGTTTTAGAGAACTGGAAAAAAAAGCAATCATCGGAGAAGCCTGTTATGATTTTCATCAACGTAAGCGGCGGCGGATTGAGGAGTGCCACTTTTGTGATGAATACTTTGCAGCAGCTTGATAGCTTAACCGCTGGTAAACTGATGCGTCAGACATTTTTGATAACGGGAGCAAGTGGCGGCATGTTAGCAGCCACTTATTTTAGGGAGCTTTATGGTGAAAGAAGAAAATCGCATGGGCTTAATATTTTTGATCCGGTTTATACCAACAATATTACCCAGGATTTATTGAACCCTGTATTCACCTCCATGATCAGCAGGGACATATTTGCGCCGGCTCAAAAATTTGCGATCGGCCCTTATAAATATGTGAAAGACCGGGGATATGCATTTGAACAAAAGTTGAATGACAATACCGGCGGCCTCCTAAACAAACAAATCAGGGACTATGGCTCAGATGAAAAATCTGCAAATATTCCAATGATTATTTATAACTCCATCATTACCCGGGATGGTAGAAAGATGATGTTGGCAACACAGCCGCTTAGCTTTATGATGAAGCCGCTGGAATTTGTGGGCGACTCAAATTATAGTCCGGATGCAGTGGATTTCAGTGCTTTCTTTGCAAAGCAGAATCCCGGCAATATCCGCTTGTTAACTGCACTTCGGATGAACGCAACTTTTCCTTATGTGTTACCCAACGTATGGTTACCGACTAATCCGGTAATTGATGTAATGGATGCTGGTATAAAAGATAATTTCGGGCAGGAAACATCCATGCGCTTTATTGATAATTTTAAAGAATGGATCAGTGAAAATACCGGGGGAGTAGTAATACTTCAGATAAGAGATCGTATGAATGATTATTGGGAGAAGCCTTTAGAGTCTGTATCTATCGCTGATATTGTAATTAAACCGGCAACCATACTGCAAAATAACTGGCATAACTTTCAGGATTATACGCAGGCAGATCAATACAGCTATTTGAAAGATTCGGCTGATTTTAAATTTCATCGCCTCACGTTTATGTATGTACCCAAAAAAGAGCAACTGGGTGCCGCATTGAATTTCCATTTGACGGCCTCAGAAAAAAGAGATGTGATTGTATCCTTTAAAAGTGAGTATAACCAAAAGGTCCTGAAAGACCTTTTGGCTTTAATGGAGGAATAAGTTAATTCGACTAAAAAATTGCATCCTGCTCATCGGTGAAAGCCTGCAAGGCCAGTTTATCAAAAACCATTTCCTTGTTTTGAATGGCCTCCCGAAGTATGTCGTAAATGGTGATAACACCTTTAAATTCATTATCGTCGAAAGCAAGTAGGTAGCGTGTTTTATGACTGCTGAAAAGTTGCATGCACATTTCTGCAGTATCCTGCATAGCGATCATGGGCAAAGAAGTGTTCATCACATCTTTTATTGAACAGGTAGAACTGTGTAATCCATTTAATACTACTTTCCTGCTGTAATCCCGCTCTGAAAAAATTCCCTGGAAGGCTCCGTCTTTTTTAACAACCAGGTAGCTCAGGTTTACTGAGTTCATCAATTGCAATCCTTCTATCACTTTAGCATCAGCGTCTATAAAATTAAAAACCGGTGGTTTGTTTTGTAAAATGTTTGCAACAGTTCGCATGTTTGAATGACTTTAAAATGAAAAATTTATGTATTGTAAGTTACCGAATTTTATAATCAAATATCAGGCTGGCTGGATCAATTTAAATGCATCCGGAATAATTTCAATTACGAATTTTTTTGAGGTATGGGCGGGGTCGCCATCAACATGCAATGGCGCTGCACCCAGGTTATGGATAATCAGTTTATTGGTTTGAAAATAAAGTACATGTTTTTCATGAAATGTCTTTCCATCATGATCGTTAATCTTACCGTTTCGTACCTGCTGTAGCACGGCCCATATAAACCGGAGTTTACTCATTTTTTTTACAACAATAATATCCAGCAAGCCATCATTCAAACTCGCTTTTGGCGCAATGGTAAACTGGTTGCCAAACTGGTTGCTATTGGCGATACTTATAAAATACGCC
>Ga0123337_10006391_pt1 | contig 11266 bp, 15 predicted proteins | sample frozenSSSSmetaG_FD_89792 | JGI IMG/M metagenome (GOLD analysis project Ga0123337, IMG submission 89792) | Glacier valley bacterial and archeal communities from Borup Fiord, Nunavut, Canada, to study Microbial Dark Matter (Phase II) -... | ecosystem: Environmental > Aquatic > Freshwater > Ice >...
CATGCCGCCTTCAGTCGATGTGCGCGTCGCCGTCCGAAGGCGGCACGCTGTTCGGCTACCGATGCGCCCAGCACCTGAGGAGCGATAAGTAGATTTGTAGGTGGCGACAATACGAACTGTGGATCGCGGAAGTCGTTCTCGCCCAATCTTGGAGCATGGCACCCTTGTACGGAGGGTGCCCATGAAGACTGCTGCAGAGCTACATCGTATGCTCCGCGAACGCCACAAAGGCAACCCCCACGAACAAGCTGCTGCCCGCGCGGGTATGATGCATCCCAATACGGCGCGCTGCTCAGCCACCTCAAGCAGCCACGCACGTATCGCACGCGCTCCGACCCGTTCGCCGACGACTGGCCGTGGGTAACAAGGCCGACCTGGAACGCGACAGCGCCGTGCAAGCCACACGCGGTTTGCGCTGCTGTGCGACCAACACCTCGGACGCTATCAGGAGGGGCCAACTCCGCACGCTCCAGCGTCGGATTGCGCACGCAATGCCCGCGTGATTGTGCCGGAGCATTTCGAGCCGGTGTTCGCCCACAAACCACGGGCGCGGGTGATGGTCTACTGCGACTGGCTGGTCGGCCTGTCGGTCGTGGCCGCCGACTATGTCAGTCAGGTCTGCCGCAAGCGCTACGCCGAGATGGACACGCAAGATGGTTGCGTTGTACCAACTCGCGCAGTAGCTTGGGCGGGAGGCCTTTCTGGCCGCGTTGGAGCTGGCGCACGCGCAGCAGATCTTTGGTGCCGAATATGTCCCGACGCTCGTGACCCTACGGCTACCCGTGCGCCGACCAACCAGCGGTACCGCCATCCTCGCGCGTTTCCCAGAGACCGTACCGCAGCGCCTGGTCGAGCGCGAGTTGCAGGTCTACGAACAGTATGTCGCGAATGGCGCGGCGTTGCACCAACTTAGCCGAGGGGGTGGCGTATGAGCGTGCCCAGCAAATGATTCAGTTTCCTGCGGCATTGGTTATACCACATGGTTTGGTGCAAGGCCACAAGGGTGCGCCGGATCTCCGTTCTCTACCTGTATTGTGGCGTGCTCAATGCCAAATTGGTCGTGCAGCTCGCGACAAATACGACTAAGGAGACTATCTTCACACGACGCGTGTGGCATCACGAGATGTGCCGTTAGTGCGGCTTCGGTCGTACTCATCCCCCAGATGTGAAGGTCATGCACATCAGAGACATTAGGTAATGCCTTCAAATATTTTTCAACGTCCCCAATCTCAATATTTTCAGGTACGGCATCGAGTGCAAGGTTAACACTATCGCGCAGAAGCCCCCAGGTGCCGACGAGAATAACCCCCATGACGACTAGGCTTACCACCGGGTCAAGCCAGAACCACCCGGTAAAGAGAATGACTACGCCGGCGAGAACTACACCAAGGGAGACCGCAGCATCGGAGGCCATATGGAGAAATGCCCCTTTGATATTCAGGTCATCTTTGCGGCCAGACATAAAGAGCACAGCGGTCATGCCATTGATAAGAATGCCGACGGCCGCGACCCAAATAACCGTTATTTCTCCAACAGGTGCGGGCTCAGAAAGTCGTCTGATTGCTTCCCAGGCGACAGCGCCGACGGTCACGAGCAGCACGACAGCGTTGACGAGTGAGGCAAGAATAGACGAACGCCGAAAGCCGTATGTGCGGCGCTGCGTGGGTAGACGCTTTGATAGTAGCAGCGCGCCCCAGGCCAAGAGCAAGCTCAATACATCGCCGAGGTTATGGCCAGCATCCGCCACGAGTGCGAGCGAATGAGCTGCACGCCCATAGAAAAACTCAACAATCACAAAACCAAGGTTGAGAACAATACCAATAGTAAAGGCTCGACCAAAGTTTGTAGGGGCGTGTGAGTGGGTAAGTGTTTCTGCCACGTCGAAGCTCCTTTCAGTTTCTGTAATGAGTCAGCGAGCTATTAAATGAACGAATGAACATATAATCATATGTTTTCTCAATAAAAAACACGTCGAGCGCAGCGTACTGCGTTAGCCGTGCTGAATATGGGCAACTCCTTGTTTGAACAAGTCACCAATATGGGTGTCATCAAGCGTGTAATAAACGTGTTTCCCTTCTTTGCGAGAGCGTACGACACGCAGTGCTCGGAGGGTTTGGAGCTGATGTGAGATTGCTGATTGGGTCATGCCAAGCACTTCCACAATGGTATGCACGCAGAGTTCATTTTCAGCAAGGATAGAAATAAGGCGAACGCGAGTAGGGTCTGAGAGCGACTTGAAAAGTTGCGCGACCTCTTGGGCCTGCTTGGCCACAATCAAGCTTGCTTTTGCCTGCTCTATCCCATCAGCATCACGCTCATCCAAGACGAGTGGGCTGTCAGTATCTATAGACCCGAGCATTCCGCACCTCCCAAAACACATATGAATGATTGCTCATATATTAGCACGATTTGAAGGAGCTGTCAAATAGAACCTAGTTGACGACACTCTTAGGCCGCCGCGTAGCATGGTGTCATGAGACCCAAGAACTAGTTAAGTGGCAATGGTAGGAATCCGGTTGTTTTGCCTGTGCTTCGAGCCAGGCAGCCTTGACTACCAGGGGTGCGAGATACCCCAGCTGGCTGTGCGGCCGCTCGTGAGAGTGGAATATAGCTTAAGAAACGCTCACGTCTCATCAGAGGTCTCCTCCTTGACAAGCTGGCGCAAGGCCGCGAGCCGCTCAGCATCAACGCTATCCAATGCCCGCAGAAATTGAGCAATCGCCACCTCGCCAAAGTTGTCGATGATGTTTTGGACTGCTCGTTGCGCCTGCTGCTCCACAAATTGCTGTGGCGATGCTGCTGCTTTGTAATGATAGGTTTTGCCCTGTTTATGGGCAGCAAGGATACCTTTTTGTGCCAGACGACCCATCACGGTCATGACTGTGGTGTAGGCTAATGGGCGAGTGGGTTGTAGTGCTTGCCAGACGGAGCGTACAGTCACTTCATCTTGCGGCCAGATAATCTGCATGATTGCGGCCTCAAGCTGGCCGAGTTGTGGCTCAGGTTCCTGGTGAATAGACAGTATGTTGCTCTGCATAGTCAGCACCTCTCGATATACTACACTATTGTAGTGAATAATGACTAGACCCGCAAGTTTTCCTATATTGATGCTTTTTGACAGTCTCATCGAGATGTACTACAATTATGTAGTACATTGTAGTGTCGGCAAATATGCTGCATGGGAGGGACATATCAGATGGCAGGCACAAATCCACAACAGGCAGGCCGACAACCACGGCAAAGACAACCCCAGCAGCGAGGCTGGAAACTGAGAGCACTGCTTATTGGCTCGCTGGGTGTGCTCATTGTGAGTGGGTGGTATCTCTTTGGGCGTGCTCGCACTGCATCAGAGCTGGCTAACACGCAGGGCAGTGGAGCCCAGAGCGCAATAGATTTTCCCCATATCCACGGCTTGGGGTTCTCAGCCGATGGTCGGCAGCTTATCGTGCCCGCGCATACCGGGTTGCGGGTCTTTGTTGATGACAAGTGGCAGCGTCCCGATGTTCCCGCAAACGATTATATGGGGTATGCGGCAACCAACGACGGGTTTTATAGCAGCGGTCACCCTGGTCTTGGCTCTCAACTGGTTAATCCGATTGGTCTTGTTAAAAGGACTGATGGCGGGCAAACGCTCACTGCCCTGGGTTTTGCGGGTGAAAGCGACTTTCACCTCGTGGGAGTGGGCTATCAGAACCATGCTGTCTATGTGCTCAACCAGGCACAGAACTCAAAATTCTCAATCGGTCTCTACTACACTCTTGATGATGGGAAAACCTGGCAACAAGGTGCGATGCGCGGGGTACCGGGGATGCCACTGCAAATTGCTGTCCATCCTACGAATGCAGGTACAGTTGCGCTGGCAAGTGAACAGGGGCTGTTCCTCTCAACAGATAATGGCAATTCGTTTGCGCCGGTTGGAGCATCAGAACCAGTTTCGGCGGTAGCGTTCAGCCCCGATGGGAATCGCCTTTTCTTTGGCTCGAACACATTCTCTGTGTATGACATCTCAAGCAAACAGAGTACGGTACTATCAACGCTACCGCTGGCTGCAAATGATACCATGGGCTTTATTGCTGCCAACCCGATGCGTGCTGATGAACTAGCGGCTGCTACCTATAATCGAAATATTTATCGTTCACGCGATGGCGGCCGGTCGTGGGAGCAGATCGCCAAAGACGGTATGGGCAGAGCCCGGTGACATATGAAGCTGCTGCACGCTGGAGGTATAAACCAATGATAGTGCAATGCATGAATATGATGGGCGGCGGTATGATGGGGGGCATGATGTAGCCGATGCTTTGCGTGGTATGCGAAGGCAGCACACTTCCCTCGCTCAGGCAAAAGAGGCTCCCCATATAGCTGAGGAGCAGCTTACTACGGTGCGTGCGCAGCAAGCGCCATTTGGGCACGAGATTGCTCGGTTGGAGACCACCCAGGCGATTGAGCGTGAGTCGAAGCGCGGTGGTGCCCAAATAGATTGACGGTTAACATGGGGTATTGTGGGTATACAGAACATACAATTGTGCACGACCATCGTGGGTGCGCAGAAGCAGGAAGCTATTGTTTCCTGCTAGGGTTTCTTGGTTCTCATGCCGCTTGGAATAGTGATTTCCAAGCCCTTAGTAATCAGTATCAACTTATCTTTATAGATACCTGGCATACACTTCTCTCTCTCACTATTCAGAAAGCGCATTTTGTTGGTCACTCGATGGGCAGACTGCTTGCGCTTGCCTACACGTGTCATTTCCCAGAGTCTGTTGAGAAGGTGGCATTGCTATGCTTGTCGGCTTATAGAAGCGAAGAGGCGGCTCGGCGTATGGTAGGAAGTACGTCCCTCCTAACACGACTCGTGGCACTCGATACCCCGCTTGCCAAGACCTTATGTGAAAGTATGTATTCGATTCGGCCACTCCTAAGGCTAGTTGCCCGCCTACTAGCTCCTGATGTTCCTCCCGCAGTTGCCCGCGCTGCGTTGCAGCATACTTGGATTTCGTACTCACAAACACTGCGCCATGTCATTTTCAAACCCCATGCCCGGGAGTGGCTCCAACTGGTACAGCACCCGGTTTTTATCATCTAAGGAACGCATGATCGGATTGCACCGGTTGAACCAGTGCGAGAGGTGATCTCAATCCTTCCCAACGTGCAGTTGTGCGTCCTTGACGCTGGTCATCGGCTTATTTTCACACAGCGCCCAAATTGCGGAACAACTTACGCACTTCCTTGGGGCAATAACACAGGTTGCATAGCGGCACAGAGTTAGGGTATGGCCCAGACAGACGAAGCAGCTCCTAGCAGTTCTCAGAAGCGCAGAGGTGTACGTTTGTTCATCCTCACCTTTTTTGGTGCGCTACTTTTTGGTGTGCTGGCTTTTAGTATTCGCGCCAGTATGCGACCTCCTCGAGCAGATCCCACAAATGTGCAACTCGTGGCTCGTGGACGACAGGTATATAATGCACAGTGTGCCCGGTGCCACGGTGCAAACCTCGAAGGGCAACCAAACTGGAAGGCACCTCTCCTTGATGGCAGCCGGCCAGCGCCGCCCCATGACGCAAGTGGGCACACTTGGCACCACCCGGATACGCTCCTTTTTAACATCGTGAAGTATGGAGGGAAGGTCTATGCCCTTCCGAACGAGGTCAATAACATGCCAGCCTTTGGTGATGTATTGAGCAATGAGGAGATTGCGGCCGTTATTGCCTATATCAAGAGTACATGGCCCCCAGATATTCAGCGGCTGCAAGAAGAGGTGAACCAGCAGATGAGCGATAAGTAGATTTGTAGGTGGCGGCAATACGAACTGTGGATCGCGGAAGCCGTTCTCGCCCAATTTTGGAGCATGGCACCCTTGTACGGAGGGTGCCATGAAGACTGCTGCAGCGGTACATCGTATGCTCCGCGAACGCCACAAAGGCACCCCCCACGAACAAGCTGCTGCCCGCGCGGGTATGCACGGCGCGCTGCCCAGCCACCCCAAGCAGCCACGCGCGTATCGCACGCGCTCCGACCCGTTCGCCGATGACTGGCCGTGGGCAACAAGGCCCACCTGGAACGCGACAGCGCCGTGCAAGCCCACGCGCGGTTTGCGCTGCTGTGCGACCAACACCCTGGACGCTATCAGGAGGGGCCAACTCCGCACGTTCGAGCTTTGTTCTTCACGCAACCCTCAGCGTGGTCTGCCCCTGTTTCTACTTCACGCGTCGGCGCCGCTACTCAGCCATACCTCAGCGGCGACTCAGGCCCGCCTCAGCCGGCAACCGTAGGATATGTATGTGAGATTGGGGGTGCCAGTCTCACCGCGGCATCGTGCCGTACCAAGGAGACCGCTTCGATGACAACCATAACGAAACACTCGCCGCTCACCACTGTGCGCGACCCGGTCTGCGGGATGGAGCTGGCGCGCTCGGATGCGGTCGCGACGCGACAGGCCAACGGCAGCACATATTCCTTCTGCTCGCATGATTGCGCGGTCGCCTTCGATGCCGCCCCGGCGCGTTACGCGGTGCCCCCCTCCGCGACCACCGGCGTTCGGCCCGGCGGCGCTAGTCCCGCGCGCATCACGCTCCCGATTGCCGATCTCCGACGCGCCGGAGCGCCGGCGTTGGAGCGCGCCATCCGCGCGGTTCCGGGCGTGCGTGCCGCTGGCGTGAATGTCAAGGATGGCCGCGTGATCGTGGATTACGACCCGGCGCTCGCCACCGTCGCCAACCTGGTGGCCGCCGTGCGCGGCGCTGGCTTCAGCCCTGCTGGTCAGCGTATCCGCCTGAAGGTCAGTGGCCTGTACTGCGCTGCGTGCGTGGCCACGATCGAGGACGCGCTCAAGGCCGTCCCCGGTGTGCTCGACGCCACCATGAGCGCCGCATCGAACGAAGTGCGCGTGGACTACACGCCCGCTGTCGGCGACCTAAGTCGGCTGACCAAGGCGGTCGAACGCGCTGGGCCGTACACCGCCACCCGCGCGGCTGAGGCGTCCGAGCCTGAGTTGAACCAGGAGGCTCAGGCGACCGCCAAAGAGTATCGCTCACTCATGCGCAAGTGGTGGTTCGCCGCCGCCGTGGGTGCGCCGACCATGATCCTCTCGTACCCCTACCTCATCCCTGGCCTGCGCGATTGGCTGCCGCGCGGCAGTGCAGCGCTCTGGTGGCTCTGGGCCGTGATGGGCATCGCCAGTTTGGCAGTGCTGATCTACTCCGGCAGCCAGTTCTTTGTTGGCATGTGGGAAGGGCTGAAGCATCGCTCGGCCAATATGCACACCCTGATCGCGGTCGGCACTGGCGTGGCCTGGATCTACTCGACGATTGCCCTGATCTTCCCGCAGGTCTTTCCGTCAGCGGCGATGACCGATGTTTACTACGACGTAACCGTGGTGGTGACGGCGCTGGTGGTGCTCGGGCTGGCGATGGAGCTGAAGGCCAAGGGCCGCACATCCGAGGCGATCAAGAAGCTGATTGGCTTGCAACCGAAGACCGCGCGAGTCGTGCGCGACGGCAACGAAGTGGACATCCCGGTCGAGGAAGTGCTGGTCGGCGACATCGTGATCGTGCGCCCCGGCGAAAAAATCCCGGTGGACGGGATGGTCGTCAATGGCCAATCGGCGGTGGACGAGAGTATGATCACCGGCGAATCGCTGCCGGTGTCGAAGAAGGTGGACGACGAGGTGATCGGCGCGACGATCAACAAGACCGGCGCGTTCACGTTCCGCACCACCCGTGTCGGCAAAGATACCGCGCTGGCGAACATCATTCGGCTGGTGCAGGATGCGCAGGGCAGCAAAGTGCCGATCCAGCGGATCGTCGATCAGGTCTCGGCGTATTTCACGCCGGCGGTGATGATCCTGGCGCTGCTCGGCTTCGTGGTCTGGTACGACTTTGGCCCCAGTCCGGCGCTGACCTACGCGCTGTTCGTGGCGGTGACCACGCTGATCATTGCCTGCCCGTGCGCGCTGGGCATGGCCACGCCCATGAGCCTGACCACTGGCATCGGCCTGGGCGCGCAGAACGGCATTCTCATCCGCTCGGGCAACGCGCTCCAGACGGCATCAAAGCTCAACACGATCATTCTCGACAAGACCGGCACGATCACCCGCGGCAAGCCCGCGCTCACCGATGTGGTACTGCTCTCCGGCTGGGACGAGGACGATGTGCTGCGACTGGCCGCGACGGTGGAGAACGCGTCCGAACACCCGTTGGCGCTGGCGATTGTCGAGGGTGCGCGCGCTCGTGGCCTGTCCCTGAGCGCGGTCACTGCCTTCGAGGCGATCCCCGGCCACGGCGTGCGTGCGATGGTCGAGCGCCGCCCGGTGCTGATCGGCAACCTCAAGCTGATGCAGCGCGAAAACATCGCGCTGGATCGCCTGGAGGCCGAAGCGCGCCGTTTGGCCGACGACGGCAAGACCCCGATGTATGTGGCCTTGGACGGCAAGGCGGCCGGCATCATCGCCGTGGCCGACACGGTCAAGGAAGACTCCCAGGCTGCCATCGCCGCGATGAAGCGGATGGGGTTGGAAGTGGTGATGATGACCGGCGACAACGAGCGCACGGCCAAGGCGATCGCCCGGCAGGTCGGTGTCGATCGCGTGCTGGCCGAGGTGCAGCCGCAGGACAAGGCGCTCAACGTCCAGAAATTGCAGCTCGAAGGGAAGAAGGTTGCGATGGTCGGCGACGGCATCAACGACGCCCCGGCGCTGGCCCAGGCCGACGTGGGCCTGGCGATCGGCACCGGCACCGATGTGGCGATCGAAGCCTCGGACATCACGTTGATCAAGGGCAGCCTGATGGGCGTGGTCGTCGCGATGCAGATCAGTCGCGCCACCATGCGCAACGTGTACCAGAACCTGGTCGGCGCGTTCATCTACAATACGCTGGGACTGCCGATCGCGCTGGGGGTGCTTTACCCGTTTGTCGGCATTCTGCTCTCGCCGCTGCTGGCGGCGCTAGCGATGTCGTTCAGCAGCGTGACGGTAATCAGCAATGCCAACCGGCTCAAGCGCTGGCAGCCCACAGTGTAATTTCAGATTGTAGATTGCAGATTGTGGAGCACCAATCTGCAATCTACAATCTACAATCTACAATGGAGTAATCTCATGACCCCCGATAAAATCATCGTCACACTCGGCGGCCTGGCCGCGATCGCGTTCATTGTTTGGTTCTTCTGGCTGGCCAAGAAAGCGGGTGTGAAAGCCAGCCTGTCGTCGACCGGCTACCAGGAGGTCATGGTTCTGGTCAAGGGCGGCTACACCCCCGATGTGATCATCGTGGAGCGCGGCAAGCCGGTGCGGTTGAACTTCGTTCGCGCCGAGTCAGCGGCGTGCTCCGAGATGGTGCTGTTCCCCGACTTCAACAAGAGCGCCAAGCTCCCCGAAGGCGAAACCGTGCCAATCGAGTTCCTGCCCGACAAGGCCGGCGAGTTCGAGTTCCAATGCCAGATGGGCATGTTGCGTGGGAAGCTGATTGTCGAGTAGCGGCGGCCTAAGCGCCGTTTGGCCGCCGCTACCAGTTCTTTGCGACGGCGCAGCGCGTGTCATGGCGGATGTACTGCTCCTGGCGGGCAGCGCGGATCACTATGTGCCACTGCGCCAGTTCTACCAACAGGCCCGCCTGCTGAAGCGCGCACGCTCGCTCACTGGCCGCATCTTTACGCGCCATGAGCAGGCCCAGACCCACTGCCAGATTGGCAATCTCGGCCTCACGCTCCATGTCATCCTGCATTGGCTGGACGGGCTCGACAAAGGCGTGATCTCGGCCCGCCCGATGCGCGCCCTGTTCGATCATCCATAGGCGACGCAGTTCACTGCTGGCGAGTTCTGCGCCGGTCTGGAAGCGGCCGGCCTGCGCGTCGTGGCGTGGCGGCGGCTGGGCCGGTGGGGCGTCATGGGCCAGGCCCGCACATGAGCGCAGCGCCGCAGAACGCTTGATCTCTTCAGCATCCCCTCAGCCTGACCTCAGCCGACCCTCAGCGCCATCCCCGATGATCATGGAGGAGCGGATCGAACATAAACGGGTGTTCCGTACTGCTCCAGCGCAGGTCATGCGTAGCGAGACCAACTGCCAGCAGGCATCCCGACGCGGGATCTGCTCCCCAGCGGCGCTCGCCCTAGTGTGAGAGCGGAGCACAGCCATGAAAAACGAACGGGTCACATTGCCAATTTACAACCTGGGCTGCGGTGGCGGCGGATCGCTCACCATCGAGCGCGCGCTCACCAAGGCGCCGGGTGTCACGCAGGCCTATGTCAACCCAGTGACCGAGATGGCCTACGTCGTGTACAACCCGGCGCTCGCGCAGCCGGATGATCTGGCTGCCGCGATCGCGCGCACCGGTTTTGGGCCGCCGATCAGCGCGCCGCGCGGCGAAAACGCCGCGCCACCGCCCGCGCAGCCCGCACTGGATGCGCGGCGCTTGGCGCTGGCCGCCGGGATCTGGCTGGCGGCGATCTACACGCTGTGCGTCGTGGCCGACCTGCTCTTTCCGGCGGTGTTCCAGATGTACCGCTTCTGGCAGGCGATCCTGATCGGCGTTGATTGGACTAATCGCTGGACACTGCCGCTGGGCTTGGTCGAGGCGTTTCTGTACGGCGCGCTGGGGGCCTGGCTGCTTGCCGCAATCTACCGCGCCGTGCCGACGCGACCCCAGGCGCGGGGCTGACATGTCCGGCCCGTCACCGTGCATGGCGGGCGTTGCGGAGCCGCTGCATGACTGGCGGCGCGGGCGGGTCGTCTGCGTTTCAGGTTTCGCGAACCGCGTGATTGGTTGCCGCCGCACCGTGTGGACTGGGATCGGTGCTGAGATATGTGTGCAGCCTCAGGCATCCCTCAGGGATGCCTCAGCCAGGCCTCAGCGGCGGATGCGACCATGAAGCAGGCTTCGATACGTAACGATTGCGCGATACGCAACTAGGGAGGATGGTCATGCAGAGCCAACATTCATCATCGGCCGGCGGCGCGTTTTTGCGGTCGCGCGCCGGCATCGCGCTGATCGCCTTTCTGGCGATCGCGACGTTCTACCTGGTGACCGAGCACACCGCACACTTCTTCGGCGGCCTGCCGTTCGCGCTGCTGCTGCTCTGCCCGCTGCTGCACCTGTTCATGCACGGCGGCCACGGTGGGCATGGCGGGCAGAACGACCAACGTGAACCTGACGATCACCGCCAGCCCCAGACGCAGCCGACGGAAGGAGACCAACGATGAATGACGCGAATATCCCAGCCTACGGCCTGTGGCCGCTGGCGATCATCAACGCGGCGGTGTTCATCATGTTCGCCTTCAGCTTC
>Ga0123337_10006392_pt1 | contig 11266 bp, 9 predicted proteins | sample frozenSSSSmetaG_FD_89792 | JGI IMG/M metagenome (GOLD analysis project Ga0123337, IMG submission 89792) | Glacier valley bacterial and archeal communities from Borup Fiord, Nunavut, Canada, to study Microbial Dark Matter (Phase II) -... | ecosystem: Environmental > Aquatic > Freshwater > Ice >...
GACGCCGGTCACCTGCCCATCGTCGTGGAGATCACCGAGCGTGACCTGCCCGTGAACCCCCCCGCACTACTGCGTTTCGTTGACCGGGTCCGTGCCTTGGGCTGCGGTATCGCCCTGGACGACGTGGGAGCCCAGCGGGCGTCGTTGGCGTTGCTGCCCCTGCTGCGCCCGGATGTGATCAAGCTCGACCTGCGCGTGGTGCAACAGCGACCCACCGCTGACATCGCGGAGATCGTCGCCGCGGTCAATGCCGAGGCGGAGCGCTCCGGGGCCATCGTCCTCGCCGAAGGCATCGAGACCGAGGAGCATCTCGAGCTCGCCCGCGGTCTCGGCGCCCGACTGGGCCAGGGCTGGCTGCTGGGGCGACCGGGGGCCCTGCCCGCGCTCTCGACCCTGCCCGCGCCTGGACCGGGTGCGGTTCTCATCAGGGAACGCGGCGGGCTGGTTCTCGAGGGTTCCCCGTTCGCCGTCGCAGCGACCCACTCCATCCCGAGAACTGCACGCAAACGCCTGCTCATCGAGATCAGCAAGCACCTCGAGCGCGAAGCCCTGCGCCTGGGCGCCAACGCGGTCGTCGTCACCGCCTTGCAGCACGTCAGCTTCTTCACCCCGTCGACCATGCAGCGTTACCAGCGTCTGGCCGACCGCGTGGCGTTCGCTGCCGTCCTCGGTGAAGGTGTGCCCGACCAGCCGCTGCGCGGTCTGCGGGGCGGCTCCCTCGCAGCGAGCGACCCCCTTCGCGGCGAGTGGGACATCGCGGTGATCGGTCCCCACTTCGGGGCCGCACTGGTGGCCCGGGACCGCGGCGACTGCGGACCGGACGAAGAGCGTCGCTTCGACTACGTGCTCACCCACGATCGCGACACCGCCGTCGCGATCGCTGCCGCCCTCATCTGCCGCGTCAGCGCATCCTCCAACCAGCCCCCGATCCACCAGGTGAGGTACTCATGAAACGCATCATCTACTGCAGCCAGGCCACGACAGACGTCAGCCCGGAGGAGCTGGTGGCGTTGTTGGAGCTGTCGCGTCGCAACAACGAGCGTGGCGGGTTGAGCGGGATGTTGCTCTACTCGAGCCAGAGCTTCCTCCAGGTGCTCGAAGGTGAGGAAACCGCGTTGACGTCCACCTACGACCGGATCCTGCGCGACGACCGCCACATGAACCTGCGGCTCCTGATGGACGCCGATGTCGCGGCGCCGATGTTCCCTGACTGGACGATGGGTTTCGACCACGTCGACGACGATGAGCTCGCCGACAGCCTGGACGGTTTCACCCCGGCGACGACGTACCCGCTGGTGAACCCCGACCTGATCACCAACGCCGCGGTCGCGACCACGCTGCTGGGTCTCTACGCCAGGAACAAGGTTCGATGACCGCGACGGCTCCGGTCCCGCCCCCCCGTGTCGTCACGCCTGAAGAGCTCTGCGAGCTGAGGGTGACCGAGGTAGAGCTGTTCTCCCTGGCAGGGCACGACGGGTACCTGCGGGAGGTCAACGCCGCGTTCGCCATCCTGTTGGGGCTCGAACCCGCTGCGGTCAACGGCCGCTCCCTGCTCGAGCTGGTCCACCCGGACGACATCGTCGCCGTGGTCTCAGCCCTGGCGTCACTGGAAGGCGGCGCGGGCGAGGTGCAGGTCGAGAGCCGGTTCGCCCAGAGCGAGGGTGGCTGGTTCCACCTGCAGTGGCTCGCACGCACGGTGCCCGGCACCGACCTCTGGTGGGCGGCAGGTCGTGACACGACCGAGTTCCACCGGCTGGTGGCCGAGCGTTCGCGTATGCAGACCCGCTACGAGCTGGTCCTGGGCAAGGCCACTGCGGCCATGTGGGACTGGACGTCGCCAGTGGGGTGCTTACCTGGGAACCGCAGGCCGCCGACGTGCTCGGAGTGGCGAACAGCTGCGTCCCGGTGAGCATCGAGGGGCTCGAGAGCGTCGTCGACACGGCCGATCAGGCAGCGGTGACGAGCGGCTTCGAGCACCTCGTGGCCACCGGTGCGACGGAGGTGGCACTACGGGTCGGTGCCGACGCCGGGGTGCGCTACCTCTCGCTGCGGGGCAGGGTGCTCGATCGGGACCGACGCGGCCGGCCGCTGCGCGCGGTCGGACTGGTGCTCGACGTCACGACCGAGAAGGCGATGGAGGAGCACATGCTGCGCATGGTCATGAGCGACGCGCTGACCGGTGTGCCGAACCGACGGGCCTTCGACCAGGCCCTTCGCAGTCACTGGCGGCGCTGCATCCGCGAAGCCCAGCCCATCTCCGTCGCGATGATCGACATCGACGACTTCAAACGGTTCAACGACACGTTCGGCCACCTCGTCGGCGACGAGGTGCTGTGCGCGGTGGCACGCGCCCTGAGCAACGAGCTGCGCACGGACGGCGACTTCCTCGCGCGGTTCGGCGGGGAGGAGTTCGCCGCGGTCCTGCCCGGAGCCGACCGGGACGCGGCGCTCGCCACCGCGGAACGTCTGGTCGAGTCGGTACGAGCAGTGACCATGCGTCAGGCCGCCGACTGGAGCCTCAGCATCTCGATCGGCACCGCGAGCTGGCACCCCGGTGAGGACCCCCTCAAGTCCGGTGACGCCCTCGCCCGTGCCGACCGGTCCCTCTACGCGGCCAAACGAGCCGGCAAGGACCAGGCCGCCGCCTACGACCCCACCACCTGAACCGGCTAGGGCCCCGGGGGCACCAGTCGGAGACTTCTTGCTCGGTGATGACCCGCTATGGTGTCATTTACGCCGCAGTGTCCACTGGGTGACCATGAGGAGTGCTCCAGGCATGAACAGCAGGACGCCACCGAACCCCGGGCACCCTCAACCCGGTGTGGCATCGGCTGAGCCGAGTGACGTCCCGTCTGACGGGATGGGCACCTCAACGGCCAGCCCGCACGCGGATGGCAAGCGACGGGTCGCGTTCGCGCAGGCTCGCGACGACGTGGCCCACGTCCGTGACAGCGCGGCCCAGGGGCGTGACGTCGACGGCGAGCAGCGCGATGCTGATGCCGAACGCAGTGACGACTCTGCTGAGGCCAGGGATGATGTCGCAGACGAGCGCGACGCCGGCGGTGAGCGACGCGACGCCGATGCCGAGCAGCGCGATGCCATCGCCGCACAGCGTGACACGACGGGTGACCGACGAGATGACACCGCCGTCACGAGAGATCTGGCGGCACAGGCCCGCGACGAGGTAGCCGCCCGACGCGACGAGCGAGCCGAACAACGTGACCGGGCAGCCGAGGAGCGTGACAGGGGTCTCGCAGGTGAGGACGACACCCCGGGGCGCCGCGAGCCGCATCCCGCTGCTCGGAAGGCGGGACCGGCGTCGTGGCTGACGCTGGCTGCCTCGGATCGGGGGGCGGCCCGCGCGGACCGTTCGGTGGCGGCTCGCCAGCGACACGAGGCCGCGTCCGACCGGGCGTTGGGGCTGGCCGACCGCCGTGCCGGTGCCAGACGCCGAGACAGGGCGCGGGTCGACCGTGGCACCGCCGTGACTGATCGCGACACCTCGTCGGCCGACCGAATGGCGGGCGCGGGTGATCGCGACCTGTCGGGGCTGGACCGCGGCACCTCGCTGGCCGACCGGGTCGCGGGAGCGACCGACCGAGACTCCTCCGGTCTGGACCGCAGCACAGCCCTGGACGACCGGGCCGCGTCGGCGGGGGACCGTCGCTGGGCGGTGGCCTACGCGAAGCTGGAGCTGAGGGTGGCCGAGAGTGAAGCCTGGGCCTGGCGCCTGCTGCAGGTCCTCCCCGAGTCGGGGGTCGTCGTCGTCGACGCTGACGGCATAATCGAGCTGGTCAACGCTCCCGCTGTCTCCATGTTCGGCTACCAGCCGGAAGAGCTGCTCGGGACGCCGGTGGAGCGTCTCGTAGCCGGCCTGCACGAGGCGTACCGCGCCAACCAGGCGATCCATGACACCGCTCAACGACCCAGACCCATGAGCATGGGGCCGGACGTGTTCGCGATCCGCAAGGACGGCTCCGCCGTGCCGGTCGAGGTCACCCTCAGTGGCATCGTTTCCTCCAACGGCCCCGCAGTGCTGGCCAGTATCCGCGACAACAGCGACCGCACGCACGGCGACGCCGAGCCGCCGATCAGCGATGAGCGGTTCCGGATCTACTTCGAGACGGCACCCGCCGGGATGGCCGTCATCGACCTTCGGCATGACAACGCCGGGCACTTCCTCAATGTCAACGCCGCCCTGTGCGCGTTGACCGGGTACAGCGAGGCGGAGCTGCTGGCCACCACGTCCGCCGCCATCACTCACCCGGATGACCGTGACGAGACCGTCGCGAACCTGGCGCTCCTGGCCCAGGGCGCCGCGAACCGGTGGGACACCGACAAGCGGTACGTCACCACCACCGGTGAGGACCGCTGGGTGCACTTCACCGTGTCGGTCGTCCATGACGCCGACGGCGACCCCTTGTGCGGCGTCTCCCAGGTCGAGGACATCCATACCCGGAAGGTGGCCGAAGCCCGGCTGGCCGAGCTGGCCAACCAGTTCGCCTCCAACGTCGACCTCGGCTTCACGCTCCGGCCGATGGACAGCTGCACGTACGAGTACCTCAACCCGGCTGTCTACTCGATCTTCGCCCTCGACTCCGGGGCCGTCCCCGACACCGAAGTGCTGGACGGGCTGCTCCACCCTGACGACCGTGGTGGGCTCCTGCACGGACTCGGTACGGCGCGCGCCGGTGACGTCATCGAGTACCAGGTACGGCTCCTGCTACCCGGCCACGACCTGCGATGGGTGAGGACCAAGACGTTCCTCCTTCCTGACCCGCAGGGCGGGGTCCTGCGGGTCGCCAGCATCATCGAGGACATCACCGACCGCAAGGTCGCGGAGGCGGCCGCCATCGACGCCCACCGTGAGGCCGAGAGAGCCAATGCCGTCAAGGACGAGTTCCTGTCGCGCCTCAGCCACGAGCTGCGAACTCCGCTGAACGCCGTCCTCGGCTTCGCCCAGCTGCTCGAGCTCGACGTCCTCAGCCCGAAGCAGGACCGTTTCGTCGAGCACATCCTTCGCGGGGGCCGACACCTGCTCGCGATGATCGACGACGTCCTCGATGTCACCGCGGTCGACGCCGGCCGTCTGCAGCTGTCCCTGGAGCCCCTGGCCATCGGCGAGCTGCTCGGCGACCTCGTCGAGCTGCTGCAGCCCACGGCTACCGCCCACGACGTCGTGCTGCGCTTCGACCCCGTGGGGGCCAGCGCCTCCCGGGTCACCGCGGATCCGCACCGCCTCAGGCAGGTCCTGCTCACTCTGCTGTCCAACGCCATCAAGTACAACCGACCCGGCGGTACCGTCAACGTACGCGTCGGGGCCGAGGCGGATTCCGTCAGCATCGCCGTCATCGACACCGGTCTCGGTATCCCCGTCGCCGACCTGCCCCGACTGTTCACCGCGTTCGACCGGCTGGGCCGGGAGTCGACCAACGTCGACGGCACCGGGTTCGGCCTGACGTTGTCCCAGCGTCTCGTCGCCCTCATGAGCGGCCGACTGGAGGTCGAGAGCGCCGTCGGGGTGGGGAGCTCGTTCACGGTCACACTTCCCGCCGCCCCCGACCCCGGTCCCTGCCCGATGAAGAGCGACCCTGTTCTCCCGCCACCTGGAGAGCAGGCAGCGTCTTCTGTGCTCTACATCGAGGACAACCCGTCCAACCGGGAGATGCTCGCCTACGTGATCGCCCACAAACCGCACTGGACCCTCACGCGGGCCACCACCGGGCTGGGTGGTCTCGAACACGCCCGGGCCGACCCGCCCACCGCCATCGTGCTCGACCTGCATCTGCCCGACATCGACGGAGCGGAGGTCCTCCGCCTCCTCAAGTCGCTACCAGCCACTGCAGACATCCCCGTGGCGATGCTGAGCGCCGACGCCAACCCCCACCAGATCGCCCGGCTCCTCACGGCCGGGGCCGAGCGCTATCTCACGAAACCGCTCGAGATCGGCGCGCTGTTCGACTTCCTCGACAGCACGACCGCGCGGGACCGGGCATGACAGGAACCGAGGAGTCGGTGGCCGAACCGCAGCCGTCGGTAGAGGGGTCGCTGGTGCTGCTCTACATCGAGGACAACGTCGCCAGCGTCGAGGTCATGGAAGCCGTCCTCGAGCTGCGACCGGCCTGGCGCTTCGTCCACGCAGGGCTGATCAAGACCGGGATGGAGGCCGCGCACACCCACCGTCCCGACCTCATCCTGCTCGACATGAACCTTCCCGACGGCTCCGGGGCCCAAGCCCTCGTCGAGCTCAAGACCGACCCCGTCACCCGTGACGTCCCCGTCGTGATCCTCACGGCGGGAACCACCGCGAAGAACACGACGTCCCTGCTCGGGGCGGGCGCCGACCAGTTCTGGACCAAACCCCACGACCTCGGCCTGATGCTGGCGTACTTCGACCAGGTCGCCTCCCGCAGCCAGTCCGGGTGACTGGAGCCGGACGGCAGGCTGCGGGCACCCCCCGTTCCTGAGCGGGCACCCCGCCGACGACACTGGTGGTCGTGCCCGTCGTCCCCGAGCTGACCGCCTCGGCGCTGGTCACGACCTGGGCCCCCGACGGGCTGCTGCTCGTGCCCGTCGCCCTCGTTCTCGCGTACGGCGTCCTGCTGGTGCGACACCGCGCGCGCTGGCCGCTGCGGCGCACCGCCGTCTTCGTCCTCGCCACCGTCGTCCTGGCCTGGGCCGTGGCCGGGGGCCCGACGGCATACCGGGGCTCGGTGCAGTGGACGGGGGCCCTCTCGGTGGGGTTGACGAGCGCCGTGGTCCCCCTCGGCCTGGCTCTCGGTGACCCCCTGCGGTTGTGGGAGGAGGTGCGTGGCCGCCCGGTGACGTGGGTGCGGGGGCGGGTGGCGCGGGTCGTGATGTTCCCGCTGCTGGCCTCCGCCCTCTCGGCGGCCGTCATCACTGCGGCCTTCACCACCGGCTGGTTCACCAGCGCCCGCACGCACGCCGGCCCGTGGGCCGCCCTGCAGGTGGCCGCCTTGGTCACGGGGGTGCTGGTCACGCTGCCCCTGCTCGGAGACGAGCTGCTCCCCGCCTGGTGCGGGCCCGGACTGCGCACCGCCTTCGCCTTCGCCGACGGGCTGCTCGACGCCGTACCCGGCCTCGTCGTGCTCGCCGCGGGCGACTCCACGACCGGGCAGACGCTCCTCGCGGTGGCCGAGGCGGTCGGGCTGCCGATGGTCTTCGCCGTGATGCTGCAGTGGGTGCGCGCCGACGAGGCCGAGGCCAGGGTCACCGACGCGCGTCTCGACCGGCTCGAGAGCCGACCCGGCCCGGAAGCGGAGGGGCAGGGCGGTGCCGACCAGGGCCCGGACCGTCCCTGGTGGGAGTCCGACCCCCGCTTCGCCGGGCGCTACGGCGACCCCGACGCCTGAGCCGCGGCGGCGGCGGCTCCGTCTGCCGGATGTGGAGATAATGCACGATAATGGTCAGTAAGGCCCCAAATACCTGCTAGAACGGACGAAGCGCTCACCCCGGACGGCCCGGGGAGGCAGCAGACCTGACTGACACGACCTCGTCGAGCGGACCCATGACTGTGCGTGACCTGATCGGCATCCTCGCCCTCGTCGTGTCGGCGCAGTACTGCATCATCGCCTTCGCCGTCGTCCCCCGCCTGGCCCGACTCGCTGAGACGAATGGTCGGGCGTTGGCGCTCGCCCGGTGGGGCGCGACCGCGTTCTTCATCGGGTGCGCCTTGACGCACGCCGGGATAGCGGCCGCGAACCTGCTCCCGGCGAGCAGCAGCCCGGGGATGGCTGACATGGGCAGCGTCGGTGGCACCTCTGCCCAGCTGGTCACGATGGTCATCCCCCAGGTGGCCCAGATCGTAGGTGGCGCGCTGTTCATCGGCATCGCGGGCAGCAAGCTCGAGGTCAGCATCCTGTCCAAGTCATCGGCGCAGGACCAGCGCTCACTCGACCGGCAGTGGCGTTCGGCCTTCGAGGACGCGCCGCTGGGCATCGCCTTCCTGCCCCTCCTCGGCTCGGCGGACCCCGGCCACGCCTATCTCAACCCGGCGTACCGGCGGATGTTCGGCCCTGGGGACATCGACGTCGATCCCGACGACCACCTGTCGTCGACCCCCTTCGACCGGGACGCGGCCGAACACGCGAGGACTCGTCTCCTGCGCGGTGAGACGGTGGAGCAGGAGCTGCACGTCGAGTCCGCCGGCCGGACGCGGGTGATCAGGGCGACCCTGAACCCCGTCTCCGATGACGGCGGGCAATGGCGGCGGATCACCGGGATCTTCGAGGACATCACCGAGCGCACCGAAGCCGCGGCCGTGCTCCGCTCTCGCGAGGAGCGGTTCCGGGTGCTCGCGGAAGTGCTTGGCGTGGGCATCAACCTGCGACAGCTCGACCCGCCCGAGTTCCTCTTCACCAACTCCCAGTACCTCAAGATCGTCGGGGCGCTGAACGACGACGACCTGAACGCGTCCGTAGGGAGCATGCTGGACCGCATCCATCCCGACGACCGCGAAGACTTCCTGGGCGGGTACTGGGCCGCCGTCCAGCACGGCAGGCAGGCGAGCGCCGAGCTCCGCCTGGTCCGTCCCGACGGGGAGGTGCGATGGCTGCGCACCGTCGCCAACCCCGTATCGGCCAACCTGGTGGCAACCACGGTCGAAGACATCACCGACGCCAAGAACGCCGCCGCCGCCGTGCTCTCGGCCAAAGCGGAGGCCGAACAGGCCAACCTGGCCAAGAGCGAGTTCCTCTCCCGGATGAGCCACGAGCTGCGGACCCCTCTCAACGCCGTGCTCGGCTTCGGTCAGCTGCTCGAGCTCGGTACGTTGACCGACAAGCAACACGAGGCCGTCAGCCACATCCTCAAGGGTGGACGGCATCTGCTCGGGATGATCGACGACGTCCTCGACATCTCCCGCATCGAGACCGACCAGCTCGACGTGTCGCTCGAAGCCGTCCATGCCAACGAGGTCATCTCCGAGGCGGTCGAGCTCCTGCGACCCCTGGCCGCCGGCCAGCACGTCACCATCGGCGTCGTCGCGTCCGGTGACGGTCTGGCTGACTGCGTCCTGGCCGACAGACGACGGCTGCGACAGGTCCTGCTCAACCTGTTGTCGAACGCCGTCAAGTACAACCGACCCGGGGGGACCGTGCGCGTCACGTGCTCCATCTCCGATGACGCCCAGCTGGCCATCGACGTCTCCGACACCGGTATCGGGATCCGCGACGCAGACCTGGCCCGGCTGTTCACCCCGTTCGACCGACTGGGACAACAGGCCTCCGATATCGAGGGCACCGGCATCGGACTGGCCCTGTCGCAGCGGCTGGCCCAGATCATGAGCGGCCGACTGGAGGTGAGGTCCACCTACGGAGTGGGCAGCACCTTCACCGTCGTCCTGCCGGTCGCGGTCGCCAGCCGGCCACCCGAGTGCCTCGACCCCCCACTGCCCGCCACCCCCGCACCCGGGGCGGTCACGCCGTCGACGCTCCTGTACGTGGAGGACAACCCGCCCAACGTCCGGCTGATGCAGGCGATCGTGGACCGCCGCCCGGGCTGGGAGATGGTCCACGCCGGACACGGCGGCCTCGGGTGGGAGCTGGCCACCAGCCTCGCGCCGGCGCTGATCATGCTCGACCTCCACCTGCCGGACATGGACGGCATCGACCTGCTGAACCGCCTGCGAGCCGACACCCGCACCGCGCACACGCGTGTCGTGATCGTCAGCGCCGACGCCAACCAGAACCAGACCAAACGCCTCATCAACGCGGGCGCCGACCGCTACGTCACCAAACCCCTCGACATCGTCAACACGCTCGCGCTTCTCGACGAGTGCGCTACCGCTGCGTCGCGTCGCTGACCTCGCCGACGAGCTCCTCGATGACGTCCTCGAGGAACACCACCCCGGTGACCTGCCCCGTGGCGGCGACGACGCGGGCGAGATGGGCGCCTGAGCGCTGCATCGTCGCGAGGACGTCCTCCACCTCGTCGCCGGGACGCACCGTGGCCAGCGGCCGGACCCGCTTGGCCGGCACGGGCTCGTCGTGGCGGGCGTCGTCGGCGTAGAGGATGTCCTTGAGGTGGAGGTACCCGGCCACGTCGCCGGCCGCGTCGGTGACGGGATAGCGGGAGTAGCCGTGGCGGGCCACCAGCCGCTCGATGTCGGCCGGGGTCGCGCCCGCCTTGACGGTCACGAGCCCGTCGACGGGTACGGCGACGTCGGAGGCCGACTTGTCGCTGAACTCGAGCGCCGAGCGCACGAGCCCACGCCGATCCTCCTCGAGCAGGCCCTCCGCGTGGCTCTCCGTGACGATGTGGGCCACCTCCTGTGCGGTGAACGCGCTGGTGATCTCGTCCTTGGGCTCCACTCCGAAGCGGCGCACCAGCGACTTCGCGATCGCCTCCATGACCCGCACGAAGGGGCGCAGCGTGCGTGAGACGTAGAGCAGGGGCGGCACGAGCAGCAGGGCGGCGCGGTCGGGCCCGGCGATGGCGAGGTTCTTGGGGATCATCTCCCCGACGACGACGTGCAGGTAGACGACGACGAGCAGCGCGAGCACGAGGGCGACAGCGCTCGTCCAGGCCTCGTTCACGCCGTGGTCCGCGAGGTGCCAGGAGTCGAAGAACCCCTGGAGCACCTCGTGCAGGGCCGCCTCGGCCAGCGCTCCCAGCCCGACCGAGCAGACGGTGATCCCCAGCTGCGCCGTGGCGAGCATGGAGCCCAGCTGCTCGAGCGCCTGCAGGCACAGGCGGGCCCGCGCACTCCCCTGCTCGGCCAGGGGCTCGAGGGTGGACCGCCGGGCGGCCATGGCCGCGAACTCGGCCCCGACGAAGAAGGCGTTTCCGAAGAGCAGGAGCACCGAGACCCACAGGGCGGCGGCGTGGCTCATCGCTCGTCACCCCCGCTCGGACCCTCGGGGCCCTCGGGGACCTCGGCACCGGGGCCGACCTCCTGCGCCCCGCCGGAGCGGCCGGGCCAGTCGACGAGCGCCGAGTCGGGCTGCGGGGTGACGCACAGGCGGTCGACGCGACGGCCCTCCATACGGGCGACCCGCAGGTTCCAGCCGGGCACACCGACCTCGTCGCCGACTCGTGGGAGCCGGCCGAGGCCGGCCATGACGAAACCACCGAGGGTCTCGTACGACGCGCCGTCCGGCACCACTGCGCCCGTGGCCTCGCGCACCTCGTCTGGACGCCAGAGGCCGGGCACCGACCAGGCCCCGTCACCGAGGGGCTGGGCGTCACCGTCGGTGCGGTCGTGCTCGTCGCTGACCTCGCCGACGATCTCCTCGACGACGTCCTC
>Ga0123337_10006393_pt1 | contig 11266 bp, 11 predicted proteins | sample frozenSSSSmetaG_FD_89792 | JGI IMG/M metagenome (GOLD analysis project Ga0123337, IMG submission 89792) | Glacier valley bacterial and archeal communities from Borup Fiord, Nunavut, Canada, to study Microbial Dark Matter (Phase II) -... | ecosystem: Environmental > Aquatic > Freshwater > Ice >...
ACCTGCAAATTATAATCTTCAGAACAATACAACTTTGGCAGATAGTCTTGTTTATATTTCTTTTAGTCAGACCGGTACTTATTCGGTTAAGTTATTTGTTTCTAATGTGTCAGGTGGAGATTCCTTGTTGAAAAGCAATTATATTACTGTTACCAGTGTTACAGCGCCACCGGTGGCAAGTTTTAAAGCCTCCAAAACAACACCTGCTACCAATGAAATCATCAGTCTGATTGATATGTCTTCCAATACCCCAACATCCTGGAAATGGAGAGTTTCTCCGGTAAATTATATCTGGATGAATGGTACGGATTCGACCTCACAGATTCCCAATATCAAGTTTACCAATGGAAATAATTTTACCATTACTTTGATTGTATCCAATGCAGAAGGTTCTGATACCCTCGAAAAAGTGACTTATATCAAGGTAAATGGGGTTTCTGTGCCGTCCATCAAGGCTAACAATACCTTAAGCGTATATCCAAATCCTGCGCATGATGTCATACATGTCGACACCGACAAAAAGGGTGTTTTACAGGTCGTTTCTCTTCTGGGACAGATAGTTTTTGAACAAGAAGTCGAAAATCAACTGACAGAAATTAATACATCTGACTTCAGCAGTGGTTCTTATGTCCTGTTTTACAAAACGACTGAAGGTATCAGGTCAAGGAAAATTACCATTTATTAGTCCGGCTATCATTCATGGACCAGGCTAAAGCATTAGCAATTCTCAAATCAGGTAAAAACGTCTTCTTAACGGGTTCGGCAGGTGCGGGGAAAACCTATGTGCTGAATCAATATATTCAATATTTAAAAGAAAGAAAAGTACCGGTAGCGGTTACTGCCTCAACGGGCATTGCGGCAACCCATATGAACGGAATGACCATTCACGCATGGGCAGGTATCGGTGTCAAGGATGTGTTATTGCATAAAGATTTACAGTATTTGAAAACTAAAAAATACATACTGGATAAATTAAAGCAGGTGCAGGTCTTGATTATTGATGAAATATCCATGTTGCACCGCAAACAATTGGAAATGGTGAATCAGGTGCTTCAGTTTTTTAAAGAAAATACATTGGCATTCGGAGGCATTCAAATTGTTTTTTCAGGAGACTTTTTTCAGCTGCCACCCGTTGGCGGAGGAAATGAAGAACCCAAAGAAAAATTTGCTTTTATGGCCAAAGCCTGGCTCGACGCCGCTCTGACGATTTGTTATATCACAGAACAACACAGACAGGCAGATAATAGTCTTAATATTATTTTAAACCATGTGAGGTCTGGACTTATCAGCAATGATTCCATCGCGAAATTACAAGCAGCTTCGGCACACCGTCTGACCGCTTTTCAACCGACAAAACTCTATACACACAATTTTGATGTAGACCGCGTGAATATTGAGTACCTCAGTCAACTGCAAACGCAGTCTAAGGTTTTTGTTGCGGTCACAAAGGGTAATGATAAATTGCAGGAAGTGCTTAAAAAATCGGTATTAACAGATGCTGTTTTGGAACTCAAGACGGGCACCCGTGTTATGTTTATCAAAAATAATTACGAAAAGGGGTATATGAACGGCACATTGGGAGAGGTGATCGATTTTAATTCTGATGGATTTCCAAAAGTGAAAATTCGTTCGGGAAAAACCATTATTGCCGAACCCGAAGATTGGATGATACAGGACGAGAAAGGGAAAACACTTGCAAGTTTCCAGCAGGTACCATTGCGTTTGGCCTGGGCCATCACCATCCATAAAAGCCAGGGTATGACGCTGGATGCAGCTGAAGTAGATTTAAGCAAAACGTTTGAGAAAGGGCAGGGTTATGTGGCTCTGAGTAGGTTAAAAGACCTTGAGAGCCTTTATCTCAGTGGTTTTAATGAACTCGCGCTTCAGGTGGATGGTTTGGCCTTAAAGGCCGATAAACGGTTCAGAGAATTGTCGGAGGAGGCAGATGCCAAATGGAGTATCACAGAACTTGAAAAACGCCATAGTATATTTATTGAGGTCTGCGGCGGAACAAATGATGTAAGAGAAATTGAAAAAAACAGGAAAGGCAAAAAGTTTAAGGAAGAGAAAAAATCTACCTATGAGCAGACGGCAGACCTTATAAAGGCGGGTATGAGTCTGGAGGATATGGCGGAAGATCGCGGTATGTCCAAAGAAACTATTTTATCACATTTGGGTAAAATCAAAGAATTATATCCGGATCTGAATCTCGATTTGTATAAACCGGACAATAAATTGCTCAAAAAAGTAAAATCGGCGCTGGAAGATATTCAGAAAGAACAAGGCGGCAAAAGTGGCAAGGTGCAGTTGAGCCCGATTTTTGCCAAACTCAAAGGCAAAATAAGTTTTTCTGAAATTAAGCTTGCTTTGGTTTATTTGGATGCTTAAATTAGGGTTAAGTTAAGCGTTAATTAGTTATTAGTTAATAGGGGAGCTTATTTATTTACATAGGCGGAAGACAATTTATAATCGAAATAATACTAGCTTTGCTTATCTGAATGCTTAAAAAGGGATATCTCTTAAATCATCATCTTGAAGTGCAACATACAGAGGTATAAGTATTGCTCTGGTTTTTGGACAAAATAATGTAACAATTTTTTACGTGGGTCAGCGTTAATAAGAGAACTTAAGTATACAATGGTGCATAAAATTATAAAATTTTGCAAGTGAAAATCCTTACGCTTTTATGTTGTCTTGTTTTCAGTTTTTTTTCTTGTAAAAAAAAGAAAGTACAAGCTGAAGCACAACGCCAATATGATGTTTTCCTTATTGCTGGGCAGTCAAATACCTTAAATGGTATAGGCCTGATACCTGAAATTGATTCATTCTCTGCGGGTATTTTCCAGCTTGGCCGATATCAAACAAATAATTTTAAGCTACTAGATGCAACTGACCCACTGGAACATTGGGATAAAAGGGCAGGTAAGATAGGTTTCGGACTGACTTTTGCGAAGTTCTATAAGGATAGTTTTCTAAATCCTTCTCGTCATATCCTATTAATTCCATGTGGTAAAGGAAGTTCAGGATTTATCAGTAATGACTGGAATAAAGGAAATCCATATTATGAAGATGCTGTTAATCGGGTTAATTATGTCATGACCCATTATCCTTGTAGTGAATTTAAAGCCATATTATGGCATCAGGGAGAACACGATGTGAATAATATAAATTTTCAAAAACAATTGGATCAAATGGTGCTGGATTTGAGAATGGATATTGATGATTGGCAGTCCCCTCAGATTTTTATTCTGGGAGGTATGGTTCCTTATTGGGTTGCAAAAGATTCTATAAGGGCTAGGCAACAGCATCTGATGAGCACAATCGCAGATCGCTTGCCTTATACCGGGTTTGCAGATCCCACTTCGCCATTCATTATTTCCAAGCCGGATAATGAGATGGATCAGAATCATTATGATGCAGAGGGTCAAAGAGAATTGGGGAGACGTTATTTTAGGGAGTATGTAAAATTAAGAAAATAAAGCACTTTTTTTACTTTCGGTACTTTGGAGCTGTGTGGTTGTTAAAGGTTGACATAATTCAAACACTTTTTATTTTTTTCTTTCCATCTTTAATCCTCGTTCAATTAGAAAGTCATTTATGTCAATGCATCGAACGCCATTTCTCTCTGAAACTGCTGGAATCTTATTGTTCTTAGTTTTGCTTTCACTGGCAATTAAAGTACAATTATGTACTTTGCAATACCCGATCAAATAAGGGTCTGCTTCTTCCTTCCCTTCTGCTTGTTTTCGTGCATTTAAAAAGCCTGTATTATACTCTGTGTTTATTATTGGTATAGCTTCATTAAAACTTGCGGCATCAGTCTCAACAATTAAAGACTTTTTCCATTTTTTAACCCACTGCTTTAAGAAGTCCTCTTTGCCTTCATAGTCATTAATTTCTTGCTCTACAAAGTCAATTGTTTTAAAGGACCCCTGTTTTATTAAATCTTCAATTTCTTCCCAAATTGCAACAAATACAGGATTGTCCTTTTTAAATGTTGATTCAAGCATGATTAGACTGCTTGTGTCAATTACATAAACTCTATTTCCTTCGCTGAATAAATCCATCAAGCGTTGAGAAGTTGTCTTGTTTTCGAAATGTAGGATAACTTAACCCCTAAAAAATCAGATAAGTCCTTTAAATTAATTCGGTTTTGGTCATAGGCTTTAAAAGCTAGGCCAATATAAGTTCTGCCTTTTTCCTGAACGGCTTCTTTTGCTAAATTTCTTCCTTCTGGATTTTTAGCTCTTCCAAACTGCTGTTTATTCCATTTCTCATGTTTCTCTTTGTAGAAAGCTTTAGTTGTAAGACCATTTTCAAGAAGTCTTCTGAGGATTGCAAGTGGCCCGATATGAAAATGATTAGATAAATTAACCAAGTCTTTTTTAGCCCAAATTTTCTGTCCCTGTTCTTGGTATTCTTTTAAGATGCGCATTTGAAGAAGTTCAGATGTTGGCACTAAGACCTCAGCGGCAAATTCATTGCACCATTTTTCTAACTCCCAATTTGGATTAAAGGATAAATCGCTTATGGCACCTTGATTTAATAGGATGTGTCCAAGTTCATGGAAAAGCGTAAATATTTTTGAATGCGGGGGTTCTCCACCTCTTTTTATTCCAATGATGGGAATGAGATCGTCCACGATGGCAAAGCCTCTAACATTATCTTGTGTAAGGCTTAACTGAAATACTGCAACGCCTAAAGTTTCAACCCTTTCAATGTAAGCTTCTAATGCGATTCTGATATTGTCAATTTTTCTGATTTCATTCAAGTGTAAATGTTCGCGGATTTTCCCTGCAACCTCTTGTGGATTGTCCTGAAATGATGCCGACATATTCAACTTTGGAAATGGGATTCCCACCTCTTCACGCAGTTCTACAAATGAGTTTGCCAATGCCCTTGCTTTACGTACAGCCATAATGGTTTTTTCATGGAAGTGTCCAAGTTCCTTCGAATCAATGGTTCGTTTGTCTGCAGGAAGCGGTTTTTCCTTTGGTGGTTTATTCAATAAGAGTGTCGCAATTGTTCGTTTGTAGGTCTTAGAGAAAGCCTTCAATTCCTCTAAAGTTGGCTGTTTTTCGCCAGATTCCAATTGAAGGAATCGCTTAGACGAAATACCCATACTTTCAAAAGCCTGTGTACGATTTAAGGCAATCGATTCCCTCGCCCAAACAAGGACTTCATGGCTTATGTTGATGTGTATATTATCGTTCATTTTCTAATTACTAATTGCCTGTATTGAATGAACTCGATTGGAAATGAACTCTTACTCAAATGATTTTCGATAAACTCAATTCCATCTGGTGTCAACCTGCCCACTAATTCAAAAGGCCCCCAACGTTGAAACTTCACAAAAACCTGATTTACAAAATGAGTATTTGAAAATACAACTTCATGTCCTGTTTCAAAATGGTTTGCAGCCAATGAGATATTATCAAATTGTATATTCCGCTCTGTGTGTGTCAACATAATTCCATGAAAGTCCCTATTTCCTTCATAAAAATTATCCCACACCAAGGCAGGATGAAATAAGCCTTTTAGCCAATCTCTTCTGTTAAGTCTATTCGCTGGCAGCAAGATGTCACCTTTGCTAAACATCAGTTAGTAATTTTATTTCAACCCACAATTCTTTCATTTTCACATCTAACATTTTTGCAATATCATAAAGCACTTCCAGTCTTGGTTATTTCGGTTTTGTTCATAGTCGTTCACCATATTGGTCTCTTAGTGTGTTTTTCAACTAACCAAGCTTGTTCAATTTTATTATCGTCAATTACTTCTTCTATTTTATTTATCTCCATAAAGAATTAGGTCGCTAAAGTAGGCTTTATTTTTGTTTTTATATCATTTTTCAATTTAAAAAGTGTTTGAACTTGTGTAATTCTTTCCGCTCTTGCGTGGGCAAAAATAACTCTTTTGGTTTTTTGAAACATTGGTTTGGGCAAAAACTAAATGTGCCTTTTAAGGGTCGAGTATTCAGCATGTACCCTGATTCTTCGGCATTGGAAACAATTTCTATAAAACAGGTGTCAGGTAGTAGATTAAAAAAGGAGGTTTTCTTGCAAATGCCGGAAGAGCTGAGGTCGAGGTTATAGTGTGTCTGTCAGTTGTTTGTAGTTAGGAACGCATGCCTTTTGGATGCAGCTCGCCAAAATCATACACAAAATGAAAGAATGTTTCATACATTTAAATTTGTTCTTACAAATATAGTAGAATCGCAGAAAGTGCATATGGATTTTCTTTTTGTATGGTGGCAATCTATTGATCCACTTTGGCGAATTCATTGGGTTAAGGATTTATCTTTGCCATAAAAATATGAGATGCCGTTTTTCTTGTCATCATAAGTCACAACATCCATCTCTTTCTGCGATTGAAAATAACTTAAAAGACCAAAGTCGCCCGAACAAAAAGCAGTATGTGTGAGTAAAACCCCTAGGATTGTAAATGTCCAGTATTGCCCGGAGAATAACAGCAGGATAACTAATATGCCGGAGATGACCGTGAAGGGCGCCAGTGCAACAATTTGAAACTCTTTTTTATTGGCGACAAACTGATCGGCAATAGCCATAAAATAAAATTTCTTAAGATTTGCATCATATGAAGTATGGATAGCCCCTTGCGATTTGTAAGCCAATACATGGATATATTCGTGAATAGGCACAAGCCCAAAAGCAATCGCCAAACCATATGACAAATAGGTTAAACCATTCCATACATTAAAATTATTGAGGCTGTAGTTGTACAAAAAAGCGACAACAATCATTAGTGCAGCTATCAAATTAAAGACATTGTATAAGAGCGAAAAAACAGTCTTTTTTTTCATGGAAGCGCGGATAAACGGAATAATGTCTTGATGACCTAAACTATCCAGAACTTGATAGCCGTTTGCGCTTAATTCTTCAGGTTTTATTTGCATAAAGATCTTGATGATATTGTACCCTTAACAAACATATGAAGTAAAATGTTTGTTGGCAAAAGTTTTAGTCAGTACGGTTCATTATTCGATATATCATGCTACTTCTTTCTGACTTAGAGCGTCAAAAGATTTTTAATTCTATTTAAATCAATTGCCGCATCTGCGGGTATCTCCAGAAAAAATGGCAATTGCCAGCCTTGTGTTTTGATGGCTTGGGCGCTACTAAGCAAATCCCATGGCGGATACACTCTGATAGCGCGTTTCCCTGGTTTTTTACCCCCAGACAATACGCCTTGTTCCAATAAAACCATTTTGGGAAAAATAAATATTCCGAATCTTTTGTCAAATCTGCTGCTGATGATGATAAAATCGACTTGATCAGACAGATCAAATGGCTGAATGGGGCCATCGTTTATGCGTTTCCATAAGGTTACAAATTGTCCTGATTTTGTAGGTGTGATTTTTGCGTGCCGGTACAAGATAAAAAGTTCGTTCAACTGAAAGGTATACGCGCAATAAGCTGAACTCTCTACCTCGGCCTCCACATGATGGCAGGTAAAACCGGCAGGTTCAAATACTTTCCGGATGCTTATATGTAAATCTTCAGGGATACTCAATGTCTGCAAACTTATCAATAATGTGATACTAAAACAAATATTCAGTATAACAATGCCGTAAACTCATCGCTGTGTATATATTCATGTTTTTTGTATACCCATAGTTTTTCCTGAGCATTCTCACTTCTTAAATTGTCTAAAATCTTCTACTTTTGCAGTGTATGGATTTAGTGAAGTATTATAACCCCCAGATTGTTGAAGATAAGTGGTACCAGTATTGGATGGAAAACGGATATTTTGATTCGGTTCCGGATGGACGCGAACCTTATACCATTGTGATTCCTCCGCCCAATGTGACGGGTGTTTTACACATGGGACACATGCTGAACAATACGATACAGGATGTGTTGATACGCAAAGCGCGCATGGAAGGCAAAAATGCCTGCTGGGTGCCTGGTACTGACCATGCAAGTATAGCCACTGAAGCCAAAGTGGTAAAAATGCTGGCGGAAAAAGGGATTAAAAAAACAGATATTTCACGTGAAGATTTTTTCGCTCATGCCTGGGAATGGAAAGAGAAATATGGTGGAATTATTCTGGAACAGCTGAAAAAACTGGGCGCCAGTTGTGACTGGAAACGCACCCGTTTTACGATGGAAGAAGATTTGAGTCGTGCCGTTACCGGTGTGTTTGTTAAAATGTACCGCGATGGATTGATATACCGCGGCACAAGAATGGTGAATTGGGACCCGAGTGGAAAAACCACACTCAGTGATGAAGAGGTGATATTTAAGGAAACCAATAGCAACCTGTATTATGTGGTGTATCCGTTTACTGAAGAAACAAAAAGTATGGTCAAAACAGTAGGACAGGGTTTAGTTGTTGCGACTACACGTCCTGAAACCATCATGGGTGATGTGGCCATTTGTGTGCACCCGGAAGATGAAAGATACAAACATTTGCTTGGTCAGACGGTAGTAGTACCGATGGTGAATAGAATTATACCGGTGATAGCCGATGAATATATCGATATGGAATTCGGTACAGGCTGTCTAAAAGTAACTCCGGCACACGATGAGAATGACAATAGGATAGGAGATAAATACGGTCTTGAAATTATTGATGTATTAACAGATGATGGAAAAATTGATGTAAGAGCCGGCGTCTATGTGGGGATGGACCGTTTTGCTTGCAGAAAGCAGATAGTTAAAGACCTGGAAGAACAGGGCTTGATTGAAAAATCTGAACAAATAAAAAATACGGTTGGACATAGTGAACGTACAGATGCGGTGATTGAAAAGAAAATATCTACACAATGGTTTGTGAATATGAAGGAATTTCTGAGTCGTTACCCACAAGTCATCAGTTCAGTGATGGATGGGGAGATTCAATTTCACCCTTCAAAATTCAAAAATGTGTACAGGCACTGGATGGACCATGTCAAAGACTGGAATATCAGTCGTCAGCTGTGGTGGGGACAGCGCATTCCGGCCTGGTATGATGAGAATGGGAACTATGTGGTAGCTGAGACTGAAGAAGAAGCCATACAGGAGTTTAATCAAAAAAACATGTCTTATACTGCCGGACAGTTAAAGCAGGATGAGGATGTATTGGATACTTGGTTCAGCAGTTGGTTGTGGCCTATGTCAGTATTTGACGGTTTTAAAGATGGAGATAAGACGGATTACAACTATTATTATCCGACCAATGACCTGGTAACAGGCCCGGATATTATTTTCTTCTGGGTGGCCAGAATGATTATGGCAGGTTATGCTTTTAATGGCGAAAAACCTTTCAGCAATGTGTATTTTACAGGCATTGTAAGGGATAAACAAAGGCGCAAGATGAGCAAATCTCTCGGCAACAGTCCTGATCCACTCGATTTGATTGCACAATATGGTGCAGACAGCACGCGTATGGGGCTTTTATTGTCTGCACCTGCCGGCAATGATATCCTTTACGACGAAAGCCAGGTGGAGCAGGGTCGTAATTTTTGCAATAAAATGTGGAATGCCTACCGCTTGCTCGAAGGTTGGCAGATTGTACCGGATGCTCAGGTTTCTCCAGACATATTAACTGCCGGTCAACTGGCAAATCAATGGTTTGAAATGAAGTTTCAGCAGGCCGTAAATGGCATGCATGTCGCGTTTACCGATTATAAATTGAGCGAGGCATTGATGGATAATTATAAACTTATCTGGGATGATTTCTGTTCATGGTATCTTGAAATGGTGAAACCGGAATTCGGTCAACCCATCCATGAAAGTGTGTACCTACAGGTAAAAACGAATTTTGGTCGTGTACTGACTTTGTTGCATCCGTTTATGCCTTTCATTACAGAAGAACTTTATCATGCGATGCACAATTGGAAACCTATACAACCATTGGTAATAAGCCCTTATCCAAAATCAATGCAGGTGGTATCGGTGAATGAACAGGCCTTGGGTATTATCAGTGAAATTAGAAATATCCGCAACAGCAAAGGGCTTTCACCAAAGGTGTCCTTTGAATTGATTGTGGTAAGCCAACAGGAATCTATTTACAAAGTCTGGGAACATATTATACAAAAATTGGCCAATGTTTCGCTGATTTCATACAATCTGCCTAAACCTGAAAAATGTTTGAGCGGACTGATAGGTACCGATGAGTTTTATATTCCATTTGAAGAAGCCATTGATGAAGCGGCTGAACGCAAAAAAATGGAAGAAGAACTTCACTATCTGCAGGGATTTCTGAAATCTGTTGACGCCAAGTTAAATAATGAGCGATTTGTTGCCAATGCAAAAGCAGATGTGATAGATAAAGAACGTCAGAAAAAAGCAGATGCAGAAGAGAAAATAAAAAAGCTGATGGAAGGCATGAAATAATCTTCCCTGGAAGCAATCTCAAAAGTACTTCTTATCCTTTATCGGAGTTCAAAATCCACATGGATATGTTCATCATGTGAGTCATTGATTTTGGGTGTAAGTGCTTTCACGACATAAATGCCGCTGGACTTAAGTTTTCGGCCGTAAAAGCCTTTAAAAAGTTCATCTTTTAGTTCAATTTTAATGATGACTTTAGCGATATGCAGACCATTGTTTTTAGCCGCTGCTTCTAATATAAGGATTTGTCTTGCCAGTACTTCAAAGTCGATGGAAATACTGCTGTCTTCAGTGTATTTGCCATCGTTGTCAAATGCCAGCCAATAATGCGGAATCCCCATGCTGTCAAGTCCGGTATAAGGTTTGCCTACTTTTAACATAGGCATCATCAGGTCGACACTCAAGCCATTTTGATGGGTATTGTGTGGGAAAAAATAACCCCCGTTTTTATTTGAGCATTCCATAATAGTCCAAAAACGCAGAGGAATGATTGAATCGAGTAATGCATAGGATTCAAGGATTGATTGTTTAACTTTTTCGTGCACATAAGCTCTCCCGGCCAGATAACTGCGGGAATCAAAATATCTGAAATTCTTCCCTTTAAAAGGCAGCAGTTTGCCATTGATGAGTTGTCCTTTACCTGTATTGCCAAGCGATTGACTGGGTAGTTCATTGCCTTTATTTGCCTGATAAAAAGCTTCACAAACCTTGTCAATGGAATCAGATTTTGATTCGGAAGGGGTTTGACTTTGTCCACAGCCCAAAAGGGAATATAGCATCAAGAAGGGTAAAATGGGTTTCATTAAATGGGTGATCGTACCGCAAATAAAGGAAAAATTATGCTTAAGTTTAGCGTTAAGAGCTTATTTATTATCATGACAGATGCCGCTTATACTTTTTGAACTTTCCACCAAAACCACCTCAAAAAA
>Ga0123337_10006394_pt1 | contig 11265 bp, 8 predicted proteins | sample frozenSSSSmetaG_FD_89792 | JGI IMG/M metagenome (GOLD analysis project Ga0123337, IMG submission 89792) | Glacier valley bacterial and archeal communities from Borup Fiord, Nunavut, Canada, to study Microbial Dark Matter (Phase II) -... | ecosystem: Environmental > Aquatic > Freshwater > Ice >...
CCGGGGGGGGCATCCGGTGCGGGCGGAGCCGGGCGGGGCGGGGGGCTGGCGCGGCCGCGGCGGGGGGGGGGGGGGCGGCGGGTCAGAGGGATGCGGGCGTTCAGGGTCGGGCGGGCTAGAGGTGAGGGGAGAGTGAGCCGGCAGGGCCGTGTCCACGATGGGGAGGCGACGCGGTGTCGGGGCACGAGGCTCATCGGCGCAACCGGAGCCCACGGGGCGTCGCGTGGAAGCCGGCCCGCGCCAGGGCCTCGGCCAGGGGGTGGCCGGAGCCGAGCACCTGCGCGCCGTCGGTCTTCTCGACGGTCAGTCGCCCCAGCGCCCCCTCACGCACAGCGAGGGCCAGGGCATCGGCGGCGCGCTGGAGGGCCGACGACTCGTCGGTCCACGTCAGGAGGGTCTTGCCGCCGCGCTCGACGTAGAGGACGAGGTCGCCGTCGACGAGCACTACGAGGGAGCCGGCCTTGCGGCCGGGCTGGTGGCCTCGGGCCGCGAGCGCCTTGCCGGGCTTTCCGGTGCTGTCGGACTCCCCGGCACCTCCTGCGACAGCAGCTCGCGAGGACCCGAGCGACGCAGCCGGGCCCCCCTCGGCGTCGAGGGGCGACGTGGTGCGGTCGGGCCACGCCAGGGCGGCGCCGTACGGGTTGGCGGGATCGCAGGCGGCAAGGACCACCGCCGGCGCCTCCTCGCGAGCCCGACCGGTGTCGCCGATCGAGCGGGCCTGGGCCCGTAGGCGGTCGACCGCACCGGTGGAGGCGAACTGCGCGGCCCCGAGACCCTCGACGAAGTATCCCCGGCGGACCCGACCCGACTCCTCGGCAGCCGCGAGTACCCGGTAGACCGCGGCGAAGCCTCCCGGCACCGACTCCGCCATCACCGAGCCTCGCGTGAGGACGCCGTACCGGTCGAGCAGCACTTCGGCCGTCGCGAAGGCGACGAGCGTCGCGTCGGCCTCGACCTGCGGCAGTAGCGACCACCGACCGGCCACCGACGGCGGCCCGACGCGGGCCGGCAGCGCTGGTCGGGCCAAACCGGACCTGGTACCGCGGAGCCCGCCCAGGGCACCTGTCCGCCCGGCGTACCGCCCTCGTCGGGGACCCACCTGCCGGCGCTTGTGCGCGGTGCGCCCGCCACCGAGGAGAGCCCGCAGCGGGGTGAGGGTGTCGTTGGTGAGGCGACCGGACCACACGAGGTCCCACAGCACCTGGCCCAGCGCGTCGTCGTCGGTGCTGCCGACTGCGTCAGCGAGGGAGCGGAAGAAGTAGGCACCCCCGCCGGCCAGGGCGTCGAGCACGGTGTGGTGCAGGTCGCCGAGCTCCTGCGACTCGTCGGGCGCAGTCATGGTGAGCGGGGCGAGGTCAGCGACGTGGAGAGAGACCCAGCCATCGTCACCGGGCAGCGAGCCGTGACCTCGCCAGACGACGTCACCGCTGGAGGTGAGCTCGTCGAGCATCCCCGGGGTGTAGCCGGCCACCCGGCCCGGGAGCACGAGCGTCTCCAGCGAGCTGGCCGGCACGACCGCCCCACCGAGCTGCTCGACCGCCCTGTCCAGCCCTTCGAGACCGCGCAACTGGCCGCCCACGCCCTGCCAGGAGGGCAGGAAGCGGGCGAGGTCGGTACCGGTGACTGGCTCGACCTCGGCCCGCAGGGCCGCGAGCGAGCGACGTCGCAGGGTACGCAGGACGGTCGCGTCACAGAAGTCGAGGCCACCGGCGCCGGTGGGGTCGGGTCGCAGGGCTCCCTCGACCAGCCGCCCGGCCGAGACGAGCCGGCGCAGTGCGTCCTTGACGACGGCGGTGCCGAGGCCGAGCCACGAGGCGACATCGGTGAGCGGGAACGGGCCGTGCGTGCGTGCATAGCGGGCGACGAGGTCACCAATGGGGTCGGAGACCGGCTGGAGGAACACGTCGGGAACCCCGACCGGTAGGGACGAGCCGAGGGCGTCACGCAGCCTCGAGGCGTCCTCGATGGCCGCCCAGCGCTCGTCACCACCGATCCGCACCCGGATGAGCTGGCGGGTCACCTCGAGGTCGACCAGCCACTCGCCGACCGTGCGCGCCGAGATGCCGTCTTCGCAGCGGGCGAGGATCGCGTCGTGCGACAGGGGCCCGAGGGCCCGCAGCAGGTCGACGACGTCCTCCGAGTCGCGGCACCGGCGGCTGTCGTCGAGCCGTTGCAGCTCGGCCTCGGTGCGGGTGACGGCGGCCGGGTCGAGCAGGTCCCGCAGGGACAGGCCGTCGCCGCGACCGAGCAGCTCGGCCAGCAGGGTCGGGTCGAGCGACAGGGCGGCGGCGCGGCGCTCGGCCAGCGGCGAGTCGCCCTCGTAGATGAACTGGGCGACGTAGCCGAAGGTCAGCGACCGCGCGAAGGGGGAGGGCCTGGCGGTCTCGACGTCGACCAGCGTCAGCTCGCGCGACCCGATCCTGCGCATGAGCTCGGTGAGACCGGGCACGTCGAAGACGTCCTGGACGCACTCGCGCACGGCCTCGAGGATGATCGGGAAGGAGGGGTACTGGCTGGCCACCTCGAGCAGCTGGGCCGAGCGCTGACGCTGCTGCCAGAGGGCTTGACGCTGTCCGGGACGTCGACGCGGCAGCAGCAGGGCGCGGGCCGCGCACTCGCGGAAGCGGGAGGCGAAGAGGGCCGACCCGCCGATCTGCTCGGTGACGAGATCGTGGACCTCGTCGGGCTCGAGCAAGATCAGCGACATCAGCTCGTCACCGACCTTGGTGCCCGACCGGCGGCGGGAAGGTTCGGCACCGAGGTCGTGGTCTCCGGCGTCGCCGCCGGCAGTGATCTCGTCGAACTCGAGGTCGGGCAGGCGGAAGACGATCCCGTCGTCGCCGTGCATGGCCTGCACGTCGACCCCGAAGCGCTCGCGCATCCGCGCCGAGACGCACAGGGCCCACGGCGCGTGCACCGGCGCGCCGTACGGCGAGAGCACGGCGATGCGCCAGTCACCGAGCTCGTCGCGGAAGCGCTCGACGACGATGGTCTTGTCGCTCGGCAGGTGACGGGTCGCCTCCTTCTGCTCGTCGAGGTAGGCGAGCAGGTTGTCCGTGGCCCACTCGTCGAGCCCGGCCTTCGCGACCCGCTCGCGGGCCTTCGCGGGTGACAGGCCACCGACCTCCCGGACAAAGCGCCCGACGGCCTCCCCGAGCTCGGTCGGGCGCCCGAGGGTGTCGCCCTTCCAGAACGGCAGGCGACCGGGCAGGCCGGGGGCCGGTGAGACGAGCACCCGGTCGTGGGTGATGTCCTCGATCCGCCAGCTCGACGTGCCCAGCGTGAAGACGTCGCCGATGCGCGACTCGTAGACCATCTCCTCGTCGAGCTCCCCCACCCGCCGACCGGCGCCCTCGGACCCAGCCAGGAACACGGCGTACAGGCCGCGGTCGGGGATGGTGCCACCCGAGGTGACGGCGAGCCGCTGGGATCCCCGGCGGCCTGAGAGCACGCCGGTCACCCTGTCCCAGACCACCCGCGGGCGCAGCTCGGCGAACTCGTCGGACGGGTAGCGCCCGGCCAGCATGTCGAGCACCGACTCGAGCACGGACCGGGGGAGGGAGGCGAAGGGTGCGGCGCCTCGGACGAGCTTCTCGAGGTCGTCGACGGCCCAGTCGTCGAGGGCGCACATGGCCACGATCTGCTGGGCGAGCACGTCGAGCGGGTTGGCCGTGACGGCGAGGGCCTCGATGCTGCCGGCCCGCATGCGCTCCACCACGACCGCGGTCTGCACGAGGTCACCGCGGAACTTGGGAAAGAGGACCCCGCGGGAGACCGCTCCGACCTGGTGGCCGGCCCGACCGACGCGCTGCAGACCGCTGGCGACGCTCGGAGGCGACTCGACCTGGATGACGAGGTCGACCGCCCCCATGTCGATGCCGAGCTCGAGGCTGCTGGTCGCCACGACGGCAGGAAGCTGGCCGGCCTTGAGGGCGTTCTCGATGTCGGCCCGCTGCTCCTTGCTGACCGACCCGTGGTGCGCCCGGGCCAGCAGCGGTGGCGCCCCGGCTGAGGCACCCGACTGTGCCATCAGCTCAGCCGGAGTGCGGCCGGGCACGGGGCGGCGCACCATCCGTTCGCTGGTGTCGCGGTCTGACCTGTCGGAGCCGTCGGGCTCGAAGCCCACCTCCTCGGCCTGGCCAGCCTCGTCGAGCCGCGTCTCCCAGATCTCGTTGAGGCGGGCAGTGAGACGTTCGGCCAGCCGGCGCGAGTTGGCGAAGACGAGCGTGGAGCGGTGCTGGGCGACGAGGTCGACGATGCGCTCCTCGACGTGGGGCCAGATGGAGGCACGACTCTGCTCACCCGCTGCAGGGCCACTGAGGTCCTGCTCGACGACCTCGCCGAGGGACGACATGTCCGCCAGGGGGACCACCACCTCGAGATCCCACTGCTTGGTCGAGCGAGGCTGGACCACCTCGACCGGTCGACCGCCCGCGAGGAAGCGGGCCACCTCCTCGACCGGGCGTACCGTCGCCGAGAGCCCCACCCGCTGGGCGGGTTGGGGCAGGAGCGCGTCGAGCCGCTCCAGACTAAGGGCCAGGTGGGCGCCGCGCTTGGTGCCAGCTACGGCGTGGACCTCGTCGAGGATGACCGTCTCGACCCCGGCCAGGGCCTCACGGGCACTGGAGGTGAGCATGAGGAACAGCGACTCGGGCGTCGTGATGAGGATGTCAGGAGGCGTGCGGGCGATCGCTCGACGCTCCTGGGCCGTGGTGTCACCCGACCTGACTCCGACGGAGATGGCCGACATCGTCTGGCCGAGACGGTCGGCCGCGTGCCCGATGCCGACGAGGGGGCTGCGCAGGTTGCGCTCCACGTCGACCGCGAGCGCCTTGAGGGGGGAGATGTAGAGCACCCGACAGCGCTGGAGGCGCTCGGGTGGCGTCGGGCTGCCGGCGAGACGGTCGAGCGCCCAGAGAAAAGCGGAGAGGGTCTTGCCCGACCCGGTGGGGGCCACGACGAGTGCGTGGTGACCCGAGCTGATGGCCTCCCAGGCTCCGGTCTGCGCGGCTGTGGGCGTGGTGAAGGACCCCCGGAACCACGCGGCTGTGGCGGGGGAGAAGCGGTCGAGGACGTCGGTGCTCATCAGGTGGCCCAGCCTGCCACCCACCACCGACAGGCGTCCCGGGCGGCCGGGACGCGTGGGCACTCGTCCCGGCTGCGAGGGGCCGGGAGCAGGACGCGTGAGGGCCCCGGCCCGTATGGTCGGAGCCCTCCGTACAGGCTGGGACGCGGTGGCCGGGCGTCAGCGGCCGACGACCCGCATCGCGAAGGACGCGCCGCCGTCGGCGCCCTGCGTCGCGCTCAACCCGACGGCGGCGAGGGACGTGAGCAGCGGCTTCACGTCGGCTGAGGCGTTGGCGTAAAGCGGCTCCAGGGCGGATAGGTCAACAAAGGCCACCGAGGTGGCGCGACCGGGGTCGGCGACGGCCCTCGTGTAGAGGGGGCTGCTCCCCAGGGTGCCCTTCTGCTGCAGCGTCGCGAGGTAGTCGTCGGTCGTCGCGAGCAGGAGCGAGTCAGTCACCCGCGACCTCGTGCTTGACGACACCGTCTGCACCGAGGGAGGTGCTGAGCCTCGTGACGAGCGCATCGGCCCCGCCGGCGTCCGTGGTGGTGATCTTGGCCCCCACGGCCGGCAGCTCGGAGTCGAGCGAGCTCAGGTCCTGCTTCGGCATCGACACGGTGGTGCTCGAGCCGAGGAGGGTCACCAGGTCGCCCGGCAGCGTGACCCCCAGCTGGTCTTGCAGCTTCTTCAGCTGGTCGGTACCACCGGGGATCGACTTCTCGAGCTGCGGCCAGGCCTGCTGCAGGCCGTCACCGAGGCCACTCACCTGCAGGGCCACCATTGTGTCGGCGGGCAGTGTCGCTGTCCCACCGGTCGAGGGGGCCGTGACCGGACGGGTCTGCCCGCCCCGCGTGACGCCCGCGAGCTCGACGTGGTCGGCGTCGAAGCGCAGGGCCATCGCGACGCGACCGAGCGGGGCAGCTGACGTCGTACTCGCCGGCGAGCCGACGAGCGACGGGAGGAGCCGCGCGATGCCCGCGGTGTCCACCCAGGCCGACGCAACCCCGGAGTCGCCGAGGGCGGCGAGGTCGTTCGTGTAGGTGGCGGACGTCGAGAGGGACCCCTTCGCGAGCTCGCTGAGGACGGCGGCCCCGTTGCCTCTCCGCGTGATGTAGGCGTAGTCGCCCTTGGTGGTCACCTCGAGGTCGTCCGCGGAGGAGCCGCTGGCGGTGGCCACCTTCTCGATGCCGGCCTTGGCCTTGGCCGGGTCGGTGGCCTCCAGCGCGACAACGATGTTGGGTTCCTTGAGGGTCCCCCCGGCAGGAGGGCGAGACCGGCCCGGTCGCCCAGCCAGGGCTCGACGTCCGTGGCGTAGTCCAGCGCCTGTAGGTCGGGCTGGGCCCGTACGGCGGAGTCCCACAGGGTCTGCTTGAGGTCGACGGCGTCGCCGTCCTTCGCGACCTTGGGGAGCCTGGACAGGAAGCGGGTGGCCGAGATCTTCTGCCCGGCGGACGGGTCGAGATCGAGCCGGACGAAGGCGAGGGCGCTGGCCGGGATGACGGTGTCGGGCTGGGCGCCCTTCGGTGCGAGCACCTGATAGGCGGCAACGGCCCCTGCGCCCCCCACGATGACGAGCACGGACGCCACGACTCCCGCGACGAGCCCACGCCGCCTCCGGGGCGACTCCTCGGGGCGCAGCTGTGCCTCGGGGGCTGGACCCACCCCGAACGCCGACGGCTGCTCATGGGCCGGCGTGAAGGACGGGTCCGGCGGCTGGGGTGACCCGGCGTCCGGGCCGGGCGGACGTGGTGGTGACGGGTCGAACGACGACGGTGACATGAGATCCCCCTGTTGTGACCTCTTTCTAACGTGGGGCCCTAGTGAGCCCGGAGCGGTCGCGGAGCCCCGGTCAGGGCGTGACACACTCAGCGAGATGCGGCTGAGCGTGTTCTGGACCCTGATGGACGACGAGTTCGGGCCGTCCTACTCCCGGTCGGTGGCCCGTGACCACACGATGCTCGCCCTCGGTGACCGTACGGTCGACGAGGCGATCGAGGCGGGCATCCCCGCCCGTGAGGTCTGGGATGCCGTGTGTGACGCGATGGATGTGGCACCGGAGCACCGCTTCGGTCGGGAGCGGCAGCAGCAGCAGCAGCAGCGGCGCTAGAGCCCCTGTCCGACGACTGACTGGGAGCCGAACCCGACCTCGTTCTGGCGTGTCGTGCGTGTCGTGCACGCGTCGAACAGGTGTTCGGCTAGGTTCTCCACAAGGGGTCGGCCCGCCATCCGCGATCCACAGGCTTCAGCTCAGCCTCGGACCGTTGTCGGTGCCTTCTCCTAACGTCTGACCACGCAGCCACATTCGGGCAGCAGCAATGTCCGACCCGGGCCAACACACTGGGGATGGGCAGCGGGTCGCAGGTGGACGGCATCCGACGAGCAAACAGGAAGTGGTGTGACATGGCGGTCAAGACGCCCGATCGTGACCAGGCGATCGCAACGGTTCTCGGTCAGATCGAGAAGCAGCACGGCAAGGGCGCCATCATGCGTCTCGGTGACGACGTCCGACCGCCGATCGAGGTGATCCCGACGGGGTCGATCGCTCTCGACGTCGCGCTCGGTATCGGCGGTCTCCCGCGCGGGCGGGTCGTCGAGATCTACGGCCCGGAGTCCAGTGGCAAGACGACTGTGGCCCTGCATGCTGTCGCCAGCGCCCAGAAGGCGGGTGGCATCGCGGCCTTCATCGACGCGGAGCACGCCCTCGACCCGGAGTACGCCAAGAACCTCGGTGTCGACACCGACGCCCTGCTGGTCTCCCAGCCCGACACGGGGGAGCAGGCGCTCGAGATCGCCGACATGCTCATCCGCTCCGGCGCCATCGACATCATCGTCATCGACTCGGTCGCGGCGCTGGTGCCCCGTGCCGAGATCGAGGGTGAGATGGGTGACAGCCACGTCGGTCTGCAGGCCCGCCTGATGTCCCAGGCCCTGCGCAAGATCACCGGTGCCCTCAACAACACCGGCACGACGGCGATCTTCATCAACCAGCTGCGCGAGAAGATCGGGGTGATGTTCGGCTCGCCCGAGACCACGACCGGTGGCAAGGCACTGAAGTTCTACGCCTCGGTCCGGCTCGACGTGCGCCGCATCGAGACGCTGAAGGACGGCTCCGACGCTGTCGGCAACCGCACCCGCGTCAAGGTCGTCAAGAACAAGGTCTCGCCGCCGTTCAAGCAGGCCGAGTTCGACATCATCTACGGCTCGGGCATCTCCCGCGAGGGCGGCCTCATCGACATGGGCGTCGAGCAGGGCTTCGTGCGCAAGGCCGGTGCCTGGTACACCTACGAGGGCGACCAGCTCGGGCAGGGCAAGGAGAACGCCCGCACGTTCCTCAAGGACAACCCCGACCTCGCCGACGAGATCGAGAAGAAGATCAAGGAAAAGCTCGGCATCGGGCCGCAGGTCGACAAGCCGGCGGTGGCTGACGTGCCGGTCGACTTCTGATCCGAGGCAGTGATCGATGACTGCTGACCAGCCCGCGCACCGGTCGCAGACCCAGCAGGAGCGCCTTGCCGCGGCCGCCAGAGCGCTGGCGGCCGCGGAAGAAGTCACCCGTAGGTCGGATCAGGGCACTCGCGTGCCCGATGGAGGGCGCCCGGTCGGGCCGTCAGACCGCAGAGGTGGGAGGCGAACCGACCCCGCCCCGGGGCCCGAGGTCTCCAGCGGGGCGAGCGACGCTGCCCGGCGATGGGTGGACGGTCTCACCAGTCCTGCGGACGTGGGGCTGGGGCGGGCCACGCACCTCGACTTCGGCGCCGACCAGTCATCGTCCCCTGCTTCGACCTCGGAATCCCCCTCAGCGTCGCCCCCGCTCGACGCCGAGGGCGCTCGTCAGGTCGTGCTCCGTCAGCTGACGATGGGGCCGCGCTCCCGTCGCCAGCTGGAGGACAAGCTGCGCAAGCGTGACTGCCCCGACGACGTCGTCGTCGCCGTCCTCGACCGGATGACCGCTGTAGGCCTCGTCGACGACCAGGCCTACGCCGAGATGCTGGTCCGCTCCAAGCAGGCCGGCCGCGGTCTGGCCAAGCGGGCCCTGGCCCAGGAGCTGCGGCAGAAGGGGGTCGGTGACGAGCTCGTCTCCCGGGCGCTGGGCTCCATCGACCCGGAGTCCGAGCGCGCCCGGGCCGAGGAGCTCGCGGCCAAGAAGATGCGCTCGATGAGCGGTCTCAATCCCCAGGTGCAGTCCCGCCGGCTCTCGGGGATGCTCGCCCGCAAGGGCTACCCCCCGGGCGTGGTCTACGCCGTCGTCCGCGACGCCGTCAACCACGCGCCGGAACACCAGCGGGACTGACCGGGACGCATTCGGGGGCACGTGCCCCCGAATGCCGCGCGACCCTTCCCGCGCTCGGCGTCGCCGCCCGCTCGGCACACGGCATACCCTTGTCAGGCGATGACGATCCAGACGACGCCCACCACCGCCAAGACCTACGACGTGCGCACCCACGGGTGCCAGATGAACGTCCACGACTCCGAGCGCCTCGCTGGCCTGCTCGAGACGGCGGGCTACGTCGACATCAACGGCCTTCGTGGTGAGCGACCTGAGACGGCCGACGTCGTCGTCTTCAACACCTGCGCAGTGCGCGAGAACGCTGACAACAAGCTCTACGGGAACCTCGGTCATCTGCGTCAGGCCAAGCTCAAGAACCCCGACATGCAGATCGCCGTCGGGGGTTGCCTCGCCCAGAAAGACCAGGGCGCGATCGTCGAGCGCGCGCCCTGGGTTGACGTCGTCTTCGGCACCCACAACATCGGTTCCCTGCCCGCGCTGCTCGACCGGGCCCGTCACAACCACGAGGCGGCCGTCGAGATCAAGGAGAGCCTTGAGGTCTTCCCCTCCACGCTGCCTACTCGTCGCGACTCTGCCTACTCCGCCTGGGTCTCGATCTCGGTGGGCTGCAACAACACCTGCACGTTCTGTATCGTCCCCAGCCTGCGCGGCAAGGAGGTCGACCGGCGTCCAGGCGAGATCATCGCCGAGATCGAGGCCCTTGTCGCCCAGGGCGTCATCGAGGTCACGCTGCTGGGCCAGAACGTCAACTCCTACGGAGTCGAGTTCGGCGACCGCCTGGCCTTCGGCAGGCTGCTGCGGGCCTGCGGCGACATCGAGGGGCTCGAGCGGGTGCGTTTCACCAGCCCCCACCCGGCCGCCTTCACTGACGACGTCATCGACGCCATGGCCGCGACCCCCAACGTCATGCCCAGCCTGCACATGCCGCTCCAGTCCGGCTCCGACCGGGTGCTGAAGGCCATGCGCCGTTCGTACCGCAGCGAGAAGTTCCTCGGCATCATCGACAAGGTGCGAGCCCAGATCGCCGATGCGGCGATCACCACCGACATCATCGTGGGCTTTCCCGGTGAGACGGAGGCCGACTTCGAGCAGACCCTCGAGGTCGTGCGAGCGGCTCGTTTCTCCAGCGCCTTCACCTTCCAGTACTCCGTGCGCGCCGGCACCCCGGCCGCCACGATGGACGAGCAGGTACCCAAGGTCGTGGTCCAGCACCGGTACGACCGCCTCCTGAGCGTGCAGGAGGAGGTTTCCTGGGCCGGCAACCGCTCGCTCGAGGGCCGCACGCTCGAGGTCCTCGTGGCCACGGGCGAAGGTCGCAAGGACGCCGCAACCCGCCGCCTGTCCGGGCGAGCCCGCGACAACCGGCTCGTCCACGTCGGTGTCCCCGAGGGGGCCCCGGAGCCGCGCCCCGGCGACGTCACCATGGTCGCGGTGACCTACGGGGCCCCGCACCACCTCGTTGCCGACTCCGGCCTCGTCGGCGGCCCTTATTCCGTGCGTCGGACCAGGGGGGGCGACGCCTGGGCTGCACTCCAGGCGTCGGGCAGCGCCAAGCCGGCTGTCGCGCTGGGCATGCCCGCGATCGGGCGTCCCCCTGCGGCGCAGGTGAGCGGCTGCGGTCCCGTCTTACCCCTCGTGTAGCACTGGCCGGGCCCGAACCGACCCGCAATCGTTACCTTGGCCAGGGCCGACAGCTCGAAGCCACCGCCGGTCGACCGCGCGTCGCTGCTCGGCCAGGTGTGCCAGGCGCAGACTTCGCGGGTGAGTGCCGAGCTGCTGGTCGAACTCGTGGTGGCGCGGCTCCACGGCAGTGCTCGGAGCGCCGGACCCGGCCACTGCAAGAGGCGTTCGTCGGATGCCTGTCCAGGTTGACCACCGGGGTCCCCGCCCCGCCCCGTCCTGCCTTGGCTCC
>Ga0123337_10006395_pt1 | contig 11264 bp, 9 predicted proteins | sample frozenSSSSmetaG_FD_89792 | JGI IMG/M metagenome (GOLD analysis project Ga0123337, IMG submission 89792) | Glacier valley bacterial and archeal communities from Borup Fiord, Nunavut, Canada, to study Microbial Dark Matter (Phase II) -... | ecosystem: Environmental > Aquatic > Freshwater > Ice >...
ACAAATCTCATATCTCTTATCTCCTGTCTTATTTATAACTTCTTTGTGTTAATTTAACATTTTCGAAAACCAGCTCTTCTTTGTGCAGGGTTTCTGGCTGATTATCTCCTTTATACTCCCATGCCGCAGCATAAGCATATTGATCATCATCCCTTAATGCTTCACCTTCAGGGGTTTGACTTTCTAAACGGAAGTGACCGCCACAAGATTCTTTCCTGTCAAGAGCGTCATCCACCATCAGTTCTCCAAGCTCAAGGAAATCAGCAACACGGCCAGCATTTTCAAGATTCTGATTAAACTCTTCGTTAACACCGGTAACGATGGCGTTCTTCCAGAAATCTTCTCTAAGTTCACAAATAAGGCCTTTCGCTTTGATAAGACCTTCTTCAGTTCTGGCCATTCCACAATATTCCCACATGATATGACCTAACTCACGGTGATACTCACTAACGGTTTTATTACCCTTTAGAGCTAAAAGCTTATTGATTCTATCAACAACGCTCTTTTTAGTTTCTTCAAATGCCGGATGATCTGCGTCAACCGCTTTTGGACCAATGGTAGCAAGATAATCCCCCAAAGTATAAGGGATCACAAAATATCCATCTGCAAGACCCTGCATCAGAGCAGAAGCACCTAAACGGTTAGCTCCGTGATCTGAGAAGTTAGCTTCTCCCAAACAATAAAGTCCTTTTACCGTGGTTTGTAAGTTATAATCAACCCATAATCCACCCATAGTGTAATGAACAGCAGGGTAAATACGCATAGGTTGCTTGTATGGATTCTCATCTGTGATCTGCTGGTACATATCAAACAGGTTACCATATTTAGCGCGAACAGCATCTTCGCCAAGGCGACTGATAGATTCCGCAAAATCAAGGTATACCGCTATTCCTGAAGCACCAACTCCACGACCATCATCCACCATTTCTTTTGCATTACGGGAAGCAACATCACGTGGAACAAGGTTACCAAATGCAGGGTATTTTCTTTCAAGGAAATAATCGCGATCATCCTCTTTCAGGTCAGTCACTTTTATTTCACCCTTGCGAAGTTTTTCTGCTAATTCTTTTGTTTTAGGTGCCCAAACCCGACCATCATTTCTCAATGATTCTGACATTAAGGTCAGCTTGGATTGATGATCACCGGTAACAGGAATACAGGTAGGGTGTATCTGCGTAAAACATGGATTGGCGAAATAAGCGCCACGCTTATGCGCTTTCCATGCTGCAGTTACATTACAACCCATTGCATTTGTAGAAAGGTAGAAGACATTACCATAACCACCGGTACATAATAGTACTGCATGAGCTGAATGAGTTTCAATTGCACCACTGATCAGATCACGGGTTACAATACCTTTTGCCTCACCGTCAATGGTAACCACATCCATCATTTCATGGCGGGTAAACATTTTTACCTTGCCTAAGTTGATCTGGCGATTCAAAGCTGAATACGCACCTAAAAGAAGCTGCTGTCCTGTTTGTCCTCTTGCGTAGAAAGTACGTGAAACCTGTGAACCACCGAATGAACGGTTATCCAATAAGCCTCCGTATTCACGGGCAAAAGGAACGCCCTGTGCAACGCATTGGTCGATAATATTAACCGACACTTCAGCCAAACGGTAAACGTTGCCTTCACGGGCACGGTAGTCACCACCCTTTATAGTATCATAGAATAAACGGTAAACACTGTCGCCGTCATTCTGATAGTTCTTTGCACCATTTATACCACCTTGAGCAGCAATGGAATGTGCTCTTCTGGGACTATCCTGAAAGCAAAAAGCTTTTACATTATAACCCAATTCTGCCAGAGAAGCCGCTGCAGAAGCTCCTGCCAAACCTGTCCCAACTACAATAACCGTGTATTTACGCTTATTTGATGGGTTAACCAGTTTAAGGTTAAATTTGTGTTTGGACCATTTCTCGGCTAAAGGGCCTTGTGGAATTTTAGCATCTAATTTCATCTCAGAAATTTATTTTAACCCCGGTTTCCCGGGTATTGTGTAATCTTATTTGAAGAAAAAGTATAAAGGCATTGCGGCAAAAGCCAATGGAATCAACACTCCAAAAATCCAGACTCCCAAAAAGCGGATAATCGGAAGAAGTTTACTGTTGTTCCAGCCAATGGTTTGGAATGCACTTTTAAATCCGTGGATCAGATGGAATGACAAAGCAGCCATAGCAATGACATATAAAAGAACGTACCACCAGGTTTGGAATGCATTGTTAACGATCTTATACAAATCCTTTGAAATAACGATTTGCTTACCAGCCTGTACGTCAACGATTTCTGAATGTACCAGCCTGTTTGCATCATAAGGCAATTCTGAAACCTGAATATCTTTCGGGTTATCAAGACTGATCTCATATTTTGCATAAGGCAGTTCAGCATTATGATATTTCCACCAGAAATCACCCATGTGAACCACAATGAATACTAAAAGTATGGTACCTAATATGCCCATGTTTCTTGATGTCCAGGGACTATTCTGACCACCTGCCTGTACGGCGTATGCTACGGGACGCGCTTTTTTGTTACCTGCGGTCAGCATTAATGCATAAACTGCATGAATGATGATTGAAGCATATAACAAATAGGAAACGATCTTTATCGGACCGAAATGCGTCATAAAGTAGGCATAGGCATTGAATGCCTGTCCTGCATCATCCTTAAACAACTGTAAATTTCCTACTAAATGTACAATGAGGAACGTACAGAGGAAAATGCCTGTCAGGGCCATTACCAGTTTTTTTCCCAATGAGGATGAGAACGTTTTTGCGAAATTGCTCATTACCTTGTATTATTTTATTATTCAGGGAGCAAATTTATCATTATATGAGAAAAATCATGCAGTTAAATAGCATGGGGGTTAAGAATTTATCTATTTAGAAACAATCTAATCTTAAACCTTAAAATCAGGCAGTTTAAAAGCTTACGATCTTATCCTTTAGAACTGCGAAAATACGGTCTCCCTTAGAATTTTTCATTCTGACCTTACCTGTAAATTTTCCGAAAGCCGGCAGAATGGCTTGTCTCTTCCCAAAATGAAAACAAGGAAGCGTAAGTATTTGCCTTCCGGCACCTTCTAAAACAACACCCGGATGAATATGACCACTGATCATATATAAACCAGCTTTTGCCAAAGGACCTTTTTCCAAAGGCTCATGAGAAAAACGAAAGGGACCAGCATCAAAATACCCGTACAATTCAAATTTGAGATCGGAATATAATTTCTTATTCAGGATATCATGATTACCGAGAACCAGGATCATCCGAAGATCACTGAATAAAGAGCGCCAAAGTACCAGCCAATCCCAGTCATTGTTCAAGTCGCTATGAAAAAGATCTCCTAGCAGTAAAATGGTTTTAGGGCTGTACCGATGAATGAGGTCTGATAATTCGGCAAGGTCATCCTGCTCCATCTTTTTTGGAATGGCTATACCTGCCTTTCTAAAATGTCCAACCTTCCCAAGATGAATGTCTGCGACAATGAGAGTCTGTTGTTCCATCCAATAAATGGCCTTTTCAGGCAGGAGTAAAAGGTTCTGATCAAGAAAAGTTAAAGCATAGGGAACTGAAGCCATTTCACAAAAATAAGAAAGCCTCCCCAAATTATCGGGAAGGCTTTCTAAAAGAATTAATAGCTGAAAAATTATCTCACCTGAAACTGATATCTGATCTGCATACCATCCGGACTGATCGCATTAACAGTTGCCATATTGTTTCTGCCTGAAGAAATTGCCGCTTCTATGTCGTCTACTTTTGCGATAGGAAGACCGTTAATTGAGGTAATTATTGTCCCCTGAGCAACATCCAGCTGATCAAAGAAGCCTCCTGGCTTAACATTACTAACTACAACTCCAGAACTGATCTTATATTTCTTCTTAAGTACATCGCTGGCTGGTGCAAAGCTTGCACCAAGGTTCTTGGTTACTGCACTATTTGTACTGTTATTTGCAGTTCGAACCGATTCTTCCCCCTTAAGCGTGACATTGGTCACTAATAGTTTGCCAGCTCTTACATAAGATAACTGAACTTTATCGCCAGGGCCAAGGCGACCAATACGTTCCTGCAGATCAGAGGGTGAAAAAATTTGATTTCCATCTACTTTAGTGATGATATCACCCTCTTTCAATCCGCCTTGAGCAGCACCGCTTCCAGGAATAACTTCATTAATGTACAGTCCATTTATTTCTGTAACCCCAAGTCTTTTAGATTGTTCTGCATCAAGTCCGGTGAAATTAACTCCTATATAACCTCTGCGAACAGAACCAAATTCCTTGAAATCATTTAAAACTTTCTTTGCAAGATTGATAGGAATAGCAAAGCCATACCCCTCATAACTACCACTCTGAGAAGCAATTGCAGCGTTTACTCCAATAAGTTCACCTTTGGTATTCACCAATGCACCGCCACTATTACCACGATTAATTGCAGCATCAGTTTGGATGAACGATTCGATTGCGGTTCTTGCCTGAGGCTCACCATCATTACTTTGACCATTTCCCTGATCCAGAATACCTATCTGTCTGCCTTTTGCACTGACGATACCCGCTGTTACCGTGGTATTAAGAGCAAAAGGATAACCTACCGCAAGAACCCATTCACCAACACGTACATTATCAGAATTTCCCAATTTCACGATCGGAAAACCTGAACCTTCAATTTTAATTAAAGCAAGGTCGGTATTGGCATCTCTGCCTATAACCTTTGCCACGAGAGAACGTTTATCTGGAAGGATCACATCGATCTTATCAGCATTATCAACAACGTGGTTGTTTGTTACGATATATCCATCATCAGAAATAATCACACCGGAGCCTGATCCCTGAGCCGGACCCTGAGAACCCCTTCGTCCTCCAAAAAAATCTTCAAAAAGATCCTGCATCTGTTTATCACGACCAGAATTACCCTCACCAGAGTCATTATTATAGGTAGTCTTGATATGCACCACAGCAGGAGTAACAGAAGCTGCAGCCTGGGTAAAGTCAAGTTCACCGGATGATGAATTTATAGTAGGAGAAGGATTATTTGTAAAATAAACTTTTTGTTTGTCTTCAAAAGAACCTCCATCCTGTAATTTACTTTCGATCAACTTATACGATCCGATAGCAACTGCCCCACCAAGGCATGCTGTTAAAAAAGTTACACCAATCTTGTTCATATGTTCAAATTTTCTTTTTTTAAAATAGTAATAATTCTTTCTCAAAATTAATACCAGTTAAACGCAATACCAGTAATTCCAATATCCTTTTTATGTTAAAAAATGTTAAATGTATATTTAACGAAAGCTTTCATTAATAATCTGAATTAAAGCAATTTCAAATTAAATACCGAAATTTAAAAAATGTTTTACCACGCATCAATCACTGATCTGGCAAAACCTATTTATTACACTCAATTTATGAATTTAGATTTTTTAAAATACGAAGGTGCCGGAAATGATTTTATCCTTATTGACAACAGAAACGAAACATTTTCTTTAGTTGACGATACGGAAACCATTAAAAAACTATGCGACCGTCACTTTGGTATTGGGGCTGATGGATTAATGGTGCTGCAGATGAAAAATGGTTTTGATTTCGAAATGCTTTATTTCAATGCAGATGGCAGGGAAGGAAGTATGTGCGGCAACGGCGGAAGATGTATTGTTGCATTTGCAAATCACCTGAAAGTTATTGAAGGAGAAACTAACTTTTTGGCAGTCGATGGTCCTCATTATGCCACAATTTCAGAAAATGGCAATTGGGTAAGCTTACAAATGATTGATGTTCAGGACATCAAAACAGATGGCGATGCATTTGTTCTGAATACCGGATCACCACATTATGTATTAGAAGTTGAGGATCTTGCTTCTAAAGATGTTTATCAGGATGGAAAGACCATCAGATATAATGAAACCTACTCCGCCAAAGGAATCAATGTAAACTTCGTTGAAGACCTTGGCGATCATTACTTTGTAAGAACATACGAAAGAGGAGTTGAGAATGAAACATTTGCCTGTGGCACCGGTGTAACAGCTGTGAGCATGGCGATGGCAAAGAAAAAAGGATTGACTGGAAGGATTAAGAATTCAATCAGAGTACCGGGGGGAAATCTGAATGTTAACTTCAATTATGATGGAAATTCATTCAATAATGTATTCCTGGAAGGTCCGGCAACATTTGTATTTGAGGGTTCAATAAACATCTAAGACTGGGTAATTTTATATTTTAAGGATTCTTTGGGTTAATTATTCTACGATCATTCCAAAATCCACAAAAAAAAGAGAACATAGCTATATTTTATTGTTGTTTTTTTATTCCAAGTGCCTTTTCTATCAAAAATTAGCATTTTTTTTAGGGTGTTCCCTAAAAAATGAAAATTCTGTTTAGATTTAGAATTTTTTATTGGTGAGCTTGCCAATATTTTTTCTAAATCCCTATGTTAAGAGTTGACAGCGAAAAGCCATGTAAAATTGTATACTCCATCTGCAAACATGAGTTTTTAGGCTTTCTGATCGAACCTCATATTGTACAGTTAAATTCAGATGAGGGATTCTCTCTTACCTACCAAAGGTTATTCAGCACAACTGCGCTTGAGTTCTCATCCATTCTGGATGAAACGGACATGAAGCTGATTAAACTTTTGGAAGAAACTGAACAGAGCCATATTATCAAGCGATATCATAAAAAGGCTATCAGACCGGTTGAATATTTCAGTACCATATTTGATGAAAAGATCTACGACACTTTAAGACCAAAGATCGAAAAGAAAATAGTGGAAGCCTTAAAACTTATTGGCAACAGAAACCTCTACCTTATGAGCAAAGAAGGCTGGCCGGTTGAAAGGAAGCTTAGTATTGCAACAGAGCCATCATCTGTTTTATTTCATTTCAGACGTAATCTTACAGAAACACGATATTTTCCAACCATTAAATTTCAGGGGCAGCGCATTGAATTTATGTTCAAAGAGGCCCAAATCATCTGTAATCAGCCAGCCTGGTTATTACTTGATGAAGTTCTCTATTATTTCGAGGAAGATGTAGAAGGAAAAAAATTACAGCCCTTTCTCAATAAAAGGTTTATATCCATTCCAAAGTCGTCTGAAAAAACATACTTTGAAAAGTTTGTTGCCCCGCTAATTGAAAAACATGCAGTCTATGCTGAGGGATTTGAAATCAGGACAGAGAAGTTCGAGGCTATACCTGTTCTCAAGTTACTCCATTCAGATAGTGAGTCCCCTCAGTTGCAGTTGTATTTCAGATATGGGGATTATATTTTTCCATCAGGAAGTGACAGGAGGGTAACTGTGCGAACTGAGAAGCGCGACAATGACTATATCTTCCACCGAATAAAACGATCACTAAGCTGGGAAAAGAATAAGATCAATATATTACAGGAGCTTGGCTTAAGCTCTTCCGGAACAATTTTTTCAAATGTTTACAATCCAGTTAGCCAGGATAAGGATTCTGAAGATTCTCCTTTTAGTGTTATCAACTGGTTGAATGAGCATCATGATGACCTGGAAACTAAAGGCTTTTTGTTTGAACAAACCGATGGAAATAAACGATATGTTATTGGTCGAAGCAAAGTGGATCTGGAGATCAGAGAAAACAATGATTGGTTTGATATCCATGCTGTGGTTCACTTCGGTCCGTATCGGATTCCATTTATTGACCTTAAAAATCACATCCTCAATAAGATAAGAGAATTTAAGCTTCCATCAGGAGAAATTGCAGTTATACCGGAACAATGGTTTGCACAATACAGTAATCTGCTGCAATTTTCAGAAGGCAGCAAGCACCTGAAACTTAAAAAACACCATATTGGGCTTGTCAATGATTTCAGCAATAGTGAACTGGCGATCGTCAGTATGGACAGGAAGCTTAAAAAGCTGGCTGATTTTGAAGAAATCGAAGAAATTGATGTTCCAAAAGCTTTCCATGGAATATTAAGGCCATACCAGAAAGCTGGCTATAACTGGTTTCATTTCCTGAGAAAATATAATTTCGGAGGATGTCTGGCAGACGATATGGGTCTAGGTAAAACGGTACAGACCCTTGCATTGCTTCAAAAGGTTAAGGAAGAGAACCATGATATCGGAATACATACCACATCGCTGATTATTATGCCAACCTCACTGGTCTATAACTGGCTGAATGAGGCTAAAAAATTCGCTCCAAAACTTAGGATCCATGCACATACCGGAAGTTTTAGAAATAAAGACATAGAAATATTTGCAAATTATGACGTGGTAATTACTACCTATGGAATAAGCAGGGTTGACGTTGAGATTTTAAAAACGTTTTTCTATGAGTATATTATTCTTGATGAAAGCCAGAACATCAAAAATCCCGCATCGAAATCATTTAAATCGGTAAAAACACTTAAATCAAAACATAAGCTGATCCTGAGTGGCACTCCGGTTGAAAATACGGTGAATGATCTCTGGACACAGATGTCTTTTATTAATCCGGGTTTATTAGGCAGTCAGAGCCTATTTTATACTGAATTTGTTATCCCCATTGAAAAGAAAAAGGATGAAGAAAAGGCTTCCAAACTTCAGGCGTTAATAAAACCATTTGTATTAAGGAGGACTAAAACCCAGGTGGCCACAGAATTGCCTCCAAAAACGGAGAATCTGTTTTACTGCCAAATGAGTGAAGAACAGAAAGAGTATTATGAAGAGATAAAATCAGAATATCGCAATGCATTACTTCTGAATCTGGAGGATGGTTCATTTAAAAAATCTCAGATCCAGGTATTACAGGGTTTAACCAAACTCCGGCAGATCGCAAATCACCCGGGAATGATCGATGAAGGCTATGCGGGTGATTCGGGAAAATTCGAAAACGTTATCCATACCCTTGAAAATGTACTTTCCAGAGGGCATAAGGTTCTCGTATTCTCACAATTTGTCAAGCATCTTGATATTTACCGGAAGTATTTTAATGCAGAAAAAACTCCTTATGCTTATTTAGACGGGGCAACAGCCAAACGTGGAGAGGTTGTTAAAGAGTTTCAGTCCAATAAAGATATCAAGCTCTTCCTGATCTCCATTAAGGCAGGTGGAGTCGGATTAAATCTTACAGAGGCAGATTATGTATTCATTCTGGATCCATGGTGGAACCCTGCTGTTGAGCAACAAGCAATTGACCGAACCCACCGTATAGGGCAAAATAAAAATGTTTTCATTTATAAATTTATAACCAAAGACACGGTAGAAGAAAAGATCCTTGCACTTCAGAACCGAAAACGTAAGGTTGCTGAATCATTGATCACCACAGAGGAAAGTTTCGTTAAATCATTAACTGCCAGAGATATTGAGGATATCCTGAGTTGATCACCTGGCACCTATCTTTGGAAGTGTTAGTTTATATTTAACAGAAATTGTTCGTATAAGTATAATAATCAATACACTGATGAAGGAGTTTATATTATCATCAATTTCAAGCAACTTCAGCAAAACAAAAACTGCAGCTCCGGAAAGACAAGCTGTGGCATAGATTTCCTTCCTGAATATTAGTGGAATCTCATTAATCAGTGTGTCTCTGATTACTCCGCCCATAACTGCCGAAAACATTCCCATAATTATCGCTGCCAGCGGAGAAACTCCATATTCCAGTGATTTCTGCACCCCGACAACGGTATAAAGAGCTATACCAAAGGTGTCAAAAAGGAAGAATGTCCGTCTGTATTTAAGGATATAGTACTTAAAGAAAATAGCAACTAAAACCCCAATTGTTATTGCGATCAGGTAATTACCATCAGCAACCCAGACAGGCCGGGTACCAAGGATCATATCTCTGAGTGTACCTCCTCCAACTGCTGTTACAAAACCGGTAAAAGTAACCCCAAAGATATCACGGTACATATTCTTATCCGAAGCCGCTAATGCTCCTGAAGTTGCAAACACCAGAGTGCCAAGTAAGTCGATATAATAAGGTAACTGCATCGTTCGTTTAAAAAATCAGGATTAATTTAGTGATTTTTATTCATTGTCTCAAGGTTTTTGATCGGCATTCAGACAAGCAAGATATTGGTTTCTGCTAATAAACCTGGCTCCCATACTTTCAAGATGATTAGTATGAACCTGACAATCAATGAGTGTATAGGTCTTATTCTGACATAGCCAGATCAATGCTGCCTTAGAGGCATTGCTAACCTTGCTGAACATACTCTCGCCACAGAAGACAGAATTTATATGGATACCGTACAAGCCTCCAACAAGCTGATCATTTTCCCAAACCTCTACTGAATGTGCAATACCTAATCGAAATAAATTAATATAAGCCTCCTGCATATCACCAGTTATCCAGGTACCTTCCTGATCTTCACGGCTGATATTGGCGCAGGCCTTAATAACTTCCGGAAAAGCGGTATCAAAAGTGATTCTGAATTTTTCTGTATTTAAAATCTTGCGCATTGTTTTAGAAACCTTCAATTGATTAGGAAACAATACAAACCGCTCATGGGGAGCATACCATAAAATTGGAGTATCATCAGAAAACCAGGGAAAAATTCCACTCTGGTAGGCAAGAATTAATCTTTCAGCAGAAAGGTCGCCTCCAATAGCCAGAAGTCCGTCTTCATCTGCCAGTTCAGGTTCAGGAAACCAAAGTTCATCCTCAGATAACTGAAATATCATGAATAATAAATTGTCATTTATTTCAACTCAGAAACATCAGCAAGATAACCGGAGATAATATCAGAAATGAATAAAGGGCCATAGATCTCAGATTAAATCTGTCTTTGACCAATAAAACAATGGAGATAACAGGCAAAAACACAATCAATGCAAGCATTGGAAGCCAAAGCAATTCAAAAATGGCACCGGTAAATGCATAATGATAAACATCAGCAATATTCCCAATGATCCAGAAAAGTGCCACAAAAATGCTGATTACGAGCACTCTTTTATTATTAACTGAATTTTGAAATTCGGTTGAATTTTCTGTCATTATATATTTTAATAGAGGCAAATCATATCTATTTACAGTGTTGTTCAATGAAAGCGGCCGAGCTGCTGCTTCCCAGCATTCTGATAATTTGAAAATCTTCACAGGCACCCTGCGAGTCTCCTTGCTTAAGTTTACGCTGAGCTTGTTTTAATAATCTCTCAATGAATTTATCGTCATAACCTAACTGCATCTTTATGGCTTCAATACGGGCTTCATCAGCAGCATTATAATTTCTTTCAGGCCTTTTATCATAGTAATTGAAGATAACCATACTCAGTCCTTCTCTGGCATGATAGGCATTAATTGCAGCATTAATTTCGTC
>Ga0123337_10006396_pt1 | contig 11264 bp, 9 predicted proteins | sample frozenSSSSmetaG_FD_89792 | JGI IMG/M metagenome (GOLD analysis project Ga0123337, IMG submission 89792) | Glacier valley bacterial and archeal communities from Borup Fiord, Nunavut, Canada, to study Microbial Dark Matter (Phase II) -... | ecosystem: Environmental > Aquatic > Freshwater > Ice >...
TTGTCTACATTATTATAGCAGCCACGCTGGCTTACGTCATTTTCAGTATTGTAAATAATCTTCTTGTCAAAAAGGAAGGCCATTGCGGAGGCTGCGACGGGTGTTCAGTTAAAAATGAGTTTCAGAAAACACTTGAACACAAAAGGAAATTTAACCCTACGGTAAACACAAGGGAGATTAATTCTTTCTCCCTTGTTCATTCACGGCAAAATGGAAATATCATATTACCAAAAAAATAGGATGTGACGTGACCGGATTATAGTTTCAGTTTATAGGCAACTACCGCATTGTCAGTAAATGTTGGAACTAAGAGTAACTTCTGTGAAGGAATAAACCCGAGATCGGCTGCATTTATGTCAATTCCGGTAGTGTTCAATAACAGTTCAGTCGCTCTGCCAGGTTCTATTAGCTGCACTTTCCCTTTGAAATCGGAGGTAATAAATTTATTTTTGCTAACCATCACGATGCCATCAAGATATCCGGTATTTTTAACCAGAACAGTGATGATCTTTGTTTTCTGATCAACTGAAATAAAATTGTCCTTTGAACCCAGGTACAGCAAGTTTTCATTTGCCAGGATACCATTCATCCTTTCGAGCTGATCGCTTTCGAGAAAAACTTCCAACGAATCTTTACCCACGTAAAATATACAGTTGCCACCCGAATCAGAAATATAAACCCGGCCGTCGGAGGCGACGGTCACATCGTTCAGCGATATAGATTTGCTGTTACGATAGATATTCGTAATTTTTCCGCTTGCTAGTTCAACCTCAACCACCCGGTCAATATCGGTAACAAACAGTTTCTGATTGGTACAGGCAATTCCCTTAGGTGCATTTAATCCTTTGACCCATTCCTTTGCAAGGAATTCTCCTTTTTCGTTCAGCTTCGAAATATAACCTATACTATCCTTGATATTGTGCATGCCTACAATATTGGATACATAAATGGTTTTATCAGCTGCGTTGTAATGCGCTGATTCAGCAACTGTTAAGTCTTCGCTAACGGTCCAGACTTTTTCTAGTTTAAGGCTTTTAAACACTTCCTGCGCCGAAATTGTAAAACCAATCAGAATCAGTAGCGTAGACAGGATGGCAGTTAGAGTCGATTTCATCATTTGTAGTTATTAAGGTTAGTAAAAGTGAATTGGAATTTTGCCGTATTTCTGAAATTGTTTCTTTTCTACAAAAGTACAGTGCATTTACAATTGCCAAAGGATGAATAAAAATACTAACATTTTAGCCTATTACAATTTATTTTATCTCATAATTTATAATAGCTGTATTTTGATCGCAGATTTATTTTTCTGCTTGTGAAATCAATAAGAAAAACCATCGAAATTGAACACTGTTTATTGATAATTATTGCTCTATTTAGTTTGGTGTGGGTAGTCGGATTTTGTAATGATTGCTTATTGCATAAACCTTTTAAAAGCAGTTTGCAAATTTACCTACACAATTCGTCATAGAACTAAAATTACAGATCAGGGCAGCGTGAACAATAAAGTACCATACCCCGGATGATCGGCAGTCCATGGCTCACCTTCGGGACGTATTTTTTCAACAACCTTTTTTGTATAAAAAGGATTCATTTTTTTACGGTTCTGATAATGCGCCAAAACAATTTCATATACGCCGCGGAACCGGCCCCGATCCTGATCTGCAATTTTTAAATGATGATATTTTCCGGTCCTGTCGAGCCATTCCTGGAAAGGGACATCAAACCCGAGGTTATATTTGGCCGTGTACTCAAATCCGGCGAGTAAACGGTTGTTTTCTGCCCCATACATATCGAGCCCCTGGTTATACCCGACCTCGCATGCCTCGGCCAGACAGCCAAGTCCAAACTGGGTATGTCCCTGGTCGCGTCCGGTCTCCTGGCATTGACCAGCTTCATTAATAATATAGTAGGTGAGTCGGCCATTGCCCTCTCCTTTGTAATAATAGTTTACCGCTTTATCGAACATTGCCCGGTCATTCCTGAAAACGGCAAAGCTCATCATCCCCTTGATGCAGGCAGCATCCCAGTTCCCGTTGGCGAAGGGGGCAAAGTTTTCAATAACGGGGTAAAATACTTCCAGCACCAGCTTTTCGAACCGGGTAATATCGGCATCTTTCCACCCTGAATCGGAATAACGGATGATTTCGGCGGCATTTACCATTAAAAATCCGCACAAAGGGCTCATCAGTTCCTTGTCGCGGTTAATAATCCCTTTCAGCGTTGCGGCATATCCGTTCAGAATTTCAATCGACTTTCCTGCAAAGCGCTGTTCACCCGTAATGATCCATTGTATGGCGTTGTAATAGGCAGCCAGGCAATCATCTTCAAACTCTTTTTATGAAGGTTCCCTTCACCGGGATTTGAACCTGTGCGGGCAACAAATTCGTAAGGGCCATTTACTTTAAATTCAAAAGATGCACGTGAATCTTTATTAAAAAGATCATAAGCCGCTTTCCAGGGTTCCCGGCCCTCCTGGACCATCGCTTTTATACGGACCAATGCTTCTGTATTGTGCAGTATACCCGGATGGACAAATTCCCGGGCAGTTAAGTTTACCGGAATTGTCCACAGCAGAACAATAAAAAATAAATAATTCGAAAATCTCATGTTAAAAACAATAGTAAAACAATGGATAAAAAAACTATTGATTGACTTTATCTAATTTTAGGATCCCAGCCTGACTTGCAGCTATATCATAAACCATCAGGGATGTTCCATGTCTTACATAAAGTTTCCCATCCCTGATAACCAGGTGAGCCCAATGTGGATTGGCGCCAAAAGGTACAGGGAATGAACTGATGATATTAATTCCGTCAGGTTTTGGCTCAACAAGTGATACCTTACCCGATTCGCTGTAGACATATAGCAATCCGTCGTTTGCAATAATATTGGCGGGAGCCAGGTCGCTGACTGCGAAGAGTTCTTTACCAGTTTTCCAGTCGAGGCAGAAAAATTTCCTGTTCCGGTCGCCTGTTCCGTATATCCTGCCATTCAGAACAACCACGCCCCCCGTTTTTGGATCAAGGAATGTATTTTTCCAGACTTCGGAAACGCTGCTTCCATCGGCTGACAACTGAAGCATTACACCCCCTTTGCCATAACCCGTAGTACAATAAAGATAACCATCAATATAGATGGGGGTGTTCGGATGAACATTGGTTTTGTTAATATGCTCAAACTTCCAGAGTAATGCTCCTGTGGCAGCATCAAATCCGCAAATGGATTTTTCCATCATCGTAACGATAATTTTCTTGTTTGGGAGTTTAATTACCATTGGGGAGCAATAGGCCGATGTTTCACCGTTACCTTTGCTTTTCCAGATCTGTTTCCCTGTATTCATATCCAGCGCAACCATGCTTGCGTCTACGCCACTGGGAGTACAATACAGGACATTGCCATCGAAGAGCAGGTTCTCAGTTAGTCCCCACTCAATATTCGGAGCACCATACTGCTTTGTCATATCAATTGACCATACGGTTTTGCCGTCGGCGGAATTCAGGCAGAGCAGCTCACCATAGGCACCAAAAACATAGGTCTTGTTATTTACCACAAGTGGTGTAGACCTTACCCCATTATGGCTGACGTCCCATTCGGCACCATATTCCTTCTTCCATAAAAGATTTCCTTTCCGATCGAAAGCGAAAACAAAACCTTTACCATCGGTCATTCCGGTTGTATAAACTCCCGAACCTGTAACAGCTGCAGAGGTATGACCATCGCCCAGTTCGTCAAAATGCCAGATCAGTTTTGGTCCGGTGTCGGGCCATTTCTTCAGCAATCCCGTTTCATTGTATACCCCGTCCCGGTTTGGTCCGCGCCACTGGGCTACCTCCTGCGAATGTAAACTCATGCAAATTACGGATATCAGAATGGAGCTGAAGAATCTTCTCATCGCAATTGGTTTTAAGGTTTGATACTGATCAAAAATAAATTAAAATCACGACAATATTTCATTACAATTAATTTTTAGCTATCTTTTACCCACTTTCTTTATCCCAAATATATTTTGCTATGTTTCAGAAAGACTATATTTTAAGAATGATTGAAATGATCGGTGATTTGATTGCCGCCATCCTTGGTTTGATCAAAAAAGGGGATCATGAGCAGGCTGAAAAATTGCTCGAAAGGGGGTACTACGAGCTGCTTAGACGGGACGCCTCCTATTTCAGGCTTATCCCCAAAGAACATCTGACCAGCCAGCTTCTCAGTGATCATCATTACACAAACGGGCATTTGTCGGTACTTGCCGAACTGTTTTTTGCAGAAGCCACGCTGAGCGAGGCAGAAAACAGGATGGAAAACAGTCTCTCCTGTTATGAAAAATCGTTAGTGTTAATGGAGTTTCTCGAACAGGAGGATAAAACCTGGTCGGCAAAACGCGATGAACGGACAAATTTGCTGAAAGAACGGATCACAATTCTTTCTGCCGGAGAATTTAGTAAGGAGTAAATCAACTGTCCCTTTTTTACAGGCTAAACTAAAATTGAAATTTTTTAAAAACGGTGGTTACCGAATGCCCGCCAAATCCAAATGTATTATTTAATGCAACCACGATTTCTTTTTTTACCGCCTTTTGAGGTGTAAAGCTTAACAGCGCATTGATTTCAGGGTCTGTTTCGTTCAGATTAATGGTTGGGGGAATTGTATTCTGCTCAATCGATTTTATGCAGGATATGGCCTCTATGGCTCCGGCGGCCCCCAGCAGATGACCGGTCATCGATTTTGTGGAGCTGATCTGTATTTTATTCAGCGATTGACTAAATACCTTCTCGATGGCCTTGCATTCACTGATATCCCCGGCAGGGGTAGATGTTGCATGGGCGTTAATATAATTGACATCATCTGTGGTTAATCCCGAATCGGATAGGGCACCTTCCATGGCCAATATTGCTCCTAAACCTTCGGGATGAGGTGCGACCATATGCCAGGCATCGGATGCAGAACCATAACCCGCTAATTCACAATATATTTTAGCCCCGCGTTTTAATGCATGTTCAAGCTCCTCAACCATAAGAACACCTGCCCCTTCGCCTAATACGAACCCGTCACGGGTTTTATCGAACGGGCGGGATGCTGTTTCGGGTGAGTCATTCATGGTTGACAATGCCTTCATCGAATTGAACCCTCCGATTGTTGCCCGCAGAATTGGGGCTTCTGTACCTCCGGCAAGAATAATATTTGCACGTCCAAGCCGGATAAGATCCAGGGCATTGGCAATCGCGCTATTCGAGGAGGCGCACGCCGAAGCGATCGAGTAGCTTATTCCATGAAATCCATAACGGATCGTAATATGACCTGCGGCGATATTCGGTATAATTTTGGTTGCAAAAAAAGGATTGAATCGTGGGATTAAGCTGTTTTGTCCAAAGTCCAGGATCTCTTCTTCAAATGTTAAGAGCCCTCCCATTCCCGTTGCCATAATAACTCCAACCCTATTCAGGTCACACGTTTCGAGGTTTAATCCTGAATCATTTATACATTCCCCGGTAGCTGTTAACGCATATTGCGTAAACAAGTCCATCTTCCTGATTTCCTGCTTTTCTATAAATTGAAGGGGATCAAAATCCTTTATTTCACATGCAAATTTTGTTTTGTAATTGGCTGCATCAAATCTAGTAATTGCCGATGCACCACTTTTCCCATTTATTAAGCTTTCCCAAAATTCACCAATATTATTCCCGATTGGTGTCACTGCTCCCATTCCCGTTATTACAACTCTTTTCAGTTTCATCTTTTTGGTTGAATTTAACAACATCTCAAAATTACACTAATTTATGAATAGTCAAGATTCAAACCATTCAAATCCGCGATATGGAATTCGCGGGACCCGATTAAAGGAACGGGTGGCTCGCAGGTACAGTCGATGGGGAAATTATTGCTTTAATCTTAGCTGCATTGCCCAAGTATCACCCAGATCACCACAAAAACTACAATAGTTCCGATAATACCGCCCCCTAATTTAGATGCTCCGTACCCTGATATCAGTCCCCTGAAAAGATTATTCATGATTTTTATTTTTAATTCGAAATTGTAAATTTGTTTTTAACATTGCAAAGATGCGTTGCTTTCCATTCGGATGCGTTATATAATTTCAGTCAAGATTTACATCATTCACACATTATTATAGGAAAACCTTGTTGGAGATATTTTGTTTATAACAAGTGGAATCACTATATTGATGATAAATAGCAATTAAATTTTAAAAAATAAGTATGAAATACACAGTGAAAATAAATGGCATAAAAACAGTCGACGAGCTTGAAGGTTCGTGGAGCAGTGCTGACTTTAGAGCGCTTTTAGCAGGATTTGATTTCGATGATGCCGATAAATTGAAGGAAAATGAATTAAAGGAATACCTGTTTATGGCTATTGCCGACTTTGAGCCGGATGAGGCTGCTAAGCTTGTACTTGATTACAAACTTTCGGAGGTGTTGACTGAAGGCCAGATAGACAATCTTTCGCACGAGATGACACGCGAAAAGGTGTCTGAAAATTATTCTGACATTTCCATCCACAATATCTTATTCAACATCAATCAATTGCTCTACAAAGCCTACAATGGTAAGTTTCCATTGGCTAAAGCCAATGTCATTGACTTTGAAATGCGTGCTGCGGAGGATACGAATACAGAAATAACCAAACAATTGGTTTTGCAGGCGCTTGGAAATGGTCTTTCAGATCGCAATTTAATAATCAGGCTATTTAAAGAACAATTAGAGGGGATTGCTTCGTTTCCGGAAGCAGAAGGAATAATTTGGAATCTGCAAAATAAGGGTGACAATCACTACCAGATGACGACTTCGGAAAAATGGATTAAGAACACAGATTTTGAGAAACCCGAATTTGAAGGCGATGTAATCGTGTTTGCGGGGCAGGCGGACGCTGAATAAAAGAAGAAATACAAAGAGGGTGTCTCGACTTTTGAGACACCCTCTTTGTAATAATTGATTTTCATTTATGCCCTACTGGCAATCGCTTGGAATTAAACCTTATTTTAGGGTCTGCTGAAAAATTATTTGTATACCACGAAGTGGTTAAATTTGAATAACCCCCAGTGCAGCTTGCGGAACTGGGGGGAAATGGACATAAAACAACACCAACCCCGAAGCGGGTTGAATATTATTTTAAGATATTGATATTGAACCCTTTCAGGGTTCAGATTGTGATCGGATTCTCTCCCCCCAATTTCATTGGGGGTTATTCAAATTAAATCCTTTCAGGATTTTTTGGTTGAAAGATGAAAGTGAAGTGCAAAGGAAGTTAAAATACACTTTCAAAAAGCTTCTATTTATAATTGTAAAACTATGAATATATAGCTGTATATCAAAAATATATTAGATTTTCAGCAGACCGTGCTTAATTAATTTTCAGACTCGTTTTTTGAAAACCTGTTACAAAAAAAGAGGTCATCTCAATTTTACTTTTGAGACAACCTCTTCTTTGCTTTTATTTCTGATTGAGTAATTTGATCCTTTGAAGATTTTTTCTTCGTTTAACTTTCAGCCTGATCACATAATCAAGGTAGTACAGTGCCGGTACGAATACCAATGTGAGGAAGGTAGCAAAACTCAGACCGAAGATGATGGTCCAGGCTAATGGTCCCCAGAAGGCTACATTGTCGCCGCCAAAATAAATATGCGGATTTAACTCGGTGAACATCGTCACAAAGTTGATATTCATCCCTACAGCAAGTGGAACAAGTCCCAGCATCGTTGCAGTTGCTGTCAGAACAACCGGTGTGATACGGGTTCTTCCGGCTTCTATAATCGCATTGCGGGTTTTTAAACCACGGGCCTTCATTACATCACAGAACTCAACGATCAGGATTCCGTTTCGCACTACAATTCCTCCCAGTGCAACAATTCCCAATCCTGTCATCATGATCACAAGATCCATCTTGAAAATGATTACCCCGAGCAAAACTCCGATAATACTGAATATTACCTCACTCAATATAATGATGGTCTTGCTGATCGATCCAAACTGGGTAATGAGGATAAAGAAGATGATCCCTAAAGCAATGACCATCGCTTTCAACAGAAATGCAGAGGTCTCATCCTGGTCCTCCTGTTCACCGGTCAGTTTAAATTCAGTCCCTTCGTGCTTATTGAATTTAGCAGCCAGATTCTTAATTCTCGGAACAATATCATTGGCTGAATAACCCGAAAGAACATTGGAATAAACGGTAATTACCCGCTTTTGATCAAGCCTTTTGATTCCGGCATAGGAAGTCGTGTAATTAATTTTTGCCACAGTCGATAAAGGTACACTTCTCAACTGCCCGCTATTCATATCACGGTAGGTGATCATCAGATTAACCAGGGCATTGATGTTATCGCGGGTTACCTTATGATATCGAAGCGTGATCGGGTATTCGTCTTCATCCTGTTTGAATTTCGAAATCTCCTTACCGAATAATGCCGTTCGGATTTCCATCCCTATTTGTCCTGTTGACAGACCTTCGCGCATCGCACGGTCGCGATCGATGTCGATAATGATTTCGGGCGAATTCATCTCAAAATCGGTTTTCAGTTCTTCAACTCCCGGAATCCTTAACGAATCGAGATAATCCCTGAAAGCGTATGCATCGGCAACAAGATTGTCGAGATTTTCGCTCGTGACCTCAATATTGATTGGTTTCCCTGTTGGTGGACCGTTTGAGTTTTTATCGACAGTCACCTCTGCACCTGGAATATCTGCAACTTCCTTTCGCATCATTTCCATGTATTTAGTGGTTGATATTCCAGTCGTTCTAAGTTTGTGTTCGACAAAATTAACCGATATTTTCCCTTTATTATAAGGTTTTCCGGCCGACGAAAAGCCCTCTTCCTCAACACCGATTGTTACATTTGAAATGATCGATTCAACATCGGGGTTCTTCGCTCCGATTGCTTTGTAAACAAGTTTTTCTGCAATCCGTGTAACGCTGTCAGTCACCAGCTGGTCGGTGCCTCCCGGCATTTTGATATAGACATAAATGTTGTTCGGATCATTATCAGGGAAAAACAGCACCTTAGGTTTTACTACTCCTGTGAGAAAAATCGTAAAGAAGAAAAGGCCGATCATGGATACCAACATCCAGACAGCACGGTTTCCCCTCAGCGTATAACGAAGCGTCCGCTCATACAAATCCATCAACGAAGGCCAAAGTTTTTCCTGGAAACCTTTGATCCAAAAACGTATTGCATAGTGATAGGCAACTACCAGGATAATAACGAGCATCAGGAAGTTGGCAATTCCAAACATTTTTGTGGCATAGAAAAGCAGGGCAATTCCTAAAACAACAATAAGGAATCTGCGGATCTTTCGCCACTCCTTTTTGCCATCCGTTTCTGCATCATATTCATGCTGCATAAACGATACCGCAAAAACAGGGTTGAAGATGTACGCAACAAAAAGTGATGCAAATAGTGTTATAATAAGGGTGACAGGCAAATAGTGCATAAACTGCCCGACAATACCGGGCCAGAATGCCAGCGGGAAAAAGGGCGCAAGTGTGGTTAATGTACCTGATAATATCGGCATAAATACCTCTCCTGCAGCCATCTTGGCCGCGACTTTTATATCGGGGTTTTTTCGATGGAGCCGGTGGGTATTTTCGATCACCACAATGGCATCGTCCACCACAATTCCAAGGGCAAAAATAAACCCGAACATCACAATCATGTTCATTGTGAAACCTATTCCCGGAAGAACAAGATAGGCCACCGCCATCGAGAGCGGAACCGAAAGACCAACGAAGAAAGAGTTGGTAAAGCCCATAAAGAACATCAAAACAATCGTCACAAGAATAAATCCGATGATAATCGTGTTATTTAATTCTTCCAGCGTGTTACGGGTGAAAAGACTTTGGTCTCCCGTTACAGTGAGTGTGAGATCTGACGGGAAATCCTTTCCTTTAAGCTGATTGGCAACGATGTCCTTGATCTGATCAGAGGCGTCTAAAAGATTCGCACCACTTTTTTTAATCACATTTAGTGTGATGACATTATTTCCGTCAAGACGTGCAAAACTCTCCTGCTCTTTGAAATCGTCTTTAATATCTGCAATATCGCTTAGTTTAACAAAAGCGCCGCTTGAAGAATGAACCACAATATTCTTTAAGTCTTCAACTTTCTGAAACTGTCCTTTCAGACGTACTGTATTTTTTGTTCCGTTGGTATTGATCGTGCCTCCCGAAATGGTAATGTTTTCGCTGGCTACTGCCTGTTCAATATTGCCGAAGGTCACTTTAGAGGCCTGCATTTTGAATATGTCGGCATCAATCTGAATTTCGCGCTCCAGCGCACCGACAATATCAACACGTGTGATCTCTTTCACCCCTTCAATCTTATCCTGGGCTACTTCCGCAAATTTCTTCAGCTTGTCGAGGCTGTAATTTCCCGAGATATTGATGTACATCACCGGAAATTCGGAGAGATCGATATCGAGAATCTGGGGCTGATCGGGCAAATCGTTTGGCAGATCGGTTTTTGATTTATCAACCGCATCGCGAACACGTTGTTTTGCATCTGTGATCGATACATCAGGGTCAAATTCGACAACGATGGAGGAGTAATCGGGAACCGAATTGCTGGTCACATTCTTTACATCCGATATTGATTTCAATTGCTTTTCAATCGGACGTGTAACCAGGTTCTCGATATCCTCTGGTGATGTTCCGGGATATGGCGTATTTACAATGATATAGGGAATCACAACCTGCGGAAACTGCTCTTTCGGAATGAAATAGTAGTTCATCATCCCCAGGATTGATATCAGGAACGCAAGCACATAAATACTGGTCTTGTTCTCAATCGCCCAACTCGTGGGGGGGAATTCTTTATATTTTTCTTCTTTTGACATAACTTGCTGTTGTTGCTGTTAAAATGTGATTTGGGCACCTTCATTTACACTCTGGTACCCCGATGATATTACTTTGTCACCGTCTGAAAGTCCTTCAAGGATTTCGGCCACTCCGTTGTAGTCCATACCGGCTTTTACTATACGGCGTGTGGCAATCCACTGATTATCTTTTTGTACTGCTACAAACACAAATTTGCCGTCTTTATTGCTTTGTACATAGTTTACCGGAATGCAGAATGCCTTTTCGTTGGTGTAATCCTTGATTTTCACATAAACGATCATATTGGCCCTCAATTGCAGCTCACCTGTCTGAAGTTTGCATTCAACCTGGAATGTTCTGTTGGTGGGATCAATAAAACGGCTGGTAAAACTTAGTTTCGACTCGATCTCTTTTCCAAGGTCAGGGAATCTGACTAAAA
>Ga0123337_10006398_pt1 | contig 11263 bp, 13 predicted proteins | sample frozenSSSSmetaG_FD_89792 | JGI IMG/M metagenome (GOLD analysis project Ga0123337, IMG submission 89792) | Glacier valley bacterial and archeal communities from Borup Fiord, Nunavut, Canada, to study Microbial Dark Matter (Phase II) -... | ecosystem: Environmental > Aquatic > Freshwater > Ice >...
GCGATCACCGTGGCGGCCTTGGAAATCACCTCCAGCGCCGGGATGCTGCCGGTCTCGACCATCATCATGAAGGCCTGCCCGAGCAGGAAATCGCCGACCAGCACGCTGGCCTGGTTGCCCCATTTCATCCGGGCTGCGGCCCGGCCGCGGCGCATCTCGCTCTCATCGACCACGTCGTCGTGCAGCAGCGTGGCGTTGTGCAGGAATTCCACGGCGGCGGCGAAGTTCACTTCGCTGCCGCTGGTCCGGCCGAACAGCAGCGAACTGGCGATCGTCAGCATCGGCCGCAGCCGCTTGCCGCCGGCATCAATGAGATAGCGGGCGATTTCCGGTACCAGCGCGACATGCGAGCGGGCCCGGTCGAGGATCATGGCGTTGACCCGCTCCATGCCCGGACGCGTCGCATCGACCAGCCGTTCGAGTGCCCCCGCGCTCGCCGCCTCGTTTGCCGCTGCCGCCGATAAAGCCATGAATTCCTCGGTTTGAGGGGCCCTGCTGAGGCCCTATAGTCCGGTCCCGATGTCCCTAGACCACGCACCCAGTCTTGTAAAACAACAAACGCTTACGCGCGATGCCTTTTTGGGCGGGCGGCTCGTTGTGTCGCAGCCCGAGAAGGGGTTCCGCGCCGGGCTCGATTCCGTGCTGCTCGGCGCGAGCCTCCGAGCCGGAACGCGGCGGCTGCTCGACCTCGGCGCCGGGGCCGGGACCGCATCGCTGGTGGCGCTGGCCGACCTGCCGGAGGCCACCGCGACGCTGGTGGAACTCGATCCCGGCATGGCGGCGCTCGCGGCGCTGAACCTTGGCGCCAACGGCTTCGGCGAACGTGGCATCGTGCTGACGCTCGACGTGACGGCGAAGGGCAGCCTGCGAGCCGAAGCCGGGTTGCCGGCGGACCATTTCGACGCGGTGATCGCCAACCCGCCCTTCTTCGACCCGGCGGCGGGATCCGCGCCGTCGAAGGCGCGAGCGACCGCGCGGCACATGCCGCCCGACTCCCTCGAACTCTGGGTCAAGGCGGCGGCGAGCCACGCCGCGTCCGGCGGCGAGGTGGTGTTCATCCACGCCGCGGCGAGCCTGCCGCTGCTGCTGCCAGCCTTCACTGCCCGCTTCGGCGCGGTGACCGTCCTGCCGCTCAGCCCGCGCACCGGCGAGCCTGCAACCCGCGTGCTGGTTCGCGGCATCAAGGGCTCGCGCGCCCCGTTCACGCTGCTGGCGAGCCGGGCATTGCACGAGGTCGAGGGCCGTGCCTTCCAGCCCGAGTTCGACGCGATCTTCCGTGGCACCGCCCGGCTCATCTGGTAAATCCGCGCGCGCCCACATACATCTGCCCTCGTTCAGGAAGAGGGGCATCGATGGGCTTGCGATCGTGGCTGAAGCGGATGACGGGGCAGTCCGGCCCGGTGATCCCGGTCGTCCGCCTGCACGGCGTCATCGCCGCCGACCAGCGGGCCGGCCGGCTCAACATCGAATCCGTGGCGCCGCTGCTGAAGCGCGCCTTCGCCAACAAGGCGGCGCCGGCCGTCGCCATCGTCATCAATTCGCCCGGCGGTTCGCCCGTGCAGTCGCGGCTGATCGCCAAGCGCATCCGCGACCTCGCCGACGAGCACGGCAAGCCGGTACTGGTGTTCGTCGAGGACGCGGCGGCCTCGGGCGGCTATTTCATCGCCACGGCCGGCGACGAGATCATCGCCGACCCGTCCTCCATCGTCGGCTCGATCGGCGTCATCTTTGCCGGCTTCGGCTTCGTCGGCGCCCTCGACAAGCTCGGCGTGGAACGGCGCATCCACACGTCGGGCCGCAACAAGTCGACGCTCGACCCCTTCCTGCCCGAAAGGCCCGAGGACATCGAGCGCATCAAGACCATGGAGGCCGACATCCACGCCGTGTTCATCGACTGGGTGAAGTCGCGCCGTGGTGGCAAACTCAAGGGCTCCGACGACACCCTGTTCACTGGCGAATTCTGGTCAGGCGTGCGCGGCCTCGATCTCGGCCTCGTCGATGCGCTGGGGGATATCCGCGAAACGCTGCGCACCCGCTTCGGCGACAAGGTCGAAATGCAGGTCATCGCCCCGAGGCGCGGGCTGTTCCAGCTCCCCCGCTTCGGCCTCGCCGCCGACCTCGCCGCCGCCGTCGAGGATCGCGCGCAGTGGACGAGGCTCGGGCTATGACCGCGCTCCTCCTCCGCCTCCTCGTCATCGCCGTCATCGGCCTCGCCCTGTTCTGGGGCGCCCGGAAGATCTGGCGCGACTGGACCGGTGCCTTCAAGGCCGACGACAAGGCCCGCCTAGACCGCGACCGCGCCGAACGCGACCGCATGAAGCAGGCCGGCAATGGCAACGGCATGATCACCCTCAAACGCGACAAGGACGGCAAGTTCCGCCCCGACGAGTGATCTGCTAGCCTGCCGGCGACCGGCGCAGGGGAGCGGACGGGGGGACGGGTGGCGCAGGATGATGACGATGTCGCGGCCATCACCGCGCTGATCCACCGCAACCGTATCGCCATCTGGATGCGCGACTACGACGGCTGGGCCAGTTGCTTCGTTCACGCGCCTTACCTCGCCCGCTGGGGCTGGTGGTCGCTCGGCGGGGTGTTCGTCCGCCACGGCTGGGATTCCATCTCCGAGCGCCTGCGCCGCGAAATGCTCGAACGACCCAAGCCCTGGCCCGAACTCGCCTATGATACCAAGCTGGTAAACCTCAGTCTTCGCATCGACGGCGACATGGCCTGGGCCACCTTCGAGCAGCACTATCCCGGCATACCGATCTGGGATGGTGGGCGGGGGCCGGGCCTCGCCCACGAGATGCGCGTGTTCGAGCGCCACGCCGGTGAGTGGAAGATCGCCTTCCTGTGCCTGCTCGATGGCAACCATCCTGACGATGGCGTGCTGCGCCTGCTGCTGGACGGCGAAGGCCGCGTCCTGACCACCGGCCCCGAACTCGCCCGTGCCCTCGAGGACGACGACCTTGTCGTTCGCAATGGCCGGCTGCGCATCCGCGACAGCCGCACCGACAGCAAGCTTCAGGCGGCAATCCGCTGGGCCGCGGGTCAGGATACGTCCTACATGCCCTTCACCGGCGCGGTGCCGATCGTGATGGAGGCGGGTGAGGGCCTCGCCACCAAGGTCTGGTGGATATCGTGCGAAGGCGGCCGGGTGCATTTCGCCCTGGGCGATACCCGCTCCACCGAGGCGAAGCTCGCGGCGGCCTCGTTGATCTATGGCCTGTCTCCGGCGCAGCGCAAAGTTGCCGCGCTGGTCGCCGACGGCCTGACGCTGGCCGAGATCGCCGAGCGGCTCGGCGTTACACCCAATACAGCGCGCACCCACCTGCAGCGCATCTTCGAAAAGACCGGGGTGCGCAACCAGTCGGCGCTGGTGCGGGTGCTGCTCTCCGCCATCGCCCCCGTACAAAGTCAGCGGTTCGGCACGCGCTGATCGTCCCCTTTTCGTGCGACACGGGCGTGTCGCGCGTCCTGCTGACGATACGCGGCGCCGGTCTCCCCTAGTCTCCCTGCATCGAACAGGAGACCGCCATGACGACCGCCGATTTCGCCCTGCCGCTTCCCGCCATTCACCGCTCTGTCGCCGGTCCGGCCTGGCTGATGCGTGCCACATACCTGCTGCGCGTGCGCGCCCGCCTCAACCGGCGCCGCCGCCTGCGCGACATCCTGCGCGCTACCGCCCACGCCGACGCTCATGCCCGCGCTCAGCGCTGGATGCTGGCGCTGCCGCAATCGCGTCACGGAGGTTGACCGTCATCGGGTCGCCAACTAGGTTCCGCGCCACTCAAGCCCGGACCTGGACGCCGATGACCGACCTGCCCGCCCATATGGACCCCCGGAACAGCTTCCAGGGCCTGATCCTCACGCTGCAGCGCTACTGGGCCGAGCAGGGTTGCGTCATCCTGCAGCCCTACGACATGCAGATGGGCGCCGGCACTTTCCACACCGCCACGACGCTGCGCGCCCTCGGGCCGAAGCCGTGGAAGGCCGCCTATGTGCAGCCCTCCCGCCGCCCCAAGGACGGGCGCTACGGCGAGAACCCCAACCGGCTGCAGCACTATTACCAGTTCCAGGTCATCCTGAAGCCCTCGCCCGACAACATCCAGGACCTCTACCTGAACTCGCTTGACGAGATCGGGCTCAACCGCAAGCTGCACGACATCCGCTTCGTCGAGGACGACTGGGAAAGCCCGACGCTGGGCGCCTGGGGTCTCGGCTGGGAGTGCTGGTGCGACGGCATGGAAGTGAGCCAGTTCACCTATTTCCAGCAGGTCGCCGGCTTCGAGACCATGCCGGTGCCGGGCGAGATCACCTACGGCCTCGAACGCCTCGCCATGTATGTGCAGGGCGTCGAGAACGTCTACGACCTCAACTTCAACGGCCGCGAGGGCGAGGACAAGGTCACCTACGGCGACGTGTTCCTGCAGAACGAGCAGGAATTCTCGAGATACAACTTCGAGGCCGCCGACACCGAGATGCTGTTCCGCCACTTCAAGGATGCCGAGGACGAGTGCCGCGCCATCCTGAAAAAGGGCGCGGTGGGCAATCGCCAGACCATGGCCGTCCCCGCCTACGAGCAGGTCGTCAAGGCATCGCACAATTTCAACCTGCTCGACGCCCGCGGCGTCATCTCGGTGCAGGAGCGCCAGAGCTACATCCTCCGCATCCGCGACCTCGCCAAGCAATGCGGCGAAGCCTGGCTGCAAACGGCCGGCGGCGGGGCGGCGTAAGCTCAGGCCAGCCCGGCGAGCTTGAACAGGCCGACGAGGGTGGCCATCGAGCCGGTGGCAAGCGCGATCGCGAGCAGGGCCTGGCTACGGCCTCGCGCAAACATCGCTGCCACGGCGACACCGGCGAGATAAGCGGGACCCGCTAGCATCGCCCACCAGCCAAGCTGGCCCGCGAGGAACGCCAGCATGCCCAGGACGCAGACGCCCGCGGCAAAAAGGGCGGCGCGGCCATAGCGGTCGTTGACCGAGGCGCGGCGCAGGCTCTCGACCGACGCCAGGCCTTCGATCTCGTGCGACGCTATCTCTTGGGACGCTATCTCTTGGGACGCCATACCTGGCTCCGCCGGGTGTTCGGGGGCTCGACTCATGGAGGGAATGTCGGCCAGGCCGGACGTTCCCCAAACCCTCTTAGCCGGTCGTCCTGAACGCCGGGTTTCTATCCACAATCAAACATCCGTCGAAACTCAGCGGCAGATGATCTCGAGGCCGCCATCGCCCTCGAACCTGAACGTCGTCGCCCCGGTGTCATCGGTGCCGAAGGCGCCCTTGAGGTTCAGCGCCTTGAGCGGACCGCTCAGCGCATCGACATCTGTACCCGCCGAGGCGACCTGGCCGCCCTCGACCTTGCCGTCGGCGGTCCGGAACGAATAGTCGCCAGCCACGAACAGCGTGAGTTCGCCGAACGGCACATCGCCATTGGTGCAGGCATAAACCCCCGGCGGCGGAAACTGCGCCAGCGCCGGCGTGGCAAGGAGGATCAACGGAAGTACGAAACGTAAGCGCATCGGCGCCATCATCTGCCTCATCGCTGCCCAATCCAAATCACCGCCCCGAGACTACACCGGCGGCATGAAACCCTGGCGCTTCGCCGCCTTGAACGGCGCCATGCCCTCGTTGGCGAGCTGGTCGGCGCGTTCGTTCATCTCGTCGCCGTTATGGCCCTTTACCCAGTGCCAGTTGATGGTGTGGCGCTGCGTGGCGGCGTCGAGCGCCTGCCAGAGTTCGGCGTTCTTGACCGGCTTCTTGTCCGCGGTGCGCCAGCCGTTCTTCTTCCAGCCGTGGATCCACTTGGTCAGCCCGTCCTTGACGTAGTTGCTGTCGGTGTGGAGCTCGACTTCGCATGGGCGGGAGAGGCCGGTCAGCGCCTCGATGGCGGCGGTCAGCTCCATCTGGTTGTTGGTGGTGAGCAGGGCGCCGCCCTTCAGCTCCTTGACCTTGTCGCCATATTGCAGCACCGCGCCCCAGCCGCCCGGGCCGGGGTTGCCCGAGCACGCCCCGTCGGTATGGACGATCACCTTGGCCATCAGGCGGCCGCCGGACGGTCGTAGCGGTAGAACTCCACGTCCGGGTGGCCGTGGGCGTCGCCGGTGTGGGTGTAGACGCCGCCCAGCTTGCGCAACACCTTCAGCGAAGCCTCGTTGCGCGCATCCGCCATGCCGAGGAAATGGTCGCGGTCGGTCGTGCGCCAGTGCCAGTCCTTGAGGCCGCTCGCCGCCTCGAACACATAGCCGTTGCCCCAGAATTCGGGATAGAGCGAGTAGCCGATCTCCGGGATTTCGTCGTCCCCGTATACGCCGAACCCGCAGCGGCCAACCAGCACGCCATCGGCTTTCCGCGTGACGCGCAGCTTGCCCATCCGCTGGCGCTCGAACAGCTCGATCCAGTGCGCGAGCGCGGCATCCATCTGCTCCTTCGTCCACGGCTGGCCGTGCCCCGTGAGGAAGCGGGCGACTGTCGGGTCGCCATGCAGGCGATACAGGTCGTCGATCTGGTCCGGCCGCCAGCCGGAGAGGACCAGGCGGTCGGTTTCGAGCAGGGTAAGGTCGGTCATGCGGGAGTTTGCGTCCGGAGTTCGCGCGGCAGGTTGAAGACGATGCTTTCGCGCTGTTCGCCCGAGGCCGCAACCGCAATATCGAAGCGCTGCGCGAAGGCTTCGATCACCTCGTCCACCAGCGCTTCGGGCGCCGATGCTCCGGCGGTGATGCCGAGGCTGCGGATACCCGCAAAGCGGCTCCAGTCGATCCGGTCGGCGCGCTCGACCAGCGAGGCGTTGGCACATCCCGAGCGCTGCGCCACCTCGACCAGCCGCACCGAGTTCGACGATTCCGGCGCCCCGACGACGATCATCGCATCGACATGCGGCGCCACCCGCTTCACCGCTTCCTGCCGGTTGGTGGTGGCGTAGCAGATGTCTTCCTTGTGCGGCAGCGCGATGGCCGGGAAGCGTCGGCGCAGCACCTCGACGATAGCCGACGTGTCATCGACGCTGAGCGTCGTCTGCGTCACGTAGGCGAGCCTGCCGGGGTCGCGCGGCGTGAAGGCCTCGGCGTCCGCGACGGTCTGGATCAGCGTGATGGCGCCCTCGGGCAGTTGCCCCATGGTGCCGATCACCTCGACATGCCCATGGTGCCCGATCAGTACGGTCTCGCGACCTTCGGCAAAATGCCGGTTGGCCTCGATATGCACCTTCGACACCAGCGGGCAGGTCGCATCGAGAAAGAACATGTTGCGCGCCTTGGCGCCCTCGGGCACGGCCTTGGGCACGCCATGGGCGGAGAACACCACCGGAGCGCCGGTATCCGGGATCTCGTCGAGTTCCTCGACGAACACCGCGCCCTTCTGCCTCAGCCCGTCCACGACATATTTGTTGTGCACGATGGCGTGGCGCACATAGACCGGCGCGCCGTAGCGCTCGAGCGCCAGCTCGACAATCTGGATGGCACGATCCACGCCCGCGCAAAATCCGCGCGGGGCGCACAGCGTAATGTCCAAGTGCGGCCTTGTTTGCATACGAGAGCAGATGCGGCGCGCCGGGTGGCGAGTCAAGTGCTGCCAGTCACCTGCCGCAAGTCAAGTGTTGCGGCTCAAGTGCTTGCCCGGCACTATGTCAGTCGTCTGATCAGTGGGTGTCTCGGTGACCCTGGCCTTGGAAATGTTCGCGATTGCGCCCGCTGCGGGTAAGGCGAACCTTTCGGTGGCGCAGGAATCGCTGCTCGCCGGCAAGGCCGCCTGGCTGAGCGAGGCGCACCAGGCCGGGGTGGCCGTCATCCCGACCATCGCCATTTCCCGTGCCGCCTGGGACGCGCTGCAGCGCGAACGGCGCCAGCGCGACGACCGGCTCCGCACCCATTGGGTGGCGACGCTGTTCCGCCTCGTCGGCCGCGACGGCAAGCCGCCGGCGCTGGTGGTGCGCACTTCGGCGCCGGTTCACAGCTCCGGCCTGATGCAGGGCCGCCTGAACCTCGTGCCCCCGCACAGCGAGGCCGAGGCCGTCGATCCGGCACGGCCGCTGGCCCGAGCCATCGACGACGCCTTCGGCTCCTACCCCGACGTTGCCGACCCCAGCCGACAGATCGTCATCGTGCAGGCCATGGCCGAGGGCGACCTGCGGCTGTTCCTTAGCCGCGACGCCAATACCGGCGAACTCGGGCCTGCGGCCATCAATGGCTCGCCCTTCGGCCCGCTGCCTTCGGCCGCGCGCGCGCTTTGCGAAACGCTCGATGGCGTGGCCGGGCAAACCCTCGCCTGCCTGGTGTCGGTCGAGGGCGACGTGCTGCGGCTGCTCTCGGCCCGTCCGGCCGCGGCCAGCGCCGCCGCCGAGCTCGAGGCGGCGGTGGACCGCGTCAACCGCAGGACCTGGACGCCGCGCGAGGCGGTGACCCATATCGATCCCTCGCGCCTGCAGCAGCTGCTGCACCCCCGGCTCAAGGCGGCCGAAAGTTCCCCCGTGCTGGCGTCCGGCCTCGGCGTCTCGCCGGGCGCCGCGAGCGGCATCATCGTCTTCACCACCGAGGACGCCGCCCGCATGAAGGCGCGCGGCCGCCACTGCATCCTCGTCGTCACCGAAACCGGCCCCACCGACATCGAGGGCATGAAGGCCGCGACCGGCATCCTCACCGCCCGTGGCGGCATGACCTCGCATGCTGGCGTCGTCGCCCGCATCACCGGCAAGCCCTGCGTTGCGGGCGTGCGCTCGCTGTCGATCAACCTCGGCGAACTCACCTGCCGCATCGGCGAGCGCGAGTTCCGCATGGGCGACCGCATCACCATCGACGGCTCGGATGGCTCTGTCTATCTCGGCGCCCTGCCGCTGGCCCAGCCACACATCGGCGGCGCCATGGGCAAGCTGCTCGGCTGGTCGGACGCGTCGCGCAACATCAAGGTGCGGGCCAATGCCGAAACCGTCGAGGCGGTGAACACCGCGCTCAGCTTCGGCGCCGAGGGGATCGGGCTCGCCCGCTCGGAGCACATGTTCTTTTCGCGCGAGCGCATGGTGGCGCTCCGCCGCCTGATCCTTTCCGAGGACGCCGATGATCGCGAGAAGGCGCTCGAAGGCCTCGTCCGCTTCCAGACCGACGACTACTCGGCCATCTTCACCGCCATGAAGGGCATGCCGGTAACGGTGAGGCTGTTCGATCCGCCCTTGCACGAATTCCTGCCGCGCACCGACGAGGATATCGAGGAGACCGCCCAGTCGCTCGGCCTGCCGGTGCGGGCGCTCAGGCTGCGGCTCGACCGCATCGCCGAGATCAACCCGATGCTCGGCCATCGCGGCGTACGCCTCGCCATCACCTACCCCGAAATCCTCAAGATGCAGATCGAGGCCCTGTGCGCCGGGGTCCGTGCCGCCTCCGAGCGCCAGGCCGAGCCGGTGGTGCTCGAGGTGATGGTGCCGTTCGTCGCCACGGTGTCCGAGGTGGTCGAGATCAAGCGGCAGGTGTTCGAGATCATCGACCGCGCCGGACTTCCCGACGCTGCGCGCGAACGCTTCCAGTTCGGCACCATGATCGAGCTGCCGCGCGCCGCGCTCCGCGCCGGGGACATCGCCGAGCACGTCGATTTCTTCTCGTTCGGCACCAACGACCTGACGCAGACCACCTACGGCATCTCGCGCGACGACGCCCCGGCCTTCCTCAGCGCCTATCAGCGCAAGGGACTCTACGACTTCGACCCGTTCGTCACGCTCGACCAGAAGGGCGTCGGCGAAATGATCACCATCGCCATCGAACGGGGCCGCCGCGCCAACCCGAAGCTGAAGATCGGTATCTGCGGCGAACACGCCGGCGACCCCGCCTCCCTCCACTTCTTCGCCCGCCTGGCCATCGACTATGTCAGCTGCTCGCCCTACCGCGTGCCCGTAGCAAGGCTGACGCTGGCCCAGTAAGGTCAGATTTCCAACGAGGACTTCCCCCAAAAACGCGATGTCCTCTTTGGTGGCAGCGCTACGGACCCTTCACGCTTTTTCCAGCGGTCGTGGCACCAACAGCCCCCACCACAATCCACCCCAATCCCGCCATCCCCCCGCCGCGCGCCCCTCAAATCCACGCCGTGTTGATCGCGTTTACCTCCCTCTAACCCTAACCCCGCATTATCCGGTCCGTCGGCATTTGCATCACAGTTTAGCTGAGTTGCCGTCGCGTCTTGTGTTGCGTACCTGCGTGGATAGTAAAAGCGTAATGGCCCATTATCGGACCACCCCGCTCAGCCGGGCTCGTCATGAGCTGGCTGTGCTCAAAGGCTTGCTGGGCGGCGCACTGCTTGCGGTGTCGAGCCTCGCCCTGACCTTTCCCGCCAATGCCCCGGGAATGGCGGGGGAAGCCTATAGTGCCAGCGCCGAGCCAGCGGCCACCATCGCCCGCGTCGGTACCGACGTGATCATCACCGGCTCGATCGACCTGTTCCACGGCGCCAGCTTCACCGGCACCAACAGGGCGCTGAAGCAGGACCGGGCGCGACCGCAGGTCGATCTCGTCGCCATGACCACCGGCTTCGACGATATCCGCGCCCGCATCGCGGCGCTGCGCAACCCCGAACTGGTCGCCAACCCGGTTGAAAAGCCGGCTGACGGCAAGGCTGCGACGGTCGAAGTCGCCTCCATCGACCCCGCCCTCACCGATTCCGCCGCCCTCGACGCCATCGACGCGCTGGCCCCCGGCGACGCCGTCCCCGTGCCGCTGACCATGTCGAAAGAGCTGGCCTATGCCCGCGAGGACCTGCCGGCCACCGCGCTCGATGGATCGGTGCTCGACAAGAAGGGCAAGAAGGTCTCCGACAAGGAGCTCTGGTGCATGGCCACCGCCATCTACTTCGAAGCCCGCGGCGAGAGCTATCGCGGCCAGGTCGCGGTGGGCCAGGTGGTGATGAACCGCGTGGCGCATCCGCTCTACCCCGATACCATCTGCGGCGTGGTGTTCCAGAACCAGAGCAAGCGCAACGCCTGCCAGTTCTCGTTCGCCTGCGATGGCCGGCCCGAGAAGGTATCGGATGAAAAGTCGTGGAAGCAGGCGACGGAGATCGCGAGGAATGTCGTGGCGGGCGAGGACTACCTCCCCGAAGTCGGCTACGCGACCCACTACCACGCCACCTATGTGCGGCCCACCTGGGCCCCGCGCATGAAGAAGCTGACCAAGATCGGCCTGCACGTCTTCTACCAGTTCAAGCGCGGCTGGAAGTACGGCTGAGGCCTCCAGAATAATAGCGCTATTTCAACGTGTTGCTGGCGGCAGCCTTGTGAATGTCCAATAGTTGAA
>Ga0123337_10006399_pt1 | contig 11261 bp, 10 predicted proteins | sample frozenSSSSmetaG_FD_89792 | JGI IMG/M metagenome (GOLD analysis project Ga0123337, IMG submission 89792) | Glacier valley bacterial and archeal communities from Borup Fiord, Nunavut, Canada, to study Microbial Dark Matter (Phase II) -... | ecosystem: Environmental > Aquatic > Freshwater > Ice >...
CACCCTTTCTATACGGGCGAGCAGCGCATCGTCGATACGGAAGGACAGGTTGACCGCTTCATGAAGCGCCTCGAAGCAACCACGACCCGCCAGGTCGATACGGATGCCAAGACGCAGGACAAGGCGGAAGTCGCCATCGCGCAGCTCAATCTCGGCAAGCAATACACCGAGCTGCTGGAAGCGAACGGCATCAAGACCGCGACCGATTTCATGCGCAAGCTTGAAGAAGGTGGCGACGACGCGATCCTCAATATTCGCGGCCTCGGTCGGAAGGTCCTGACAGACGCCAAGAAGCGGCTCCGCGCGCGTGGTTACACGCTCCCGGTCGCACAATAGGATAATAGGATAGCTGTCGCATGATCCACCGCGCCGGACGCATCGAAGTCGTTTGCGGCAGCATGTTCAGCGGGAAGACCGAAGAGCTGCTCCGCCGGGTGAAGCGCGCACGCATTGCCCGGCAGACGGTTCAAATCGTCAAGCCTGCTGTCGATACGCGCTTCTATGAGATGCGTGTCACCTCGCACAGCGGCTTCGGTGACGACGCGCTCAGTGTACGAAACGCACGTGCGATACTCGACTGCCTCACCCCCGAAACGACCGTCGTCGCGGTGGATGAGGCACAATTTTTTGATATGGGATTGATGGACGTTGTGGAGCGCCTCGCAGATCGCGGGCTGCGCGTCATTGCGGCGGGTCTCGATCTCGATTTTCGGGGGGAACCTTTCGGTCCGATCCCGGCGTTGATGGCTCGCGCGGAGGAAGTGACCAAGCTGCACGCGATCTGCGTTCAGTGTGGCGAACTTGCCAGCCGGACACAACGCCTCGTGAACGGCCAGCCTGCTCGCTACGATGACCCGGTGATCATGATTGGCGCTTCGGAGAGCTACGAAGCGCGCTGTCGGCAGTGTCATCGCGTACCACGAGGAGAGATAATCCATGAGGAAGCGTAACCTGTTGGGGCTGTTAATCGCCCTTCTCGCGCTATCTGCGTGCAACGCTCTCGGTATCCCGGCTAACGGTGTAATCACTGCTACAACCGATCCGCGCGTCATTCAAATCACCGTGACCAACACGCCCGCTAACGGCGGTACTGTCCCGCCCTCGGCAACAGCGCTTGCTGCGCTTCCGACCACGATCATACTTGCCCCCACCAGTGGCACGACGCCGACCGCACTCGACCTCGGCAGCGTACCGACCAGTGGAGCGCTCCCGCCGGGTCCAAGCGTGACCCCGCAGCCGCCGCAGCCCGTCGTCTCCGCGACGCCGAACATCTTCCCGACCGATACGCGCTTGCAAGTGTATATCGCGCAGGAGGATTTCGAGGGCGGTTATATGTTCTGGGTGCAGCCCATCGGCCAGATGTGGGTGCTGCTGCCCGACAACATCACCGGCAGCGCACCCGGCACACAGCCGACCAGCGGCCAGTGGCGCGTCTACGCCGACCCTTTCAAGGAAGGGGAAGCGGAAACTGACCCTTCGTTGAATCCGCCGCAAGGTCGTTATCAGCCCCGCCGCGGCTTTGGCAAGCTGTGGCGTGAGACGCCCGAACTGCGCAATAATCTTGGTTGGGCGCTCACACCAGAGTTTGCGCTGCAAACGGCCTACGCCTACCAGCCCGGTGGGTTGGTTAATGCGCAGGGGCAGTATGTCCCCGGTCCCGGTCGCCATTCGCTGATTACGTTGAGCCGCAATACGTTCGAGTTCATCGAACCGGACCCCGTAAAAGGTGAGAAGTTCGGACGCTGGCGCAAGGCGGGTTGAGCAACGGACGATTTGAAGTATATTTGCGGGGAGTGATCTTCGCACAATAGTAAAGTAACCCGGTCCACTGTGTGGCCGGGTCTTTTTTCATTTGAATGCCTCGGCTTTTCTGCCACATTAAATATTAAATTCATCTGTCAGTATCCAACCGCCCGGCCTTAAATGGGCCGGGCTATTACGGTCGGCACGTTTTGAGGTGACGGATACCGGACCATATAGCGCGGCGGATTCATCCCGCGCGATGGGTTGCAGATATGCAATATATATTTACAAAAGAAAAAGGCTTGATCCTTTCGAGATCAAGCCTTCCTGAGAAGCAGAGGGAGCGACTAGCGCGCGGCGGTTCCCGCAGGGGTCGCACGTATAGCAGCAGTTGTCGCGCGAACGGTTGCGGCGGTCGTCGCACGCACAGTTGCGGCGGTCGTCGCACGCGCGGTCGAGACGGCAGCATTCGGGTTCAGGCCAAGGACGAGGTTCGTCTTTGCAACTGCGCCCGCGCGCTGATAGGTGATCACAAGCGTATCACCGGACTTCTTGGTTTCGATCACGTCGAAGACATCCGGGAGGCCGACAATCGTAGTCTTGTCTACGCCGAGCAGCAAGTCACCGGCGAGGAGACCAGCCGCGGCAGCCGGGCTGCCAGGGTTCACAACGGCGATACGGACGCAGCGCTGGCCGCCACGAGTCGCACCAGTCTTGTTCGGCGTCAACTGAACAGTGATACCCGCATAGGCCGGGACCTGTCCTACCGGAACATTCGTAGAAGTCGCAGTCGGCGGAATTGCGGTCGCAACTTTCGTCGCAGCGGCGGTTGCAGCACGGGTCGCGGCAGCAGTTGCTGCACGGGTTGCGGCAGCAGTTGCTGCACGGGTTGCGGCGGTCGTCGCCACTGATGTTGCAGCAGTCGTGGCGGCAGCAGTTGCCGTCGCGGGAGCCGGGGTCGGCGTCGGGGGCGCAACGCAGAGCGTGTCGATTGCAATGCTGAGTGCGGTGGCGGCCATTGTCGCTTTCACTGCCGTTGTGCCGGACATCGTGGCGGCGCTCATCGCCATCGTGCCAGACATCGTCGCTTTCATCGCCATCGTGCCGGACATCGTGGCGGTTGCCGCGCTTGCACTGGAAGCCGTGCCGCCCGCAAAGCTCGCGAGCGCGATTACGGCTGCCAGACTTGCTGCTGCACTGAGCCGAACGAACCAGGAAACTTTTGTCATACCAGAAATCCTCCCTAAATTTGGCAAGGGGTAGTGCCGAGAGTGGACCCCCAAATACACACGCGAGCCAATAGTAGCTTAAGGTTTAACCAATGTAAAGCCGTACTATGCTTGTTTCTTAAAGAATGACAGATGCTTGTGCCGCTTGCTAGGTGTTTTCCGCCGTAGGAAGCGTGCGCAGAGCGACTCCTGAAATCGCGGCGCGGAGTGCGGCGCGGTCATCCCAGGGATATTCGACCATCCCGAAGGCCATGCTCTGCTCATGACCTTTGCCGCAGGCGATGACCACATCGCCCGGCTGCGCGAGGCCACATGCGAAGGCGAGTGCCTGCCCGCGATCCGGGATACGCCAGAAAGTCTGCCCCTCGACGCCACCGCTTGTGGTTGCAGCTTCGGCCATGACTGCGAGGATTCCGTCGAGCGGTTCCGTGCGCGGGTCTTCCGCTGTAAAGATGCTGATTGTCGCGAGTTCGAGCGCGGCTTCGGACATCAAGCGGCGCTTTTCGCGGTCACGCAGCCCCGCGCAACCGAATACACAGATGATGCGCTTGTCGGGCGCGATCAGAGTACGCGCCGCTTCGAGTGCACTGCGCAGCGCACTCGGCGTATGCGCGAAATCAACAAGCGCGAGGTAATCCTGCCCTGCGTCGATGCGTTCCATGCGTCCCGGTATGGCCGGAAGTGTGTCGAGCGCGGCCTGCAAGGTCTGGGTGAAGGCTTTCCAGTTCCCATTGAAAATTAGCGTGGATGTGACTGCAACCGCCGTGAGTACATTCGCGATGTTAAAATCGCCAGCCAGCCGGGTTGCCAGATCCAGCCGTTCGCGGCCTGCGAAGCTGACGCGGATCGTGGTCGCGGCGGCGTTGTGCTGCACATTGGTAGCGCGGAAGGTTTCGCGGCGTGGGGACGCGCCATCCGGGTTCAGTGAAAAATAGCGCGTATCACCGGGGCTGCACAGCGCAGCGAAATAGGATGCGTTTGTATCGTCCGCGTTGAGAATGAACGCCTTGCGGCGGTCCATCGCGGGTTTTCGGAAGGCAGCCTGCGTCTGCCGGAACAAGTCCGCTTTTGCGTCACGGTAGGCCGCGAACGTGCCATGAAAATCGAGATGCTCATGCGTGAGATTGGTCAGCGCGGCGACATCATATTCGACACCCCGCACGCGCCCCTGTGCGAGGCCGTGACTGGTCGTTTCGAGGACGCAGTATTTCAGTCCGGCATCGGCCATTCGCCGCAGGTAGCGCTGTACATCCGGCGCACCGGGCGTCGTGACGTGCAGCCCGGTCGAGATCGATTCGTCACCGATAACGGCATTGACGGTGCTGATCATCCCGGTAAGTAGTCCGGCGGTTTTCAGAATATGGTAGATCAGATTCGTCGTGGTCGTCTTGCCATCGGTCCCGGTCACGCCGATGACGATCAATGAGCGCGACGGGAAGCCTTCGTAAGCTGCCGCGAGCGGTCCGAGCGCGAACATGGCATTCATGATCTGCGCATAGGGCGCGCTGCTGTTCACGGCTTTGGGCGGGCGCTCCCCGATAATCGCTGCCGCGCCGCGCTCCAGCGCATTCGGGATACGCTCGTGACCGTCATTACTCGCGCCTTTCCGCGCGACGAACACGCCGCCCGGCTGGATCAGGCGGTCGTCTTCGGAGACAGGCGCGCTGACCTGCGGGTCTGCCGTCGGCGCGACGAGGATCTGCCCCGGCGCGAGCGCAGCCAGCAGCGCGGAAAGGTTCAACTGCGCAGCGCCGCCCCAAGCTGACGCTCGGCGGCGCGCACGATGCGCGTTTGCGCTTCGGCGGCGTCACGGTCCGTCAGGGTGCGCGTCGCGTCGCGGAAGACGAGCGCGTAGGCGAGGCTCTTTTTGCCGGGCGGGATGGGAGTCCCGCTGTACACATCGAACAGCGTCACCGAGGCGAGCAGTGTGCCGCCCGTTTCTTCAATCACGCGCTGCACATCCGCAGCAGACGTTGCCTCATCGACGATCAGCGCAATATCCTGATAAATGGCGGGTTGCGTCGGCACGGGCGCGACGAGATAGCTTTCGGATGCGTTGCCAAGCAGCGCTTCCGCGTCGAACTCCGCGGCATAGACAGGGCTGCTCAGGTCGTAGCGCTCCTGTACCACCGGATGAAGTTCGCCCATCATCCCGATTTGCTGATCACCGAAGAAGATTGCCGCGCATTTGCCGGGATGATACGGGCTGGATTGAGCGGCTTTGTAGGTAACATTCGGGATGTGCAGCCCACCGATGAACGCTTCGATGATCCCTTTCAGGTCATAGAAATCAACGCGCGGCGCGTTCTTCGCACCCGATGCGCCATCCTGCCAACCCGCAAGCACGCGAACTCCCGTAAGCGCAATAGCGAGGCGGCGCGGCTCACGCGGCAGGGATTGCCCGCCTTCCGGTAAAAACACCGGACCGATCTCAAAAATCTGCTGGCGGGCTGCGGTGTTCTGGTTGGCGGCGACGATTTCAAGCACGCTGTTCAGGACAGAGTGACGCATCACCGTGCGGTCGAGGCTGATCGGGTTAGCGAGTGTGACATAAGGCAGGTCGGGCAGCGCGGGCGGCATGTTCGGGGCATTCAGACGTGCTTCGGCTTCGCTCGTCGTCAGCCGATAATTAACCGTTTCACGCAGGCCAAGCGCGGTGAGCAAGTCGCGCGCTGCTTCCTCGCGACTCAGGTTCAGGTTGTTGGATTGCACCGGAAGCGCATCGCTGATGAGCGTCGTCGGCAGATGATCATAGCCGTAGATGCGCGCGATCTCCTCGCAAATATCGGCCTGCCCGATGATCCCGGTCCCAATGTCGGTGCGGTGATCGGGCGCTGCGATGTGCAAGGTGTCGCCCTCGACCGTCACTGCAAATTCCAGACGGCGCAGCATTTCCGCCGTATCTTCCGCCGCGATGCGCAGGCCGACGATACGCTCTATTTCGCGCATGGGCAGGTCCACCCGGACCGTTTCGGGAGGTCGCGGATACACATCGATCAGCCCTGCCGCGACTTCGCCACCCGCCAGTTGTTGCATCCAGCGAATGCCGCGCCGCAGGCCGCGTTCGGCCATCGCGGGGTGAATACCGCGGCTGAAGCGCAGCCCCGCGCCGCTGCTCATCTTCTGCGTGAACATCGTTTTGCGGATGTTGATGTAATCCCAATTCGCCGCTTCAAGCAGGATGTTCGTCGTGGTCGGCTGCACTTTCGAGTCGTCACCGCCCATCACTCCCGCGAGGCTGAGGAGACCCGCCGTATCGCAGACGAGTTCGTTGAATGCTTCGAGCGCGTGCTTCTGCCCATCGAGCGTGGTCAGCGTTTCGTCCGGTCGCGCGGTCCGCGTGATGATTGTCGGCGTGGAGCCGCCCGCCCGCGCGCGCAGTACATCGTAATCGAAAGCGTGCAGCGGCTGACCGACCTCGAACATAACATAATTTGTCATATCCACGATATTGTTGATCGGGCGCTCCCCGACCAATTGCAGGCGGCGTTGCACCTTCTCCGGGCTAGGCTTGATTTGCACGCCCTTGATCAACATCGCGGTGAAGCGCGGATTCAGTTCCGCGTTTTCGATGCGGACCGCGACTTGTCCTTCGATGGGTGCGCCATGCGCTTCGACAGCATACTGCGGCTCACGCACCTTCTGCCCGGTCAGTGCCGCGACCTCGCGCGCCACGCCAAGAATGCTATACGCCCGCGCTACGTTCGGCGTGAGTTCGACCTCAATGATCACGTCGCCCATGACATCCGCGAAGGGCGTCCCCGGTGGCAGACCGGGATCGTCCATGAGGATGATCCCGTCCGCGAGGTCTTCCATGCCAAGTTCGCGGGCGCTGCATACCATGTGTCGGTTGGGAATGCCGCGCAATGTACGTTCGGAAAGGACCATCCGCTGCACAGTTTCGGAATGACCGTCGAAGACTTCCGCGCCCTCGCGCGCCAGTGCTGTCCAGAGCGGCGGGTCGAGCGGACCTTTATCCTTGTAGGGGTACAGGTTCGGCGCGCCCGTGACGACTTGCTCCGGCTGTCCGGTCCCGTGATCGACCATCGCCAGCACGAGCTTATCCGCGTTCGGGTGCGACTTCACCTCGCGGATCGCACCTAATACAATTTTGTCGCGCGCCCAGACGAGATGATCCGAGGGCGGGACGTTGATCCCGGCAGGTACTTCGCCCTGCGGCACGCCGATGTATTCCAGCTTCGCGACCTCGATGCCAGCCAGCGTGAGGCGTTCCGCGAGTAGTTCAGCGGAAATGTGAACATCGACGAAATCTTTCAACCATGAGAGCGGGACGCGCATATCGGATCGGCTCCTCTGAGAAGGCTAACTTGATTGGGCGGCGCGTTCGAGCGCACGGCGGGCGACGACTGCTGCGACCTGCGTGCGGTATCCGGCGCTGCCCAGATAATCATCGATCTGTGAAGGCATTCCTTCAGTATACACCATGGGTGATTGGGTCAACCCGCACACAGCAACGCGCGGCGTGACATTTGCTTCAACCCATGCGACTGCGCCAACGATAGGTGCATCGGCAGGCGTGCGCGAGACTTTATCGAAGCCGAATCCGGCGTGATCTTGCGGCGAATCCAGCCGGACGCAACGCGCAATGATGATGCCCCCATGCCGCACGATAGCCGTGCGTTCACCGAGCGCCACGAAGAACGTGAGCAGCAGCGAATTCGGGCGCATTTCGGTAATCACGTCGCCCGGCGTGAGTGCATTGCGCAGCGTTTCCGGGTATTCGGTAAGCAGCACCGCCGCGAGCGCGCACATTGCAACTGCCGTTTGCTCAAGAGCGAATACGCGCACCTGTTCAAGCGTGACCATGCTACCGATATTCAGCCAATGCCCGTCGGCTTGTTCCGTAACCGCTATCGTATTCAAACCGAGCCGCGAGAGGTCTACCGCCTCCGTCAGGTCGCGGTCGTTCTCGCGGATGAGCGCCCCGCCATAGAGCGGCTTCACGCCTAGTCTGGCGAGCAGCGCGGCGGCTTCGTTGATCGTTGTGGGGCGGTGCAGGGTGCGCAGGTTGGGCAGCATGGGCGGCGTCCTTTATTTGGCGATAGGTGCTTTTTCGGGAATGGATTCGCCCGCGTAGGCGAGGATGATTTGTTCGCGCGGGACGCCTTTATCCAACAGCGCATCGACGAGTGGCAGGCTGTTGCCATCATAGTAGATCACGACGAAAGCATCCTCGACACGGACCAGCAGAGTCGTTGTTGTGAACGGCTTTTTGCCGAAGCTACCCACATCCACAATGCTAAAAACCTTGTGATCGTGATCTGTCAAAAAGTAGCCGACCGCGTTAAATTGCTTTCCCGCATAAGCAGCTACTTCACGCTCGACATGTTCCTTTAGATCAAAGGTATCCATTCAACGATCTCCTCTTGCATTTCGTTGTACACGAGCAGTTTGATTGAGTATCGGGTTGCGACCATCTGCCCTAGCTGCTCGCGAAAGATCGCCTTGTAGCCGGATTGCGGCACTGCAAGATAGAGTGGTATCGTACTTTCCTGATAGTCCAGAACCGCTTGATAGACAAGATACTGACCAATAACACGTTCGAGGTATGTTACGGGTGAGGCGACATTTTCATATCCCTTCACTTCGACTAAAATTGCAATCTGATCGGTTATACGAGTCGCACTGATGTCGATGTATAACCGTCGCCCGCCCGGTCGATCAGGAATGACGAGTGCTTCCTGCCTGCCTGGGACTTCCCACCCTGCTTTGGTCAGGGCATTTACAACAACTACGTGCGTTTTATCGCGTGCCATATCAGAACTGTTTGAGGAAGCGCAGGTCGTTCCCCCAGAAGTAGCGAATGTCCGTAATCCCGTGCAGCAGCATCGTCAGGCGTTCCGGTCCCATGCCGAACGCGAAGCCGCTATATTCGGAAGGATCGTAGCCGCCGTTGCGTAGCACGGTCGGGTGGATCATGCCGCTGCCCATCACTTCCAGCCAGCCCGTATACTTGCACACGGAGCAGCCTTTGCCGCCGCATAGTACGCACTCGACATCGACTTCCATACTCGGCTCGGTGAACGGGAAGTACGATCCGCGATAGCGCACGTGCTTATCTTCACCGAAGAGCCGCTGCAAGAAGGCCGTAACTGTCCCCTTGAGATCGGTCAAGCGGATATTCTTGCCAACCGCAATCCCTTCGACCTGATTGAACTGAATTTCCTTGCGTGCGGAAATCTGCTCGTAGCGATAGCACATGCCCGGCAGGATCACGCGCACCGGACCACCCTTCAACGCGCGCATCGCATGGATTTGACCGGGGCTGGTGTGCGTGCGCAGGATGACGCCCGGCGTCGTGGTGTGAAACGTGTCCCACATATCGCGTGCCGGGTGATGCTCCGGGATGTTGAGCAGCTCGAAGTTAGTTTCATCGTCTTCGACCTCGCGTGTACGGTAGACCTGAAAGCCCATTTCTGCCCAGATAGCATAGATGCGCCGTAAAGTCTGGTTGGCCGGGTGGATGCCACCCAACGGCAGCGCACGACCCGGAAGCGTCACGTCAATTTCACCTTCTTTGAGGCTGTGCGCGAGTTCGCGCTCACGGATGACCTGCTTCTGCGCTTCAAACGCGGTGAGCAGCTTGTCCTTGAGCAGATTTGCGCGCTTGCCAAATTCCGCGCGCTCTTCCTTCGGGAGCTGCCCAACGGAGCGCACCAGCAGCATCACGCTCCCCTTGCGTGAATCGAGGTAGCGGTTTTCCCACTCACCCAGCTTTTCAGCATCATTGATCGCCGTAATCGTGGTAGCAGCTTCTGTGTAGAGCGTATCGAGGTCTTGAAGCATGATTGGTTCCGATAATATGCCCTATCAGGAGCAATCCCATCGCTAAAGCTCCAGGAACGCGGCGAAAATAAATTTCGCGCGCTTTGGTCTTGATAAATCGCACCTGACTGCGTTCCAGATGATTTTATCATGTGCGGACAGCCGAGGATAGCCTTCACAGGCGTCTCACGCGACGCAAACAAGTTCTGAACATCGGCGGTGTATCATGACGGCAATTCTCAAACCGCAAACGGAGTTCTTCCTGTGACTCAAACCACCACGCCACTTCTCAGCGGAAGCACGACACCGCACCGCGAACTCGCATTACCGTTCAAGTTAACCTGGGTAGCGCTCGCGCTCGGCCTGATCGTGCTGCTCGCAGCGGGTCTGCGGTTGTACAACCTGCAATCGGTCGGCGAGGCGAATACCTACTACACTGCCGCAATCAAGGCGATGACCCAATCCTTCCATAACTTTTTCTTCGCCGCAGCGGAGCCGGGCGGTTCAGTGACGGTCGATAAGCCGCCGCTCGGCTTATGGTTACAGGCGATCTCCGCATTGATTTTCGGCGTGAATGGCGTCGCAGTGGTGCTGCCGCAGGTTGTCGCGGGCATTCTCTGCGTGCCGATCCTGTTTACGCTCGTGCGGCGCTACTTCGGGGTGGTCGCCGGGCTGGTCGCGGCGTTCGTGCTGGCGGTGACACCCGTCGCCATTGCGGTCGAGCGCAACAATACGATGGATGCTACGCTCGTACTGACGCTGCTGCTCGCGACGTTTGCCTTACTGCGCGCAACGGATACGGGCAAACTGCGCTGGCTGCTGCTCGGTGCGGTGCTGGTCGGGCTGGGCTTCAATATCAAGATGTTAGAAGCCTTCCTGCCACTGCCTGCCTTCTATACACTCTACCTGTTCGGCGCGAAAATCGGGCTGCGCCGCAAGGTCATTCACCTCGTCGTGGCTACGCTGGTCCTCGTTGCGGTGTCGTTCTCGTGGGCGACAGTGGTACAGCTTACGCCCGCCGACCAGCGTCCCTATATCGGTAGTACGACGAGCAACAGCGTTTTCGAGCTGATTTTCGGTTACAACGGTCTGAACCGTCTGATCGGTGGCATAGGTGGCGGTGATCGCAGTGGCAACCCACCCGCGATTCCTCCTGCGACGAACGGCTTCCAGCCGCCCGCGAATTCGCAAAACGACGACGCGAACGCGCGTCCCGATGGTGGCTTTCAGGGTCCGCCGGGGGGGTTGGGCGGGAAGTTTTCCTTTTTGGCTTTTTTCTTCTGGGAAATCTTGAAGGGGGGGGGGGGTTGTCAAGGGTTTATTCTCCACGGCAACATCGGACGTGTGCTGGATGTCCTCGTTCGATCAAGCTTCGCTGCTTCCGAGTATCCTTCGCCAGTTTAGGCCATGACTCATCCCGATGTCAACTCACACAAGATAGGTATCAGATTCACTACAAAAAGCGCCGTGCTCCAGACGTTGAATTACTATGTGATGCCGCCG
>Ga0123337_10006400_pt1 | contig 11261 bp, 5 predicted proteins | sample frozenSSSSmetaG_FD_89792 | JGI IMG/M metagenome (GOLD analysis project Ga0123337, IMG submission 89792) | Glacier valley bacterial and archeal communities from Borup Fiord, Nunavut, Canada, to study Microbial Dark Matter (Phase II) -... | ecosystem: Environmental > Aquatic > Freshwater > Ice >...
AACAAAATACAGACCAAATAAACTCGAACCAATGAGGGTAAAACTATTTTTTAATGTTGTTGAAGGTTCAAAAGACCAAAGAATAGAAACAGCTGGCAACATTAGTAAAGCATAAAGCAAGATATCTTTATTCAAGACAAAAACATAAAGAGTTTTCTTCCAACGCAATATTAGTAGTAATAAAGTAATTGCATAGATTACGAAAAAAATAATCCGAATCGAGGAGCTATCATATTCTACCGCATCCTGTTGTCCTGCTCCCCCTGACAGGACGAGAGTTAAGATTGCCCCTGAATAAATTAGCAAGGCTGCAACTGTGAATCCCTGCTCCGCATAAATTAGTAGTTTTCTCATAAATTAACTAATATTTATTTTGCATATTCATTTTTTTATAATAAATTTGGGCTGTTTGAGCAGCAATATTTGACCAATTTAAATCTTCCTGACAACGAGCTAGTGCCGCAGCTTGCATACGTTGTTGCAAGTCGCGATCGCTTAACAAAGAAATTATTGCATCAGCTAGGGATCGAACATCACGGGGTGGAACTAACAACCCATCTTTTTTATGCTGAACTATCTCACTCAATCCCCCTACCTCAGAAGCTACAACCAGCGTTCCCATTCCATAAGATAAAGCTGCTACACCACTTTGAGACGCTTCGATGTATGGCAGAACTGTTACTGTGCTGCGTTGAAATAGATTACCTACTTCTTCAAGGGGAATAAAGTCATTGATAATCTCGTACCGTTTCTCATCATAGCCATTAGGGAAATATTGTTTGATGTTTTCTCCCCGTCCAGCAATAATTAGCTTGACTTCAGGTATACGTTCAGCAATTAAAGGCATAGCCTCAAGCAAATATTTCAATCCTTTATAAGGCCAGATGCGTCCAAAAAATAGCAATGTATTTGGATCAGTAGGCTGACTATTATGATTACCCCGGCGCTGATACAAACTACCAAGTTCCCCATGCGGTAAAACATTGACTCGCTCTTGAGGTATACGGAATTGTTCAATGAGGATTTTTTTTAGTTGATTAGTATGGACAATTAATTGTTGGGAACGGTAAAAAGCAATACGCCTAGTATACTCTGAACCGAATACAGCCATGCTATCCCCTGGGTGACGGAATATATCGTGAATGGTTGTCACTAGTGGTGGCATCTTGTTGAGTAACAAAGTCCAATCGTACCAAGGATCGTTAGTTTCTTGCACATGCAAAACATCTGGCTGTATGTTTTTGATAATACCCATCATGGCGTACATAGACAACAAATTACGCGGATCGCGAATCCGGGGTTTTTTAAAGCTAATGACGCGGATACTAGAATCAAGAACATTGCTACAGACATCTAAGACTTTTTCCGGATGAATTAGCGTTAAATCAACATATTTAACCAGACTGTTTGCTAATTCAATGGTGTAGTCTTCAAAGCCAAAATATAGTAAAGCAACCTTGATCATAAAGTTTAAGTTTTCATGCAATATTTATTCACCCGGCTTTGATCACTTGATAAATTTTTCAATTTCTATATTTTTTCTGAACTCATACTGAATAATTTTACCCACACAGATCGGATTCCTCCGAACTTATTTATTACCAAGTAACCAGCAAGTAAACCATAAACGCAAGTTGAAATAAGCAAAACAAATATAAAGTCTAGTCTAAATTTTTGTAGGATGAAAAATACCAATACCATAGCAACGCTAATTATCAGCGGACGACGTGTTATTCGCCATAAACGCAAGGAAAACAAGTTACTGTACACAGCGTATGTGAGTAAGCTAAAACCAGTTAAACCCATTGCTAATTGCATGAACGCTGCACCCATTAGTTTATATTGTGAAATCAACACTACACCTGATAATAATCCTACAACATTAGTAATAATAACCTCCCCTAAGTTAAATTTTTCAAATCCATTAGCTAAAAGCAGATAGACAAATGTCCGCATAAATGGATACGTAATCAGCGATAAGGAACTTACCTTTAGAACTGAACTTACCTGATTGAAATTAGGATGTTTGTAAATTAATGTTATTAAATCATTTCCAATAAAAAACATTACAATAATAAGCGGCAGTGCTACACACAAAAGCATTTCAATAACGTTTTCAGTAATCTGACGCAATTTTTCCCGCCCTAAAGCTACTGCCTTTGTCATAACAGGAAAAGCTGCCATACATATACTATCGCAAACTAATGTGAACGGTAGCATCAATTGTCCGATCACGCCATAAAGACCAACCAGCAATTCACTTCCTAAGAGTGAGATAATTAAAATAGCCATTCTACTACTAACTATACCTACTGCATCAATAAGCATAAATGTCCGAGCAGACTTGAATAAGTTCCATATAAAATCTTGCTTAATTTGCCATTTTGGCTTAACTACTCTTGTAAGCAAAATCCATTCAATTACAAAAACTAAGGTTTCGGAAATTGCTAAAATTCCAGCTAAATAATTTACTCCATAATTCAGATGCAGAAACCAGAGCATTACTAGTAAACGTAGAACGTAGACTGGCACCGTAGAGATGGAAATCAAATTCATTCTCTCTTGAGCCTGAAAAATTGCCTCCGTGATGTTAGAAAGCGAAAACGGAATTATTGTTAATCCCATGATGTAGCAGGTCATTGAGGTGTCTGAATTATAGGGCAGTAGAAACACCACAATCACCTGTACTATATAAGCAAGAATGCTTAAAAGCATTTGCAAGAAAGTACCACTTACCAAGTAAACAGGCATTTCTTGTGGCTTGCGAGACAGTTCTCGTGTAAACAAGGTTTTTAGACCCTGTGAAGCAATGACCATGAAGATATAGTAGTAGCTAAATGCTAGTAAATATCGCCCTAATTCATACGCTCCTAGAGTACGAGCTATAGATGCCACTAACACAAAGCTTGTAATACTTTGGACTAACCGATTCACCAACAATGAGAGAGTATTTGTTAATAGTTTTTGTTGTCCCATTGTCTGTAAACTATAATTAAATTGATATGAGATGAATTTGCTTGCAAGATTTTATTTTTGGGCAACTAAAAAAATATTGTCTGCAAATAAATAAACTTTTCTCAGCAATCTACTAAAAAAACGACGCAGTTTTTTACTGGAAATTCCGAAAAGAATATTTTCTACAATCAACATCATATTAAAGTAGAAAACACTAATTAGTATTATTTGTTCTTCTTCTTTAATACCTAGTATAGATAACAGTTTTATCAACTTAGCTGGTACAGCGCAATAAATACGTTTGTATCCAGCCATCTTTAAAGAATTATGTAATTCATGATATGTATACTCTTTCAGATGCATACCTTGAGGATTATCATAGCCAAAAACTAACGATATATCGTGAGGTCCTGTATGACAATGAGGTGTTGTAAAAATGTATTTTCCTTGATTAACGAGAATTTTATAAGCACTTTTAAAGTGTGTAATTAAATCATCTGGATGGAAGTGCTCAACAACTTGATTAGAGACGACCAAATCATAAAATTCAGTCTGTTCAAAATGGTCTAAGTGTACACCGTCTGAGTTACCCCAAGATAAGTTAGGTGACGAATCACTTAGATGTTTTGAACCACGTTCCCTTGTAATTTCTGTAGCTTTGCATTGAAATCCATATTTAGCTAAATATGCTATCATTTCTCCTTTACCAGAACCAACTTCATAAATTTTCTTGGGTGGAGAGCCGATCATTTTTAGCCAAGTTTTATATTTCTCGGTAGTAGGTGTGCTATCTCCTACAAAATAGTTTTGCCATTCTAATTTACTATAAAGAGTAGTATAGGCTTGCTCAAATGCTTCCCATCGATTTTCTGATTTCGATTCTAATAGGTCTTTTGTCAATTTTCTTTCTAACTCCCAGTGTTCAAGTATCATTTGTTCGGTAATTTCTGCTTCAGCAGGGATGCGGTAGTTGCGTTTATAACGAGTTATTAGCTCAAGTCCTCTGGGTTCCATAACTAACTCCTTTAGTTTAATAAGTTGATGTGCAAGTGAAATAAAGTAAAGCTCTACATCTCACTTGATAATTTTTAAGATTTAGATAAAAATCTGTCGTTTTAAAGCTTACTAGCCTGATCAGTTCAAAGGCGGCTTTCTCCATTTTTACAGTTCAGCATTTAATAATGGTTGGGTAACTCTAGTTCAGGCAGGGCGGTCACATAATGCCAATAAGACTGTTATATTTTCAATTCCAAAATAATCTTATTAACCTCTACTTATTGGCAAAGATTTAAGTGCTAGGTTTGAGATTGGGACTATAAATCCAATGATAAATGCTGATTTTCTGGTTGGTTCTTAATCTTGGTTTTTTATCGGGACTTATTTAGATGCGATCGCTCTGTAGATCAGGGTAATGGAACAATCTAAAGTTATTAGTATCAAAGATATATTTTCCTTGACTAATTCTTTAGTTTCCCCATACTAACCTTAGTAGGCACCTTCTTTTTTCAAAACTACCATAACTGTTTTGAGGAGAATTTCAAAATCTAACCCAAGCGACCAATTTTCGATGTAGTTAAGATCAAGATTAATCACTTGTTCAAAATCTAAAATATCCGAGCGACCTGAGACTTGCCAAAGACCTGTAATACCAGGTAAAACTTCATGTCTGATAAAATGATGTTCAGAAAACTTATCAACATCCCTAGTAGGTAAAGGGCGAGGTCCTACTATACTCATTTCTCCAAAGATAACATTAAACAGTTGAGGTAATTCGTCTAAGCTGTAACGTCGAAGAAATTTTCCAACACGGGTAACGCGAGGATCGTCTTTAATTTTAAAGATAATCCCATCTTTCGTTTCATTTAACGCTTCTAATTCTTTCTGTAATTTTTCCGCATCAGACCTCATAGTTCGGAATTTCCATACTTTAAACTGTTGCCCATGTAGACCTATACGCGTTTGCCTGTAAAATACTGTGCCGGGAGAGTCCAGTTTGATAGCTATAGCTATAGCTATATAAGTAGGGAATGATAACATTACAAATAAAGTCGCAGCACAAAAATCACAACTGCGCTTTATCCAAAAATCTTTACCTGTAATTATCGGACAATCCAAACTCAGGCAAGGCATTCCTCCTATTTTATTAAATTCTACATTTTTATAAATTGGTTTTAATTCCATAGGTAAAATATGTACTTGGATGCCGGATGCTTGAAATAACCAGCATAAAAACATTCTATTTTTTAGAGCATCCCAAGATATAAAAACTTCTGTTACACCTAATTGATTAAGTTGATTCAATGTTTGTTGACGTTGATATCTATCTAATGATTTAGCATTCGCCGTTCCAGATACGATGTAGTGTTTTTCTTTTTTTATAAAGCTAGCAATCTGTTCATGATCTTGAGGATCACAAATAATGAATACTGAAGAACGAACTATTTTTTTCTGCTTACGCAGATATTCAAGAGTAATGTTTACAGCATATCTACCAGTACAAATAAATAATACACTAAACAACCAAGATAATAGGATTAATCTTGGAAGTGTAATATCAACAACTGGTTTATACAAAAAAGAAACAAGGAGTATTAATCCATGAGCAAAAGTAAGTGATTTAATAATATTGAAATAGTCATAGCGTTTTTGACCTTCTCGATAAATACCTTCGACAGCTAGTGATCCTATTTGAATCCCAATAGTGATTAAAATCGCTAAATAATGACTCGGTATATACCAAGAAAAATCCCCATAAGAAGATTGATATTCAGCTAAAACCCAAGCTAATAATAAAAGAGTATAGTCTACTAAAAACAATGTTGTTAATCTCAACCACCAGGAACCCTTGCGTACTCTCGCAAATGAAGATGCACGTAAATCCAAAGGTACTTCACTGAATTTATTTGTTGTAATGCTTTGATTACTCATAGTTAGTAAAACTTGGTGTAATTAAAATTTGATGCAAACTAATATAAAACAAGTGGGGGATCTCACATTTTTATTCCAAAGAAATCTGGTCTTTGCACTCTACTATTAACCATTTTTTTTGCAGGAACTTTAAGTTCTTAATCAAAAGCGTATTACCAGGTCGGTTTAAGTGTGATTACTACCCTGATACTTAGCTTTTGATGGAGGTAGAATCCAGTTTAGCCTGGAAATTTTAAGCTTTGATACAAAAAAAGGATTTCTTGGTGAGCTAACTTATAGTTGCATAAAACTCCTGACATTAATAATAATTAAGCAGGTCAGGTAAATATATTAGGATTTTTAAAGTGCGTAATAAATAAACTGAATTACTACAGTTCCATTCCAGAGTTCCGCTTCTATGAAACAATTATATTCCTTTGGAAATTCTCGTAACATATTTACTTAGACTAGTTCAGTTTTGCTTAGAAGCTTCTCTGTTTGTTTACGCATAATTACTGATTAACAAAACTTACACACACAACATATAACGAAAAGCATCAAAAATTTGATTATTGTTACAAAACTTTACATAATTGATTTTTCGTTAGACCTCTATTAATAAATTGACACTTATTGATAACCAGCTTGATCAACTCAAAACTTCGCCTACTAAGGCTTGTATCTCACCAAGCAAGGATTGTAGGACTTTTGTGTATACTGTAGCTAGTAAGTAGGTGAGCGCCAAAAAGGACAACTAGATTAAGACATATAAATCGCTCAAAAGCTTACGTTTAAAGCGTTTTTGGTGCTTTATATAAGTTTAGGTAGTTTAGTTTAATTGTGCCTACCTACTTAGGGCAGGAGGCTGGGGATTAAGTATTTGATTAATGAATCAATGTTCTAGATTACATTGTTGTTAAGCTTTTGAAGCGCAAAAGGGACAGTTACTTTACCGATGGGACTGTAATTTAAACTAGAATACTGAAGTTACACAAATGAAACCTACATACGTAGGTTTCATGAAGTTCGCGTAATTATTCAAGAAAATAAGATGATGACTTTACATTAATTTTATATATAAGCAAACAAAATGAAGATTCGGTAAGAATTATTTTTTCGTTTAGCGGATTTTACTAAAAAAGGATAATGTACTTTTATAATTAGTCTAAGTTATGAGATGGCTTGATTACATCAAACATAAATTTATTTTTCAACTCAGTTTGAGGTTTTAAAAAAATACTTCTTCTTGGCTAAAATCAAAAGTTAATCCTTTGGATTTAATTGCAATTTAGAGCCTCAATAAATAAAATAGAGGGTAAAAGTATGGTAATCAGCAAATTGAAGATAAATCGATTAGGCAGTTTGTTGAAGACGCAAAAGTGGTGTCTGCTGGCAAAGTTATGTCTAAATAATTTAAAATTTAATTGGATTTTGCGATCCACAAATGATTCGGAAATAGGAAAAACACAGATAGAAGTAAATAATTTATCTTTTTCAGAAAAAGATTATATGAAGTTTGTAAATTTCGATGTACTTATTAAATACAACCAGCTTGGTTATCTCCATTTCTACCCTGTTGAATAGGTGACGACAATTATGATCAATCTTAGATAAATTCTGAAGTGAGGGTACTGGTAACAGTCAAAAATTAGACACTAACTTTTGAGTTTGGTAAGTTTTATATTGGTATATGAGAGGTAATGGTATTTGTTTCATCTTCTATAGATTGGGGGCTGTATTCTTTCAGATCCCCTTTTGTCTAAACTTCAGTTGAAGTGCTTTGATGTTTAATTGCTATGCTATCAAAGTGCAATTGTATTAAACACGATCCCTACTTTGCTGCGGATGACTCCAGACGATTGATAGCTCCACTGAAATTAATATAGAAAATGCAGATAAATAATAGCCAGACTTCAAAATATAAGCAAAATATTCCGTTAGATACCTTAGCTCACATCATCGGCACTGAAGTTTTACAGGAATGGAATGACACCCAAGCACATCAGGATTTATGCATCCATCAAATGTTTGAGATGCAAGTTGAGCGATCGCCCCAAGCCATTGCTGTAGTATTTGAAAATACACAACTTACTTATCGGCAGTTAAACCAACGGGCTAATCAACTAGCGCACCACTTACGTACTTTAGGCGTTGGGCCGGAAGTACTTGTGGGCATTTGCCTAGAGCGCTCCTTGGAGATGATTGTCGGGTTGCTGGGAATTCTGAAAGCTGGAGGTGCATATGTGCCTTTAGATCCGGCATATCCCTCAGAACGTTTAGCCTTCATCTTGTCAGATATACAGACACCAGTGTTGTTAACCCAAGAAAAAGTCGTCAAGAACTTACCACCGCATCAGGCGCAAGTAATTTGTCTAGACTCGAACTGGCAAGGCAATATCCGAAACAGTCAAGAAAATCCTGTAAATGAGACGACGACTGATAATCTCATCTACGTAATCTACACATCTGGCTCTACAGGACAACCCAAAGGTGCAATGATCCCTCACCGTGGGATTTGCAATCAACTCCACTGGAAGCAAACAACCTTTGGATTAACTGACGCAGACAAAGTTTTACTGACTATTTCTTTTAGCTTCGACCCCTCAGTGTGGCAGATATTCTGGCCATTGTGCTTTGGAGGGCAATTGTTCATCGCTCGCCCTGGTGGACACCAAGATACAGCCTACCTTGTGAAGGTAATTACTGAGCAGCAAATCACCGTACTAGGCTTAGTACCTTCCATACTCCGTGTCTTACTAGAAGAAAAGGGAATTGAGAATTGCCGATTTATCAGGCACATTACCTGCGGTGGTGAAGCTTTAGGTGGTGAACTCATAGAACGTTTCTTTGCTCAACTGAATTTGGACAATGTTCTGCATAATTGCTATGGACCGACAGAAGCTTCCATTGATACCACTTTCTGGAGTTGCCAGCGCGGCACTAATTACGCATTTGCTCCCATTGGTCGCCCCATTACTAATGCAGAGATTCACATCCTCGATGAAAATTTGCAGCCCGTGCCTGTTGGTGAATCAGGCGAACTGCACATTGGCGGTATTGGTCTAGCGCGAGGTTATCTTAACCGTCCAGAATTGACCATACATAAGTTTATTTTCAACCCTTTTAGCTCTAAAAGAGGGGCACGTCTTTATAAAACTGGGGACTTGGCACGTTACCTAAGTGATGGTAATATCGAGTTCCTTGGTCGCATTGACCACCAAGTAAAGATTCGTGGGTTCCGAATTGAATTGGGAGAAATTGAAGCCATATTAGCTCAACATCCTGCACTGACACAGACTCTAGTCATAGCTAGAGAGGATGTTATTGGTGACAAGCAACTGGTGGCATATGTTGTTGCCAGTTCAGAGCAAATTCCTAGTCAGGCTCAATTGCGTCGCTTTTTGCAAGGTCAGCTACCTGAATATATGGTGCCTGCTTACTTTGTATTTTTGGACACCCTACCATTAAATCCCAACGGTAAAATAGACCGCTGCGCCTTGCCTGCACCAAATACATTTACTCTTGGGCTGTCAACTAAGTTTGTTGCACCTCAGAATTTGACAGAAGAAGTCTTAGCTAGCATCTGGGCGAAAGTTTTGCGTCTGGAACAAGTAGGCATCCACGACAATTTTTTTGAATTGGGAGGTCATTCACTGCTGGCTACTCAAGTCATGTCTCGGGTTCGCCAAGCCTTTCGGATAGAAATACCGTTGCAACTCTTATTTGAGAATCCCACGATCGCTACTTTAGCTGAAGCGTTCGCCCAAAACCAGACTCCAGAAAATAATCCCCAAAATCAGACTATTCCCCAAGTAGCCAACCGGGAGTCAGCCTCTTTATCTTTTGCCCAGCAGCGAGTGTGGTTTTTGGAGCAGTTGCAACCCAACAGCCGAGCATATATCCTCTCGAATGCACAGCGCTTAATGGGCAAATTAAATGCGGGTGTATTGCAACAATCATTAGATGCGATCGTTGTCCATCACGAGGCACTGCGAACAAATTTTATTAGATCAGTTGATGGTAGCCCCATACAAGTAATTGGCACGCCTCGACCAGTGCAACTCAAAACTATTAAAGTCACACAGGAGCAAGTAGAATATGTCTTAAATCAAGAGGCGCAACGCCCCTTCAACTTAGAATCTGATTTGATGCTGCGAGCTACTTTGCTCCAAGTAGACGAACAGCAGCATATACTCCTGTTGGTCATGCACCACATCGCCTCAGATGGCTGGTCAACAGGCATTCTCTGGCAACAGTTAGCAGCCGTTTATCAAGCCTTTTTGAGCGGTAAGCCTGACCCTCTGCCAAAATTGCCCATTCAGTATGCCGATTTTGCTGTCTGGCAACACCAATGGCTATCGGGGGAAATACTCTCGGGTCAAATAAACTACTGGAAAACACAGTTAGTAAATGCTAATACTGTATTAGAATTACCAACCGACCGACCACGGCCACCAGTGCAAACTTACCGGGGAGCAGTGCAATCCCTGATGCTACCCCAGACGCTGAGTGCATCGCTAAAAGAACTCTCGCATCAGCAGGGTGTGACGCTATTCATGACATTGCTGGCAGCTTTTGGGACAATACTGCACCGCTACACTGGGCAAGAAGACATTCTCATCGGTTCTCCCATTGCTGGCCGCAACCAAGTTGAAACCGAAGGGTTGATTGGGTTCTTTGTCAATACCCTAGCCATACGCACTCAGCTTTCAGGCAACCCAAGTTTTCGACAGTTACTTAGTCAAGTTCGAGAAGTAACACTAGGAGCTTATGCCCACCAAGACCTACCCTTTGAAAAGCTAGTAGAAGAACTACAGCCAGAACGAAATCTGAGCCACTCACCGCTATTTCAGGTAATGTTTGCCTTCCACAATACCCCAAAGGAACTCTGGGAACTTCCGGGATTGACCATTACCCCTTTAAAAGTCCATAGCGGTGCTGCAAAGTTCGATCTTACCCTCGACCTGGAAGAAACTTCATCGGGGATCAAAGGTGGAATTGAATACAACACAGACTTATTTGATGCAACAACGATCGCTCGAATGCTAGGGCATTTCCAAACTTTACTTGCAGGTATCGTCGCCAACGTCGAACAGCAGATTTCAGATTTACCTCTGTTAACACCAGCTGAACAGCATCAGCTATTAGTAGAGTGGAATAATACTGAAACTGACTACGATTTATCTCAATGTCTGCACCAGTTATTTGAAGCGCAGGTAGAGAAAACACCAGATGCGATCGCTGTAAAATTTGCAGACAAGCACCTTACATATCATCAGCTAAATTGTCGCGCCAATCAGCTAGCGCACCACTTGCAAACTTGTGGAGTCCAGCCAGATGTACTCGTAGCCATTTGTGTTGAGCGTTCCTTGGAAATGGTTGTGGGATTGTTAGGAATT
>Ga0123337_10006401_pt1 | contig 11261 bp, 6 predicted proteins | sample frozenSSSSmetaG_FD_89792 | JGI IMG/M metagenome (GOLD analysis project Ga0123337, IMG submission 89792) | Glacier valley bacterial and archeal communities from Borup Fiord, Nunavut, Canada, to study Microbial Dark Matter (Phase II) -... | ecosystem: Environmental > Aquatic > Freshwater > Ice >...
AAGTCGTGATTCCGCGACACGGAGGGGATCGCATCGGGCCGCGTCCCATTGACTTCCATACGCAGGGCTTGCGCCAGATGGGCGCGGACATCACCGCACAGGAAAATTTTTATCATTGTACCGCCTCACAACGGTTGCATGGCGCGACAATCAAGCTTCCCTTTCCCAGTGTGATGGCGACGGAAAACTTTCTGATCACCGCGTCGCTGGCAAAAGGTGTGACGATTATCGAGAACGCCGCCCTTGAACCGGAGATTGTCGATCTCATCAAACTCTTGCAAAAGATGGGGGCAATCATAGAGATCAAGGTTGATCGGCGCATCGTCGTTGAGGGTGTCGAGCGGCTACACGGGGCGCGCCATACGCTTTTGAGTGATCGCAACGAAGCCGTTTCCCTTGCGATTGCCGCATACTTGACAAGGGGTGATGTGTACCTGCGCCATGCACAGCAGGATACACTGATTACGTTCCTCAATACGCTCTCAAAAATGGGTCTACGCTTCATTATAGATGACGAGGGTATTCGCTTTATCGGTGACGGCAAAGCACCGCCCGCCATCGCGCTAGAGACCGATGTTCACCCCGGCTTTATGACCGATTGGCAACAACCCTTCACCATCCTATTAACACAAGCCGATGGTATGTCGGTTGTGCATGAAACAATCTACGAAGACCGTTTTGGCTATACCGCCGCCCTGCAAGGGATGGGCGCGCATATTGGCCTATACCCGAAATGCCTGGGAGAAGTACCGTGTCGTTTCCGCGAAAAAGAATATATGCATAGCTGCGTTGTGCGCGGCCCCACACCGCTACACGGAACAAGTTTAGTCATCCCCGATATTCGCGCCGGCTTCTCGTACATCCTCGCCGCTCTCTGTGCCGCGGGAACATCGCAGGTCTACGGCATTGAGCATATCGAGCGCGGCTATGAGCGGCTCGACGCGAAACTGCGTAGCCTGGGCGCAAAACTGGAACACGTCGCAGGGGTGTAACGTGTAGGGGAGACCCTTGCGGTCTCCCCTACACGTTGATTGTTCAATGAAGCATAAGAAAGAACACACCATGTTACTAGTCGCTTCTATCGCCCAACAACTGCCTCACATACCGCTACTTGGGACGCTTATCAATGTCGCAACGGTACTTATCGGTGGTACACTGGGCCTATTGATAGGCAACCGTTTGCCGGATCGCGTTAAAGCAATCGTCATAGCCGCCATTGGATTGATCACGCTCGTGCTTGGAGTGGCCTCTGGCCTCAAGACCGCGAACGCCCTGATTCCCCTGCTCGCGCTCGTCATCGGCGGAGTTATCGGTGAACTTATCAACATAGATGGCGGATTGACACATTTGGGCGATTGGCTAAAAAAGCGCGTCGAACGGCCCAATGTGGAGCAAGACTTCACGGCGGCTTTTGTTGTTGCTAGCCTACAGTTTTGTGTTGGCCCCCTGACCATTCTAGGGTCAATCAATGATGGGCTTTCGGGCAATTTTAGCCTACTTGCGATCAAGGCTATCCTGGACGGCTTTTCCGCGATTGTTTTCGCCAGCACATTGGGGCGCGGCGTGTTGTTCTCCGGCGCGACAATCTTGATTGTACAGGGCGGCATCTCTCTACTCGCGGGACTCATCAAGCCGCTGCTGATCTCTGATCCCGCCCTCACGCTTTCGATGCAGCCACGTCTGATCGAACTGTCGGCGGTGGGCGGCGTCATCCTGGTTGGGCTTGGCCTGAACATTCTCAACTTGCAACGGATCAAGGTGGCGAACCTCTTGCCCGCGCTCCTGCTCGCGCCCGCGCTGGTGGCTCTACTGAATTTCTTCAATATTCCGCTTAACTTTGGACTATGAAGACATCGTGTGAGCCACCTTGCTATGTATTAAGGGAGACGATTGATAAAGTTTTGCACGGTGTCGCGTCCGTCTATGCGGAGGCGGAGCAGGGTAAAGGGGTAGATGCTGTTCTGTTCGACGCCTGTCATGCCGGGGTCTGTTGTTGCGCCGACGTAGCCATCGGCGGCCAGCAACGCGACAATCGCGCGGCGCAGGGCGAGGCTCCCGTGACGGAATGGCTCACCGGAGGGATAGCAGAACTGCTGTATGACCACGCCCAGGTGTTGCTGCATGGCGGCAAGCGAGGCTTGCAGTTCTTGTTGCACCTGTTCTCGTGAGTTCAGGTAGACCTGTCCTACGTCAACATGATTGATAGTGTGTGAACCCATCTGCATCCCGTTGGTGAGCATCGTATTCATCTGCCCCCAACTCATTTGCCCTTGCCAATTGACCTTGCCCGTGATGATGTAAAACATGCCACTAAAACCGTGTTTCACCAGGGCGGGATACGCGGACGCGTAAGCATCGTCATAGCCATCGTCAAAGGTGAGAATAATTGGTTTCGTTGGGAGCGGCCCATTGTAGTAGAGCGCGTCAAACAACTGGTTAAAGGTGATTGTCTGATACCCCTGCGCCTTTAGATGATCTAGCTGCTGGGTAAAGACCGTTGTCGAGACCGTCAAACTCTTGTCGAGCGCGTTATATCTTGGGATATCCGAAATGTGGTGATACATCAAAATCGGCACATTCACCGTTGAGGCGACGGGCGTTGTTGGTGGGAGGATTGGAGCTTCCAGGTCGGCAGGGCCACCCTCAAGCACCGCCCAGTGTGCCGCTATGCTTCCCTTGTGGTCAACGTGTTGCACCACAAAGGGGAGATTTTTGAAAAGTTGGCTTGGGTGCAGGTCTTCCGGTGGAGTACTGTTGGTTCGCTGTGCTTTAAGGTCAAGCTGGAGCGAAACGGGGAGTTGTAGCACACTGGCGTAGGTCGTCATCGTTTCCGGATTTGTCCAGGAGGAGAGCGTTTTTGCTTGCCCTACCGTGAACGTGTGCAACGTATATTCTTGAAAGCGTGTACTCCAATACGTTGTGAAGGCTGCTTCGTCCGGCCATACCGCCTGTACCTGTGGGTGCAATAGCGACCACATTGTATGATACTGACGTGCCAGAAACGCGTGCATATACTGCGTTGTCACAGCCTGAGCCGCCGTCGCATCTTGTGAACTAATCGTCTTAGTGGTTCGTGCGCCAGTATCAGAGGTTCCCGCGTTGCCGCCTGTCGCATCAACCCTAAAGGCAATGACGCCCGCGGCGATCAGAAGACCCGCGACAAGCAATGCAATGGCGAGAACAAATGGCGATTGACCAGCAGCGCGTTTTGGTATATACATAGTTTCCTATTTATCTTTCTACAGGCAAGCGTTCTCTTGGTTAGTATATATGATTAGTGCTCTTGCTTCACGCATCTTCGCAAATAGAAGGACTAATTACTTCATCCTTCTCTATATAAACGTCGAAAAAGAGGAAAGTTCGTCGGTGGGTCGAGGGTGTGAAGAAGTGGCGAGGTGAACATGGTTCAATTCGGGCAGGGCTGTGGGTGGGCGAGAGGGCCTAATTCTATGACGCCCTCTCGCCTTTGAACCGTGTTTTCTGAAATTGAAGCTCTCTTTAATTGCGACGCGGATTGCGGCGGCGGTAGTCTTGCGCGCCATCCATCACAACGCTATTCACCAGACCTACGTCGCTGAGGCGCGATAGGATGCGGTCATCGACGCTACCCAGGCCGCCTTTGTTCGCGGTAATGACGGTGGGGTATTGTGAGTTGTAGCGATAGTTCAACAGTTGAAACAGCTTTTCGCTGGCCCAGGGAGAACTTTGGTGCGAACCCAGGTCATCCAGAACGAGTAACTCCGCCTCACGCATCTTCGCGAACAGCTTGTCATAGCCTTCTGGAGCGGTTGGCGCAAAGGTCGAGCGCAGGTGGGCAAGCAAGTCAGGGACAACCGCGAACAGGACCACCGAGCCGCTATCAAGACACTTGTTGGCAATCGCAGCCGCCAAATGAGTTTTTCCGCAGCCGTTCGGCCCAACGAGCAAGAGCCATCCGTAGGGGTCTTGCGCGTAATCTTGCGCGACCTCGAACGCCTCTTGCGTTGCTGGATGGACGCCGGGGAAGTGGGTGCTAAAGTTTGTGAGGCTCTTCGCACGATATGCTCCCAGGTCGGACAGTTCCAATAACTGCTGACGGCGCTTCTCTTTCTTTTCCGCTTCCTTACATTCACAGGCCATCGGTTTCCCAAAGTTTGGATGCCCAAAGGGAACGTTGGATCGCAAGTAGCCCGCACCCTTACACCTCGGACAAACGCTTTTTGTGGTGGCGAATGGCGCGACCTGCGGAAGCTGGGTTGAGGTAGTATAGGGCATGACGGACTGCTCACGCACCTGCGATTTGGGCTGTACGACCTGCTGCGCGGGGCGTAACGGTCTCTGCTGCGCGGCGTAGTGTTCGCGGCCCGCCTCGGTGATGGTGCGCGGAGCAAGCGGCTGCGTTGTGCGGTGGTGCTGAACCTCCTGCACATGCGTTTGTGGCGTTGGCGGCTGCGAGTCTCGCACCTCACGCAGGGTGCGTGTTTGATACGTTGGCGTTCCAGTATGCGCGGGACGCGTCAGTTCGCGCGTCACCAGAGGATGCTGGGGATATTCCTGCTGTGGTGCGTATGGCGGTTGCCTATAGTCATCTCTGGGTGCGAACTCGCCGCGCGACGGCGCTTTAGGTTCGGCGACTGGACGTTGGTAGATGACGACCTCGCTTTCGGCCTCCTCCCAGTCGCCGTATTGCATTCCGGCCTCTTCTTCCTCTTCGTCGTCCCAATCTTCCACAACATCGGCCTGTACAACGGGCGAGCGTGGGTGTTCGTCGGCGCGATGATAGACATGGACTGGTCGCGTCTGCAACGGATGGTTGATCGGCTGACTTTGCGCTGGCTGTCGCTCTGGACGTGTGGGCTGGTATGCCAACGGTCTGCTGGATACGGAACGCTGTGACTGGTTTTGTTGTGGACGTGGCGGTATAGGTATCTGCCGTGTGATCGGAGCCTGTCCATGTTGTCCAGACGCGCGGTCTTCATATCCTGTCTGCTCCTGTTTGATGCGCGGGGAAGGCATGGGTTGACCTTGCGTCGTATGTTGAGTGGGTGGCACATAGGGACGTTGCTGCCCCTGTCGTGCGTTCTGCTCACGCAACGGGGGGCGTGTGTCGGCTCCGTCCGTCCCCTGCGGCCCCTGTGGGACGGTTGGTTGCTGCTGAACAGGTCGCGCTTGTAGCGATGGTCTCTGCTCGGAATAGTTGTGGCGACGCTGTGTCGCCCTGCCCATAATATTATTCAGGCGTTCCATGAGTGCCTGCCTTCCGTTTCCCAACGCCGTAAGATGGCGCGGATATAACTCCATTTTCGTTTGTTCTGCTGGACCGCTTCGCGGAACGCCGCTTCGATCCAGTCCGCCGGATAATGATCTGCCGCGTCTTTGAGTTCCTCGGCAATCAATGGGGAGAGTAGACTGATATTTTGCTCATATAATACAAAGATATTAGGACGCTCTATCTGTACCTGTACACTTTGGATATGACGTGGTGGTTGCTCCTGATTGTTACTAGTATACGTCCTTTCCTCCATTTGGGCCATACCTTCATGACTATCTTCCTGGATATCCTGTTCCTGTTCTTCAACAGGATTAAGCAGGCGCACGGGAATCATTTCGCCGCCCTGCAACTCCGCCACGACCTTGCGGCTACGGGCCGTATTGAAGAAGTACCAGGTAATGGTTTCGCCGCCGTCTCTGCCCTCGCTCACCAATTTCAGGTGGATGCGAAGCAGGGTGCTACGCGCCACCGCCTGGTCGAGTCCTTGCCGGAGCCGCTCCTCCGCCGGACGTGGGTCGCCCCGCCGTCGCAGGCTGCGAAGCAAGGTTGCGTCAGACAACAATTCACGATCACTTGTACAACGTGGATTGCCCTGCTTTTGTGCCAGCAACCAGAAAAGATGCAGGGTAATCTTTAATTCGGCACTATCCTCAATCTCCGGTAGCACCTGTGTAAAGAAGATTTCTGGAATCGGCACAAATGGGTTTTTCCCCGATGGGAAGCCCGTGAAAGAAGTTATATCGGCATGAATATTATTGATATTGTTCATTATGATGTCCACCCCCGTTACCCGTTCGTTATTCTGTTGGTGGTGAGACTTCCAGATCACGGAAGCGTGTCTGGCTGGCCTGAAAAAAGAGACTGACCTCGCCCACTGGCCCATTACGATGTTTAGCGATGATGATGTCGGCGATGTTTTTGCGTTCCGACTCTGGATTGTACACGTCGTCCCTATAGATGAACATGACAATATCCGAATCTTGCTCAATGCTGTTATGTACAATAACGCTATTCGCAACAAAGTTATGATGCTTCTCTACCGTCAGGTCATACACATTTTCCGTGCCGTCCGGTTCTATCGAGACGATTTCGTCCCAGTACACATCGCCTTGCGCGTGTTCGTCGTTGCTCTTCAGCACACAGGTTCCCTCTAATAGGATACGTGGCAACGCCAACCGCTCCGTTGGCGCGAGTGCATCGAGCCTTGCCCAGCCCTGCGTCGTGAGAAACTTGTGATTGGCTGTTGCTCGTACCACACGGCCCAACCGTGTCTGTAGCGCGTAGACCTGTTTTGTGCCTGTCGTAAATGCATGGGTAACGGCACACGGCGTAAGTTGCCACGTCTGCGTATCCAGGGCCAGCACACGAAAGCCACTTTGCCCAACGAGCTGGTGTAGTGGTTTGTAACACCCTTCATCAGGCAGATAAATAGGCGTCTCACCTGTCAAGCAACCGCTTTCGCGTAGGTCGGACAGTTGCGGAATCTTTGATGAGCGGCTTTCAACCGCACGGGACAACTGGGCGAGTGCCAGCACTGGCACGTTGATTTCACGCGCCAGGCCTTTCAGGTTGCGGCTAATCTCGGAAATCTCTTGCTCTCGATTCTTATTGCGCGAGCCGCCCGCCGTCGATTGCATGAGTTGGAGATAATCGACAATCACGAGATCGACGCCGTGTTCGGCCTTCAACCGTCGCGCCTTGCTTCGCATCTCCATTGTCGAGATACCCGCCGTATCGTCGATCCAGATACTGGCCTCTGAAAGCGTCCCCATTGCGAAGATGATGCGCTCCCATTCGTCGTCCTCAATCCACCCTGTCCGCAGTCGCTGCTGGTCGATACCTGCATCCATCGACAGGAAACGCTGCACCAACTGTTCTTTACTCATTTCCAGGCTAAATACCGCAATCGACTGTTTGTGCTTAATCGCCGAATTGTGCGCGAGGCTCAAGGCGAACGAGGTGTTATGCACAAAGACATCTTGCGCTACAAAGTTTGCGCCATCAGGAACCGTCAAATCGTATACGTGATGTTCGCCTGTTGCGTCAATCGCTACTATCTCGTCCCAATAAATATTTGAACTGGCAATAAACTGTAAGGATGGGCTGTCCAATACATCAGCGCAAGCTGAAAGACGGGTACGAGAGATACTTTGACTTGTATGAGCGTGGTAGCCAGCATACTTACCTTGCTTTGTCGTCTGTCCACTAACATAGGCAAGACGCGACAATGACAGGCTCTGCTTTTGAGCGTCTGCACGTATAATTTGCCACATGTCTTTAGGTGCATGTCCATAATTGCCACCCCTTGACGTTATGACATGCTCATACTTTGCAAAGCGCGTTGTTTTCTCGCCAAGCCACCCAATTTCGCGTTGATACCTTTGTACACTTGCGGGTGATGTGATTTCAACACGCCATGCGTTTTCTCCCTTACGATAGTATTTTGAAACAATCCCGAAACGTGTAAAGGCATGACTTACATCAGCAGCTAATCGTTGTGATGCAACAGTAAAATCTATGACTGATATGCCCTTAAATGAGTAGATAGAACCATCACAACTCATAAGTACACGTAGAAACTCGGCAAGATAGCGACGGCTCCATGTCCAGATGCAAGCAGGAAAGAACTTGTCTTTTGCTAGCTTGCCCATCATTCCTAGTTCTTTCAACCATTGAGTAACAGGGTTTGGTGGAAGCATAGCAATCCCCTGTTTGGTATATACATCTTTCTGTTGAGCAACAGTATAGGTTATGCGTTCTTGTCTTATCTCACATGTTGGGAAATGCGTTGCAATGATTGACTTGAAGTCGTTGATTATAATCACGTCTGTGTTTGTAAAGCCTGGAGACGTGCTTGTAATACTCCCTTCAGCTATAAAGTATGCAAGTAGGCGTACTTTGTCCAATGGGAGACTTTCATCCGTACCAAAGACAGGGGTAGAGGTGGGTACGCCGATGCGTTGCCCTACGCTCAAATCATGAAGTGGCTTCCACCCTTGAACCGTGAGAAAAGGATGATGACCCGTAACTTCTACCGTTCTGCCTAGACGTGTTCGCACTTGGTAGCAAGGTTGCACTCCACTATCTACCCACTGAGCTATTGGGGTTGGACGCACTTCCCCCTGCTCTGAAATACTCAATACGTGCGGAATTCGACGCTTCACATATTCCTCTATTGTAAGCCGTTCTCCGGTAAGCGGGTTGTCTATCAACGTATTCGCGCGAACGCACTTCCCCATAGCTGGCCTGGCGGCTAAAATAATCAGGTCGGAGCGTTGCAGGCCGCCCGTGATGCGATCCAGGTCGGCGAAGCCCGTGGGAACGCCGACGATGCTGCCGCGTCGCTCGTGCAACTGATCGAGCTTCGACATGTAGTCCGAAAGGATGTCGCGCAGGGGCGAGAAGTCGGCATGAGCGTGACGCTGGCTAATGGTAAAGATGAGCTGCTCGGCCTTTTCGAGCGCAACGTCGGCGTCCCCCTCCTGGTAGGCGGCGGCGGCGATCTCGCCCGCCGCGTGAATGAGCCGTCGCAAGATAGCGGTACGCTCGACAATACGTCCGTAGTACTCAACGTTACCACTGGTCGGGACCTGGTTGATGAGCGACGTTACATAGCTGGGGCCGCCCACGTCCTCTAGTTTGCCGCGTAGCTCTAACTCATCGCAGATTGTGATGAAGTCGGCGGGCTGCTGCTGCTGATAGAGTTGAATGATAACCTCATAGATGGTGCGGTGCGCGTCGCGGTAAAAATCTTCGGCGAGAAGAAAGTCCGCAATTTGAACAATCGCCTCTGGATCGATAATAATACTGCCAAGCACGCCGCTTTCAGCTTCGATGTTTTGTGGTAGCAACTTTTCCACGTTTTACGCTCTCCATCTACAGGTACATAGTCTAATTAAATACTACGTTGTTTATAAATTTTGTGATAGCAATTGACAAGGGTATAGATAGGTTCAAAAAATCAACGCTCTTGGTGTTAAAAACTGAGCATATACGTATGAGTTCCCGCTTTATTAGGGTGCATTATAGCACGTTAGTTGGCACATATGTTCGATACGGGGCTATTCAGGGAATAGCGTCTCAAGGTTAGGTGTGTTGCTCTCTTTTCTCTCGCGTTTACAAAGTGTAGTCTATAATCGCGATTAAATCAACCGTCCCCCATTTTGCGGTAATGTGGATAAGTGGATATCTTTCTTTGGATGTTGAGCATGAACCAGGCTTTTACACGCTAGAAGAGCGAGTTATCCCGACTTATCCACCGTCAAAGCGCACTTATCCCGACTTATCCACAGAGTTATCCACGTACTTATCCACAAAAATTGGGTGCTTCATTCGGAAAAAAGGGGTACGTTCCGCTTTCTGACTGCTGTATCATTGCGTACTGACATCGGTTTTTGTCTATTTGGTGGGTGTCTTTATACTGCAAATGAGTAGAGGAACACGGCGCGACGAACGGAAATATATTTGGCGTCTGGTCGGGCGAGTCTACCAATAAAAAATAAAAGAGCAGTGCCTATAACTGTTCACTAACGCAAATAAAAGGAGAAACATACTCATGGGTACAATTCATATTAATACAGATTTACTGCGCCAGCTCGGACAAGTCTTCGTACGCTTGAACGAGGAGATCAGCAACAGCATCGAGCCACAAATTCAGAACGTCACCGGTCAGGTTGAGGGTGACTGGCAAGGTGTGAGCCGTCAGCGTTACGAGCAGATGTATCAGGAATGGCGTGCGGCAACCCAGCGCGTCGTTGCCACCGGCGAAGACCTGGGCCGTCATCTGCAAGAGACCTCCACCCGCTTCGAGCAGGCCGACCAGAGCCTCTAAGCGAGCCGAGGAAACAGCACAGGGGCATGTTGGGGGCCATAAACCCTCGACATGCCCCTGTGCTGCGTTTGCGAATGTGTGCCTTGCGAGTATAGAGAGTTGTTGAAGCGCAAGAGGTAGAGATGATGCAAAAAGTACCGTATGTTGACCCGAAAATTGGAGCAACTGTAGCCTCGGAGCTATTCAACCGTCCCCCGCGCATTTTTATGTTGCCCCCACGCGAGACGATTGATGTTCCCAAGCCACCTACAAAAGAACAACCGCCGCCACCTGTTGGCTTCTTGCCTATTCTCATGCCTCTGCTCACCGTTGGCATCATGTTTGGTGTCTATATTTTTGTGAGTCATGCCTCGTTACAGCAGCTCGCGTTTCTCTTGCCAATGGCGATTTTTTCTGTCATGGGGCCGCTTACCTCTATCATCACGACGCGTCAAAAAGTAAAGTCGGTGCGACGTGTGAACCGTGAGAACGACAAGAAGTATAAGAAGTTATTGGCGAAACTGCGAACGCGTCTCAGGGCACAGGTCGATGAGCAGCGACTGGTGGCACTGCGAACCGACCCCGATCCAGAGATGCTCGAAGAACATATCAAGGAACGCGCCCACCTGTGGGAGCGGCGGCCAGAGGACCCCGATTTTCTGATGGTGCGTGTTGGTAAGGGCAAGCAACCCTTCTCGGTTACGGTCAAGTTGCCGGAGGTCGAGTCGGTTGACGCGATGGCGGTAGAGGTACAACGCTTCAAAAACGATTTCACGTTGGTAGATACGATTCCCTGTGGCATCGCCCTCCCAAAGGTAAAATCGCTGGGTATCACTGGCCGCCGCCAGGATGTGGCCGCGCTCACGCATGAAATGCTCTGCCAGATCGCCACACATCACTCGCCAGAAGATGTGCGTATTCTCGGCATCTATCCGCTTTCACAAAAGCAGGATTGGGAGTGGATGAGTGACCTCCCTCATACCGCGCCGCTCAAGGGCTGTAAGCTCAAGCGACTCACAGCAGTTGGCGAAGACGAAGCAATTCAACTACTCAACTTCATGCTCGAAGAGCTGAGTCAACGCGCGTCCAAAATGGCGGAGCAGAGTGCCGCGACGAATACGGCGACGTTGCAACCTGTCGCGCTTCCACACCTTGTTGTGCTGGTGCATGACTACGTGGATGTTCGTCAGCATCCCGCGC
>Ga0123337_10006403_pt1 | contig 11259 bp, 11 predicted proteins | sample frozenSSSSmetaG_FD_89792 | JGI IMG/M metagenome (GOLD analysis project Ga0123337, IMG submission 89792) | Glacier valley bacterial and archeal communities from Borup Fiord, Nunavut, Canada, to study Microbial Dark Matter (Phase II) -... | ecosystem: Environmental > Aquatic > Freshwater > Ice >...
CGCGACGGCTTTCGGAGCGGCCGCGCGGGATGGCGCCGATCCGACCGGCAGATCGATGAAGCGCACGCGAAAGAGTTTGTCGTTGACTTCGACGCGGAACGTCTCGCTCGGCGCTGGGACCGGCGGCTCGGCGCTTGGCACGTGTCCGTTGGTCGGCACGCCGCCGCGCGAGGCCGCAAACGGTTCGAGCGTTGCCGTGCCGTAGTGCGCGTCGAGAACGGGTCCGTAGTCGGCCAGTTCCCGCAAGAGCGGGAGCGTGGTCGGCACGCCTTCGACGACGTACTCGTCGATCGCTCGCCGCAGACGTTCGAGCGATTCGTCGCGCGTACGTCCCCAGACGATGAGTTTTGCGATCATCGAATCGTAGTCGGGCGTAATCGTAATTCCGGGCGATGCGGCCGAGTCAACGCGTACGCCGAAACCCGCCGGCTCGCGATACGCGGTGATCGTTCCGGGCGCCGGGCGGAAGTCGCGTGCGGGATCTTCGGCATTCACGCGCACTTCGATCGAATGGCCGCGGAAGACGACATCGCTCTGCACGAAGGCAAGCGGTCGACCGGCGGCCACGAGAATTTGTTCGCGCACAAGATCGATGCCCGAGATCATTTCGCTCACGGTGTGCTCGACTTGGATGCGCGTGTTCATCTCGAGGAAGAAGAACTCGTTTTCCAACACGAGACACTCGATCGTACCGACGCTGTCGTAGGCGATCGCACGCGCCGCGGCAATGCCGGCTGCACGCAGTCCGTCGCGCACGTGGTCAGAGATGAGCGCGGGTGCCTCTTCCCAGACCTTTTGGTGGCGACGTTGCAGCGAGCAATCGCGCTCGCCGATGTGAACGACGTTGCCGTGTTTGTCGGCGAGGATCTGCAGTTCGATGTGTTTTGGATTGTCCAGATACCGTTCGGCGTAGATCGTGCCGTTGTTGAAATAGGCCAGCGCCTCGCGCTTGGCGGTTGTGAACGCCGACTCCACTTCATCGAGCGTGCGCGCCACTTTGAGGCCTTTGCCACCGCCGCCGCCCGAGGCTTTGAGGGCGAGCGGTAATCCATAGCGTGCGGCTGCCTCGCGGGCGCCTGCGCCATCGAGAATCGGTTCGATTCCGCCGGGAACGACGGGTACGCCCACGTTGACCATGGCTTGGCGTGCGCGCACTTTGTCGCCCATCGCGTCGATCGCTGCGGGCGTCGGCCCGATCCACGTCATGCCCGCATCGATCACGGCCTGCGCGAAGGCGGCGTTTTCTGCAAAGAACCCGTAGCCCGGATGGATCGCATCGGCGCCCGCGCGTTTCGCAATGTCCAGAATCTTTTCGCGGTTGAGATAGCTCTGCGCCGGTGGTGCGGGGCCGAGCAGATACGCTTCATCGGCGAGCGCCACGTGACGCGCATCGCGATCGACCTCCGAGTAGACGGCGACCGTTTTGATGCCGAGTTCGCGGGCGCTGCGCATCACGCGAACGGCAATCTCGCCGCGGTTGGCGACGAGCAGTTTCCGGAATGGCGCTTCAGCCATGGAGGCGTGCTCCCATCGACCAGACGGACGCACGACGCGCTGCGGCCCGCGCTTCGGCGACGTCGGCGCAGTCGATCCGTGCGGCGATCCGCCATGCGGATTGCACGGGCGCAGCGCGATCGGCGGCGTGCGAGCGAAACAAGGCGGTCGCTGCCGCAACGACCGCGGTCAGTTCATCCTCGGTCATGCGATCTCTCCGGGGACCTTGACGGTTCGCGTCGGGTGCGGCGTTCGTTCGCCTTTGCCGATCGTTGCAACGAGGCGATCGAACGCGGCCCAGGCAAACGGCGCCTGCGCTTGCAGCCCGTAGCCGAACGCGGCGAACGTATCGACGTGCGTTCCACCCTCGACGAGAAAAAGTTGATGCAGTGCCGCTTTTTTCGCGCCTCCGATCGCTCGCGCGTACGCCACCGCATTGTTTTCCGGTGTGATAAATGCGTCGCGGGTCCCCGCGATCGAGATCAGCGGTCTCTCGATTGCGCCGGTATGCGCGAAACGCTTGATCGCCGCGCGTCCTTCGGCGGAAAGCACGTAGTTCGCTCGATTTGCCGGGAGCGCGAGTCCCGTTCCCGTGCACGCACCGGGCAAACGCGGATTCGCGTCGGCAACACATGGCGGGGCACCATAGCTCGCGGTCGCTTTCGGGTCGACCAGGAGCGCATACGCGTACACGGTCAGGTCGCTATAGTATGGCGGCACGTTGGAATAGTATTCGCCGTAAAGCGACGGATGCGTGGGATCGGCTTGCGTGATGTCGCGTGGAAAGCCCAGGCGTGCGAGTTTGTCGACGATCGTCGTATCGCGATAGGCACTGCGGATATACTCGGGCATCAGCTTGAGAAACGGTGGAAAATAGTCGAGGAAATTCATTTCGGGCGACCAGTAGACACCCGACCACTCGACGCCCCCGTCGACGAGCTCCGGCCAGCGTTCGAGCAACGTGCGCACCTGCGCGCCGCCATTGGAGAGACCGACGGCGTACGTGCGCTTCGGCGCGGCGTGATTGGTTTTGAGTACGTCTTTTGCGCGTACGACGAAGCGGCGATAGCTCTCGTTCCATGTTTCGATCGGAACCGGCTTTGGTTCGAGCAGGCCGAGGCGAATGACGAGGCCCTTACTCGTGAATCCCGCCGCGTCGAAGGGAATTGGATAAGCGGCGCGCTGGGCGGGCGTTGCCGATGCGGCTTCGACGACGGCATTGTACGGAACGCCTTTGTTGCCCGAGGCGAACGCGTAGCCGCGCGCGAGCGCAAACTCGCCCCAAATCAAATCGTTCGCGTAGGCGCTGCGCGTCGCCGGCGTTCCGGCGACGATGAGCGAGCCATTCCACGCATCGGGAACGCGAATCACCGATGCATCGCTCGGATCGTCGTTCGTGTAGATGCGCCCCGGAATCGGTGTTGCCGCCGGCGTTACCGTGGTCGCTAGGAGCAGTGCTCTGGCATCGCCTGCCGGATCGAACCCCGGTCGCTTTGCCGGCACGGGCGCAAAACCAAATCGTAAATCGGAAACGTGTTCGCCGGTTGCGGCATCAGCGATCATCGGCGTGTATCCGACTGCGACGCCCGCAGCAAGCGTCGCTGCGAACGTTCCGCGACGCACCTACGCTTGCGCTTCCGTGGGATCGGGGAACATCCCCATCGAGTGATAGCCGCCGTCGACGAAGTGAACGTCGGCGGTAATCGCCGTGGACAGATCCGAGGCGAGATACACCGCGCAATTGCCGATCTCTTCACCAACGATGTTGCGCCGTAGCGGGGCACCGGCGGAAACCTTGTCGAGCATGCCGCTCAGACCTTTGACTTGACGCGAGCTCGCCGTTTTGATCGGGCCTGCAGAAATCGCGTTGACACGAATACCGCGTTCTCCTAGATCGAAGGCAAGGTAACGAACGATCGACTCGAGTGCGGCTTTGGCGATGCCGGCGAGGTTATAGTTCGGCACGATCGCCGTGCCACCGTAGTAGGTGAGCGCCATAATGCTCGCGCGGTCGCGCAGCTGATCGCGTAGCGCGCTGACGAGTCCGATGAGCGAATACGACGAGATGTCGAGCGCGAGCGCAAACCCGCTGCGCGAGGTATCGTACACTTTGCCTTCGAGATCTTCTTTCTTGACGTAGGCAATCGAGTGAACGAGTCCGTCGAGCCCACCGAGATCCCGCGCGATGCTCTCGGCGAGCGTTTTCAACTCGGCGTCCGAGGTGACGTCGCACGCGTAGACCTTGCCTCCGCCCAATTCCGCAGCGATCTTTTCCACGCTGTCTTTGACGCGGTCCCCTTGGTACATGAACGCCAGCCGCGCGCCATGTTCGTACATGGCCTTGGCGATAAAGGCGGCGATCGACCAGCGATTCGCGACCCCGGTGATCAGGATGGTCTTGCCTTCAAGGAGCTTCACGAATTTAATGTTGAGACGTCGCCCCTGGGGATGCCTGCGCGTCCCCGGAGACCACCCGAATGCGGCCAGCCGCAACCGGCGCGGTTAGTGATCGTTCTGAAGAAGCTCGAGGTCGGCAAGATCTTGCGGCCGCGCGCTCGCGCGTTTGTTTCGGAGAAGGTCATTGCGTCCGATCAATTCGATCGGAACGGCACCTAGTGTAGAGGAAATTCGGTTGGGCCACGCTTCGGAAAACGATAACCCGTCGATACCGGTCAAGATGTCGATGCGAATCGGGGGCACCCCGATTTGAAAGACGATATCGACCTCCGTAAAGGTCTCGACGTCCAACTCTTCGGCCGGGGCGCCGAAGTGGACCAATGCGCGGTAGATGCGTCGCGAATTATCGCTCGTTGGCTCGACCCAGAGGTCGATGTCGCCGGTCGCTCGCGGTCGGGCATACGCGGCGACCGCGAAGGCGCCGATGACGAGATACTTAACCCCGGCGGCGTTGAATGCTTGTAGTATCTCTTCGAAGTCGGAGTAGCTTTGCATCGCCGCCTTTGAGCCGCCACTGCGCGGCAAACATCGTCGATACGAGCGACATCTTCTCAGCCGGAGAGAGCGCCCGGTAGTAGGCGCGATCGATCGCACCAGAATCATCGTGAAGACCGATTTTCTTGGTCATCAGGCGCCTCGCGTCGCCCTCTTGCGATTCGTCCACCGTGCATCATTCACGATCATCGGGTATGAAAACCTTGCTGCCCCGACACGACCCGGAAACAGACTGCTTTCAAAAAATGTGGCCGCAGCCCTCGGCGCCCAGCAATCCGCTACAGCGGGATATTCCCGTGTTTGCGGCGCGGGCGCTCGACGCGCTTGTTGGCGAGCATCGTCAGCGCGCGCGACACGGCGCGGCGGGTTTGGCTTGCTTCGATCACGTCGTCGACGTAGCCGCGTTGCGCGGCGATGAACGGGTTGGCGAAGCGTTCGCTGTACGCGGCGACCAGTTCGTCGTTTTTTGCCTGTGGATCGCGTGCATCGGCGATGTCGCGCCGGAAGATCGTCTTGACCGCGCCCTGCGCGCCCATAACCGCGATCTCGGCCGTCGGCCAAGCGAGGTTGACATCGGCGCGAATGTGCTTGGAGGCCATGACGTCGTACGCGCCGCCGTATGCCTTGCGCGTGATGACCGTGATCTTCGGAACGGTCGCCTCGGCGAAGGCGTAGAGCAGCTTCGCCCCGTGTTTGATGATGCCGCCGTACTCTTGCGTGGTGCCCGGCAAGAAGCCGGGAACGTCGACGAAGGTCAGGAGCGGAATGTTGAATGCATCGCAAAAGCGTACGAACCGCGCGGCTTTCGTGGATGAGTCGATGTCGAGTACGCCCGCCAGATACTTCGGTTGATTGGCAACGATGCCGACGGTCTTACCGGCGACGCGACCGAAGCCGATCACGATATTCGGTGCGTAGAGCGGCGCAATTTCGAAGAAGTCACCGTCGTCGACGACCGGACCGATCGCATCGAGAATATCGTAGGGTTTGTTCGGTGAGTCTGGGATGATGCCGTCGAGCTCGGTTGCAACGCGCATCGGATCGTCGTCGCTCGGCACGAGCGGCGGATCCTCGAGATTGTTTTGCGGCACGAACGAGAGCAGACGTCGCGTTTGCTCGTTCATCTCGTCTTCGTCGGCGGCGGTGAGGTGCGCGACGCCGGATTTCGTTGCGTGCGTGATCGCGCCGCCGAGTTCTTCGAAGCTCACGTCCTCACCGGTGACGGTCTTGATGATCTCAGGACCGGTGATGAACATTTGCGAGATTTTTTCGACCATGATCGTAAAATCCGTGATCGCAGGTGAATACACGGCACCGCCCGCACAGGGTCCGGCGATCAGCGAAATCTGAGGAACGACGCCGCTTGCCTGAACGTTGCGCCAGAAAATTTCGGCGTAGCCACCCAGACTGACGACGCCTTCTTGGATGCGCGCGCCGCCCGAGTCGTTGATCCCGATCATCGGTGAGCCCGTGCGCACGGCCAAGTCCATGACCTTGCAGATCTTTTCGGCGAACACTTCGCCGAGCGATCCGCCGAGCACCGTGAAATCTTGGGAGAAGAGGAAGACCTGACGCCCGGCGATCGTGGCGTGGCCGGTAACCACGCCGTCGCCTAAAAACGAGCGTTCGTCGAGTCCGAACGCCGTCGAGCGATGGACCGCAAATCGATCCATTTCGACGAACGATTCGGGATCGACCAGCGCATCGACGCGCTCGCGGGCCGTCCGTTTTCCGCGGGCTCGCTGGCGCTCGTTTGCGGCCTCGCCGGCGGGCGCGAGCGATTCCGTGCGCATCGCATCGAGGCGAGCGTAGGCTTTGTCGTGCGGGGAGAGCGGTTCGGTTGGCGTCGACATAGGGGCGTCCTTCGCTCTACGAAATCGCTTTGCCCACGCGCGCATCGTCGGCGGCGCGGCGTACGCGAGCAACGTCGTCTTTGCCGATGATGCGCTCCATGACGTCGTAGACCGGGCGCGTTGCCTCGACAAAGGCGGCTCGTTCGACGGGATCGAGCGTTACGACGGCCAGGGCGCGATTGAGCTCGGCGAGCGTCGTGCGGTCGAGCGCGTCGGCTTCGCGGCGTTCCCAAGCGATGGTCTCGGCGACGGCATCGTCGACACGCTTGCGCTCGTCGCCCAGCGCATCGTACCAGGCAGCCGAGGCGAGCAAGACCTGCGGCGTATACATGTGCGAGGTGAGCGTGAGATGCTTCTGCACTTCGTGCAGCCGGAACGCGTGGATCGTCGCAAGCGGATTGTGCTGTCCGTCGACTTCGCCCGTGCGCAGTGCATCGCGCAGGCGCGGAAGCGGAATCGGTGTTGCGATGGTTTCGAGCGCATCGCCGATGGCGATGTGGACCGGCGATTCGACCACGCGAATGCGTAAGCGACGCATATCGGCGGGCGTGCGAATCGGACGTACGCCGTTGGTCATGTGCCGAAAACCATTCTCGAGATAGCCGAGGCCGACGAGTCCGAACTGTCGCAGTGAGGCGAGCAATTCCTGACCGTAGGGACCATCGAGCAACGCGGCCACATGGCGCCGGTCATCGAGCAGATACGGCAATTCTAAAAGTTGAAACGCTGGCAGAACGTTGCCGACGATCGCGCATCCGATCGATGCGATCGCCGTTTCGCCGCGACGCACGGCCGAGAGAATGCCGAGTTCGCCTTTGCCGCCTGCCGTGTCGCCCGATCGCGCTTCGAGGCGAACGCCCGCAAGCGTGCCGCCGAGTCGCCGCGCGAGTTCCGTAATCGAACGTCCGGCAAGCGATTCGGCCGCAAGCGCGGTTGCGACGATGACGGGTCCGCCGGAAATGGCGGTTCCGGTTTCCATTTCGGTGAGGTGGAAATCGATCGCGTTGATGGCGAGAATCGCCTCGGCCGCATCGGCAACGTGCGAACGCGACGTGCGCAGAAGTTGGGCGGCGCTGCGACCGAATTGGTCCGCGCGCGTTGCCTGATCGGCGGTCGCGCTCTGAACGCCGGCAAACGCCGCTTCGGTCGAGCGAACGGCGCTCCCGATCTCATCGAGCGCGCTGCGGGCGCTTGCGGCAGCGCGATCGCCGGCGACGACGGCATCTTCGGCGGAGACCGCGATCGCCGTCGTGCGTTCGGTCCCCGCTCGCACGTCGCGCAGCAGATTTTCCATCCTCTTGGTGGCCTCGGCGGTGGAATCGGCAAGTTTCCGCACTTCGCTTGCAACGACCGCAAAGCCGCGACCGTGTTCGCCCGCGCGCGCCGCCTCGATCGCCGCGTTGAGCGCGAGCATGTTCGTGCGTGCGGAAACCTCCCCGACGAACGCGACGATTTCATCGATTCGCGCGAGAGTCGCAACGAGTTCCAGCATCGTCTCGCGAGCGGAACGCGATCCCGCCGCAAGCGTCTCTACGCTCTCAACGAGATGTTCGATCGAGATGCCAGCAGAATCGACCCGTTCGCGAGCGGCGTGTGCGCGAGCCGCCGCCGCGCTTGCGTCTTCGAGCGAACGCGCGAGGTCGACGGCCATGGCGTCGGAGACATCGTTGATCTCTTGCAGCCCGGCGCTTTGCATCGTGGAATTCTGTGCGATCCGGCGTGAGGTCTCACGCAGGCGCCCGGCGGCGCTGCGCATGTTTCCGGTAAGATCGCGGTGCTCCGCGGGAGATTCACCCGAAGCGTGCATTACGGAGTTCTTCGGGTCCACCGCCAACAGCCCCGCCCCTCGGCGGCATCTCTTGTATGTGAAGCGAATGGGCTCGCTCGATGGTTGATCCGGCGCTCGTGCAGTCGGCGCGGAACGGCGACGCGGGTGCGGTTGATGCGCTGCTGCGCGCTCTCTGGCCGCATGCGTATCGGATTGCGTTTGTCGTCTTGCGTGACGGCGCGGCGGCGGAAGATGCAGCCCAAGATGCGCTCGCCCGGGTGTGGGCGACTCTCGGCGAGTTGAACGAACCGGCGGCGTTTGCCGCGTGGTTCTATCGGCTCGTCGTGAATAGTGCGAAGATGCAACGGCGCGGCTCGGACCGACGGCGCGTGCGTGAGGAGACGCGCGTGCCCGCGGAGGAACGATCCGATGACGATACGCGGATCGACATTTCGGTTGCGCTCGGGACGCTTCCCGAGTGGTTGCGTCTCCCGATCGTGCTGCACTACTATGCGGGTCTGTCGAGTGTCGAAATCGGCCGCGTACTCGGAGCACCGGCCGCCACGATTCGATTTCGACTCTCCGTCGCGCGGCGCCAACTGAAGCCGAAACTCGACGCCGAGGGCCCGATCGGGGTGGCCCTATGAACGCATCTGACGCGCTTCGCGCCGCAATCGAACGCGACGTGACCGCAATCGACGTGCCGCCGTATTCGATCGCTCGAATCGAACACATGCGAAAGCGTGGGGAAGAAGGGCGTTTTCGAGCGACGCGTTCGCCGCTTCGTCGATACCTTTTCCTCGCGCTTGCAGCGCTGTTGCTCGTTTTGCCTATTGCCGCATACGCGACGCGCGATGGTTCGCTGAAAGATCTGTTTCGCGCCTCGATGCGCACGCTTGGCTTTCCCCTTTCGCAAGAGGAGTCGGTTAAATTGCGAATCGTCCATGCGAAAGTCGTCACGATGGAAGAGGCGCGGTCACGCGCGCAATTTCGGATCATTACACCGGAACCGCTGCCACACAATCTCAAACTGAAATCGGTCGAATCAGTCGACGATCGTGGAGATCACTTCAATCTGATATATTCGGTTTCGGGAAAAACAAAAAACGCGACATTTATGCTGCAGGAAGCGGGTCACATGATGCTTCCGGCAACGATAAACGGAAAAGCGTTTTTCATTGAAAACGGGCTCGGCGGAGGGCGCCCGAAGCTCATCTACCTTCCGCCACCCGACGTGTGGAGCGTGGGTAAGAAGACGTTCATTCTCGTGCCGTTCGATGGCGGACTCAGCGCGCGCGAGCGCGATTCGATCCGTCGCTCGATGCATGCGATCGTGTTTCGGCCGGTCGGCACAACGAAAACGACCGCACCGAAGCACGATCGTCCGAAGTAGGGCCGGAAACCGGCGAGCCGATTACCAGATGCCGAGCGTGACCTTCGCATCGTCGGAGGCCATCGTTTTGGGATCCCATGGCGGCGTGAACGTGAGCACGACTTCGACGGTTTTCACATCGTCCATCGACTCGACTTTGGATTGTACGGCCTGCTTGAACATCGGGCCGACGGGACACATCGGTGAGGTCAGGGTCATCGTGACCGTGACGTCGTCCTGTTTTTCGCCTTCGACGGCGATGTCGTAGACCAGACCCAAGTCCACGATTCCGATGTGGAGTTCGGGGTCTTCGACGGTCGCTAAGGCTTCGCGAACTTGCTCGGTTGTGGGCATAGGGGATCCTCCGGTCTGAAGACCGTCTTAGGTGGGTGATTGGTTCCAGGCCGCGGCGCGAGCGAGATCGGCCGGTGAATCGACATCCATGATTCCCCGGATATCGTCGATCGGCAGCGCGATCCGCACGAGGCTCGGATCGTTCCGCAGCTCGCGCAGCGTATCGCCGTCTTCGACCGCGCCGAGCAGCGCGCAAGCGCGCGGGCCGAACACGACCGGGTGGGCTGGCCGACCGTTAAACTCGGGCGAGACGACATCGATGCTCGGACCATACGAGGCGACCACGCGGTCGACTAGCGTAGCGGTGACGTACGGCAGATCGGCCAGCAGAACGGCGATCGCCGCATCAGCCGGCAGACATCCGAGCGCGAGTTTGAGCGAATGCGTCATCCCGCGTTCGGGTTCGGTGTTGATGATGACGCGGCGTTTGGTCGATGCGGCAACGTGTAAGGCGACTTCGTGGCTTGCAACGACGATGCTCGGCGAATCGCCGCACGCGTCGAGCGCACGCGCGAGCAGCGTGCGCCCATCGAAGGTGGCAAGTAATTTTGCCGAACCGAAGCGTCGTGCTGCACCTGCGGCGAGCACGACGCGAATGACCTCAGGCAGTGAAGGCGTGCCGCACGAGCGGAAGACTCCGCACGCGCGTTCCCGTTGCCGCGAAGAGTGCATTGGCGACCGCCGGGGCAAGCGGCGGCGTGCCGGGTTCGCCAACGCCACCGGGATTTTCGGTGTTTTGCACGATTCGCACGTCCATGTGCGGCGCTTCGGCCAAATGCACCATCGAATAATCGTAGAAGTCGTCACCGTTGAGGTGAACGCTGCAGGCGCCGCATGAGGCGACGCCGCAGCCGAATTTCGTTCCGGTGTAGCCGATGGTATCGCGGATCACCCAGAGCAGCGGCGTGTTGCCCTCATCGTCGACGGTGCGTTTTTTCTTGTTGACGGTGAGTTCGGTCATGATACGTTCCTTTGGCGGGAGCTAGCGGGCGCCCCGCTCGACCAATGGCGTTTCTTCTTGCAAATGGAGAGCGCGCGAGCCGCCGGTCAGGCGAGCGCCGCCGCGATTGTGTCGCAAGGCAACGATTTCGGCGGCGACCGAGATCACCGTCTCTTCCGGCGTGCGGCCGCCAAGGTCGAGTCCGACCGGCGATGCGAGTCGCGCGATCTCCGCCTCGCTGACGCCTGCGGCGCGTAGCTGCGCCATACGTTGTGCGTGCGTCGATCGACTGCCCATCGCTCCGACAGAGACGGCGGGAGAGCGCAGGGCGTTCAGGAGTAAGGGGGTTTCGAATTTTTCTTCGTGCGTGAGCACCACACAAACGGCATCGACACCGCACCATCGACGCCCGCCCGAGAGCGACCCGGCTACTTCTCCACGCTGGTTTACTGCGAGTAGCGCGCCGAGTTCCCGCGGCGAGGAGCCGCCGATTCCAACGATCGTTGCCGTCGCGACGATATCGCCA
>Ga0123337_10006404_pt1 | contig 11258 bp, 10 predicted proteins | sample frozenSSSSmetaG_FD_89792 | JGI IMG/M metagenome (GOLD analysis project Ga0123337, IMG submission 89792) | Glacier valley bacterial and archeal communities from Borup Fiord, Nunavut, Canada, to study Microbial Dark Matter (Phase II) -... | ecosystem: Environmental > Aquatic > Freshwater > Ice >...
CATTCTATTCCCAAGAGAATTATCTGTTACCTGCAAAAAAAACATGTTCGTTAGGGGTTGGGAGTATTGGTAAAAGTAAAATCATCATCCAGTTTCATGTTTTGTGGAAGTTGTATTATATCAGCATCGGTTATAACTTTTTCATTCGCAAACCATGCAGAAGCGAGAATAATATTTTTGGTGATTGTTACACATGAGTAGATAAAAAACATTTGCTTAATAAACTCTTTATCAGATGTTGAATTTATAAATAAAAGAAAAAAAAGATTTCCGGTAAAATAGATAAATAACCCTACACATAACCAAAAGGAGATTGATGTAAAAAGAGGAACTTTTGAAACGATTTTCATTTTTTCAAAGAAATAATAAATTATTATTAAAATTAACACTGAAAATTCTACTAATGAAGGGTAATTATTGAAGGTGTTAGGGTTAGATATTGTGTAATTGAAAACACAATAACCCCAGAATGGAATTATTGATAAAATAATTATTTTTTTATAAATCTTACTTTTAGCTAATTGTGCAAAAAATATCACTAGGCTTAGATATTCGAACGTAATATAAAGCCTGAGTAAAATAAAATACTTAATGTTTGAATACTGGAATTTTACTACATAAAGCGTTATAAATGATATAATAGCTAATAAAATTAAGTACACACAAAAAACCTTTAGATAGTTTGTTTTAATTTTCTTAAAGAAAAATAAACAAACCACTAAAGGTAGTAATTCGGAGAGATAAGTTAGTAATGTATATGTTTCCAGAAATTTATATTTTTTCAAATATAATTATATTCCGGTAAATACAATTAAAACAACTCCAATAAAAATTCGATTAAATGCTCTCTTACATTGCCGTACATGTTAATAATTTTTTTGAGTTAGGGAATAATGTTAGGTAAAAAGCAAATTTGCATCAATACGTAATCTTACGCAATAGGTAATTCATTAAATACAATCACATAAAATTTCCTAAATCCTTTCAGGCATTGTGTTTAAGGGTAAATATGCATATTTTTTGGTTTTTATAAAAAGTAAATATACAATAAATAAATAGTAAATTTACTATGCAGTAGAAGTACTACTACTTAGTAATTAATACAATGAAACAACTGTTTGTTCACATTTATCAAAATAAGTGGATATCTTTTTAACCATTATATTCCCAATCAATCAATATTTACTTTTTTATCTTATTCTTAGGATAATATTTTTTTAAAAAATTATATTCATTAAACTAAATTACGTCTGGTTTTCATTAACAAATCCTTTTCCCCTATTAACAGATGGCTTCCACTCAAATAAAGATTGCAATTGCTGATGATCATAAAATTTTTAGAGACGGCATTAAAATGGCCCTTTCTGATAAGGAAAACCTGAAAATACTATGGGAGGCCGAGGATGGAAAGGATATGATGCATAAAATAAGCATTAAAATGCCTGATGTTTTATTAATGGATATAAGAATGCCCGAAATTGATGGCATCAATGCAATTCAGATTTTACGGAAAGAATACGAAACTGTAAAAATTATTGTACTTACCATGTATGATGATCACCAGATGATTACAAAAATGATGGAAATGGGTGCCAATGCCTATCTTACCAAGACTACAGACCCTGAAGAAATTTACGAAGCTATCCTTACTTGTATGAACGAAGATTATTATTTTAATGATCTGGTAAATGCTGCAGTTATGGGTAAACTGATGCAAAAGAAAAGTGTAAGGCAGATATATGGCGACAGTCTTCCGGTTACTTTCAGTGAAAAGGAAATAAAAATTCTTCAGTTGCTTTCAGAAGATAAAACCACAGAAGAAATATCTAAGGTTATATTTTTAAGCCCCCGAACTATTGAAACTATCAGGCAGAACATGAAAAGCAAAGTAAACGCTAAAACCATTGGGGGGCTTATTATGTATGCAATGAGAAACAAACTGATTGAATAAGGATTTAACCGTTTGAGAAATCAAGAAAAGAATTAACAGTAAATAAAAAAGTGTTTTCCATATTTGTCTTACCAAATTTTGTAAATATTAGTTTATGTGAATTATTTCATAAAATAATTTCAACAACAAAAAATAAAATCACTGAAAACATTTGGTAATTGTTTATAAATGGTAATTGCAAACAAGCCACACATATTTTTAGTATTCTAGGTTTTAAAAAAATGTTTATAGCATACTATTTGCAATCCCCCATTATTAAGGTTAAAAATTACTAACACAATACAATTTTGCTGCAGCAAAATCGTTACTCTTAGTATCTTATGTTTTAAATGACGTATTTGGTTTTGATTTTGTTTATCCGTTGAAAAAAATATTTTGAATAAATTATTGATTCTATTTATACCTTTTTTCATTTGTTATTGTTCATTTTCTGTAAATGCGCAAAGTTCCACTTTTACTTATCAAAGTTCCAACGGTACGCTCTGTAGTCCTATAACTATAAATTTTACACAAGCTTATACAGGAAATCCAATTGGTTTTACCTGGAGCTTTGGCAACGGACAAACGAGCAATTCATTTAATCCATCTATTTTTTATTCAGCACCCGGAACTTACAATGTAAAACTGGTAACAGTTTATAACGAACAGGCAATTGAAACATCTCAAACCATAATTATTAACCAAAGCATTACTGCTTTTATAATTGCTGATAGGAATTATATATGCACTCCGGGGAATATTTTATTCACAGCAAATTCATCGGGTAACATAGGAACTTATGACTGGAGTTTTGGAGATGGCAGCCCCAACGTAACGACCATTTCATCTACCATAAATCATAATTATTCAGGATTTGGAAATTTTACAGCTACAGTAAAGGCCACAGATGTATCCGGTTGCGCTGCTTCAAGCAAAACTGATATCATAGTGCAAAAGCCACCCGTTACAGGTACTGTGTTTCCAATAAAAGGTTGTATACCTGCCAAAGTAAATTTTACAGCCAACGTAATCGTACCTAATAGTGCCAGTGTTACAAGCTACTCTTATGATTATGGGGATGGCAGCCCTGCATCCAGTATCGCATCGCACACATACAGCACCGTAGGTTCATTCATACCTACGGTAACCATTATTACCAATGAAGGTTGCACAAATACTTTTACTTATCCGAAAATTGCATTTGGTACACCTCCCACAAATCACATTGCATATCCTACAAAAAATGCTTATTGCGGTTCAGAATCTGCTGTATTTATATCAACGGCATTAAATGCAAACTCGTGGGCCTGGGATTTTGGCGATGGAAATACACAGATAGTTTACGATTCTATTACAAACCATAAATATGCTACACTAGGGCCAAAAACTATTACGGTTAAGCCTTATTTTAATGGTTGCCCAGGTTCATCTAAAAGTTTTTCTATAAATATTATTGGTGTAATAGCAGGTTACAGTTATGCAAATACCTGTACCAATAAAAACAGTTTTTCATTTACCAACATATCACAGGGTAATTTATCAACAGTGCTTTGGAATTTTGGAGATGGCAGCCCTACAAGTTCTGCGCTTAATCCTATACATACATTCCCAAGAAACGGTGCATTTTTAACTACTTTAACTGTTACAGATAATATAACAGGCTGCTCAGATGTATTTACCGCCAGCATTTACACTGCAACACCAACCCTTATAAATCCTGATAATTTAGTGTGCAGAAATAGTAATACAACTTTTACAATTCAAAACAACTATTCCAATGGTGGTTCATACTATAATTGGTCTGTTGTAGGATTACCCACTTTATCTAATACAACCAATCCTTACGTTTCAACCGCAAGTATATTTGGAAATTTCACAAATAACCTGGTTGTTATAAATAACGGTACACAATATTGTAATGATACCTTAATACTCAATCATCCAATACTGGTTAGAGGGCCAAAATTAAGTTTTACAACTTCATCGAATGTTTGTGCAAACACGAGTTATAATATTGTGAATACATCAAGTTCTTTTGTGTCTGCTGATTCCATTAATTTTTCTTACTGGAATTATGGAATAAAACCTGCAAACGATACAACTTTCCAACCCCCAACAATTAAATTTCCTACGTCAGGAATTTACAACATTAAACTTTTTGCAAAAGATAATAACGGCTGTATAGATAGTTTAAGCAAGCAGGTTGATGTAAAACCGATACCATTTTTGCGTATTTTTCCACGTAATGATACTTTATGCCAAGGCAATAGTGTAACTATTATTGCCTACCATAGTGATACACTTTCTTGGTCGCCGGCAGCTACTCTTTCATGCGCAAAGTGTGATACAACAATTTCAAGACCAACATCCACCACATTATATTATGCTACAGTTAATAACAGCTTTAATTGTCCATTTACTGATAGTACTTTAATTACAGTTTTTTCACCTTTTACTGCAACCCCATTATTGAATCCAATTTTTTTATGTTTAAAAGACAGTGTGAAAATTTCAGTTTTACCTGCAGGTAAAAAGATCTTTTGGTCCCCTTCAACAAATATTTCAAATACGACTATTTATAATCCATACGTTTCTCCACCCTTAAACACAACATACACCGCGACTTTAACTGATTCTGTAGGATGCTTTTCTAGTACCACTACAATTGATATTATTTTAAAAAGTCTTCCACAGGTTAATGCAGGTCCAGATAAAGTTCTTTCTTACAATTCAATGTTTACTATTACTCCGGTATATAGCAGTAATGTAGTTTCTTATTTGTGGATGCCGGGCGGTTCCCTAAGTTGTGTTGCATGTGCTTTAACCGGTGGATTGGCTCTTAAATCGCAGCAGTATACAATTAAAGCAACAAGTGATAGTGGGTGTATATCAAAAGATGATGTTTCTATTTTTGTAGAATGTAAATATGCTAATTTATTAATGCCTTCTGCTTTTACGCCAAACCAAGATGGGTTAAATGATGTTTTTTACCCCATGACAAGAGGAATTAAGTTGGTTAAGAGATTTGCCGTTTATAACAGATACGGGCAACAATTATTTGAAGCAAAAAACTTTTTACCAAACGATAAATCTTTTGGGTGGAATGGGAAGTTAAATGGGTTTGATCAATCGCCAGGCTCCTATGTTTATATGCTTGAAACCATTTGTGATATTGGTGAGACAATTTTTAAAAAAGATTCATTTCTCCTGTTGAGATAAAACCTTGGTTTATTTTTAAACTTTAAACTTATTAACGCAAGTACAAATACGTTATTTTTTGTACGGTTATAATTTATTAAAGATATTTACGTTAAACGTTAGTAAAGTTACTTAGCAAAAAAAGTTTACTTTTATCGTCCTATATATGAAAGAAGAAGTTTTAGAGCCTATAAAGGTAATTATTGCTGACGACCATGTGTTGTACAGAGCCGGTGTTAAAGCAGCATTGAGCCCGAAAACCGATATTAAAATTATTGCAGAAGCTGATAATGGTATGCACCTTATAAATATGCTTAAAACATTACCTGTAGATGTTATTTTGCTTGATATACAAATGCCTATCATGGATGGTATACAGGCTTTACCGGAAATAAGAAAGATTGCCCCAAATGCAAAAGTAATTATGCTTACAATGATGGACGACCACAGCATGATTACAAAATTGATGGAAATTGGTGCAAACAGTTATCTTTCAAAAACAAGTGATAGTGAAATCATTTACGAGGCTATAAAAACTTGCCATAAAGATGAATATTATTTTAACACGCTTACAAACCAGGCGTTATTAACCAATTTAAAACAACGCAATATCCAAATTCCCCAACAACTGGTAGGGCAAGATGTACACCTGAATGAAAAGGAAACAACTATTTTACGCTTGATGTGCGAAGAAAAAAGCACGAAAGAAATTGCTGATATTGTTGAGCTAAGCCCGAGAACTGTAGAAGCATTGCGTGACAAATTAAAAGTAAAAACAGGTGCAAAAAGCACAGCAGGTTTAATTTTATATGCTGTAAAACACAAACTAATTGAGGAATTATAATTTTAATTTAATCTTTATATAATTTTAAAATCTTCCTTTGTGGAAGATTTTTTTATTTAATACATTACCATGATTTTTTATAATTATAACGGAAAAATATTTAGTGAAAATGAAAATATTATTGGACCAACAAACAGAGGGTTACGTTATGGGGATGGCATTTTTGAAACCATTAAATTTAAAAATTCTACCATCATTTTGGCAGATGAACACTTTAAACGGCTGTGGGTGGGGATGAAAATGCTTCAGTTTAGCATTCCAGCTCATTTTACTGTTGAAAAACTTACAGCAGAGATAAATGCATTGACTAAAAAAAACAAACTGAAAGAAGCAAGAATCAGGATTACAATTATTAGGGGTGATGGTGGTATTTATGACCCAAAAAATGATACACCTAACTATATTATTGAAGTAATTAAACTACCCGAGGACAATGGATTATTAAATATTAATGGCCTGCAAATTTGTATTTATGAGGATGCTTTAAAATCGATTGATACATTCAGCAACCTAAAAACCAATAATTATTTGCCGTATTTTATGGGAGCAAAATTTGCTAAAAAACAACAATGTAACGACGCATTAATTTTAAACAGCATAGGAAATTTATGTGACAGTACCATTGCAAATATTTTTTTTATAAAAAACAATATAATTTATACACCTGCACTTTCAGAGGGTTGTGTAGCAGGTGTAATGCGGAACTGGTTAATTAATTCTTTAAGACTTTTAAATTATAAAATTGAGGAAACGGCTGTTTCAAAAAGTTTATTACATGATGCAGACGAAGTTTTTTTAAGTAATTCAATTTATAACATTAGATGGGTGGGCGCATTAGAAAATACAAATTATACCAATATCGAAATTCAAAAGATAAATGAATTGCTTCAAAGAAAACACCCGGCAGTTTATTGCTAACTCAAATTAAACTCAATTAATAAAAAGCAAAATGAAAATTAATATTTTTTGGTTCAGAAGAGATATGAGATTGGAAGACAACGCAGCTTTGTACCATGCTTTAAAAAGTGATTTCCCTGTACTACCTGTTTTCGTTTTAGATAAAGATATTTTAGACAAACTTGAAAATAAAAAAGACAGCAGAGTTAATTTTATTATGGCAACCCTGCAACAAATGCAGGAACAGTTATTAGCAAATGGTTCTTCTTTGCATGTTCTAAACACCACACCGGTTAAAGCTTTTAATGAACTCATTAAAGAGTATGAAATAGATTCTGTTTATATAAATACAGATTATGAACCCTATGCAAAGGAAAGAGATGCAGCTATTGAAACACTCCTTGATGCTAAAGGAATAAAATTTAAACAATTTAAAGATCATGTAATTTTTGATAAAGATGAAGTGGTAAAAGATGATGGAAAGCCTTACACCGTTTTTACTCCTTACAGCAGAAAATGGAAAACAGTTTTAAAAGATGATCATTTTAAAAGTTTTGCAACAGAAAAATATTATAGTAACTTTTTTAAAATTAAACCTAAACAAATTCCAACTTTAGAGGATATTGGTTTTAAGAAAAGTGATCAAGCATTTCCACCAAAAAGTGTAGATGCTGAACTGGTAAAAAAGTATGCAGATCAAAGAAATTTTCCTGCAATTAAAGGAACTTCTCACTTAGGCATGCATTTAAGGTTTGGTACAATAAGTATTAGAAAACTTGCAACATACTCCAGCACAAAATCTGAAACTTTTTTAAGTGAATTAATTTGGAGAGATTTTTACCAGATGATTTTGTGGCATTTCCCCCATGTTGAAAAAGGTAAATCTTTTAAGCCCGCTTATGACAATATAAAATGGCTGGATGATGAAGACGGATTTAATAAATGGTGTGAAGGAAAAACAGGCTACCCGATAGTTGATGCAGGTATGAGAGAATTAAATACTACAGGTTTTATGCACAACAGGGTTCGTATGATTGTGGCTTCTTTTCTTTGCAAACATCTATTAATTGACTGGCGCCTGGGTGAAGCATATTTTGCTGAAAAATTACTAGATTTTGATTTGGCATCTAATAATGGTGGCTGGCAATGGGCAGCAGGAAGTGGTTGCGATGCTGCACCGTACTTCCGTATTTTTAACCCTTATTTACAAACAAAGAAGTTTGACCCTGATTTAAAATATATTAAAAAATGGGTGCCTGAGGTGGATGAAAAGTCTTACCCAAAACCAATTATAGAACACACTTTTGCAAGAGAAAGATGTTTAAAAGTTTATAAGGAAGGGTTGGCGGTTAGCAGTGGACAGTAGGCAGTTTGCAGTGGGCAATTTGCGATGGACATTGGCAGACTGCAAGTTCTACATTTAATTATTTTACCGGGGTCGTTTGTAGTCTGATGTTCTTCATCCGCAATCAGTTGTTCGCAGCCTGCTTCTCATAAACATCCATAAGTTTTTTCACCGCTGCTTTGCCTTCGTCACCAAGATCCAGAGAATATTTATTTACATACAAATCAATGTGGCTGCGCATAACATCTTCATTCATTTCCTGCGCATGGATTTTAATATAATCTGCCAGCACAGGATATTGAGCAAATGCAAACTCAATACTTTGCTTAATTAAAAAACCAATTTGTTCCTGTATTTGAATAGGAATTGTTTTCTTTGCTACAATACCACCGAGCGGAATTGGGTTACCGGTTTCAGTTTCCCAATAATCTCCCAAATCTGTTATTTTTATCAATCCCTTATCTGCATAAGTAAATCTGTTTTCGTGTATGATCACACCCAAACCTTTACCTTCTGATACAAAGTTTTCGATTTCATCGTACCGTAAAAATATTTTATTTTTTGCATTTGGATAAGCCAACGAAAACAATAAATGAGCTGTAGTATTCTTACCGGGAATGGCTATTAAACAATCTTCCACTTTGCTTTTTTGCAAAGCAGCATTTGTAATTAACAATGGCCCCACTCCTCTTCCCAAGGCGCTGCCACTGTTTAATAAATTATATTGATGTTGCACCAATGGTAAAACACCATAACTTAATTTTGTAACAGCAAGTTTACCTTCAATAGCCCATTGGTTGAGGGTTTGCACATCTTCCAGCACCGGCTCAAAAAATAAATTTCCAGTATTTATTTTATTATTTACCAGTGCATCAAATATAAAGGTGTCATTAGGGCAAGGTGAAAAACCAAGTTGTATTGTTTGTTTTTGCATATAAATATGAGTAACGAGTTATGGATTGCAGGTTGCGAGTTCCAAGACAATTCTTGAAAGATGATGGTTAAGATTTTCGATAGATTCTTTTATTTTCCAGTTTGTTTTTACCCGCTCTCCTACAAAATTACTTACGCTGCGCAATTGTAAAAAAGGAACATTTTCCTGAATGCAAACATAATGAAAAGCTGCACCCTCCATAGATTCAAGGTCAGGATCGTATTTTTGTGTAAACATGTTTGTCTGCAAAAAATTATCCGTTACAGTATTTACAGTAATAGAGTTGGCGGTGGCTATTTTAAAAGTATTATCAACACTATTTTCAAGCAAGCCGTGTTTATATGGAACTGAATTTGGATCTAAAAAGTTTTTTTCGAAAAGCGTAAAAAAACGCTCCATTTCATAAATTCCTAAATCTGCAAACACATCGGTTTTAATAAAAAAAGTTTGAGCTAATGGAAAAGAATTTTTAAAAGTGCCTGCAATGCCCGCCTGAATAACAAAATCGTATTTGATATGTTGTAAACGCTTTGTGAGCGCATATATACATGCAGGGCTACCAACTCCTGTAATTAAAATATCTGCAGCCATTTTTGTTGAAATAAATGGTGCAATTTCAAATTCTGTAGCCGCTACAATTAGTAGTTTCATGAGGTAAAGTTAGCTGCATCTGTTATAGATTATTAATATTACCCGCTACCTTTACAAAGATTTATACATTGTGCAATGGTTTACATAACAAGGATAGAACATTTTAATGCAGCGCACAAACTTTTTAATCCCGCCTGGAGCAAAGAAAAAAATGAAGATGTTTTTGGAAAATGCGCTAATGAAAACTGGCACGGTCACAACTTTGAATTGTACGTTACGGTAAAGGGAGAGCCTGATAAAGAAACGGGATTTGTATTTGATGCAAAAAGATTGAGTGCGATTATAAAAGAGCGTGTTACAGATATGCTTGATCATAAAAACCTAAATGTAGAAGTTGAATTTATGCAGGGTAAAATTTGTTCCATTGAAAATTTGATAATTGGAATTTGGGAACAGCTCAAAAATAATTTACCGGCATCTACACAATTACATGCATTAAAATTATATGAAACACCAAGAATCTTTGTTGAATATTTTGGTGAATAAAAATTATTTATTACAGAATTGAAAAAATACAATATGCAGTCAGTATCAAACAAGGTAGCGGTTTTTAGAAAAGAACATTTTAACGCAGCACACAGGTTAAACAATGCATCATGGGATGATGCAACCAATAAAGAAATATTTGGTAAGTGCAACAACCCTCATTACCACGGTCATAATTATGATCTCATAGTTAGAGTTACAGGTGTGCCAGAAGAAGAAACCGGTTATGTAATGGACACCAAAAAATTAAGCGATCTTATCAAAGAAAAAGTATTGGATAAATTTGATCATAAAAACCTGAATGAAGATTGTGCAGAATTTAAAAACCTGAACCCTACGGCAGAAAACATTGTAATTGTTATTTATAATTTATTAAGATCTGAAATAAAACCCGAACTTGACATACAATTAAGGCTTTATGAAACCGAAAGGAATTTTGTTGAATATCCGGTTTAAAAAAAGTTGAAAAATGTTTAATGGCTGAAAGGCTGCGGGATAGCAGTGGAAATACTTTTGTGAGGTACGAACAAAAGATTTAAGCGAATAGCCCGGACAACAGTTAAATAATAAAGTAAAAGTTTACAGCCCAAAAAAAATAAAAACACACAACATGGCATACAAAAAAGTAGAAAGTTACGATGCAGATGTAACAGAAGGTTTGATAAAGAATTACAAAGACAGCATAGGTTTACTTGGCGAGGATAAGGAACGTGAAGGACTTTTAAAAACACCGGAAAGAGTTGCAAAAGCGATGCAGTTTTTAACGCAGGGATATTCTCAGGATGCACGTGCAATTTTAGACTCAGCAAAATTTCATGAGGATGTGAGTGAAATGGTAATTGTAAAAGACATTGAATTATACAGCATGTGTGAACACCACATTTTGCCGTTTTATGGAAAAGCGCATGTGGCATATATTCCCAATGGATATATAACAGGATTGAGCAAAATTGCCCGTGTGGTAGATGTGTAC
>Ga0123337_10006405_pt1 | contig 11256 bp, 7 predicted proteins | sample frozenSSSSmetaG_FD_89792 | JGI IMG/M metagenome (GOLD analysis project Ga0123337, IMG submission 89792) | Glacier valley bacterial and archeal communities from Borup Fiord, Nunavut, Canada, to study Microbial Dark Matter (Phase II) -... | ecosystem: Environmental > Aquatic > Freshwater > Ice >...
AGCGGCTGGTTAGGCATCACCGGCTCGGGCACAACATCGATCACCGGCAAGATCGGTGGCGTGGCAACGCGCCAGCTCAATCTGCCCTGCTTGGGAATAGCCGCGCTCAACACCACCGGCTGCTTGTCGCGCTGCTCGGCGATCAACACCACCGTGTCGCCCTGTGCTGCGCCCAAGAGCGCGAACTGTGCGACGGCGGTGCGCGCCTCCAGCGTGCCCTGGGCAATGACACGCTCGGGGTCGGGCTGTCCGCCGGTGCCATGCTTCAGGATGTAGACCCAGCAGCGATCAAGCTGAATATCCTTAGGAATATTGAATGCAGCGGAGCTGACACCAGCATCGTTCCAGGCGGGCAAGCACTGGCTCAATACTTTGCTCGCGCCCTTCAGCAGATTGCCCGAGCCGTCGATGCCATGAAAGCGTGGCAGCGCTATCGGCAACTGGCCTGGGCCGGGCCGCACCTGATCGACGTTCCGAGCAGCTGGCATGCGCGAATACAGCGCGTGCAGCTTGGGCCACTGGGTTGTGACCATCTCGCTCGTGCCCTCGGTCGTCGCCATGATCGAGTCGCTGGTGGTGGCAACCTTGAGCATGACAATCGTAGTTTCCGATGCCGGCAGATCGGCCGCGCCAGCCGGTGGCACGTTCGAAAGCTGCACAAGCTGGCGCGTCTCAAGGTATTCGTCGGTCAGCTTGAGCGCATGGTGGCCCCATTCGTGAATGATGATCCGGTAGGCTTCCGGCTCATCCCAAGCGATAATCCCGCGCCGATTGTCGTTCCATAGGCCGCGGCCGAGCCGGATCGGCATATACTTCTCATCGTGCTGGTACTCAGCATGGGCGTGCAGCGCGCCGACCCAGCTGCGCGGCAACATGCGGGTTGAGGCCATGATCTGAATATCGGCCTGCTCCATCAGCTCGGGGCCGCCGAAGACCACCTGTCCAAACGCCATCCAGCCGTCGGTCACATCGAACAGGAAATCCGACGCGCGCCGAAACGCAGTCTTGAGCTGCTCCAGATAGGCCAGGTCGGGCTGCCATTCAAGCGCGACGAGGACGTTGAAGAGGTACAGATAGTCACGGAACACGCCATCGTCCTTGGGTCGCACAACTTTGTAACAGCGGTGCGCCCAATCGAGCGATGCGCCAAACAGCGCGTCGGACTGCGCATCATTGGTCATGTGGCGCAGCTTCCGGGCCTGCCGATCAACCTTCGAAGCCACCGCGCCGCCGCCCGTATCCAGAACCAGCTCGACAACCGGGGCCTCCGATGGGATTATCATTGCAGGCCCGCTCTTCGATAGTGCCGCGTTCTCGCGATTCGCATTGAAGATCAGCCGCTCAGGAGTTTCTGGCATCGTACACCTTCCACGCTTCTTGGCATAGTCTACAGATCGACACCACATGGCGTCTCGGCCAATTATTCAGCTATCCAAACTGTTGAAGCTCGCAGTAGAAAAAGATCCCGTCATGCATGAATTACGACCGCCTGAGAACAGTCGCCTGCTTTCGATCTGCGCCCTGTTGCGCTGGTTCAACCGCGATGTCCTTCGTGCGCTCACAGGCGAGCGTGACATGGAGGTTGAAGCGCTGCTGAGTAGCGACCTCGTGCTACCGGCCGAGTCGCACGGCGCGTACCAGCTTCGCGCGGATATTCGAACAGATGCGCTGGCGCGGCTGCGCGCCGAACTCCCTTCTGATGAGTTAACGTGGCATCGGCGTATTTTCGACTATCTTCTCTCGCGAATGCAAGAATCTGCACCCAGCGATCAGCAAGCGGCCGATGAAGACCGGTTGCTCTACCACCTCAGCGAATTATTTTTGCTGATCGCCGCACGTCAAGAATGGCATATGTTTGCCGAATACATGAGCGCCATTCGCGCTCATGGGCCGTATCAGGCACGTCTAGAGCGTTGGTTTGCTTTCTACGATGGCTTTGCTGCGCTGCGTACACAAAAGTACAACCATAGCATAGCTATCCTGAGCGCACTTCGTGAACAGAGCGACATAGAGAGTGAGTTACGCGTACAGGTTCTTAATGCACTCGGCCAGCTCGCCTGGTTCCAGTCGCAGTACGATCAAGCATTAGCGCTCTACCAGCAAACATTTACACTCGCCCACGCAACTGGTAATTGGTTTTATGAAGCTGTAGCGCTTGGGAATATGAGCACGATTTACTGTGATATTGGGGATTATGCGCAGGCTGGGACACTCGGCAGGCAAAGTCTCCAGATCTTTCGTTCGTTTGGCGAAAGATACCGAGAAGCACTCATCCTGTATAATTTAGGCAATTACGCAATCAAATTGGGGCGCTGGAATGAAGCACAGGATCACTTTCATGAAGCAATCGCGCTCTATACAACGCTTGGAGCGCCAGCTCGACTTGCGTACCTCCACTGGGGGCAGGGGTTGCTCGCGCATATGCTCGGCGATGAATCTCAGAGTGAGCTAGCCTACCGCCTTGCAGATGCGATAGCCCAGTCGCCAGAGTATAGCCAGCCGGAGCTCACGCTCGACATCCACTTTCAGCTTGGCTTTCTCTACCAAACTCAGGCGCGCTGGGATGCAGCGCTGGCAGAGTACGAGCACGCGATCAAGCTCGCGTACCAGCTACGCAACCAGTATTCGGCCAATCTCATCCACTACCGCCGTGGCAATCTCTTCGAGCACCAGGGGCGCAGCCACGACGCATTCGCGGCCTACGTTCAGGCAATCGAGGGCATTGAGGCGATGCGCGATGCCACTGATGCCGAGGCGCTCAAGATCGGTCTGCTTGGCACCGCCCAGCAGGTCTACGAGTCTATGGTGCTGCTGTGCTTGGCTCTGGATCGCCCGGCCGAGGCGTTTCATTATGTCGAGCGAGCGCGCTCACGAGCGTTTCTGGATCTGCTGGCGAAGAAGCAGGCGCTGGCCGATCCTGAGCTGTACGATGCGCTGGCGCAGCCGGTCGCAACGCTGGCCGAGGTGCAGGCGCAGCTGCGCGAGGATGCGCTGCTGCTGGAATACTTCACCATCGGCGTGCTGCCGCGCGGCGAAAGCCTGCTCAACCAGCTGCCATCCGAGAATACGCGCCTGCGCACGCACCTGACACTGCCGCCGCAAACGATCATTTTCGCGATCACGCGCGATCGGCTGGAGATCTTGCGCCCGCAGCTCGACCCGAACACACTCCGCCCGCAGCCCGACGACCCCGACCCCAGCCAGCGGCTACTGCGCGACCGGCTGCTGACACACATGTATACGCAGCTGATCGCGCCAGCCGAGGCGCTGCTGCATGGCCGCGCGCTGCTCTACCTGATCCCGCATGGCCCGCTGCACTCTGTGCCGTTCATGGCGCTGCACTCGGTCGCTGGCGCGCACCTGCTCGATGCGGCCGGGCCAGCGATTGCGCTGGCGCCATCGGCCACGGTGCTGCTGCGCAATTGCCTGAATCGGCCGCCGTTCAAGGCGCCGCATCGGCTGACGCTGCTGGCGTTGGGCTACAATGATCAAGGCCTGAATATGCTGCGCTATGCCGAGGCCGAGGCTGACCATGTCGCGCAGTTAACCGGCGGCCAATCGTGGGTTGGCCCGGCAGCTAAGCGCCAGCATCTGATCGATGCAGGGCGGCAAACCCGCCAGCTGCACATCGCCGGTCACGCCGTCTACGACCCGCACGACCCGCTCGGCTCCTATATTCAGCTGGGCGAAGGCGAGCAGCTCAGCGCCCGCGCGATCATGCGTGAGCTGGCATTGGAAGCGGATCTGGTCACACTCAGCGCCTGCCTGAGTGGTCAAAGCCAGGTGATGTCGGGCGATGAGCTGATGGGACTTCAGCGCGCGTTTCTCTACGCCGGTGCGCTGGCAGTCGTCTGCACGCTCTGGCAAGCGGCCGATTTCGTGGCGCTGCTGGTGATGGATCGTTTCTACAGCGCGCTGCATAGCGGCAGCCCGCCCGCCATTGCGCTCCGCGACGCACAAGTAGCGCTGCGCGGTATGACTGGCCGTGACCTGCTGGCCGCGCTTGATCGCTGGCAGGCCGCGTACCCGGCCTTCATGGCCGCGCTGGGCGCGCTGCTCGCAGTGCCGCCCGACGCGCTCGACATCGCGATCTACGCCGACCCGTTCTACTGGGCACCGTTTATGCTGATTGGAAAACCAGACTAAATTGAGAATTGAGAAACGTTTGTCATTCTCAATTCTCAATTTCGCGCAGCGGCGTTATCTCGACGCGCAGGCTGGGCAGTTGCTCCAGTGGAACCGGCGCGAAATCGACACAGCCGGTCGCGTCGGTCTCAGCCGCCCAGCTCATCGCGCCCAGGTAGAGCGTCACTAGACTGCCGTGCTGCTCAAGCGGGCTGCGGCTGGCGACATCCACGCCCACCCGCACGCGCCCCTGCTGCCGGGCCGCATCCTCAGTGTAGACCTCAATCGAGACATCGAGATCGTGAACCGAGCCAGGTTCCTGAGTATAGCGAAAGATCAGCTGACTACGGGCGGCACGCGCTGCGCCTGCAAGCGGCTGGCGCATACTCGCCAGCAGCGCATTGGAGAAACGAATCTCCAGCCGGCCAGCGTCGAGCCGCCAGACCGGCGCAATCTGCCGTGGTTGGCGCATTGGCACTTCAAGAAATGCCAGGTTGACCATCGGGGAGCGTGGCGCTGGCGAAAGCGTGCCAGCATAGGCCGGCCGCACCAGCTCCAGCAGCTCCAGTAGCTCGGCGGCGCAATCAGGGCAGGCCGCGAGATGCGCGACGAGCTCGGGCGCACCCGCCGCCGCATCAGCGCCGATTGCGATTCCGGTCGCATACGCCGACAGCTCAGCGTAGAATGGGTGTGCGTGATGATCAAAATCAGCGAATGTATAGTCGGGCATGAGCGCGATCCTCTGCGGGGTGCAAAATGCAAAGTGCAAGGTTAGGGTATCCAGCCACGGAGTTGAAAGTTAAAAGTTCAAAGTGCTGCTATCCAAATCACAGCTCACCAGCTCGTACCTCGTAACTTTGAACTCTTCATTTTGAACCTTGAACTCGGTGTTATATATTGAAGGCGGTTTTTTTAGAAAATCTTACACTTCAGGAACATGGGTTACGCTTCGGGCAAGATGCCGAAATCGGCCGCGAGCGCACGCCATTCCGGCTCGGCGCGCAGCTTCTCGACTGCGCGGGCGCGCAGTGTGTACACGCTGCCAACCGATTTTCCAAGCAGCTGGCCTATTGCGGCCTCGTCAAGGCCATCAATATACTTCAATCGCAGCGCCGCGATCTGCTGGCCGGCGCGCGGGTGCTTGCGTAGGAACTCGATTGATAGGTGCTCGAAACGTGCATGCAGCTCGGCGCTGATCAGATGCGCGACCATGTCGGGCTGCTGATCAGCTAGGCTATCCAGATCGCCTAGCTCAGCTGCCGAAATGGGCGCGCGCAGATCGCCTTCCAGCGCGCTCTGTCGGCGCACCACGCGCGCCGAATCCATGAGCTGCTGGAGCGCAAAGGCCAGAAATGCGCCCGGTGTGCGACAGCGCGCGAATAGCGCAAACACGCGCTCGCATGCGCGCTGGGTGACATCTTCGGTGATCGCGGGGTAGCGTCGGCGCGCGCTCTCGAACAGGAAGCGAAACAGCTCAGTATAGGCCAGGTCCTGGCGCGCGCGCCCTTCGGCACCCGAGCAGGCGGCATGAAGCACCTGGCTATACATGAACATGGCCGCGCGAGCTGGGTCGGCGGCAGTGCCAGCCTGCACCAGATCGGCAGCCTGTTGCGCCCAGCTTGCGCGCCCAAGCAGCTGCCAGCCCCAGGTGATCGCCAGCCGATCAACGACCGCAAGGCATGCGTGTAGCAACGTGGCTTGCTCATGCTCCATTTGTGCCATGGTACAGAGTTCCAGGAATCATCAACCGTCAGCCAATGCACGACGGCTAAAAAAGCGCCCAGCGTATTGTAGCGTGTCCCAGCGGGGTTTACAAGATGACAAGCTGCTGCTCCTAATCTGGTCAGCTTATCATTGAAATGACTATTACAAGCCACCCACGCCCAGCCGCGCAATCGCAATCGCCCCATGCAGCGCGGTATCGTAGCCCAGCTCGCTGAGCCGCACCACCGGGATTGATACCAGCCGCAAACGCTCGACCAACACCTGCCGCGCCGCCGCAAGCAGCCGCTCGCCGCCGCCGACCGCCACGCCGCCGCCCAGCACAATCAGGTCGGGCAGGTAGATCGCCGCCAGATTACGCAGCCCCTGGCCGAGATTATAGGCCACTTCAGCCCATTCATCGTCGTCGAGCTGCTCGGCCGGTTTGCCGTAGATTCGACGAATGCCAGTGCCCGAGATCAGCGCCTCCAGGCAATCCGGCGCGCCACACTCGCAGATCACGCGCTGGGGGTGCGCGCAGCGGAAGTTGATCGCCTGGTGGCCGATCTCAGGGTGCGCTCCATTCATACCACGGTAGATCTTGCCATCCACAAGGTAGCCGCCGCCCATGCCGGTGCTCAGCGTGATATACAGGAAGCATCGGCCTGCCACCGCGCCTGCGGCGTATTCGCCCATCGCCGCAACATTAGTATCCACATCGACAAAGAATGGGCAACCCCAGCGCTGCTCCATCAGCGCCTTCAGCGGCACCGCGCGCCACTGCGGCTGGTGCAGCGGCGAGACAACCCCGCGCTCGGCGTCGAGCGGCCCACCAATCGCCGCGCCAATCGCCGCAATCGGGTCGCCCGCCGCCACCTCGGCGATCATGCGATTGAGCAGCTCCAGCCCTTCGTTCAAGTCGAGCGGCGTCGGCGCACGCGTGCGCCGCAGGATCGCGCCGGAAGCGTCAGCCGCCGCGACCATGAGCTTGGTGCCGCCTATGTCGAGGCCGATGTAGACAGACATACGTGTATCATTTCCCTATAATCGCTGCCTGGTCAGGGCGATTGATGCCACATCAATGGCTCCATGGAATCATCAATGGAGGGGCGCAGCATTTGTGAAATGTGTGTGCATATGAAAAGACATCCATATAAATGCTGCGCCCCTACGCTGATCATCGCGTTCCGCATCGCAATCCCGATGCGCATCGATTTGCGATGCGCATCGCAATGTCAGCGCGCGCTACTCCTGCCAGGCAATCTCGCCCGCACGATAGAAATTCACGCCCAGCGCATTCAGGTGCGGGCCGTGCGCGCCCAGCCGCTGGCGATATTCCTGCCAATCGCGGCCCGCCATTGGCGACCAGCCGATTTCGGCAATGCTCAACAGCCGTGGGAAGGCCATATACTCGACATCTTGCATGGTCGCCAGCGTTTCCGACCAGATTGGCGCTTCCACGCCGAGAATATCATCTTCCGAGACATCGGCCACGAAGGTCGCCGGATCCCAGGTATACGAAGTCTGCACATCAACCAAACCGGCCCAGCTCAGGCCCAGCGGGCTGGAAGAATCGTACTTCATATCCAAGTACGTCCTGGAAGCTGGCGACATGATCACCTTCGCGCCCTGACGTACCGCTTGACCCACTAGCGGATTATGCCAAAATTGCACCACCGAGGATGGTAGCAGCGTTGTGCGCGAAGCCTCCTCCCAGCCAATCATGCGCTTGCCGTGCGATTGCACTATTGCCTGGAAGCGCTCGATCAAGCGCACATAATCGTCGGGGGTAGTCGCGGCCGCCTCATCGCCGCCGATGTGCAGGTACGGCCCAGGCGTGAGCGCTGCCAGCTCGCGAATCACATCATCCACGAATGTATAGGTGATCGCTTTATCGGCGCACAGCGTGCTGAAACCAACCTCGGTGCCGGTGTAGAGCGGCGGCGCGACATCGTTGCAGTTCAGCTCGGCGTAGGATGCCAGCGCGGCATTCGTGTGCCCCGGCAGGTCGATCTCTGGGATAATCATAATGTAGCGCTGCGCGGCGTAGGCGATGATTTCGGCGTACTCGGCCTGGGTGTAGTAGCCACCCTTGCCGCCGCCAACTTGGGTGCTGCCGCCGTATTCGGCTAATTTCGGCCAGGCGTTGATCCAGATTCGCCAGCCTTGATCGTCGGAAAGGTGCAGATGCAAGCGGTTCAGCTTGTAATACGCCAGCAGGTCGATGTAGCGCTTGACATCGGCGACACCGAAGAAGTGACGCGCCACATCCAGCATCGCGCCGCGCCATTCGAAGCGCGGGTGATCGCGAATCGTGCCGGTGGGCAGCGTCCACGCGCTAGTCTGCGCCGTCGATAGCGCAATGCTCGGCGGCAGCAACTGCCTGAGCGTTTGGACGCCATAAAACAGGCCGGCTGGCTCGTTCGCAGTTACTGTCACGCCATCCGTGGTAATCGTCAGCGCGTAGCCCTCCGCGCCCAGCGCCGGGTCGCCGCCGACGGTCGTGAGCGTGATTCGCCCGGCTGGTGGCGCAGCATTCGCTTCCCCAACCGGCAGCGCGTAGCCAGTGGCGGGCCGCAATCGCTCGGCCAGGTATTCGCCAATCGCGCGCACTGCATCGGTGGCGGGCGCAACCGCGATCTGCGTGGCAGCGGTGAGCGTGAAGGTTCCGCCAGTGGCCGTGATCGCGACCGGCTTGGGAATAACGGTATCCATAGCACGTATCCTTTCTCGATTGCCATCAGGCGCGCGGCACGATGCCAGGGCCAACACGGAGAACAGCAGCGCGCTGTAATACAGCTTGCGAATCATCGACAATGCCAATGCAGGAGCTACACGCTGCAATCCCGTCGGGCTAAAGCCCTCGGCTTGCCGTACGAAGCCCGCCTGCGCGGGCTGACCCAGGCCACGCAGGTGGCCTTTGTTACCCCGTCGGGCTAAAGCCCTCGGCTTGCCGTACGAAGCCCGCCTGCGCGGGCTGACCCAGGCCACGACGGTGGCCTTCGTTGATCGAGCCGAGGGCTTCAGCCCGGCGGCACCGACCTAACCCTGTCGAGCTAAAGCCCTCGGCTTGCCGTACGAAGCCCGCCTGCGCGGGCTGACCCAGGCCACGCAGGTGGCCTTCGTACTGTAAGCCGAGGGCTTTAGCCCGACGGCGACGCCACATAAAGCCCTACAAATGCTCGATAAAATAATCGCGAATGCGCTCCTCCATATAGATTCGATCCGCCAGCGCACGCGGCATGTGGCGTTCATCGGGGAACAGAAACAGGTCGTAGGGCTTGCGGGCCTTGATTAGCGCGTTGATCAGCCGCGCGGTATGGCGAAAGTGAACATTCTCGTCGATCAGGCCGTGGATCAGCATGAGCTTGCCGGTGATCGAAGCGACGTGACTGATCACGCTGCTCGCGGCGTAGCCGTGCGGGTTCGATTGCGGCGTGCCCATGTAGCGCTCGGTATAGTGCGTATCGTAGCCATCCCAGTGCGTCACCGGCGCGCCTGCCACTGCGACCTTGAAGGTCTCGGGCGCGCGTGCTAGGCTGATCGTCGCCATGTAGCCGCCGTAGCTCCAGCCATACATGCCCACACGCGCCGCATCGGCCAGCCCATGCGCCACCAGCCAGCGCACGCCATCGACCTGATCATCGACTTCGATATGGCCCATTGTGTGCTTGAGCGCGCCTTCGAAGGCCAGCCCGCGCCGCGCACTGCCACGATTATCCAGCAGAAAGACCAGAAAGCCCTGGCTACGCAGATATTGCGCGCGCATCGCGATCGTCAGGCTCCAGCTATTTGTCACGGTTTGCGCGTGTGGCCCGCCATATACCTGGACAATCGTAGGATACGGGCCGGGGCCAAAGCGCGCCGCTGGCCGAAAGATTGCGCCGTGCAGCATCACGCCGTCGCGGCTGGTGAGCGTGACCAGCTCGGGCGGAACGAGCGCCAGCGCGTCAACACGCGGGTCGCGCTCGGCGAAGATGGTTGCCAGCGCCGCGCCATCATCGAGTGCGCGCAATGTCACGGTCGGCGGCTGATCGAGCGAGTCGTGGGTATCTACAAAGCGCGTGCAGCCGTGATCGAGCGCGACCGAATGTTTGCCGGTCGCGCTGGTGATCTTGCGCGGCGCACTGGCATCGTTTGCGCCAGAAAGCGCAACCACGTACAAATGCGTCTCAAGCGGACTCGCGTGCGTGGCGGTGAAATACACCAGGCCGCGATCTTCATCCACGCCAGCCAGCGACTCGACCAGCCACTCGCCGCGGGTCAGCTGGCGAATCAGTGTGCCGTGCTGATTGTACAAATACAGATGCTGAAAGCCATCACGCTCCGCAGCCCAGATGAAGCTACCGGCATGATCGCCACTTCGCAGCGGTCGAAAGATCTGATGCAGATTGATCCACACGTCGCTGGTTTCTTGCAGCAGCCTGCTGCGCTCGCCGGTACGCGGGTCGAAGCGCAGCAGATCGAGCGTCGTCTGCGCGCGATTCTCGATCTGCGCACTCAGGCCGCCATCGGGCAGCCAATGTACCCGCGCCAGATACATGTCCTGCTCCGCGCCGAGATCCATCCAGATCGGCTCGACAATGCTTGCTGAACTGGCAATCGGCACAACACCCAGCCGCACCTTGGCGTTTGGCGCACCAGCGAACGGGTAGCGGTGATCTTCCTGCGCACCCGCGCCGGTGGCGTCCTTGCCCTGATGCACAATTCGGTAGATCGGAATATGGGTCTCGTCGGCTTCCTCAAATGCCAGCCATGCGCTATCGTGCGACCACCAGAAGCCGACGCGCCGATCCATTTCTTCCTGTGCAACATACTCGGCCAGGCCGTGGGTCAGGCCGGTTCCACGCGCCCCGCTGGTCAACTGGCGCGGCTCGCCACCGTCGATTGCGACCAGATACAGCTCAGAATCCTGCACATACGCCACGCAATTGCCATCGGGCGAAAGCTGCGGGTTGAGCGTCGGCACGCCATTCGAATCCACGATCTTTCGCAATGGCGCGTCCAGGCCATCTTGAAGATAGATATCGCCACGCAACGGCACCAGCACGCGGTTCGCGTGCCGCGCCCAGGCGTACTGCGTGACGCCCAGCTCGCGCTGGCGCAACCGCTCGCGCCGCAGCTGCTCCGCCAGCGAGATATTCTCCTCGGTCGCACCGCCATCAGCCGGTGCCAGCAGCAATCGGCGTTCGCCGCTGGCCGGCTCGAACGCATACAGCTGGCGTGTCAGCCCACGATCAGAGCTGTAGAGATAGGTGATTAGCCGGTCGTCGGGACTCCAGGCGATTGCGCCGGGGATCGCCATACCCGGCAGCGGGTAGGTGACGACGGCTTCAAGCGGGAATTCGGGCGCTTCATTCTTGTCAGTCACGAGCGACATCACTCCTTACATCCGATTCTAGCCCGCGCAGGCGGGCTTCGTAAATGTAG
>Ga0123337_10006406_pt1 | contig 11253 bp, 5 predicted proteins | sample frozenSSSSmetaG_FD_89792 | JGI IMG/M metagenome (GOLD analysis project Ga0123337, IMG submission 89792) | Glacier valley bacterial and archeal communities from Borup Fiord, Nunavut, Canada, to study Microbial Dark Matter (Phase II) -... | ecosystem: Environmental > Aquatic > Freshwater > Ice >...
ATGCGGCATTGATCCCGGAAATGATTAATGTCACACCAACAATACCATTTGCAATCGCGCCACCGATTTTATTGATAAACGGCTGTACAGAAAAGGTGATACTTTCGTTACGATGGCCGAGCTTCCACTGACCGTACTCTACCGTATCCGTCAAAAACATCAGCATCAGTAATTGAATAAATGCCTGCCCTACAAAAATAAAAATACCGGCCGCACCAATAAAAATCATATTCATTGGCGAAAAGAAGAAAATCGCATACCCTATTACGACCAAAACAGTAGCAAAAGCATATAGGGTTTTCCGACTGAATCTCTTTGAAAACATTGGAAAAGCAAATAAAGCTGCCAGCTGGGAGACTCCAAGGATTGCAGCGAATGCAGAGTACATATCTTCATTTTTAAATGCATATTTAAAGTAATAGACTCCAAAACTGGTCGTAGTGCAATAGCCTATCATAAATAATGCCATAGAAATTGCTGTGAATAATAGCTGATCATTCTTAAACAGAACACGGAACATTTCCTTTAAGGAGGTTGCTTCCTGTTTTACATGGATGCTCCTATCTTCTTTTACTCCAAATACAGTAAAGCAAAGAAATGCCCAGGTAATTAGAACAATTGCGATTATCGTAATTTGCCAGGCCCTTTTATCTCCCCCCAATGCATTTGTCACAGGTAAAATGCCAACTACCACTGAAAATAATCCGATATTCGCACAAATTCTGGCAAAGGATCCGGTTTTCTCACGTTCTTTCTGATCAAGGGTCAAGGAAGGAAGCATTGACCAATAAGCGATATCATTGGCTCCATAGGTTAAATCCCAGAGCAGATAGATGATTATAAACATTGTCACATAACCCGCTCCACTAAGTCCAAAATCAAAAAACAATAAAACAGTAAGAATTCCGCCTAAAATACCTCCAATTACGATCCAAGGTTTAAACTTTCCAAATCGGGTATGGGTATTATCTACTAAAAACCCCATAATCGGATCATTGACAGCATCGAAGATACGAAGAATCGTCAACGCTCCCGTCATCCACCACATAGTAGAATTGGGTAAATTCAGAATATCTGTTAAGAAAAACATAAGGTATATGCTCACCATTGTATAGAGCATATCTCTGCCAATGGTACCAAGTCCAAAAGTATAACGATTATGATTTGATTTAATTTTTGTTTTCATAGTTTCCTCTCATTCCGCCGCTTTGCGGCCTCAAAATAACCGGAAGAAGCTTGGAATGAGCACCCTCTGTGCTCATTATGAGGTTCTTCCTAACTGAATTATATTTTCTAATTCAGTTTGTGAAGAATGCTTTTCACTTCACACTTTCTCCGTAATGTACAAATTAGACCCGAAATCGCCAAGCATTCGTACCTTTTCGTGGTAACCCGTGCCGATAAATTGTTCACATAACGGAATACCTGATTCTAGAGCCTGCGTAGAACATGTATACGTTTCAACACAATCCCTCAGACTGTAATGGCGATTCGCTACACGCATAATCACGCCGTCCGGATTCAATTCCACTGGCAGGATGTGTTTTGTCAAACCTCCAAAGCGTTCGATGTAAAGTCTTTGCGGCCGGGTTCTGATTGTATATATTCCCTTTTTTAGGCCGATTACCTTCAGCTTGTCACTGCTTTCTGCAGCAGTAGCTAAGGTCTGAAAGAATCCAGTCAAGGCTGCCTCTTTATCTTCGCTTACAGTTTCCCAAATGACTTTATTCGCTTTATAGGTTCTTATTCTGTAGAACCTTCCATATTGAAAGATCCTGCGATACTGTTTGTAAAATGCAATCTGGTCTGCGATATCTTTTCTTTGTTCCGGGGTCAGATATTTCAAGTCAAGTTCATAACCAAGACATCCAAAGCATGCAACATGAAAACGGGTGGCAAGCGGTGTTTCCCGTAAGGTCTGCTGATGTGGAGCCTGTGATACATGTGCCCCCATGGTAGACTGTGGATAAAAATAGGACAAACCCGTTTGTATTTTTAACCGTTCAATTGGATCTGTATCATCAGAACTCCAAATCTGCGGACTAAAGCACAGCATTCCTAAATCAAACCGATTTCCGCCGCTGGAACAGCTTTCCAGTAAAATATGCGGCCGTGGCGCAAAAATTCGGGTTAATACCTCATAGAGTCCCGAGACATACCGATGATAGAACTCTCCTTGGTTTTGCAGGACAGGGGAAAATGCTTCTGCAATATGGCGATTCATATCCCATTTCACGAAACTAATCTCTGCTTCATCCAAAATGGCGGTAACCTGTTCTACAATATAATCCCGAACAGCTTTTTGACACAGATCCAGTACCAGTTGATTCCTCCCTAAAACCGCTTTTCGATTTGGAAGCTTTACCGCATATTCAGGATGTGTAAGGTACAACTCACTATCCTCATTCACCATTTCAGGTTCGAACCATAAGCCAAAGCTTAAACCGATTTTTCTGATTTTATCTGCAAATGCTTTCATCCCATGAGGTAATTTTCTGGTGTTTACCGTATAATCTCCAAGTCCCGCTTTATCATCATTACGCTTACCAAACCAGCCGTCATCGAGTACAAATAATTCAACCCCCAGTTCTTTCGCCTCCTTGGCAAGTCGCAATAATTTTCCTTCATTAAAATCAAAAAAATGCGCCTCCCAATTATTTAGCAACACCGGTCTTTCCTTCTTCTTAAACTCCCCTCTTACAATATGCTCGTTGATAAAATCATGCATATGATGGCTTATGGTATTAAACCCCTGGTTACTATAACTCATCACACATTCAGGTGCTTCAAATTTCTCCGCCTGTGATAAATTCCACTCAAAGAGGTGGGGATTAATTCCCATACTGACGCGAACATAATCCCGATCACTTTTCTCCACGGAACTGAAATGATTACCACTATAAATCAAATTGAAGGCATATACATTCCCATAGTTTTCATTTGCATCAGCTTCTGCTAATAAAAATGCAGGATTATGACGATTACTGCTTGCTCCTGTTGTTGAAGAATTTATGGTTATTCCGTAAGAAACAGGGCGCTTATGTAAATTTGCTTCTTTAATCCATGCACCATCCAGGGTATACATCTGAAAGCACTCATCCGGCATATCCAGTGACATGCTCATGATGCGCCTAATTGTGAGCGGTGTCTTACCTTCATTCCTTACAACAGCTCTTCTTGTTATCACATCTGTAAGTTCGTAAACAGAATAATATAGGTCAATAAAAATAGGAAATATCTTGTCCTTTAATGTAATGATTAAAGTCTGATTTCCTCCATACGCGGTAGGTAAGGTACCCATAGGAACACTTCCCTCCAGTACGCCATGACTATCATAAATAAAATCTGTAACAAAACTGCCATCCGGCATTTTAAATTCAGTCGGATTTTGACGATAATCCCCACGCCCATTGTCCGACCATTCCAAGCACATACTATCCAAGGCATATACATTATCTTCCTGATTGTATAAAACGCTGCTGCCTACCTGAATAGACCGTTTCCCCGCTAAAATGTCCGCCCTATCCCATTCACTTAATAGATTTCCGTAATAAATATGTTCTAGATGACCATACTTTGTTTTCTGAAACAAATATGTTGTATTCTCTGTATCTAATCGAAAGGTTGTTTCCTGAATTGTAATCACAGCATTCTCCCCTTATCATTCGTTATATTTTTGAGACTCTACATATTGTTCCTATAGATCATGTGTAATGCCGTTTTGCTCTATAATTCGGATATAACAATATCTCCCTCAGCTTCTATTACCAAAGCTGCAAAATCAAGGTAATACCTCAGGTTCTCTTTTTTTTTGTAAATCTACCTTTTCACTTATACAAAACTCATGTTAAAATCATATTATTACAATAGACATATCCTGTCAATCAGTACAAAGAGCTTTCCAGCGCTATTATCTGTTTTTACTGGAATAAGAACTATGATGGTTATTTTTTAACGATTATTCTACACTCTTTAATGCTTCTACCATATTAATCTTCCGTAATGCTTTATTGGTGATATAGTTTACCAAAAATGTAAATACCAGAGTGAGTACCGCTGCAATCAAATAAGCTGCACCAGAAACACGCACCTTGAAAGCAATATCTGCAATACTGACATTGGAAAGAATGACATAGGTAATTCCATAACCGGCGGGCATACCAAAAAGAATGCCCCATAGAGTAAGGATAAAGGTCTCCTTGTTTACATAAGAATAAACCTCTTTCGGTAGGAACCCCAGCACCTTTACTGTTGCAAGTTCACGTTCTCGTTCGCTGATATTAATATTAGAAAGGGTGAACAGAACTGCAAACGCCAAAACTGCGGACATGCTAATCAGAAGATAAACTATCATACTAATAATTTGATTTACATCGCTAAATGAATTTCTAACCTCTTGATTGCTGTTAACGGCGAGAATTCTCTTGTCATCACTGAGAGTATCCAGCCATTTCTGGTCAGCTAAATTATCTGACAGCTTCAGCAGAAAAGAGTTTTCCATATAGTCGCCAAATGCTGCCTGATAACAACTTTCGCTGATATATACGTAATTGCCTGCATAGTTTGTGGTCACGAAAGACACCGGAAAATCATACTGCATATTTTCTTCATTTTGTAGAGATACTATGTCACCACTGATAAGGTTAAGTTGTTTTGCGGCATTTTGAGTAACAGCAATGCCATCGGATGTAAGAACCATTGCCTCATGTGTCTCCGAATCATACAGATGTACATAAGTTGCCAGATTAGCCTCGTCCGGAAATACCATTACAGTAATATCCACACTATCGTTGCTACGTAGTGTCAAGTTGGTTGTCATTAATTGTTGCTCATCCTTCACTATATTGGACGCTTTCCATTCATTTGATAGGGTTTCCATTTCCACTATGTTTAGGTCATCGGTCACTACGATGGCATCATATACTGCTATGGTATCAAACTGGTCAGACATCAGCCCTCCTACCGTATCACGTATACCGAAGCCAAACACAATGAGCATCGTGCAACCTAGAATGCCCATAATCGTCATGATTGCTCGTTTTTTATATCGAAATAAGTTTCGGCAGGTTACTTTATTCAGGAAATTCAACCGTTTCCAAAAGAAAGGAATGCGCTCCAGCAAAATCCTACTTCCTGCTTTTGGCGATTTAGGTCTCATAAGCTCAGCCGGACGCTTGTGTAACATTTCTACACAGGAAATGGCTGTTGCACCGACTATGCCTAACAGGAATAGTCCAAATCCACCTATACCATAATTAAGATAGAATGACAGCTGAAAGGTTGGCAATACATACAAAGTACTGACGATGATTTCAATTATTTTGGGAATCGCGTAAAATCCAAGTAAGCTTCCTAGGATACTTCCAATAACACAGGCCAGCACTGAATATAGAATGTATTTCAAACTAATCTGGTATTTAGAATAGCCAAGAGATTTATAAGTACCGATTAATCCACGATCTTCTTCAACCATTCGGGTCATGGAGGTTAGGCTAATGAGTATTGCCACCAGGAAAAAAACAAGTGGGAAAGCTTTTGTAATCTCCTGTATAAAGCTGATATCACTGTTAATCCCGGCAAAGCTGTCGTTATCACTACGATCCCAGACATACCATTTTGTCATACTGATGTTTGCGACATCTTCCTTGGCATCAGTCATCTTCTGTTTGGCTGTGACAATAGATTCCTGATAGTTAGACTTGTTTTCATCTAGCTCAGCTTGTCCGTTAGTAAGTTCCTCCTTAGCCTCTTTCAATTCTTTTTTGGCATCCGCTATCTTTTGTTTACCAGCATTCAATTCTGCTTGCTTAGTAGCAAATTGTGCCTCCACTTCCACTTTACTTTCATCCAGCTTCGTCTGTCCACTGACAAGTTGCTCTTTGTTTTCCTGAATTTTTTGTCCCGCATTAGAGATCTGCTCCAATGCATCGTTTTTTTGCTGTGTCAGTACCGCAGATTTTTCTTCTAACAGAGTTTGGCTGTAATCCAAGGTACCAAAGGTGACAGCAAGAGTGGAAAAAGCATTTATCTGCTCCTCAGTCAGCGAAACTCCTTCAGACACGAAACACCCAGCCAGGGCTTGTGTATCTGTTTGAAGCGTAGCCATTGCTGTGTTATAGGTTTTCGTTTGCTCAGCTGTAGGTGTCTCACTCTGTTTCAATGCTATTAAATATGGAGCTGCTTTCACACTGTCCATGATCATATCCGCCCATATCTGCTTCGTGAAATCGTAATTCCAGATTTGCCGAGCATCTGTTGAAAGTACAGTAACTGTACTGCTTAACTGATCATCAGCCTCAGATTTTTGCTGCTCAAGTTCCTCCTGGTTTTTAGCAAGCTGCTGCTCATAGCTGCCAAATTGTTTTAATGTGGCCTCTTCCTGACTGATCAGCTTCGATTCCCCAGTGTTCAATTCTGTCCAGCCGTTATCAATTTTTTTCTGAGAAGTTTCGAACTTTTCCTTTGCAGATTTCTTTGCATCCGCCAGTGCCTGTTCCCCTTTTGTCAATTTCAACTCGTTGGCCTTTATTTCTGACCACCCATCATTGACTTTAACCCAGCCTTCTTCGAGTTCTGCCTGTGCATCAGTAAGCTTTAGTTCTGCCTCAGTCATTTTGTCTGCAAGCAAATCTTCTGCGTTGACAATTTTATTATTGGCATCACCTACTACCTCATCATATCTGGCTTTCTCACAATCCTTCTGTATGGTTGCTTCGATTGTGGCGGTCATATTGTCCACCAGTGTTTGGTACTCTTTCGAATAGCAGTCCAGCTTCGAAGCATCATCTAAAGTAAGATAAAAAGCAGTGTAAATGTCACTGTCGATACAGTCTTTTGTGGCATAGATCATGTAATCATTGCTATTTGCTGAGAAGGATATAGATGCCATACTGCCTTCCTTGTTGGACACGTCCAGCGGGCTTAGAATAATTGCCGTGATTTCATATTCAGATACTTCTAACACTGGTGTGGTGGAATCACTTTCTAACGTGATATCTAAATCAGCATCATCCATACTTTTATCCGCCGTTGTATCTGTTGTAACAGTCTCCTTATTTGTATCGGTTTCTGCCAGTGTAATACAATCCCCTATCTGAAAGCCTGTATCATCTATGAACTTGGAATTCACTGCAATTTGCCGTGCTTTCGTGGGCAGTGTGCCTTCCAGTACATAAGGCTCATTCATACCTCTTGCATCTAATGTGGTTAGATTAGCCACTAGACCATTCCCATCACTTTGCTTAACCTTAACATCCATACTGCAATTACCAAACACAGCACTCACGCCTTCCACTTCTATTACAGCAGAAAGGTCATCCTCCGTTAATCCAAGGGTTGACGCAATTTTAATGTCGTAAGTATTTTGTTCATCATAGAAACGGTTTGCAGATCGAAACACATTCATGCATCCCGCTGCAAATCCGGTAAATACACCTGTACCAAGAGCAACCATCACGATAATCGCAATGAGTCTAGAAAGGTTGTCTTGGAAAGTGCGCCTTATATCTTTATAAAAGGATCTTTTTTTCATAGAATCACCATTCAATTTCTGCAATGTCCATAGGTTCCGGATTGATCGCCATATTAATCGCTTTACCGTTTTTGAACCGAATCACTTTATCGGCCATTGGAGCAATAGCACTATTATGAGTGATGATGATAACAGTAATGCCATCCCTGCGACAGGTATCCTGTAAAAGTTGTAAAATTTGCTTACCGGTCACATAATCCAGTGCACCTGTTGGCTCATCACAAAGTAACAATTTGGGTTTTTTCGCCAACGCACGAGCAATGGAAACTCTCTGCTGTTCTCCACCTGATAACTGAGCCGGGAAATTGTTAATACGATCACCAATGCCAACTTGTCGCAAAATTTCGTCAGCATCCAGACTGTCTGTGCAAATCTGTGCTGCGAGTTCCACATTTTCTAATGCAGTCAAATTTGGAACCAGATTGTAAAACTGGAACACAAACCCAACATCTTTGCGTCGATATTGACATAACTGCGCCTCGTTCCAATGGGTAATATCATTACCATCAAACAGCACCTTACCTCGTGTTGCGGAGTCCATACCACCCAATATATTTAGTGCAGTAGTTTTTCCTGCACCGGAGGAACCAAGTATTACTACCAGTTCTCCTTGATCTACAGAAAAGTTCGCATCATTTAACGCACGCACAAGACCATCACCTGAGCCATATTCTTTATATACATTTTCAAATGAAATAAATTCCATTGGATTTCCTCCTTGTATTCATACCTAACATCCCGCCATAATTCATTTTCGCAATATGTTCTAAACCTTACTGCTTTATCTTATATAGAATAAAAAAATATTCTTGTTGGACGTACTATTTTTTTTACTCTAAGTTATCATTATAAAAAGTAAACTTCAAACTATCAACCAACATTGTTCAGGTATGTGTTGGATTTATCCAACACCGCGTTGTCTCATCACACCTTTTGTGTTATAATTTCTAAAAAGTAGGATTAGGAGAACTTTATGAAAAAAAATCCGGTACAAACCGAAATAACTCAGAAAAATTTTCAGGAGGCCTTTTGGACTCTATACACAAAGCAGAGCATTGATAAAATCACAGTCAAAGATATCTGCAATTTGGCTGGATATAATCGTAGCACTTTTTATCAGTATTATGCCGATGTTAATGATATACTTCGCAAATATGAAAACCAGCTTTTGGATGAGATAGACCAATTTGTTATCCAACTTGTTAAGCAAGCCAAAGACCTGAATGCATCACAGGCTATACAAGCTATCTTTGAGTTTTTTGGACGGCATAACAAGTATATTCCCGTCCTGTTCGGTTCTCACGGTGATTTTGAATTCACACATAAAGTTGCTGAAAATTTGAAACCGATTTGGATAGAATATTTCTTCGATACGGGCAATTATTCTTCGGCTGAGGTTGATTTACTCATGGAGTATTACATATCCGGCATACTTTCCATGTACCAGAAATGGTATTTTGACCATAAAGGTGTTTCCTTAGAGCGAATTATTCATCTGAGCTACCTGACACTTCCTGATACCAGCTGTTTTGAGAACTTTGATAAAGAATTACGACAATAAGCATTGTATCAATTTTATCGAAGACCATCCATACTAAGAAATCATTCTACTTTCACACAAAAAAAAGAACCAGTATTTCGAGGGAATCCTCTATAGATACTGATTCTTTTATATGCCATTATATAGGGTAAACACCATTATGTCATTTACACCATAATTTTTATTGCTCTCTGTATCACTACTCCATCTACATCATGATATCATTACAAATTTTTCACTATGTTCAATAACAACATTTTTTAGTAATTCACTATCATTTTTCATATCCTCAAATTATCCTATTTCGTAAACTAACTTCGTAAATAACCTGATACAGCTTGATTTTGACACTTCTAGAGAGAAAGGTGTTCTCAAACATGAAGATGTTCAAAACATAAGGCCTGCATCAAATTGTATAAATAATACTCATCATTCGTAACCTTCAGACTTGTAGCTGATTGACCTGTTGCAGTTGAAATGGAAGTAATATTATTCCAAGAGATGACGTATCAACCTTTTTTACCATTCTTAAATACACCTTGATTAGTAATTACCCCATAATCATCAAAGGTTATTCCATAACCATTCCATTCCCCTTTGCTCCAGTTTCCCTCATATTTCTTTGTCAACTTATCATAAGAATAATAAGAGGTTCCTCTCCCATGATATAAATCATTCTCCCAAGCACCGATGTACATCAAATAGTCATTCCTAACACTGTATGCTTTACCAGTTCCATGTCTGATCCCATCAACATAGTCACCTACATATTTTACTTCGCTTTCTGCATTCTTATTATACCAACCGGTTCCTGTACCATTTGGCAGATTATTTCTCCATTCCCCCTCGTAGTTTGAGAAATAAGAATGTAAAAAAGTAATCTTACCGTTTCCATCCATTTTGTCATTCTTCCAGTCACCAACATAGACAACAGCTCCATCGTTTTCATTGGAATAGCTTGTCCCTTTCCCCTGCCTTTTCCCATTTTTGAATTCCCCATCGTAGGAAATAGTGTTATTCTGCCAATAAGTCTTACCCTTTCCATTGGGCTTCCCATCGGACCATTGCCCAATATATTTCGTTTTATTTTCATAAATAACAGTGTAAATTCCATTTTTCTTATCTTTGACCTTCACTGACTTCGTTTTTCCATTACCAATTCCCATGTCAAAGGTTATCCCCTTGCTGGTCGTTTTCCCGTTTACATAAGGTCCCTCATAGGTTATGAGTCCAGTGATATCATCATAACTAGTACCTGAAGCTCCTGTTTCGGTATGACGCTTGCCTTTACTGAAGCCACCGATATAAGCTAAATTGCCATTCGCATGATATTCAGATCCAAAACTATCTTGTTTCTCGTTTAACCAAGAACCCGCATACCTTTTAACACCTTTATCATCGTATAAACTGCCATACTTTGCCTTCCCCTTTACATATTCTCCTCCGCTGAAAACAATTTGACCGTCTGCACTATAGGTAGTTCCGTTAAGCTTCACGCCTTTATTAAATTCGCCCGCAAAAACCATATTTCCCTTTGCATCATAAAAATAACCATCGCCATGTGCCTTCCCATCTTTCCATTGTCCGATGTAAGTGGTTTTATCTGTATAGGTTACTTTATATTCTGTATATGATTCTTTATATTCATAGGTATATTCACTATTTATTTCTACCGACTTTACTTTCGAAGTACCAAGTTTTTTATTAAAATCTGCCCGTTTAATCATCTCTTCAAATGTGAGTTTTGAATATTTATCCATAGCGCCGAGCTTTGACGGTGTATTCGGATCAAAATCCACATAGTCGATATTCGTAGAGATATCTCCCTGATCGCACTGTAACGTGATGGTAGCTCCTTTGGGAATATCTACCTTGATGGACAATAAATCATAACGCTTTTCCCAATATCCGGTATTAGGAAACACTACATCCTGGTTGTGCGTTCCGTTAATATATAGGCTTAACACACCCGGTCCCTCATCCCCTCTGGCATATGCTATAACAATATTCTTTGCCTCAGGACAATCAACAATACTGACAGAATCGCCTACATCATTCAGCGTAGCGATGATATAACCGCCGGATGCAGATATATCCTTGTAGATTGTACAAGGACCTTTTTATGAAGCCTGGATACCCTCCGCTTCTATTTTGACCACCGGTGCAGTCGTTGTAGCTGCCG
>Ga0123337_10006408_pt1 | contig 11248 bp, 5 predicted proteins | sample frozenSSSSmetaG_FD_89792 | JGI IMG/M metagenome (GOLD analysis project Ga0123337, IMG submission 89792) | Glacier valley bacterial and archeal communities from Borup Fiord, Nunavut, Canada, to study Microbial Dark Matter (Phase II) -... | ecosystem: Environmental > Aquatic > Freshwater > Ice >...
AAATAGGCTGGTTAGCCTGTCGATATGCAATAAATAAACAGCGTTCTAAACATAAAAACAAGTATATGAAACGTAATGTATTCCTGCGCACAATCACCGTAGCCGGTGCCGTTTTAGCCAACTCCTTGGGCGGTATTACTAAAGGCTATGCAAGGCTCCGCGAAAAAACCGGTTATAAAACAGATGCCGGAACCGACCGCAATCAAAAACCCATTAACTTGTTTGACGGGGACACTTTTTATACCAAGGTTTCTTCCAAAGACTCCGATGGGGATCTGTATATATTTGAATCGTCAAGAGTAAAAAAAGGAGGCCCAAATTTGCATTTACATTATACCCAAGACGAATGGTGGTATATTTTGGAGGGTGAGTTCCTTATAAAAGTCGGTGATAAAATGTATCATGCTAAAGCCGGCGATAGTGTATTTGGTCCGCGTGGTGTACCACATACTTTCTCGAAGATAAGCGAAATTGTTGGCTCAATGCTTATTACTTTTCAGCCTGCAGGTAAAATGGAAGAACATTTTATAGCTATAAGCCAAGGCCAAATGAAGGGCAAACCGGAGGCCGAGCAAGACGAATTTAGAAAACAACATGGCATTGAACGCGTTGGTCCGCCAATTAATATTCTAAAAGCGTTTTGATACAAACTAATTTCAATTACTAACTAATATATGAAAAGCAGAAATTTAAAATTTATTATACTCGCTTTATGCATGTTGTGTGGCTTCAAAGCTTACTGCCAGCAAACAGACACCGTCAAAGAAAATACAGCGATAAGGCAGATGATTAAAAATTATGAAGACGCCTGGAACCGGCACGACCCTAAAGGCCTTGCCGATAATTACACTGCTGATGCCACATGGGTAAACTGGTTTGGCGCCTACTACAAGGGGCGTGATGATATTCAGTTTCATTACCAGCAGGTACATAGTACTTATTTTAAAGTCACACATTATTACACCCGCGCGGTTGAAGATATTACCTACCCGCAGCCCGGCCTTGCTATCGCGCATGTACGTACCGGTTTAGATGGCGACGAACGGTATCCTGGTCAAACCTTTGAGTTTCGCCGAATGATCGTTTTGGTAAAACAAGGCGGCGTCTGGAAAATTCTCGCCGGGCAAAATGCCAAGATGGACAAGGGGATAAAATAGTACTGAATGGTCTAAGTATAGCACAGCGGGATTTCGCCTCAAAATAAGGTGGAAAGCGCCGAGTCTGCCTCCTCGATAATCTTAAAATTTCCAAAAGGAAAAGTTTGAATAATTCCTTTAATTACCAGTTTATTGAAATGCTGCCTGAACACGCGCATGCAAACATTAGTTGTATTTCTGCTACCCTATTAAGCAGGTAACTAACAGTTACCATGACTTATTAATTACTGTTTATTTGTTACTTTTTTTACACGTCAAACCTGAATAGTACCATTCGAGTAACAAAAAAAACATAAAATAGATTAAAAAACAAAAGATTAAAAAAGCTATTAAAACGTATTTAACATTGATATTTAATACATTAACATCATTCACCTATTACATTCTTTACTGGATTATATACTCTTAAAAGTATGGCCGGAATTTATATTCATATCCCCTATTGCAAAAAAGCCTGTCATTATTGCGACTTTCATTTTAGTGTAAATAGTTCTAACCGGGCAGAGTTGGTTGCTGCACTATTGAAAGAGCTGAAAATTCGGAAAGACTACCTCGAAGACGAAATAATTGAAACTATTTATCTGGGTGGGGGCACCCCAAGTATCCTAAATGAGGCTGAATTAAGTAGTATTCTTGAACAAATACATAAACAATATAGCGTTATAAGTGACCCAGAAATAACTCTCGAAGCTAATCCAGATGATCTGAAAGAAGAAAAAGTAAAAATGCTACAACGATCTATGGTGAACAGACTGAGTATAGGCATACAGTCTTTTTTTCAGGAAGATCTTGACTATATGAACCGGGGCCATACTGCCTTAGAATCGCTGGCCTGCATAGATGCGGTTCAACAAAGTGGATTTGACAATATCAGTATAGACTTAATATATGGGTACCCCTTATTAAGCAATGACAAATGGAAAGAGAATATAGACAGGGCTATAAATCTTAACATCCAGCACCTCTCCTGCTATTCAATGACAGTTGAACCAGCCACAGCCCTTGATGCATTCATCAAGAAAGGTAAAAGTGCACCAATGAACGATGATCAGAGTGCAACTCAATTTGAGTACCTGATGTCAACCCTTGCTTCTAATGGAATCAATCAATATGAGGTTTCTAACTTCAGCAAACCCGGATTTCACTCCCGCCATAATAGCAATTACTGGAACGGCAGCAAATACCTGGGAATTGGGCCCTCAGCACATTCATTTAACTTATTGAGCCGTGAGAGCAATATCAGCGATAACAATCAATACATAAAACAGATAAACAGTCAGCAATCTGCCCAAAAAATGCATGAACTCTTAAGTCCTGTCAACCAGATGAATGAACTCATCATGACTTCACTCAGAACGGTAAAAGGTCTTGATCTTAACCAGGTTAAGATACTTTTTGGAACCCAAATGGAAAACCAATTAATCACTCAGGCTGCTGACTATCGCTTGAAGGGCTGGATGAGCACAGACCCAACAAAACTTGCCCTTACCTCAGAAGGCATGAAGTTTTGTGATCTGATCACTGCCAGTCTTTTTAAAAATTGAGCATCGGTAACTCAAAGATTTAAGCAAAGCAGCTGTTTTGGCAAATCTTCAGATGGTTCAAAATCCGGAAAGTGAATAAATAGATTTCAATAAAAATGCCGCAGTGTTTGAAGCAGTGCGGCATTTGTAAATTTAAAATACCCGAATCGAAGTAACTATCAGACGAATATTCTGAGCTACTAAAAAGTGTATACTTCTAAAATTTATTTGAAACTCGTATTAAGGTAACGTTAAGCACTAGTATCCAGGATTTTGAATAAGGTTAGTATTCGCATTGATACTGTTATTATCAATCGGAAGCTGAAACCGGTGATCTCCAGCAGGGATACCTGTAACTACATCAGGAGAACCCATACCATTTTTCAAGTCTCCATTTGTTGTACTTCGCACAATACCCAGATTTCTTCTTTTCAGATCAAAAAAGCGATCACCTTCAAAAGCAAGTTCAAGCCGGCGTTCAAGCCAGATAGCATTAATCAGGGCAGCGCCAGTTTCAGCGCCAGAAACGAAATTAGTATACCGATTCATGCGCAGCATATCAAGACTTAATAACGCATTTGCCTGGTCACCTGTATTATAGAAAGCCTCCGCCTGATTCAGATACACTTCAGCTACCCTGAGAAGCTTAACATCAACCAGACTCTGATTACCCGTTGCTTTACCTGCGTATTTATCAATATAGGTAATAGAATCCCCTGAAAAGAAACCAGGACGAGTGAATGATAAAGTTCTAACATCAGTTGGCTTAAACAGTACTGCAAAATCATAGGCTGGCACATATTCGGCCTTATCACCTGTACCTGAAGTCTGACCATAGGCAACGCCTACGGTAATTGAACCACCGTTATTATCAACCATGGTGGGGGTCACTTTTAATTTAAAAAGCACGCCTGCCTCAGATGCATCATTCCAAATTGAAGGGAAAGTTGCAATACTTGCAGGATCTGCATTCAGCGCTAGTGAGCTATCGGCCGCAATAATACACTTAGGGTATTTGGCTTCATACAAATAAACCCGTGAGAGCAAGGCGTAAACTGCTGCCCTATTCATCTGCACATTACTATTAGATGCACTAATACCAGAAGCTGCAGCTATTAGATCATTTTCTATCTGTGCATAAACCGCACTCACCACATCTCTTTTGGGGCGTTCTGTATAATCAGTAACTTTTAATACAAGAGGCACCCCAAGATCTGTTGCACTGGCATTTGATGGGGTCTTGGCAAAGATTCGCATCATATCAAAATAGACCATTGCTCTAACGGCAAGCGCCTGACCCTGATAATTCTTTGCTGATGGATCAGATTTCAAATTACCAATATTATCAAGCACTGCATTTGCCGCTCGAATGATTGCATATCCATCCTGAAAAAAGTAGGTCGTGCTATTTCCTGATGCCTGTAAATTATGAAATTGTGATGCAGAGCCCCTGCCTAAAGAAAACCTGGTGGTATTATCCGATAAAATATCAGCTGCCCCAACAAAGCTAAAGTAGTCGGCCCCACCATAGTAACTTGTATAATTTTCAGTTCCTCTTGGTGCCAGCATCATCCTGTAAACCCCTCTTATGGCATTATCAAAATCACTTTTGGTAGTGAAGGCCTGAGTTGCAGGCACCTGATTATAAGGACTCAGTACTAATTGCTTTTTGCAAGATATCGCTGCCAGTAATAGCAGCAAACTGCATCGTAACAAGCCCGACTTTATATGATATTTATTCATGATTTCTGTTTAAATATTGCTAGATACGTTGATTAAAAACTCAGACTTAGGCCCAAGGTAAATGACCTGTAATTTGGATAGGAATAGCCCGAATAGATACCATTTGAATTCAGATCATTCTCACCAGACCCAATGCCAACTTCTGGATCACCTTTATAATGAGGCCTGTAGGTTAGTAAATTATAGCCAGTTACGTAAACTCTGAGGTTTTCACATTTAAACTTCTTGGTGATATCCTTTGGCACTACATATGATAATGTTAAATCCCTGAATCTAACAAAGTCACCTCTCTGCAACCATCTGTCAGTCACATTACTGTAGGGGGTTGACTGGTTGGCAACCGGTTTGGGGTTGGGTGATATATCACCTGGCATCTTCCAGTAATTTAGTGCACTGGTTGCCTGATTGGCATAAATATTAGCGCCATCTGTATTCAAATCCTGATAAATCTGATTATTAATATAGTTACCACCTGAGAAATAGGCAGATGCTCTCAAACTGATTCCTTTATAGCTGGTTTCAAAACCAAATGTGCCAAAATAGGTAGGGTTTGGTGATTTGTTTTTTAGAATCACCGCATCACCCGAAGAATAGTTTTGGGTAACCTTACCATGTTTGTCAAGGTATTGAGGATTACCTGTTGCAGGGTCTACACCAGCCCAGCGCGTCACATAAAATTCATTGATCGGCTGACCAACAGCAATAGCCGTTAAGACGTTTGGCTGTGGTATAGGCAGTGAATCACTGGCAGCTCCTGTAATTTTTGTTACCCGGTTTCTATTAAAACTAACGTTACCAAAGAAATTCAATTTATACTCGGTCGTTCTGATAGCATCATACGATAGTGCTATTTCGATGCCCTTATTGGTTAGGGCGCCAAGGTTCTTGGTGATACTTGAAAATCCTGCAGTTGGTGAAATTGGCACATTTTGCAATAAACCATCACGTTTCTGAGAGTAAATATCAAAACTTCCTGTCAAGGCTGTATTAAACAAAGCAAAATCTAAACCTGCAGTTAGAGCCGTCTGCTTCTCCCAGGTCAGCTGTGTATTGGCCAATTGGTTTGGATAGGATGCTGACTGATTATTGTAAGAACCGTATTTATAGAGTCCCTGCCATGGGTAATTAGGGAGTTGAAAATTACCAGAAGTTCCGATACTTGCGCGTAATTTCAGCTGGTTAATGAAAGCTGCATTTGCCAGAAATGACTCTTTTGATAGATCCCAGGCAGCACCTACTGAATAGAAATTCCCATTTCGCTGACCAGAGCCAAAACGGGATGACCCATCTCGTCTAAATGAACCGTCGATGAAATACTTCTGCTTGTAATTATAGGCTGTTCTGAAAAATATAGATGCCAGAGTCCAGTCTTCCTTTGAAGTAGAAGCCTTTAGTGGGGTTGAAGAATTGTCCTGAGTTGACAAATCACCAGAAGCATAGCCTTTTGACTCAAGGTTGTACGTATTAAAACGCTCTTTGGTAAACTCCTGACCAGCAAGAAAGTTAATGCTGTTATCTTTATTAATTGCCCAGTCGTACTGAGCGGTATTAGACCATACATAATTGAAGGTATTTCTTCCATTATCAACCTTATCACCCGGAGCCGTCGGATCACCCACATACTGATCAAGAATAGAACCTGGCTTTATAAATGACTCGCGATTAAACGTTGTAAAATTTAAGCCTATGGAAGATTTTAACTGCAGATTTTTTATAGGCTTCAAAATAGCGTAAATATTTCCCAGTGAGTTAACAGAATGAGTGATCTCAGGGTTGTTCCTTATTGCTTCTAAGACTGAAAAACCCTGGGTAGTATAATTGAATGAGCCATCTTTATTATAGACAGGCTCATAATTATTGGTCTGATAACCCACATAAGTAGGATTCTGTGCATTATAACGGTCTCTGATTACATGCTGGTCAACAGAAGAAATATTTTCATTCGTACCGATAGTAAACCAGGTTTTGGGGCTATATTCAATATTTAACCTACCACCAACCCGTTTAAAATCAGAACCTACAACAGTTCCCTTTTGAAAAGTCTGGTTAAGGGCAATATAATAGCTCAAATTCTCTGAAGAGCCACTCAATGTTACTTCACTTTTTTCTGTAGGTGAACGCTTGAAAACACGACCCTTCCAATCAACATTATTTTGTTTTAATAGTGCATACTGCTTATTTAAAAAATCCTGAGGTATTTTTTGAACATCAACCCCATTATAAGGGGTATTTTGTAAAAGGGCAGCAAGATATTGATTGGTATAATTCAGGTTATACTCATACAGTAGTTTCTGATCATTGCTCATTAAAGAGAAATTCAAGGGTATGACTGACTGCAAACCATATTGTGTAGTAAGTGTGACTAATGGCGCTCCTTTCTTTCCATGTTTGGTTACAATCTGAACTACCCCATTTGCTCCTCTTGAGCCATAGATTGCAGAAGAACTGGCATCTTTAAGTACAGTAATGGTTTCAATATCATTCGGATTCAATGCATTATATTCAAGCGTCGTCGATGGCACACCGTCGACCACAAATAAAGGGTCCTGAGCCCCATCGGTTGTTCTGAATGAGCCAACACCTCTGATCCGGATAAAAGCATTCGCACCGGGCTGACCATTTACAGCAGTAACCTGCACCCCTGGAGCTTTACCCTGTAAGAGCTGTGCCACATTCGGATTTGCCTGATCTGCCAGCGTCTTTCCTGATATAGTGGAGAGGGCCCCAGTCAGACTTGACTTTTTCTGGGTAGAATAACCCACAACAACTGTCTCCTGTAATTCTTTAGTTGACTGGTCTAGACTGATATTAATAAACGACTTGCCATTGACTGGTATTTCAAGTGTTCTATACCCGATAAATGAGATTCTAAGCTTACCATTCGGAGGTGCAGTTATTGAAAACTGTCCTTTTCCATTTGATTCAACTCCACTTGTGGTTCCTATAAGCTGTATGCCAACACCGGGTAAATATTCGCCTGTTGAGTTGTCAGTAATTACCCCTTTAATTTCTAAAGTTTGGGCAAAACCAAGAACAGGAAAGAAGAGTATTAGAAGTAAAAGCCATCTCTTTTGTAAAGATTTATTCATTTTTGAGAAGATTAATTTGCAAAATATAACTAAAAGCGATTTTATTAATCATATTTCAATGTCACAACATTGAAATATATGATTTTAGATATTTATTGATAGTAATAAGTTGAAAGAGTTGATATTTTCTATAATAATCTATAAATAGCCATAGGTTAATAACAATAATTTGAAAATTTTTTATATAAAAGCTTTAACCCTGTAAAATCCATGAGTTATATAATGCAGCACTTTTTCACACATGTCTTAGGCGAACGCCCCAAATTATAAGGTCGCTTTTTAATTATTAACTTTCGATGACTAACGCTGATATAAAGGCATAAAAAAACCTCCGAAATTAATTCCGAAGGTTTTTCTAATTAAAGCTGTAATAGTATTATTTATCCCAATATACGCGGCTAGTCAGGTTGATATCTGCTGGCACATTAGCCTTATTATAACTATATTCTTGTAATGGATATAAAAACCTGCGTGGTATGGCTACACCCGCAACAGCACTTGAAAGTGCGGGATAGCCGGTTCTACGCCAGTCTGTATAAACTTCTGGATTCAGATATAGTGCAAAATATTTTTGCGTCATTATCTGCTGTAATGCCGCAGTCGGATCAGCAGGCAGAAGGGAATTAGCATTTATATATGTCATTCCTGCAGCAGTGGCATCAAGACTAAACTGGTTAAAAGAAGCTGTCAGTGCGGCAGCATATGCCGTTTGCGAAGCAGCAGCGTTACCCTGCCTGTTATATGCTTCGGCAAGAATAAAATTTTGCTCGGCATAAGTAACCAGGTTAACGGAAGCAGCCGGTGTATTCTGGCTACCAAAGTAATCTCCTACGTCAGCTGCAGAGGCTGACGGATCATCATAAGCCGTAACATAAACTGCCAGTCTTGGGTCATTGTTCAAAAACATCTGATGTGGCAGAAAGATATAATTAGAAGCGGTCGCAGGTGTACCCAATGTACCTGAACCACCATAACTAAAATAACCACCCCGCTGTGACCCTAACTGAAAGTTTGGATTATTACTATTACCATCAGTGCCAAAAGTCACACTGAAATTATCGGCATTTGATGCAAATGCACCTGCAGCGATCGCATCAATTGCTTTCTGGGCATAGGTAGGATCAACTTTAGATAAGTGAATAGCAAGCCTGGCTGTCATCAGATTGGCAAGCTTTAACCATTGAGCATTATTGCCATGATAAGAACTTACATCATCAGTAGTAGGTGTATTAATTCCTCCCTTGGCACTACTAAGCTGGCTTTTTGCTGAGTCAAGCAATTTGAACAAACTAACATAAATATCCTGCTGCTTGTCAAAAACTGGGGTAGTATTACCAGAAGCACCTTTAAAAGCTTGTGAAAAGGGCACATCACCCCATAAATCAGTTGTAAGACCCATCTGATAGGCAATCAGTACTTTTGTGATACCTGCATAATACAGATTTCCTTCAGCCGTGGCCTGCTTGTTTAAAATAGCAGCATTGATCAGGCAATTCTGATAAATATTTGCCCAGATGTTATCATAATCTGAAGTAGAGGTAATATATGCTGAGAAATTGGAAAATTGATTAGAAACACCTACTGTCTGCTGGTCAAGCATCGAGGTGTACCAGGATAAAGAGCCCCCTGTATTATAAGCAACAGGCACTATGATAGATGGTAATAAGCTCGCATCACTGGCAATGCCAGAGCTATTTGGATTAACATTTATTGCCGGATCCATGAATGTCTTTTTACAGGAGGATGCTCCGATGAGCAGGGTTCCAGCAAAAATCAAGGAATATATTAATTGATTTTTCATTTTTTTTCGTTTGAATGTTTAAAATGATTAGCTAGATAGATTCGCCAAAAATTATGATTACCAGTCTTAAAGAATCACCTTAAGATTTAAACCATAGGTTTTTGCAACGGGAGTTTGAAAATAATCTAATCCCTGTGCGTTCCCTGCACCTTGCAGACTGGTTTCAGGATCCTGGCCATGATATTTTGTATGTAACCAGAGGTTACGTCCAAAAGCTCCCACTTCAACAGATTTAACAGGTCCGGTTTTGAACCAGTTTTTATTCAATGAGTAAGAAAGATTCACTTCTCTTAACCTTACCCATCCACCATCCTGAACAAACTGACTGGCAACATTACCAAAACCACCACCATTACCTCTATACCAACCCTCGCTCAACGTAGCTGAAGTGGTGTTTTTACCACCATCAATTACTACAACGCCATTTGCATCTGTATGCCCGTTAACACCGGCGAAAACAGTCTGAGTACCTCTTTTCAGGGTTAAATCTGATTTACCATAGGAAATTAAAGCCCCTTCTGTACCATTCCATAATGAACCACCATGACGAATATCAATCAGGGCGAATAAGCGGATACCTTTATATGTGAACGTGTTGGTTATACCCGCATTCCATTTTGGCAATGCATTACCGACGTATTTACTTACCTGACCTGCAATAGGGTAACCATAACCTGCATCAGTTTTCACATCATCAATAACCTGATTACCCTTGTTATCGGTCTCGAAGGTTGGTCCAAAGAAACTCTGATTAGGATATCCTTGAATAGCGGCTACTGTGATACCCGTAAAACCTCCAAAGCTTACCTGATCAACCCCTAATTTTATTACCTTATTCACATTCTTTGAAAAATTACCTCCTAAAACCCACCGAAAGCCATCGAGTTTTACCGGGATAATATTCAGGGCAAGCTCGATACCTTTATTACTCATTGAAGCCACGTTCAGAGTTTGAGTGGCATAGCCTGATGATGCAGTCAGGGGTACATTGATAATCAGCGAGGTTCCTTCTTTATCATAATAAGTAGCATCAATTGTTAACCTGTCTTTAAAGAAACTTAATTCACCGCCAAATTCATAGGTGAACGTCTTTTCAGCTCTAAGATTTGGATTTCCCAGCGTTGCACCTTGCGTAAACCCACCAATACTCGTTAAAAACGGATAAGTGATACCATTGGTCAAACCGTCTGCAAAAGTCTGTGAATTAAAGGTATTAAGGAGGTTGTATGGTGTAGCATCATTACCAGTTGTAGCAAATGAAGCCCTTAACTTACCAAATGATAGAACTGAGTTATCTTTCAAAAAGGGAAGCTCGGTAAAAATCCAGCTCATACCCAGTGCAGGATTGGTAAAAGCATTATTCTTCGGATTCAGTGCAGTTGAATAATCTACACGGTAAGATGCATCTAAAAACAGCTGGTCTTTATAAGCCAGATTCAAAATTGAGTAATAAGAATTACGATGCTGGGTTTGAAGATTTGTAAAACCGCTGAAAGCTGAAGAGTTATTAACGTTTACGAAATTAGGTATTAAAAAATTTGACCCGGTTAATTGCGTTTGAGTATACGATTTTGACCAAATTCCGGCACCTACTAATAAACTGGCAGTTACATCTGGAGTTATGTTGTGCTTGAGGTTAATCTGAAAATCAGAGTTTATAATTTTATAGAGGTAATTGTCTGAAATGATTTTTCCAAAGGGGGAACTAACATCACCCTTTTCAAATTTCTGGGTTCTGTTATCAGAATAAATATCACCCCCTAATTTGTAATTAAAGCCTAACCAGGGTAATGGGGTGTACGCAAGATTAATATCTCCGATCACCCGGTTTACTTCAGAAATATATGGATCCTGATTCAAGGCAAAATACGGGTTATTAAAGTGCCCACCCGTATAATCACGCTGAGAACCATCAGCAAACTGATAGGCTCTTCG
>Ga0123337_10006410_pt1 | contig 11243 bp, 4 predicted proteins | sample frozenSSSSmetaG_FD_89792 | JGI IMG/M metagenome (GOLD analysis project Ga0123337, IMG submission 89792) | Glacier valley bacterial and archeal communities from Borup Fiord, Nunavut, Canada, to study Microbial Dark Matter (Phase II) -... | ecosystem: Environmental > Aquatic > Freshwater > Ice >...
CGCCACCGCCCCGCTCGCGGCCGCGGCTGCCCCGACGTCTGCCGAGGTTGCCGCCCACCCGCTCTGCATCGATAGCAGCGCGATCGCCGGGCAGGATCCCGATGGGGATTCCGCCATCATCTTCCGCATGATCGGCGGCAAGCGCTGGCGCAACGATCTGGGCGGCGCATGTCCCGGCCTCAGCCAGATCGGCGGTTTCAAATTCCTTGCGACCGAACAGCAGGGCACCCGGCTCTGCCGGGGCGATCTCGTCAGTCCGGTCGATCAGACCGATTTCCGCCGCCTCGGCCTCGCCGCCTCGCCGCGCTGCCCGCTCGGCGAGTTCACCGAACTCCCGCCACTGCCGCGCAAGGCCAAACACCAGCGTTAACGTCAGCGCACGCTCACGCGCACCCGATCGAGCTCGCGCCCGCCCGCGCCCAGCAGCGCGATCCGGTGCGCGCCCGGGGTGGGTGCCCACAAGCCGCCCGCCAGCGCGCGCCCGTCCACCACCAGCCGCACCCCCGTGCCGCCCCCCTCCACCCGCACCGGCACGCGCTGACGCGCGGGCGGAATATCGGGATCGAGCGCGAGGATCGTGCCGTCCGCAGGCGTCGCGATCCGCGGCGGTCGCGCCAGCGCGTCCGCCGCGCGCACCTCGGCCAATGCGGTGCCCGGCACGAACAGTTCGTCGCGCGAAGGTTCGATCGCTGGCGCGAACCGCACCCGTGCGCGTGCCAGCGCGGGCAGGGCGGGGGGCTGCGGCGGTGCGCCGCTGTGCAGCCCCAGCATGATCGCGCGCCAGGCGGGGGCCGCGCCCGTCACGCCCGAGACGTGCGCCATCGAATCGCCCTCGAAATTGCCCACCCAGACTGCGACCGTGTAGCGCGTGCTGAAGCCGATGCACCAGTTGTCGCGCATCGCCTTCGACGTGCCCGTCTTCACCGCCGCCCAGAACGGCAGCGCGAGCGCGCTGTCCGCCCCGAACGTCGCCTCGCGCGCGGCAGGGTCGGCAAGAATGTCGGAGACGATCGCGGCTGCCTGCGGCGTGAACAGCCGCCGGTCCGCCCCGCGCGGCCCCGGTGTCAGCCGCAGCGCCGACGTCACGCCGCCGCGTGCCAGCGCGCGATACGCCGCCGCCTGCTCGAGCAGCGTCACCTCGGCGGACCCCAGCGCGAGCGAGAAGCCGTAATATTCGCCGTCTTCCACGATATGCGCGTAGCCCGCATCGTGCAGCGCATCGCGCAGATCCTCCACGCCCACCAGCAGCAGCGCGCGCACTGCGGGCACGTTCAGCGAATTGCCCAACGCGGATCGCACGCTCACCGGACCCCGGAACGCGCGGTCGTAATCCTGCGGCACATACAGCCCCGATGCGGTTTCCAGATGCACCGGGCTGTCGTCGAGCACCGAGGCCGCCGTCAGCAGCCGCCGCTCGATCGCCAGCGCATACAGGAAGGGTTTCAGTGTCGATCCCGCCTGGCGCGGCGCGTCCGCTCCGTCCACCGCGCCCGCGCGGCTGTTCGGCCCCGCCGACGCGACATAGGCGAGCACCTCGCCGCTCGCATTGTCCACCACCACCGCCGCCCCGTCGCGCGCATTCTGCGGATCGAGTGCGGCCAGCCGCTGCGCGAGCGCGCTCGCAGCAAGGCGCTGCACATCGGCATCGAGCGTGGTCGTCAGGCGCTGCTCGCGACGTGCCGCATAGGTTCCAGATGGGGACGATAATGTTCCACGTGGAATATCGCCACCCGCCCCGAGCAGACGTTGCGCAAGCTGCGGTGCGAGCCCCGCCTGGTCGGGCAAGCCGTCCGCCCCCAGCCCGCGCTGCGCCAGCGCCGCATTGGCGAGCATATCGTCCACCGCGACGGCCGGTGCCGCGCAATCCGTGCCGCCTGCCGCACGCGCCGCCGCGCACGCCCGCGCCGCCAGCCTGTCCCGCCCCGCCCCCGGCGCGGGCAGCAGCGCCACCAGCGCCGCCGCCTGCGGCGCGGTCAGCCCCGAGGGCGTTACGCCGAACAGCGCGCGTGCCGAGGCATCCACGCCTACCAGCTCGCCGCGCAGCGGCACGAGGTTCAGATACGCTTCGAGGATTTGCGCCTTGCTCCAACGCGCTTCGATCGCCCAAGCCGCGCGCGCTTGCTCCACCTTTTTAGCCAGCCCGCGCGGCCCGCGCCCGCGCAGTTCGGGCGAGAGCAGACCTGCCAGTTGCATCGTGATCGTGCTCGCCCCGCGCGGCCGCCCGCCCATGCCGAGCCGCGCGCGAACCGCGCCCCCCACCGCCGTCCAGTCCACCCCGCCATGCGCGAAGAAGCGCCGGTCCTCGCTCGCCACCACCGCGCGGGTGAGCGCGGGCGATATCGCCGCAAGCGCCACCCAGTCCCCGCGCCGCGCCGACGCATCGATGCGCACCCGGCCCAGCTCGCGCCCGTGCCGATCGAGCAGCACCGCTTCGCTCGGTCGCCAGCGGTCGCGGACGGTGGCGTAATCGGGGAGGGCGGGGGGTGTGGTGCGCCAGACCGCAGCGAGTGCCAGCGCGAGGACGACAAGCGCGGCCCATCGCGCCCGGCCCCGCCCCCACCGCTCCTTCGGGGCACCTCCCCCGGAGGGGGAAGTAAGAAGCCTTACCTCCCCCTCCGGGGGAGGTGGCGGCGAAGCCGACGGTGGGGGTCTCACGGCAGCACCACCATCGCCGCATTGGGCAGCAGCGCGATCATGCCGGGCACATACAGCGCCTCAACATGCGTCGGCGGCAGCGCGAAGCGGCCCACCGTGCCCAGCCGCAGCGTATACTCATACGCAATCCGCCCGCGCGGCACCCAGTCGAAATAGGCGCGTGCGGCCTCCTGTTTGCGCTCCACATACGCAGGCTCCGGCCCGTTCGTGCCCACCGCGCCTGCCGCATCGAGGATCGTCGAGCGCCCGCCCAGCCCGCCGCCGAGGATCGTCGCCCCGGCGGGGACCGGATCGTCGATCACCGTCCAGTTCGCATCCGCGCGTGTATCGACCTCGATCCTGACCCGCATCACATCGCCCCGGTGCCACTCGCCCGCATGCGCCTGGCTCACCGGGGTTACGATCCGCCGCACCGCAAACCCGCTCGCGTAAGCCCGCGCCAGCGGCACTGCCGACCGTGCCGAAATCGTCGCCCACGGCGCGCCCGGCCCCGTGTGCGCCAGCGTCAGGGGCGCAGCCCCCGCAGGCCACGGCAGCAGCGCGGGCGCGGGCGCGGGCCAGTCGAACGCGCGGGACGCCCCGCCCACCGCCGCCACCGTCCGCCCGCTGACCGCGACGCGCTCGAACCGCGCCGAGAACCGGTTCAAAGCCACCGTCGCCATCGCATTGGCAACCGTCGTGTCCCACGCGCCCGCGCGGCCGCGCCGCACCACCAGGCCGCGCGCCACCCGCCCCGCGTCCGCCGCCCACTCGGGCCGGTCCGCGACGCTGAGCAGCACGCGCGCCGCCGTAGTGTCGCCCGATCCCAGCAACCACCACATCGCATCGGGCCGCGTCAGGCTGAGCGCGGTGCCTTGGCTATCGAGCCGCGCGCGCAGCACCGCTGTCGCCTGCGCGCGCTTGGCGGCGGCATCGGGGATGCCGCCCACCCGGTCGAGGATCATCGACCATTCCGCCACCGTCGAGGTCGGCCACGCGTCGGGGGTGAGATCCACCGTCTCCAGCATCGCCGCGTCCGCCGCGCCCAAGCGTGCCAGCGCGCCGATCGCCGCGATCCGCCGCAGTGCCAGATCGCCGCCGAAATCGCCGCGCCCCACGATGCCCCGGCCCTTCTGCACCACCAGCACATCGGCATGGCTGTGCGCCGCGCCGCCGGTGACCACCGCCTTCAGCCCCGCGATCATCTTCGCGCGCGGCGCATCGGGGATCGCCCAGCCCGTCTCGCTCGAAAGTGTGAGGATATAGCCCGTCAGCGTATCGTCGCCTTCGAGCCGGTCGAACGGGAAGAAGCGCACCAGCCCGTCGCGGTCGAGATAGCGCGGCAGGCTCGCCATCAGTCGGTCCCACATCGCCCGGTCGCCGAGCACCACCGCGCGCGAGGCCTCCTGCTCGAAACAGTCGTAGGCGTATTCGCGCATGAAGGTCTTCGCGCCCTCCATGCTGCCCGCGAGCTTTGCCGAAAGCGCCACCTCCAGCCCGCCCTTACCCGGGATCGCGCCAACCGGGAGCGCCACCGGCAGCGAGAGCGGCTTGTCGAGCTGCACCAGCGTCGCCTGCAACGTCCTGACCGGCACCGCCGTCGCCACCTGCTGCATGAGATCGAGCTTGTCGCTCGCGCCGTCCGCGACTGCGGCGAAGGACCATTTGACCGTCCCCTCGTCGCCGGGCGCGCGCACGCTCCACTGCACCTGCCGTGCCTCGCCAGGCGCGAGGGCCACCGTCACCGGCGGCAGCACCGCACCGCCCGCACGCGCGCTTACCGTGGCACGCAGCGGCTTTTCGGTCGTGTTGCGCACCGTCACCGGCGCGTCATAGCTGTCCCCGCTGCGCACCAGCGGCGGCAGTCCGCTCAGCAGGATCAGGTCCTGCGTCGTGCGGATCGTCGCCTCGCCCGTGCCGAACCGGTCCGCCCCCGCGCTCGCCACCGCGACCACGCGGAAGGCGCTCAGCGCATCGTTCAGCGGCACCTTCACCGCCGCACGGCCCTGCGCGTCGAGCGCCACACGCCCGCGCCACAGCAACAGCGGCTGGAAATCGGATCGCGGCGGCGCGGCACTCGCACCTCCGCCGCCGCCCGCCGCGACCGCCTTCAGCCCATAGTGGCGCTTGCCCACCACCTGCGTCTGCGCGGTGGAGAACTCCACGCCCAGCGGCCGCGCGGCCATCATCGCGGTCAGCACGTCCCAGCTTTCGTTGGGCTTGAGCCCCAGCAGCGCCTCGTCCACCGCCGCGATCGCCACCTCAGCGTCGCGTGGGGGGTTGCCGCCGCCGGGCGCGGTCACCTGCACGCCCACGTCGGCCACCTGCCGGATACGGTAGCGCGCCGCTGCGGGCGTCACCCGCACGCCCAGCCGGTGCTCCTCCCACCCCACGCGCACCTTCGCGATGCCCAGCCGGTAGGACGGCTTGGCGAGATCGACCAGCGCGGTCGGCGCGGCCGCATCGCGCGAAATCCAAGGCAGGTCCCACTTGCGCGCCAGCTCGGCCAGCCACAGCCGCCAGCCCGCGATTCGCCCGCGCACCGCCATCACGCTCACGTAAACATTCGGCGCGTAGCCGTGCTTCAGCGGCACCTCCACCACGGGATCGCGGCCCGAGATCTCGGTGACGAAGCTGTCGATCACGCCGTCGCGCAGCACGCTCACCAGCGCGGTCGCGCGGCGGAACGGCATGCGCACCTGGAAGCGCGCGACGGCACCCGCGGCATATTCGGGCTTCTCGGGGATCAGGTCCATGCGGTCCCCGTTGTCGCCGCCGAACCACCAGTCGTCCGATCCCGCCAGATACAGCGTGGTGGTGGCGCGCGCGGTGTTGCCTTGCGCGTCGCGCGCGGTCGCGACCGCGATCACCTCGCCCGAGACGCCCGCGTCGAGCTTGCAGGTGGCATAGCCCTGCGCGTCGGTGGTCTCGCTGCACGCCGCGCTCAGCTTCTTCACCTCGCGGCTGTCGTCATAGCTGTAGAAGCCGCCGATGATGCGCTTGCGGTACGAATAGGTCTCGCGGCTGTAGAGCGCGATCTCCACCCGCTGGCCCTTGATTGGCCGGTCCATGAGATCGAGCGCGACCATGCGCAGCCGCACGTCGTCGCTCTTGCTCATCCACCCATCGGTTTTCACGCCCACGTGCAGCGCGGCGGGGTCCACCGCGATCTTCGCCGATTGCGTGCGCCGTTCGCCGTTCGCGTCGTCGTAATCCATCTCGGCGACCAGTTCGGAGGGCCCCTCGAACGCGGGCACGGGCGCGCTCGCGCGTGCGGTGCCGTTCGCGTCGAGCCCCAGCGGCTGCACCGAGGCGCGGGTGGGCCGCTTCGCCTCGCCCTCGTCCTCGCCGTTCGCGGGGGTGACGCCTTCGACCACCTTCTCGCCGCTGAACGCGAATCCCTCGTAATCCTTGGGAGATACCTCGCGCGGCTGCACGATGGTGCGTAGCGTCACAGGCGCGCCGCCCGCCGCACCACCACTGAAATAGCCGAGCGAAAGGTCGATCGGAGCGGACGTCGGCCGCACCAGCGGCAGCTTTGGCCCGCTCACGGATGCGCGCATCGTCGGCAGGCGGAACTCGTCGAGCTGGAAGCTGCCCGTCTGCTGCTTGTCCGCCCCGCTGCCGATTTCGACCGTATAGGTGCCCAGCGCGGCGGCCTTGGGTGCGGCCCATTCGCTCGTGCCGATCCCGTCCGCGCCAATCACCACGTCCTGCTCGTATTTGGTGTCCGAACCCTGGTGCGTGATGGTGAGCGTCTGTTTGCCCGTCAGCACCGCCGGACGCTCCAGCCCCGCATCGGTGCGCGCGCGGATCAGATGCTTCATGTGGATCGTCTCGCCTGCGCGGATCAGCGTGTGATCGAACACGGTCACGGCGGCGGTCTTAGGGAAGCCGTAGCCGCGCGGCAGGCTGAAGTCCCCCGACTGGATGCCCTTGTTCCAGCTTGTGAGCGCGAAGGAGAAATCGTCGCCCGCGCGTGCGCTGACCATCAGCGGGTGGCTCAGGCCATGCTCGCAAGACCCATAGGTCGAAACCTCGGGCAGGTCCGCGATCACGGCCGCACGGCCCTGCGCATCGGTGCGGCCTTTCCACAGCGCCTCGCCCGAGCAACTGTCGCTCACCACTACGTCCGCGCCCGCGACCGGGGTCGCGTCGTGCAGCCGCGTCACCCACGCGAGGGAGCGGCCGTGCCCCCATGCGAAATGGACGCTCAGGTCCGTCACCAGCGCGCCGGTGGCCACGTAGCGCGTGCCGCCATGCCCCAGCAGCGCCGCGCCCAGCTTCGGGCTGGCCAGCTCCACCACGTAGAAACCGGGTTTGCCGAGCGGGATGCCCACCACCTCGAACGCGTGCGCGCCGCCCGGTTTGGGCACGCTCAGCCCCGTTGCCGCGTCCCCGGGCGCGATCAGCGGCGTGTTGCGCGTGGTGGTGATCCGGCGCGTCTTGTCCTTCGTCCCCGCGATCGGCTCCTCGATGCTCGTCTCTTCCTCGGCCTTGTCGAGTTGCCGTACCCAGTCCGCGACCGTCCCGTCCGCGCCGTCTACCCGCAGCGCGCGCCCCGCGACCGCGTTCACCTTGCCGCCGAGCGGGTTTTCCACATTGCGCAGCGTCACCGGCAGCACGCCGCCCTCGTTCGCCTCGACGATCCCGAACGTGCCCGCGAACTTGACCAGCGGCGGCGCTTCGTCGGTGCGCACGCTCAGCGGGAAACGCGCGGCGTTCTGGAGCGCGCGGCCCGATGCGTCCGCCAGCGCGGCGGGCAGCACGACGCGATATTCGGCGCGTTCGGGGAAGGGTCCGGCGAACTGCACCTTGCGCAACAGCCGCTCGCGGCTGCCGCGTCCCTTCTCCGGCGGCGTCGGGGCCACGGCCTTCCCGTCCGCGCCGACCAGTCGTACCGCCATTGCGGTTTCCACCGGCACCGGGGACGAAAAGGCGAGGGTCATCGCCTCCACCGGCGAGCAGGCGGCGGCGGGGTTGACGCGGCTGCACTGGAAGCGCGCGCTGAATGCCGGGCGGACCTTGTAGTCTATGCGGGTGGCAACGGTGGTGACGAGGCCGGAGGGTGATGCGATCCCCGCACCCCACACCACGCTGACGCGGCCGCCCGCGGGCAGCGCGCGCCTGCACCGCCCCACGAACAGCGCGCGTTTCGCCACCGGTTTCGCGTCGGGTTCCTGATATTGCGGCTTCACCCAGCCACTGCGTTCGAGCACGCCGCGCCAGCCCCATTCGGCGCGCGCCGCGCCGTTCAGCAGCGTCTTGCGCTCGGCATCGCTCACGGGATCGAGCGGGATCGCCTCGCCCACGCCCTCGATCGTGCAGCGCGCGTGGGCGGCAATCGATTCGGGGGTGGCGTCGGCGTTGAGCGCGAGCAGGAAGGTCTGATCCTCCTCGATCGACCCATAGGTGTCCCCGTCGCCGTCCGCGTCGTCCTCGGCGGCGCGCCGCTCGCCCTGCGGGGCCTGGCCCACGATGCTCGGCCCGCCGGTATCGAATGCGAACGCGCGCGTGCCGGTCACCGCCGCACCGCCCAGCGTGCGCAGGCCGGGCTTGAGCGTGAAGCGGCAGCGCAGGCCGCCGGGCAGCGGGTCCGCGAAATCATACGCCCATTCGCGCGCATCCACCCAGCGGCCGGTGCCCGCCGCACAGGCGGCGTCCACCGGCGCGGTGGCGCGCGGATCGCCGAACGCGATCATGGCGTCGGAGAAGCGCACGCGGACCTGCTCGGCGGCCTCGACGGTGCCTGTGGGGGTGAACAGTTCCACCGTGGGCGGACCGCCCGAAGCGCCCACTGCCGCGAGCGCCGCCAGCGCCAGCACACCCCGGATCACCGCTCCACGCATCGTCGCCTCCTGTTCGTCTCTACTTATCGGTGCGGTGAAGCGTTGCAAAGCAGCGACGAACCGCTTTATCGGGCGATGTTGCCCCCAAACAACGGTGGCGTCATCCGCTGCGTGCGGGGCAGCGGTTTACGCTCGTACGTGGTAACGCCACCTATTGCGGTCTCGCGCGTCTGGTGGGCGGAAGGGGCCAGTCCATGGCGACCGATGCGGAGCCGCAACCCACCCCTGCCGAACTTCCCCGCCTCGTTCTGGCGACGACGATCCTCGCGTCGAGCCTCGCGTTTATCGACGGATCGGTCGTCAATGTGGGCCTGCCCGCGATCGGGCGCAGTCTGGGGGGCGGCGGGGACAGCCTCTCATGGGTGGTCAACGGCTTCCTGCTGCCGCTGAGCGCGCTGCTGCTGATCGGCGGCGCGGCGGGGGACCGCTACGGACGGCGACGGCTTCTGATCCTCGGCGTGACGATCTTCGCGGTCGCCTCCGCGCTGTGCGCCGCCGCGCCCGGCCTCGAGTGGCTGATCGCGGGGCGTATTCTGCAAGGCGTCGGCGCGGCGATGCTGATGCCCAATAGTCTGGCGATCCTTGGCAGCACGTTCAGCGGCGAGGCGCGCGGCAAGGCGATCGGGCTATGGGCGGCGGTGGGCGCGGGGGCGGCGGCGGGCGGTCCGCTGCTCGGCGGCTGGCTGATCGACGCGGTCGGCTGGCCGGCAATTTTTCTGATCAACCTGCCGATTGCAGCGGCGGCGATCCTGCTTGCAGTGCGCTATGTGCCGCGCGCCCCGCGCGCCAACGGAGCCGCGCTCGACTGGCCCGGCGCGGCGCTTGCGGCGGCGGGGCTGGGCGCGCTGACGTGGGGGCTGACGGTCGCCTCGGCCGCGAAGGGGCTGAGCACGGCCACAGGTGCGGCACTCGGCGGCGGCGCGGCGCTGCTCGCGGCGTTCCTGTGGGTGGAGCGCCGCGCGGGCAAGGCGGCGATGATGCCGCTTTCGCTGTTCGCCAGCCGCGAGTTCGTCGGGCTGACGCTGCTGACGTTACTGCTCTACGGCGCGCTCGGCGGACTGCTCGTGCTCGTGCCGTTCGTGCTGATCGAGGCGGCGCATTATACCGCCACTGCTGCCGGAGCGGCGCTGCTGCCGTTGCCGCTGCTGCTCTCGGTCACGTCGCCCGCGATGGGCAAGCTCGCCGCGCGTATCGGGCCGCGGCTGCCGCTGACCTTTGGGCCGCTGGTGGTCGCGGCGGGGTGCGTGCTCGCGGCGCGGATCGGGGGTGGCGGGAGCTATTGGACCACGACCTTCCCCGCGATGCTGGTCATCGCGCTCGGCATGGCGGGGGTAGTCGCGCCGCTGACCACGGCGGTGCTGGCCTCGGTGGATGGCGCGCATACGGGGGTGGCTTCGGGCCTGAACAGCGCGGTGGCGCGCACCGGCGGGCTGATCGCGACCGCGTTTGCAAGCGTGGTGCTCGCCGCGCACGGCCCCGCGCTGCTGGGCGCGTTCCGCGTGGCGGCCTTCGTGGGCGCGGCGGCGGCGATTGCGGCGGGGGCGAGCGCGTGGGTGCTGGTGCGGGGGAAGGGGACGGGGTGAACTGGTTCGCTTGAGCCGAATCGCGCCCGGCCCGGCCCCCTCCGTCGGCTTCGCCGCCCCCTCCCCCAGGGGGGGAGGAGAGGCTCCTCCTCCCCCTTGGGGGGAGGTGCCCGAAGGGCGGAGGGGGTGCGGCGGGGGCTGGTCGTGAACGCATAAACGGCGATGACCGCTTTCGCCCAGTTGCCGACATAGATCGACAGGCGCAAGGCAGTGGCGCGCTGCGTCGGCGGTCATTGGGGGATTTTATGTTCTTACGAGCACTCACGCTCGCATTTCTAATCACTTCACCCGTGGCTTCAGCGGGTCAGAGGGCTGCCTTGGGGACAAACCCTGCCGCCGCAGCCGCTGAACCGGGGCTGATCGGAACGTGGCGTCTCGTGCGTTTCGAAAGCCGATTTAAGAATGGGAAGGTCGAGTATGAGTTCGGCCCGCACCCGCTTGGCTACTTCGTCTACGACACGACTGGGCATCTTAGCATCCAGATAATGCGCAATCCGCCTCTACCGCGTTTTGCGTCAGGCGATGCCGACACGAGCACCGATGCAGAGAAGGTGCAGGCGTTTCAAGCATACGTGGGTTATTTCGGAACGTACCGCGTCGACAAGGCGAAGGGCGTTCTCCACCATCTGGTCGAGGGTTCGATCAATCCGGTCTACACCAATACAGACCAGCTTCGGCCCTATCGCCTAAAAGGGGACATTTTGATCATCGAGGTCCATGACCCAGTGGATGGAACTGATCATTATCGCGAGCTCCATCGAGTGCGTTGAGGTCGGGACCAGTCAGCTTCCGCTTTCCACCAGTCTCAGCCGCTCGCTCGCTTACGAGTCCACGATCTAGCCCTCCCGCCCCGCGATCAGCAGCTCCACCACGCCGGGATCGGCGAGCGTGCTGGTGTCGCCCAGTGTGGACACATCGCCCTCGGCGATCTTGCGCAGGATGCGGCGCATGATCTTGCCGCTGCGGGTTTTGGGGAGGCCGGGTGCGAAGTGGATCGCGTCGGGGGCGGCAATCGGGCCGATTTCGGTGCGGACGTGGGCGACGAGTTCGCGGCGCAGCGCGTCCGACGGGTCCTCGCCCGCATTCAGCGTGACATAGGCGTAGATGCCTTGGCCCTTGATCGCGTGCGGGAAGCCGACCACCGCCGCCTCGGCCACATGCCGGTGCGAGACGAGCG
>Ga0123337_10006412_pt1 | contig 11240 bp, 11 predicted proteins | sample frozenSSSSmetaG_FD_89792 | JGI IMG/M metagenome (GOLD analysis project Ga0123337, IMG submission 89792) | Glacier valley bacterial and archeal communities from Borup Fiord, Nunavut, Canada, to study Microbial Dark Matter (Phase II) -... | ecosystem: Environmental > Aquatic > Freshwater > Ice >...
AAGCTGCCGGCGGCGCCGAAACTGGCGATGTCGCTGGTCGATGTGCGCGACGTGGCGGCGCTACAGGTCGATGCCATGACCAATCCGGCCGCCGGCGGCCAGCGCTGCATTGCCTCGGAGGGCACCTACTGGATGAGCGATGTGGGCCGCATGCTGCGCCCGGCCTTTCCGGATCGCCGAGTCCCCACAGGCGAATTGCCCACCTGGCTGCTGCGCGTGGTTGCCCTGTTCGACAAGGATATCCGCGACAATCTGCACGAACTGGGCACCATGAAGCGCGTCGATGGCCACCGCGGCAGCGAGCGCCTGGGCCGGCCGCTGATCACCGCCGCCGACGCCGCCATCGCCACCGGCCGGAGCCTTGTCGCGCATCATCTGGTGTGAGCTGGGGGTACCGCAGGGCAATGGGGTGCTGGCGGGATCATTCCATGCAGACAAGAATGCACCGACCCGTCGCTGTTGGCTTATCGCCAGCAGCCCCTTCCTAGAGCGGTTTCTTGAGCCATTTGGCAAGAACGCCCGCAATGCCTTCGCGGAACAGCAGCACACTGGCCACGAAGATCACGCCCTGCAGGACCGTCACCCAGGCCCCGAAGCCCGCAAAATAGTTCTGCATGGTAACGATGACGGCAGCACCGATGATGGGCCCGAATACCGTGCCCATGCCACCCAGCAGCGTCATCAGCACCACCTCGCCGGACATCGACCAGTAGACATCGGTCAGCGAGGCCAGCTGGAAGACGATGGCCTTGGTGGCGCCGGCGAGACCTGCCAGGGCGGCCGACATCACGAAGACGGCGAGCTTGTAGCGGTTGACCTTGTAGCCCAGCGAGATCGAGCGCGGTTCATTGTCGCGAATGGCCTTGAGCACCTGTCCGAAGGGCGAATGGATGATGCGGTAGATCAGCAGCAGCGCCCCAAAGACGATGGCCAGCACGACGAAATACAGCGTGTAGTCCGAGGTGAGGTCAATCAAGCCGAACAGCTTGCCGCGCGGCACGGCCTGGATGCCGTCTTCGCCGCCGGTGAAGGGCGCCTGCACCGCAATGAAGTAGACCATCTGTGCGAAGGCCAGCGTCACCATGGCGAAATAGATGCCCTGACGGCGAATGGCGAGCACACCGATGCCCAGGCCAAGCACGGTGGCCGCCAGCACGCCCAGCAGGATGGCAAATTCGGGGTTGAGCCCCCAGGCCTTGGCGGCATAGGCCGCAACATAGCTGGCCGACCCAAAGAAGGCGGCATGGCCGAATGACAACAGGCCGCCAAAGCCGAGCAGCAGGTTGAGCGCACTGGCGAACAGCGCGAAGCACAGCACCTTCATCAGGAAGACGGGATAGAGCACGCTGGGCGCGATCAGGAGCAGACCGAGCAGGACGGCAAAGATCACCACATGGTGGCGCGGCGTGCCGATCGGCAGGGCCGCAGCGGCGGATCGATAGCCAGTTTCCGACGGAGTGGTCATCACTGAGTCCTTCCAAACAGCCCTGCAGGCTTGACGAGCAGCACGATGGCCATGATCACGAAGATCACCACGGACGAGCCTTCGGGGTAGATGACGCGGGTCAGCCCCTCGACGATGCCGAGGCCGAAGCCGGTCAGGATGGCGCCCAGGATGGAGCCCATGCCGCCGATGACAACGACGGCAAACACCACGATGATGAGGTCGGCGCCCATATTGGGATTGACCGAATAGATGGGGGCGGCCAGCACGCCGGCCAGCGCTGCCAGGGCCACGCCGAAGCCATAGGTGAGGGTGATCATGCGCGGCACATTGATGCCGAAGGCGCCCACCAGCGTCGGGTTCTCGGTGGCAGCGCGCAGATAGGCGCCCAGGCGGGTCTTCTCGATGGCGAACCAGGTGGCAAAGCACACCACGACCGAGGCGAACACCACCCAGCCGCGATAGTTGGGCAGGAACATGAAGCCAAGATTGGTGCCGCCCGAAAGTTCGGCAGGAATGGAATAGGGCAGGCCGGACACGCCATACTGGTTGCGGAACAGGCCCTGGATGATCAGCGCCAGCCCGAAGGTCAGCAGCAGGCCATAGAGGTGGTCGAGATGGTAGAGCCGGCTAATCATCAGGCGTTCGATCACCACCCCGCTTGCGCCCACCACGATCGGCACGATCAGCAGCGCCCACCAGTAGTTGATTCCGGTATAGGTCAGCAGCATCCAGGCCACGAAGGCGCCCATCATGTACTGCGCGCCATGGCTGAAATTGATGATGTTGAGCAGGCCGAAGATGACCGCCAGCCCCAGACTGAGCAGGGCATAGAACGAGCCGTTGATCAGCCCCAGCAGCAACTGGCCGAAAAGTGCCTGTGGCGGTATGCCCAAAAGCTCGAACATGACAAATGGTCCCGGTGGTAACGAAGGAGAACGCGCCGGCGGGGCCGGCGCGTCCGATAGCGACTAGTTGGTGATGAAGGCGCAGCCGCCATCGGCCAGTGGCCGGAAGGCTTCGTCCGCCGGAATGGTCGCCAGCAGATTGTAATAGTCCCAAGGGCCGGTGGACTCGGCGGGCGTCTTGACCTGGAACAGGTACATGTCGTGCACCTTGCGGCCGTCTTCGCGGATCGTGCCTTCGCCGAACAGCGGATCGCTGGTTGGCGTTGCCTTCATCGCCGCCATCACGGCGTCGGTTTCCTTGCTGCCGGTCGATTCAACCGCCTTGAGGTAATGCAGCACGCTGGCATAGACGCCGGCATGCACCATGGTCGGCTTCTTGCCGTCATTTTCGGCCGCGAAGCGCTCGGACCAGGCGCGGGTCTCGTCATTGAGATCCCAGTAGAAGCTCTCGGTCAGCACCAGCCCCTGCGCGGTTTCAAGGCCGAGCGCATGGATGTCGGTGATGAAGATCAGCAGCCCGGCAAGTGCCTGGCCGGCCTGGGTGATGCCGAATTCGGCGGCCTGCTTGATGGTATTGACGGTATCGCCGCCGGCATTGGCGAGGCCAATCACCTGGGCGCCCGAGGCCTGCGCCTGCAGCAGGTAGGATGAGAAATCAGTGCCCGGGAAGGGATGACGAACGGTGCCGAGCACCTCGCCGCCCGCGGCTTCAACGACGGCAGCGGTATCCTTCTCCAGCGCCTGACCAAAGGCATAGTCGGCGGTGATGAAGAACCACTTGGTATTGCCTTCGGCAACCATGGCCGAGCCGGTGCCATGCGCCAGGGCCCAGGTGTCATAGGTCCAGTGCACGGTATTGGGCGAACACTGCGCGCCGGTCAGGTCGGCCGAGCCGGCGCCTGAATTCATGAAGATCTTGTTCTTCTCGCGGGTGATTTCGTTGACCGCGAAGGCAGCCGATGAGGTGGGCACGTCCACGATCAGGTCGACCCCGTCCTGGTCATACCACTGGCGGGCGATGGTGGAGGCAACGTCGGGCTTGTTCTGGTGGTCGGCCGAGACGATCTCGACGGTAATGCCCTTGCCGGCGGCGTCAAAGTCCTCGGCGGCCATGCGCGCCGCGATGACCGAACCTTCGCCGGACAGGTCGGCATAGACGCCCGAGCGGTCATTGAGCACGCCGATCTTGACGGCGGTCTGGGCCAGGGCCGTGCCCGCCAGCAAGAGGCTGGTGGCTGAGGCCAGGATGAGTGTCTTGAAATTCATTGTTGCGTCTCCTCCGAGTGGTGCCGATTTCCGGCTTGGTGCTAGACGCCCAGATAGGCGTGCAGCTTGTTCATGTTGGCGGCGAGGTCGGCATTGGGGATGGTGTCGATCACCCGCCCCTGCTCGACCACGTAGTGCCGATCCGCGACCGAAGCCGCAAAGCGGAAGTTCTGCTCGACCAGCACGATGGTGAAGCCCTGCTGCTTGAGCTGGCTCAGCGTGCGACCGATCTGCTGCACGATCACGGGCGCCAGACCCTCGGTCGGCTCGTCCAGCAGCAGGAACTTGGCGCCGGTGCGCAGGATGCGGCCAATGGCCAGCATCTGCTGTTCGCCGCCCGACAGCTTGGTGCCCTGGCTGGTGAGGCGCTCGCGCAGATTGGGGAACATTTCGAGCACGGCCTCGCGGCTCAACCCGCCCGGCTTGACCTGCGGCGGCAGCATGAGGTTTTCCTCGACCGACAGGCTGGCAAAGATGCCGCGTTCCTCTGGGCAGAAGGCGATGCCGGCCTGGGCAATGTGGCGCGGCTCGAGGCCGATCAGCTCGCGGCCCTCGAATTGCACCGATCCCTGCCGCTTGCCCAAAATGCCCATGATGGCTCTTAGCGTTGTCGTCTTGCCGGCGCCGTTGCGGCCCAGCAGCGTCACCACCTCGCCGGGCTTCACGTCGAAACTGATGCCGTGCAGGACATGGCTTTCGTCATACCAGCCATTGAGGTCGCGCACGGCGAGCAGGCTGTCGCTGGTCGCTTGGCTCATCGCGTCATTCATGGCCCGCTCCGATATAGGCATCGATGACCCGCAGGTCCTTGGAAACCACGTCATAGGGCCCCTCGGCCAGCACCTGGCCGCGCGCCAGCACGGTGATGCGATCCGAGAGATCGGCGACGACCGACAGATTGTGCTCCACCATCAGAATGGTCCGGTTGACCGAGATCTTGCGGATCAGCGCGGAGATGCGCGCCACATCCTCCTGCGCCATGCCGGCCATTGGCTCGTCGAGCAGCAGCATTTCCGGTTCAAGCGCCAGTGTCGTGGCAATCTCTAGCGCCCGCTTGCGGCCATAGCTCAATTCGCCCGCCGTCTCGTGGGTAAAGCTCGACAGCCCCACCTCGTCGACCCGGGCCATGGCTTCCTCGTCAAGCTGGTGCAGCACCTTCTGCGAGCGCCAGAAATCGAAGCTGTCGCCGCGGCGGCGTTGCAGCGCGATGCGGACGTTTTCCAGCACGGTAAGCTTTGGAAACACCGCCGAAATCTGGAACGATCGTATGAGGCCGAGTCGGGCGATATCGGCGGCTGGCAGGCGCGTAATGTCGCTGCCATTGAGCGTGATGGTCCCGGCACTGGGCTGCAGGAACTTGGTCAGCAAATTGAAGCAGGTGGTCTTGCCGGCGCCATTGGGGCCAATCAGGGCATGGATCGAGCCGCGTCTGACATCGAGATCGACGCCGTTGACGGCCGTAAAGCCGGCGAAGCGCTTGGTCAGTCCGCGGGCGGAGAGGATCACGTCCTGCGTCGTCTGATTTTGTGTCGTCATGCCTGCGCTCATTTTGCGGTCCACCCGCCGTCAATGGAGATCGCCGAGCCGGTGATCGAGCGGGCCAGATCACCGCAGAGATAGGCCGCCAGTTCGGCGATTTCCTCGGGCTGAACGAATTTCCGTGTCGGCTGGGGCGCCAGCATCACCTCGCGCACCACCTGTTCCTCACTCATGGCATGCAGGCGGGCCTGATCGGCAATCTGGGCGGCAACCAGGGGGGTCCATACGTAGCCGGGACAGATGGCGTTGACGGTTATGCCCTTCTCGGCCGTTTCCAGCGCCACTGCCTTGGTCAGGCCGACCACGCCGTGCTTGGTGGCGACATAGGCCGACTTGAACGGGGAGGCGCGCAGGCCGTGCGCGGAAGCAATATTGATGATGCGGCCCCAGCCACGTTCGGCCATGCCGGGTACGGCGGCGCGGATGGTATGGAACGCTGAATCCAGGCTCACCGCGACTATGCGGTCCCAGTCCGCGGGAGGGAAGTCCTCGACCGGGGCGACCTTTTGCACGCCAGCATTGTTGACCAATACATCGAGCTGGCCGAAGGCGGCGACCACCGCGCCAACCAGGTCATAGCCACCGCCATTGACCGACAGATCAGACTGAAAGTAGCGGACCTTGGCGCCATGGATGGTCAGCGAACGCAGCGCGTCCACGACCTCGCCTTCAGCCTCGAAGCTGTTGATCGCCACATCGTAACCCATCGCCGCAAACCTGCTGGCGATCGAGAGGCCAATGCCGCTCGTTGAGCCGGTGACCAGTGCCACGCGCTTTGTTGTCATGCTCCACCCTGTAGCGGACCTTCAAGGGCCCGATGTTTTGCCCTCTACCTAACAAGTTCCGTGCCAAGTGCGGAACGCCCCGATTGGGGGCGTCTGCCGGGCATGTTTCCGACAAATGTGTGTGGCGAACAGGACAGTGTCCGGATTTCCGGACAGTTCAGTCGACGATATTGTGCCGCTTGAGCTTCTCGTAAAATTGCGACCGTGACACGCCCAGCCGCAGCGCCGCCGCCGACTTCTGCCCGCCGGTGGCCTGAAGCGCGTCGAGGATAGCCTGACGCTCGGTATCCGCCACCGCGGTGGCCAGCCCAGCCGCTGGTGTGCCGAGCCGGGTTATTCCCGGCGGTAGCGCCCGGCCGATCACGCCGGCATCCATCACTGCGGTGGGTGCCAGGGCAGCGGCCCGCTCCAGCACATTGCGCAACTCGCGCACATTGCCCGGCCAGGCATGGGCCTGCAGCAGCTTGATCGCCTCGGGCGTGATCACCCAGCCGCTCTGGTCGTCCGCGCGCAGCGTCTGCTCCAGCAGCGCCTCGCACAGCAGCGCCATATCCTCGCGCCGGTCGCGCAGCGGCGGTACATGCACCGTCAGCACGGCGATCCGATAGTAGAGATCGGCACGGAAGCTCCTGTCGGCGATCCTGGCTTCGAGATTCTGGGAGGTGGCAGCAATGATGCGGACATCGATCTTCTTGACGGTATTGGACCCCAGGGCCTCGATCTCGCCCTCCTGCAGCACCCGCAGGAACTTGGCCTGCACGGCCAGCGGCATGTCGCCGATTTCGTCGAGAAACAGCGTGCCGCCATGGGCCAGTTCGAACTTGCCCTGCCGCGCTTTCTTGTCGGCGCCCGTATAGGCGCCGGGCGAGACGCCAAAGAACTCGGCCTCCAGCAGCGCTTCGGGAACGGCCGCCATATTGACCGCCACGAACGGTCCGTCGGCGCGGTCCGATTGCTGATGGATGGCGTGAGCGAGCAATTCCTTGCCCGTGCCGGTCTCTCCCAGGATCAGCGCCGCCCCATCGCGCAGAGCGAAGCGGCGCACCATTGCCTTGAGGTCCTTGACCGCCTCGCTCTGGCCGACAAAGCTCGACAGCGAATATTTGGTGCGCCGTTCCCGCGTCAGGGCCGCCTGGGCCCGCGTCAGTTGCTTTTGCAAGGCCTCGAACTTGTCGAGCATGGGCGCGAGGTAATCGACATTGTCGTAGAACACAAAGCCGATCGCGCCGTCGACCGCGCCGGCGGCATCCTTGAGCGGGATGCGGCAGACCACGAATTGCCGGTCGTTGAAATTCATGATGTCGAGGAGGATGGGCCGGCCGGTTTCGACCACGCGCCTGAGCAGCGAGTGCGGAATGACCTCCTCGACCGGCATGCCGATCGGATCGAATTCGGGCGCCAGTTTGAGCAGTTCGCGATAGCGGGTGTCCATCCAGGTGATGCGCGTCTGCGCATCGACAACGATGGCCCCCTCGAAAAAATCCCGCAGCAGGCTGAAGGCGCCTACCGCTTCCTCGATGCTGGCCAGTCCGTTGGCCGCAGGCCAGCGTTCGGTTGTCGGGATGTGCGCCATGGCCGGTCTCGCTTGATTGTTGGCCGGCCAGCCTAGTGCCCGCTTACGGCCGCGGCAACGCCATCACGCGCGCTCGACGCAAAGCGCCACGCCCATCCCGCCACCGATGCACAGCGTTGCCAGGCCCTTGCGCCCGCCGCGCCGCGCCAGTTCATGCAGCAGCGTCACCAGCACGCGCGCGCCCGAGGCGCCGATGGGGTGGCCGATGGCGATGGCGCCACCATTGACGTTCACCTTGTCCGGGTCCCAGCCCATTGCCTGGTTGACCGCGCAGGCCTGTGCCGCAAAGGCCTCATTGGCCTCGATCAGATCAAGATCGGCGACGGTCCAGCCCGCCCTTGCCAGCGCCTTGGTCGATGCAGGGATCGGCCCGGTGCCCATGATCGCCGGATCGACACCTGCCGTTGCCCAGCCGGCAATACGGGCCAGTGGCGTCAGCCCGCGCCGCACTGCCTCATCGGCATGCATCAGCACCAGTGCTGCCGCCCCGTCATTGATGCCCGAGGCATTGCCGGCGGTAACCGAACCCTCCTTGTCGAAGGCCGGACGGAGCCTGGCCAGCGCCTCGGCACTGGTATCGGCGCGAATATACTCGTCGCTATCGACAACCACGTCGCCCTTGCGGGTCTTGACCGTCACCGGGGCAATCTCCGCCGCGAACCGGCCGGCCTGCTGCGCCGCCGCGGCCTTGTGCTGGGACATCAGAGCGAAATCGTCCTGCATCTGCCGGCTGATGCTGAATTGCCGTGCCACGTTCTCGGCGGTCATACCCATATGATAGCCGCCAAAGGCATCGATCAGCCCGTCCACCGTCATCGTGTCGACGAGCGTGATCGGTCCCATCTTGGCGGGGGCCCGCAACTGCTGGCAATGGGGCGCCAGCGACATCGATTCCTGCCCGCCGGCCACGATGACCTGCGCGTCGCCGGCGGCGATCTGCTGCATGCCCAGCGCCACCGCCCGCAGCCCCGAGCCGCAGACCTGGTTGAGACTCCAGGCCGTGGCGCCCTGCGGCACGCCGGCCCGCATCGCCGCCTGACGGGCCGGGTTCTGTCCGGCCCCAGCGGTGAGTACCTGCCCAAGGATCACCTCGTCCACGGCGCCAGGCTCCACGCCGGCGCGCTGCAAAGCTGCTGCAATCGCTATGGCGCCCAGTTCATGCGCCGGCACGCTGGCGAGCCCGCCCATGAAGGCGCCGACCGCCGTGCGCGCCGCCCCGACAATGACGATATCGCTCATGCGGGCACCTTCAGGTTCGGTCCAATGCTGAACCGCGCCTCGGTCTTGGCGGTAATCTCGTCCACGCTCACCCCGTCGGCCAGTTCGATCAGCACCATGGCCGGTTCGCCCCGCCGCTCCAGCGTGAAAACCCCAAGGTCGGTGATCACCAGGTCCGCCACGCGCTGGCCCGTCAGCGGCAGGGTGCAGGCCTTGAGCAGTTTGGGCTCGCCCTTGGCCTCATGTTCCATCACCACCACCACGCGCTTGACGCCGGCCACCAGGTCCATGGCGCCGCCCATGCCCTTGACCATCTTGCCCGGGATCATCCAGTTGGCGAGGTCGCCATTTTCGGCCACCTGCATGGCGCCCAGGATCGACAGGTCGATATGGCCACCCCGGATCATGCCGAAGCTGTCGGCGCTCGAAAAGAAACTCGTCATGGGCAGCTCAGTGACGGTCTGCTTGCCGGCGTTGATCAGGTCGGCGTCCTCTTCACCTTCGAAGGGAAACGGCCCCATGCCCAGCATGCCATTCTCGCTCTGCAGCCGCACGTCGATGCCGGCGGGAATGTAATTGGCCACCAGCGTCGGAATGCCGATCCCCAGATTGACGTAAAAGCCGTCCTGCAGTTCGTGCGCCGCGCGGGCGGCCATCTGTTCGCGTGTCCAGGCCATTACACTGCCTCCATCTGGGCGCGCGGCCGGACCGTGCGCTGCTCGATATGCTTGACCGGCTTGGGTACATGCACCAGCCGCGTGACAAAGATGCCCGGCGTGTGGATCTGGTCGGGCTCGATCTCGCCCACCTCGACCAGGTGCTCGACCTCGGCAATGGTCACCTTGCCGGCTGTCGCCATCATCGGATTGAAGTTCCGCGCAGTCTTGCGGTAGACCAGATTGCCCTCCGCATCGCCCTTCCAGGCATGCACGATGGCTATGTCGGCCACCAGGCCGCGCTCCATGACATAGTCGTCGCCGTCAAAGCTGCGCACTTCCTTGCCCTCGGCAATGATGGTGCCCACGCCGGTCTTGGTGAAAAACGCCGGAATGCCGGCGCCCCCGGCCCGGATGCGTTCGGCAAGCGTGCCCTGGGGGGTGAATTCGAGTGACAGTTCGCCCGACAGGTATTGCTGGGCAAAGAGCTTGTTCTCGCCCACATAGGACGAGATCATCTTGCTGATCTGCCGCGTTTCCAGCAAGGTTCCCAGCCCGATGCCGTCGACCCCGGCATTGTTGGAAATGACGGTCAGATCACTGACGCCCGACAGCTTGATCGCGGCGATTAGCGCCTCGGGAATGCCGCAGAGGCCAAAGCCGCCCGACATGATCACCATGCCATCCGCCAGCAGTCCGGCCATGGCCGTCTGTGCATTCGTATAGACCTTTTGCAAAGCCATCTCCTCGCCGTCTTGGTGGATTTTGGCCATGCCGCTCCCCGCCGCATGCCCTTGACGAGAAGGTTAGGGCTTGTCCGGTCAGGCCCGTTAGTCGTATTTATACGCTATGCTGCCAGCCCATTCCGATAGTGCAACTGTTCCGCCCGCGCGCTTCACCTTGGGCGAAATCCCCGTCCCGATGGTGTTTGCAACCCATCGCATCATCCGCGACTGCAATGACGAGTTTGCTGCCCTTTTCGGCTACGAGCGCACGGACCTCAGCGACACCAGCTTCTCACGGCTCTATCCGGCCATTGCCGATTTCGTGCGCACCGGCCAGATGTGGCGCAGCCATCTGCCCGGCGGCCAGGTTTATTATGACGAGCGCATCATGGAGGGCGCGGACGGGCGCCGCTTCTGGTGCCGCGTCAATGGCCGTTCGCGCCATGGCGACGACCCGTTTGCCGAAGCGCTCTACTGCTTCGAGCCGATGAACCGGCCGGTCACCGAGGCGACAGTGACCGGCCGGCAGCGTCAGATCCTCACCTTGGTCGCACAAGGCAAGACCAATTCCGCCATCGCCACGGAAGTCGGACTGAGCAAGCGAACCGTCGAGGCCCATCGCCTGCGCATGATGCGACAGGTGGGCGTGCGCAATACCGCAGAACTGATCGCCTGGTTCTTTGCGCGATAAGCAGGGGTCGCATGAATCCCGGACCATGACTCAGGACCGCCACCAGTTTTTGGCAATTGACTGACTGCTGATCGTCTCTTTGGGCGAGGCGCCGCAGAGCGATCCACCTTCACAAGGGAGATGATCATCGACAGATCGGTTCAAGAAGTGGACGCGGATATAGCGGACCTTTTGGCGCAGTGCAAAACCTACTTCCCATCCAGCAGTGGCCTGCTGTTTGGCGCAGGGGTACGGTTCGAGCCGCTCATGTCGAGGAAGTGCGGGTGTCAAACGGCCTGCTGCATAAACGTGGTCACTTCCCGGGCGTTTTGCGCCGGTGGGTTCAACCGGTCACTGCAACACCTTCTGCAGCCTATCGGCCGGTGTTTCGAAGTCGAGGGTCTTTCGGGGTCTTTGGTTGAGCCGCAGAGCGATATCGTCGAGTTGGGCCTGCGA
>Ga0123337_10006414_pt1 | contig 11238 bp, 9 predicted proteins | sample frozenSSSSmetaG_FD_89792 | JGI IMG/M metagenome (GOLD analysis project Ga0123337, IMG submission 89792) | Glacier valley bacterial and archeal communities from Borup Fiord, Nunavut, Canada, to study Microbial Dark Matter (Phase II) -... | ecosystem: Environmental > Aquatic > Freshwater > Ice >...
ATTAGTTGCATAAACTTTTAATGATAACAGTAGAAAGAATATAATTACCTGACTCCTCAAATGAATTAATTTTAGAATTTTATATTAAGCATACAATGTAAAAATAAAATTCATAATAATATTGGCTGTTAATTACTTATATTATTCTTTTATTTTTAAACCCATTTCACATCCAATTTTGATTAAATATTTCATTCCCTCTTCCATTTCATTTTTTATTTCTCCTTCCAAAATCGCTTCTCTAATTTTTTCTTTCAATATACCAACTTCTTTACCTGGCTTAATTGAAAAAACTTCCATAATTAATTCTCCAGTAATAACAGGTTGAAAGTTTCTTAATTTATCTCTTTCTTCAACTTCGGCAAGCCTAACTTGTACTTTTTCAAAATTTTTTAAATGCCTTTTTACTTTTTCATAATTTTTTGAAGTTATATCTGCATTACACAACTTCATCAAAGCTTCTAAATCTTCACCCGCATCAACTAGTAATCTTCGCATAGCCGAATCGGTAACAACATCTTTAACTAATGCAATCGGACGAAGATGAAGTTTAACTAGCTTTTGAACAAATCGCATTTTTTCATTCATTGGCAACTTCATCCGTCTGAAAATATTAGGAGTCATTTTAGAACCTAATTCTTCATGGCCATGAAAAGTCCACCCAACTCGTTTATCAAATCTTTTTGTTGCAGGTTTTGCAATGTCGTGCAATACAGCAGCCCATCGTAACCACAAATCATCCGAAACTTCAGATACATTATCTAAAACCTGCAAAGTATGATAGAAATTATCTTTATGACCTTTACCCTCAACAAATTCTGCACCTTGCAAAGCAACAAATTCCGGAAAAATAATATCGAGCAAACCACAGAAATACAAAAGTTTAAAACCATATGAAGGTTTTGCAGATAGTATAATTTTATTTAATTCATCCGTAACCCTTTCCATTGAAACAATATTGATCCGATCTTTCATTTTTATGATCGCATCGAAAGTATCAGGATAAATATCAAAACCAAGTTGTGATGCAAACCTATTGGCTCTCATCATTCTTAAAGGGTCATCAGAAAAAGTAATTTCAGGATCGAGAGGTGTACGAATTATTTTCTTTTTAATGTCTTCAATCCCATTAAAAGGATCTAATAAATTCCCTAAATCATTTTTTTGCAAACTGATAGCCATTGCATTTATCGTAAAATCTCTGCGATTTTGATCCTCTTGCAAACTTCCGTTTTCAATAAATGGTTTTCTGGAATGGCTTTCATACGATTCTTTTCTGGCACCTACAAATTCAACTTCCCATTCATCTAATTTAACCTGAGCCGTACCAAAATTTTTAAATATGGATTTAAATGCATTTTCTTTTTTTGTTGCAGCGAGTTCTTCAGCCAATTTAATTCCCATCCCTTCGCCCATGCAAACAATATCAATATCTTTCGATGGCCGCTTTAAAATTAAATCTCTTACAAAACCTCCAACTACATAACTTTCAATATTATTATTTTGTGAAATCTCACTTATTAATAATAGGGTAGGATTATTTATTATAATTTCTTTAAAATTCATTAAAAATTTATTTTAATGTTTCGCTTTTGTTGCGTAAAATAAAACAGGCTCGGAGACTAGATTTTTATTTTTGTGCAAATATAAACTAATTTAGCCTATTAACGATTTCTTAATAATGAAGACTTTTCTTGATCAGGCTGCAGAATATATTTTTGAAAAATATAGAAATGATTTACATCAACTTGTAATAATTTTACCAACAAAACGCTCTAGTCTGGTTTTTAAAAAATCTTTATCCCTTCAAGCATCAGAACCTGTTTGGTCCCCACAAATTACAACTATTGATGATTTTATAACAGAATATACAGACTTAGAATTAATTGACCCAATAGAATTGCTATGGGATTTATTTTTAGTTTTTAGAAATATTGAACCAGAACTTGAGTTTGATAAATTTAGCAGTTGGGCTTATACTTTATTATCTGATTTTGAAAAAATAGATCAGAATATGGTAAATCCAAAAGCCATTTTCGATTATATGTCTCAAACTGAATCAATAAAAAGATGGCAAAACGAAAATATTGAAATAAAAAGCACAGCAGTAACTGAAAAACATTTTTTATTTTGGACCAAATTATTTCAGGTTTATACAGATTTAAAAATAAAGCTCTTTGAGAAAAGAAAAGCTTATAGAGGTATGGTTTACAGAGCCTTGGCTGAAAATACAAACCAATTAACCAATGTAATTAATGAAAAAAAATATGTTTTTATTGGTTTAAATTTTCTTACAAAATCTGAAGAAAAAATTATTCAATTTTTAATTTCAAAAGATAAGGCTGAAATGATATGGGATACCGATGAGTATTACATGGAATTTAATAAAGATAGCAAGGCTGGAGAAAACTTAAGAAAATATAAAAAAAATAATACTTATGGCTCTGGATGGAATTGGGAATTTAATAATTTTAAAGAAGACGAAAAACAAATTCATGTACTTGGCTTAGGTAATGCTAGCATCCAAGGAAAAGTGGCTGCTCAAATTAACCAATCATTTTTAAATAGCACAAATGCAAAAGCATCTAGTGTAGTAGTGTTGCCAGACGAAAATTTATTATTATCTCTTTTAAACAATTTAGATGAAGGTGCTCATGATTTTAATATTACAATGGGTCTTTCACTTCGTAATTCGTCACTCTTCTCATTTATTAATTATTTATTTGACCTTCAATACCTTACGTTGGAAGATAAAATAAATAATGATGGAAAAATATTGAAATTCAATGGGAGAAATATTATAAAAATCTTAACTCATCCTCTTATAAAAATGTATGAGCAAAGTATTTTCTCTAATAAAGAAGGTGCAGATGTAGTGAATAATTTTATACAAAATACTTTACAGCAATTAAATGGAAGTCATGGCGTTTTTTTTACACCTTATCAACTTTTTGATTTTTCCGAAAAAGCACCATTATTTAAAATATTATTCACGCCCTGGTATTCAAAAGCCTCAAATTCCTTAAAATGTTTTTCAAACCTGATAGAAGTTTTTAGAGAAATTCATAAAACATCAAACCATCCAATCGAAAATGAAAGTTTATTTTTATTCGAAACATTTTTAAACAGACTTGATAATATATTTTCTATTCAGGAAAAACAAGGCGAAACTTTTTCTTTACGCAGTTTGAGGTTGTTCATAAATGAATTATTCAGGCAGAGCAAATTACCATTTACATCACAGCAAAGTGCAGGATTGCAGATAATGGGAATGCTAGAAACGAGGGCATTGGATTTTGAAAATGTGATTATTTTATCATGTAATGAAGGAAGTTTGCCACAAATAAGAAAACAAAATTCTTTAATCCCCTTCGATGCCAATTTGGAATTTGGATTGCCCACTTACCAAGTAAATGAAAATGGAATTGCTTATAATTTTTATAGATTAATACAAAGAGCAAAAAATATATACTTGCTATATGTTTTACCTTCTGATACCTATGGTGGAAATGAAAAAAGCAGGTTTTTACATCAAATCGAGAATGAATTAATAAAATACAATCCAAATATAAAAATTTATTACCATTCAGTAGAAGAACATGAAGAAGAGTCTTTAGCAAGTCCAATAATAAGGTTCGAAAAAAATCCCTACATTTTAGGAAAAATAAAAGAAGTACTTACCAATGGAATAAGTCCTTCGCAATTAAATAATTTTGTTGAGTGCTCGCTTAAATATTATTTCAATTCAATTGTTAAGATTAGAGAAGATAAAGAAACCGAAGAAACAATGGGTATTGACAAATTCGGTGAAATGGTGCATAAAACATTAGAAGAAATTGATATTGAATTACAAAAAGAGGGAAAAACTATTTTTGCAAAAGATTTAGAAAATATAATTCCAGAAATTAATGAAAGAGTAAAAACAGTTTTCAGCAAAGAATTTCCAGAATTTTCAATTGAAAATGGACTTAATTACCTTTATTATAAAGTGGCTGGTAAAATGATTGAAAACTTATTGCACTATCAGATAAATAATGAAACATTTCCAATAAAAATTTTAAGATTAGAAAAAAAATTAGATGCGGGGTTTTTAGCTGAAATAGAAAATGAAAATATAGAAGTTAAAATTACAGGACGAATTGATAGGATTGATCAAACTAATGAAAATGAAATAAGAATTATCGACTATAAAACAGGAAAAGTTTCAGCAAAGGATTTAACACTTAACAAAGGAAATGAAGAATCACTTTTAAATGACCCAGATAAAGGAAAAATTAGGCAATTATGGTTATATAAATATATTATTGCTAAGGGATTATTATCAAAACAGGGAGAAAACAATTCATTCACACTTTCATCAGGTATTTATTCTTTACGCAATATTGAAGCTGGTTATATTAAAGAAAATATAAGATTTGAAACAGGTGAAAGTGAAAATTTAGAAACGTTTATAAAAGAATCGGAAAGATTATTAACTATTTTGGTGAATAAAATTTTAGATCCTAATGCTGCGTTTGAACAAACAGAAAAAATTAGTTCTTGTAGGTATTGTAGTTATACAAAAATTTGTAAAAGGGATGTTGAGGATTTTAATTAATATTTTTAGCTCTGAAAAATTTTTTCAAAAGCCTCTTCTTCCATTGGCTTAGTTAAATAAGCTTTCACATTTTTATTTTTATGAGCCCTGTCAATATCTCTGTTATCAATTGAAGAAGAAAGCATATAAATATCAACCCTTTTTACTAATTTTGGACTTATATCTTCGAAATGTTCTAAAAATTGCCATCCATCCATTATAGGCATATTAATATCTAAGAAAATAACATCTGGTAACCTTTCACTAATCCAGTTTTCTTTATTTTCAAAATATTCTAAAGCAGTTTTACCATTTGTAAAAGATAAAAAATTTCGGATGTAAGCCTTCTTTTTTAACTTCACTTTCATAATGGAATGTAAAATACTATCATCATCTATAATACATATTGTTCTCTCCTTTTCCGCTACCATTTCCATACCTTATTATTTTTTATACAATAATAAATATACTTCCATTAAAAATAGATTTTTATTATTTTAAGTGAATAATAAAATGGAATATCGATGTAATATTTACAAATTTTTTATAAAAAAACACAATGTTAAGTGGTTGACTTATTGAAAAAGTAAAAAATCTTAATCTAAAAATTAATAAAAAAAAAGCAATTTTTCAATGTAGGAAAAATTGCCTTTTTTTTTTAAAATTTTCAATTTAAGTCTTGAGCAGTAAATAAATCTTTATGTTTTAAAAAATTAATTTAATTATCAGTATTTCAATATTGATATATCAATATTGACTTTTTATAAATTTTAATTACAAAATTCATCAAAAGTCATTATTAAATGATCTGCTATCATTTGTGCAGACCTTCCTTCAATATGATGGCGTTCTACAAAATGAACCAACTCACCATCTTTAAATAAAGCTATTGCTGGTGAAGAGGGGGGATAAGGTAAAGTATATTCACGTGCTTTATCAACAGCATCTTTTTCCATACCTGCAAAAACTGTTACCAAATTAGTTGGTTTAATATTACTTTTTTGTAATGCAAGTTTTACACCAGGCCTTGCAGTTCCGGCAGCACATCCACAAACTGAATTAAATACAAGCAAAGTGGTACCATTTTTATCTGTAAGGGCTTTATCAACTTCTTGAGAAGATTTTAATTCGTGAAAACCTACTGCTGTAAGGTCAATGCGCATTGGAGCAACTAATTCTTCAGGATACATATTTTTATTTAATTAAATTATTTTTTATTATTTTTTTTAAAAACACCTACAAAATATAAAAAGTTTATTTTACATTAATTTACATAAACCCTAATTCTAATTTCGCCACTTCACTCATCATATCCTGAGTATAAGTTGGTTCAAAAGTTAATTCAACCTGCACATCATTTACATCTGGTATCAATCTTACAGATTGTTCAACTTCGCCAGGTATGGTTCCTGCCGAAGGGCAAGAAGGTGAAGTAAGTGTCATTAAAATGTAAATATTATTGATGGGATAAATTTTTATATCGTAAATTAATCCTAATTCATAAACATCTACTGGGATTTCCGGATCGTAAACTTTTTTTATGGCTTCAATTACCTGTTCTTTTAATTCTGATTCAGTCATAAATAAATTGTTTAAAATAAATTTTAATAATTATAGCCTACCCGAAAAAGCCAAAGCATATAACTTCATTTGCTTAAGCATTGAAAACAAACCATTGGCTCTAGTTTGAGCTAAATGTTGAGCCATTCCTATTTTTTCAATAAAATAAACATTTGCATTTGCAATTTCTGAAGGTGAAAAACCAGATAAAACCCTAATTAATAATGCAATTAATCCCTTTACAGTTACTGCATCGCTATCACCTTTAAAATTAATATTTCCTTCAATAAGTTCAGCATATAACCAAACCCTCGATTGACAACCTTTTATTATATTTTCTTCATTTTTAAAAATTTCTTCCATTAATGGAAGTTTTTTACCAATATCAATGATATACTCATATTTATCAGTCCAATCTTCAAAAAGAGAAAATTCATCTATAATTTCATCCTGAATTTCATTAATTGTCATTACCTGAATTTCTTTACAATTTTGTTTAAACCTCGCATCATCACATCAATTTCTTCTTTTGTATTATACATTGCAAAAGAAGCACGAGATGTACCTAAAATACCAAATCTATTCATTAAAGGTTGAGTACAATGATGACCAGTACGAACTGCAACCCCTTCATAAACATCGAGCATTGCACCAATATCCTGATGATGAATGCCTTCAATTACAAATGAAATTACGCTTACTTTATTTTTTGCATTCCCAATAATTCTTAATCCTTCAATTTCACTTAAAGCAGAAGTAGCATAATTCAATAAATCATTTTCATGTGCTTCAATAACATTTCTATCAAAACTTTCTAAATAATTTATAGCAGCTTTTAAGGCAACAGTATCAGCAATATTTGGTGTACCCGCTTCAAATTTATATGGAAGGTCATTGTAAGTTGTTTTTTCAAAAGAAACATCTTTTATCATCTCTCCTCCACCTTGGTAAGGTGGCATTTCATCTAAAATATCTTTTTTGCCATAAAGAACTCCAACACCAGTTGGACCATAAAGTTTGTGAGAAGAAAATACCAAAAAATCACAATCTAATTTCTGAACATCAATTTTAAAATGTGATGTTGCCTGAGCAGCATCCAATAAAACTTTTATATTTTTTTTATGAGCAATTTTAATAATTTCATCAACCGGATTAATTACACCCATGCTATTAGAAACATAAACAATTGCAATTATTTTAGTTTTTTCTGTAATTAATTTTTCAAATTCTTCAAAAATAATTTCTCCATTTTCATCAATTGGAATAATTTTTATTATTGCTTCCTTTTCCTCGCAAAGCATTTGCCAAGGCACAATATTAGAATGATGCTCCATCGTTGAAATAATAATTTCATCACCTTTCTTTATATTATTTTTGCCAAATGAAGTAGCAACCAAATTTATTCCTTCAGTTGTACCCCTAGTAAAAACAATTTCTTCCCTGTAGGTTGCATTAATAAATTTTTTAACTACATCCCTGGTAGATTCATATTCAGCAGTAGCTTTTTCGGCAAGTGTGTGGATCCCTCTGTGAATATTTGCATTGTATTTTTCATAATATTCTTCTAATGCTTTTATAACCTCTATTGGTTTTTGCGTTGTAGCTGCATTATCAAAATAAACTAAAGGCTTACCATGGATGGTTTGATTTAATATTGGGAAATTTGCACGAACCTCTGTAAGATTAAAATCCTGAAACATTAATAATTTTATTTAAATGCAAAGATGTTTTTATATTATTTAAAAACATTCTAAATAGAAAAGGTTCACCGAAATTATTTTTTTATTCCGAACCCGCGTAATTTTATTTCAGTTAATTTTCTTTTTGTATCAAGCGGAAAATCACCTTGCATCATCCAATCATAATAAGATGGTTCTTTTTGGAGAACATCTAAAATAGGTTTGTCTTTGTGTTTACCAAAATTAAATACTTCAACACCTACATTATTATAAGCAAATCGCCCTGCCAAGTCAATAATTTTCGATGCCGTTATCTCATGTAAAGCATCAATATCATTTTTAACAGGGGCATATAAGTTCCCTTTATCATCTTTTATTTCAACCCCTTCATAACATACTATTTGTGCATTCAAAACATGATAAGTAGCAAGTGCATCAGCTTCTGCAGAATGAGCATTTTCTAAATCCTTTTTACAATAAAATTTATATGCTGCAGATAAATTTCGGGGTTCCATCAAATGAAAAATCTTTTGGGCATCAACTAATCTTCTGTTGGTTAAACTAAAATCAAATTCAACTCTCAAAAATTCTTCTACCAACATGGGTATATCAAATTTAATTACATTGTAACCGGCCAAATCACAACCTTCTAAAAACTGCGACAAGCTTTTTGCAACTTGTCTAAAGTTTGGAGCATCTTTAACATCTTCATCATATATTCCATGAATTAAACTCGATTCTAAGGGAATTAGTCTTCCAGGATTTAATTTTTGAGTTTTAATAATTGTCTCTCCATTTGGCATGGCTTTTACAATCGAAATCTCAACAATTCTATCTTTAGAAATGCTAATTCCGGTTGTTTCAAGATCAAAAAAAGCAAGTGGTTTTTTTAGTTTTAGAATGTGCATGAATTTTTTTTAAGACTTGATTTTTTTATTCAGGAAAGATATTAAAAGGCTATTTTATTAATTTTTTATAAGAATGTTTTGTGTGATTTCGGTCATATTTAAATTATCAAAATTTCCGGAACTCATCATAACAAGGTTTTTATTTTCCCATTTCTGGTCTTTCAAAAACTGAATCATTTGAGATTTTTCTGTAAATATTTTTAAATCTGGCCTGTTAAATGCTTTTTTTATTTCATCATCAGAAAGGATTTCTATCTTTTTTACTGAGGCTCCATTTGGATTATAATACACAATTGAAATATCAGGAATGTTAAAAGTATCCTGATATTCTTTAATAAATTTTTTATTTAAGCTACTAAAAGTATGTAATTCTAAGCATGCTATTAAACCTCTATCAGGAAACTGGTTTTTTAAAGCATCAAGAGTTGCTGCAAGTTTGGATGGAGCATGTGCAAAATCGCGATAAATGGCAGTATTAAAATTTTCTCCAACTTGTTCTAATCTTCTTTTTATTCCATTAAAAGAAGATATTTCTTTATAAAATTGTTCGTCAGTAATTCCAATTTTATTTAATACCGTTTTGGCACCACTTATGTTTCGCATGTTGTGATTTCCAAAAATTTGTATTGGTATCTTTCCGAAATCACTTTTAAGGTATGATTTCCCATCCTGTATTTCATGTGGATGGATTGAATATTCAACATCGGTAACATCTGCTCGTTCTTTTTTACCTATTACTGAAACTAAATCATCATTGGAATCAAAAATCAATATTCCGCTTTTGGGTGTACTATCAGCAAATATTTCGAAAGATTTTACATATTCTTCAAAAGTTGAATAAATATTTACGTGGTCCCAAGCCAAACCACTTATTAAACCTATATGATGATGGTAAAACATAAACTTAGGTTGCCTGCGAATGGGTGAAGCTAAATATTCATCGCCTTCAATGATAATTACTGGTGCATCGTCAGTTAACTTAACCATTACATCAAACCCTTCCACTTCAGCACCAATAAGGTAATCAAATTTTCGATTTACTTTATTTAATACATGCATTATAATTGCTGTGATGGTGGTTTTACCATGACTACCTGCAATAACAATCCTTTGCTTATCAATACTTTGTTCATAAATATATTCCGGATAAGAATATATTTTCAATCCCAATGCTTTTGCCCGCATTAATTCAGGATTATCAACACGTGCGTGCATTCCTAAAATAATGGTATCTATTTCATTATTTAATTTCTCTGGAAACCATCCCGTCTCTTCAGGAAATAAATTATGTTTTACTAATTTATTTTTTGCTGGCTCAAATATCTCATCATCCGAACCTGTAATAACATGACCTTGCTGATGTAAAGCTATGGCTAAATTATGCATTGTGCTTCCACCAATAGCTATAAAATGAATTCTACTCATAAATAAAATTATTGCAAATTTTAAACAGATGCATTAAAACATTTTTTTTAATCTGTTTAAAAGAACTGAATTCTACAAAACTAATATTTTTTTTAAAAATTCACCTTAAATGAAAGAAACCAAAAAAATATATGACATTTAAATTAAACACATTTCTATTTTCAATTCCAATAAATGATCAATAATTAAATCAATTTTTAATCCCTCTCTCCTTTAAAAACTCTGAAAATAAGATTAAATCAATTTTACTTATATCTTTGAAGCGGAAAATAATTAATATCATTTTTCGTTTTTTTTTAAATAATATGCGTTATATGTTTACTTATTTCATCTCTTTATTTTTTCTTTTTTCATCTTGTCAGTCAGATAAAAAAGAAAATACTCAATCCCAATCAGAACATAATTATAAAATCACTGGTAAAATAGCTAATCCACCTAGTGATATTATAATTTTAGAACAGATTATACCAAATAATAAACCGCTTGCAATTGATTCAGTAAAATTAAATTCATCAAAAGAATTTCATTTTTCAGGCCATGTAAACCAAGCAGGTTTCTATCAACTTAGGTTATCTAAGAAAATTTATGTTTTATTTATTTTAGATAATGTAAATACAGAAATCAATGTAACTGGTGATGTATTAAAAGGTGAGTATACTATAAAAGGAGCAAAAGATAATGAATACCTAAAGCAAACAGATAATTTGGCTTCTTCATTAGATGTTGAATATAAAACTTTGACTGCCGCATACGGCAAAGCTGCTGAAGACGAAAATAAAGAAAAAATTAATTCAACCCGGATTCAATTAGAAGGCTACTTAAAAAGAAGAAATGAAGCAACTAAAAGTTTAATTAGGAAGATGGGTACATCGCCAGCCATTTTTTATACATTAAATTTATTAGAGGATCAGGAAAACGAATTTCCGTTTTTGGATAGCCTTGCACAAAAATTAAATTCAACAAATATAAAATCACCTTTTGTTGAAATATTTGTTAATCAAATTAACTCTAAAAGAAAATTGGCAATTGGCCAGATAGCACCTGATATAACATTAAATAATCCTGAAGGTTTGCCTGTTAGTTTATCTGG
>Ga0123337_10006418_pt1 | contig 11234 bp, 6 predicted proteins | sample frozenSSSSmetaG_FD_89792 | JGI IMG/M metagenome (GOLD analysis project Ga0123337, IMG submission 89792) | Glacier valley bacterial and archeal communities from Borup Fiord, Nunavut, Canada, to study Microbial Dark Matter (Phase II) -... | ecosystem: Environmental > Aquatic > Freshwater > Ice >...
AATGGCGCAGCGCATGGGGAGTGGCCGAGGGTGGCAGGCCCAGCGCCCCGCGCAACTGGGCCACCCGCAGCTGGATCAGCCGCGGCGACAATACCCCGCCCCTGACGCCGCGGAACAGCGGTTCTTCTGGCCAGGATTTGAACGGGCACAGGTCGAGATAGAGCGCGATGGAGCGCCGGACGGCGGCGATCAGCGGCACCATGCGGGTCTTGCCACCCTTGCCCGTCACGCGCAAAACCTCGGTTTCGAGGTCACTGCGGGTCAGCGCCAGTGCCTCGGCAATGCGCAGGCCGGCGCCATAGCACAGGCTGAGCACCGCCATGTCGCGCGCCGCTACCCAGGGACGGTCTTCCAGCTCATTGGTGGTGGCGATGGTGGCGCGGGCCTCGATGACGGTCAGCGCCTTGGGCAGGGATCTGGGCAGTTTGGGGGTGCGGATGACATTGAGCGCCTCGGTGGCCATCACCCCCTCGCGCTCGAGAAAGCGGAAGAAGCTCTTGAGCGCCGACAGCACCCGGGCCAGCGAGCGCGAGCCGAGGCTTTCGCTGCGCCGCTGGGCCATGAAGGCGCGCACATCGGCGCCGCGCAAGTCCTTGAGCGTCTTGAGGGAAACCGGGCCGCCAGTATGGCCGGCGAGAAACTGCAGGAACTGGTCGAGATCGCGGCCATAGGCTTCAAGCGTATTGTCGGCCAGGCGCCGGACGGCACCGAGCTCGCGCTGCCAGGCATGGATGCGGGCGCGGATGACGTCATCGGTGGCAAAGGCGGAGTCGACCATGGCGCCAGTCTCGACTTTGTCGGTAAACGGATGCTTAACTGAACCCTGCCAGTGTTTCATCGGCAGAAGGGCGCCGACATGACACAACCAAGATATGGCGCTACCGCGGCGCTGCTCGCCGTCTTGCTGGCCCTGGGCACGGCTACGGCTATGGCACAGAGCTATAGCCATGCCAGTGCCGACGGATCGGTGCAGATTTCCGGCAGCGTCGGCGCCATGTATCTGGAAGGCAATGAATATGTCTTCAATGGCGACGCCACGCTGAGCCGGCTGATCTGGCAGAGCCGGGTGCCGGTGCTGCGCGGCACCATGACCGTCGAGCTCTCTGGCGGCTGGTCGGTCAGCGCCGAGGGGAGCCTGGCCGGTTTCGGCTCGAGCTATATGGAAGACTATGACTGGCTGGTCAAAACCAATAATTTCGATGCCTGGACCGACCGTTCGCAGCATCCCGATACACGGCTGAACCATTATGTCACCGGCGCGGCGGCGGTGGGCTATGCGCTCACCGATGTCGACGATGCCGTAGTGCGGCTGCATGCGGGGATAAAGTACACCGACGTCAAATGGTCGTCCTATGGCGGCTCGTTCGTCTACAGCCGCAATGGCGGCTACCGCAACAGTACCGGCAATTTCGCCGATGGCGCGCCGGCGATCAGCTATCGCCAGCAATTGCCCGAGATCTTTGTCGGCTTTGACGGCGACCAGCATTACGACAATGTCCGGATTGGCGGCATGCTGCGCGGCGGGCTGACCGTGCTGGCGCAGAGCCATGACGATCACTGGATGCGGAACCTGCGGGTCGAAGACAGTTTTCGTCCGGCCCCGACACTGGAGCTGGGCGCCGATATCGGCTTTGCGCTGGGCCCGACCTCGGAATTCACCATTGCCGGGCGCTACAGCCAGACCTTTGTGATGCGCGGCAAGTCGGAATATTTCAACACCATTACCGGCGCCCGAACCATCGTCGGGGATGATCTGGGCGGCGCCGAACTGCGCAGCGCCGAGATCACCGCCGGTCTGCGCGGCGCGTTTTAGGCGCCTTTTCCCCGCCAGCCGGCTTTGGCAGAATCACTTGCGCTCCCTATGTTCGGATGCGAACAGAACGGGCACAAATGGAACATCGTCCAGACATCGTTGCAGTCATGGTGGGGGTCGCCGTCGAGGGCCCCTATAGCTATCGCGTGCCCGCCGGCATGGCGGTCAGCCGCGGCTCGATCGTCTCGGTGCCGCTGGGGCCGCGGCTGGTGCTCGGCGTCGTCTGGGGGCCGCCCAAGGACATGGTGGCGCATAACCGGCTGCGCGATATTGCCGTGGCCCATGATGTGCCCCCGCTCAGCGAGGAACTGCTCAAGCTGGTCGACTGGGTGGCGCGTTATACGCTGGCCGCCCCCGGCCAGGTCTTGCGGGCCGTGCTGCGGTCCACCGAGGCGCTCGATCCGCCCAGGCCCGTGGTGGCGTTTCGCCGCACCGGAAGGGATCCCGACAAGCTGACGCCGGCGCGGCTGCGCGTGCTCGACGTGCTGATGGACGACATGGCCTGGCCCAAGGCGGCGCTGATTGGCGCGGCCGGGGTGTCGGCTTCTGTCGTCGACGGGCTGGAACGGGCCGGGGCAGTAGAGCGGCTAGAAATGCCCGCGCCTCCCATTGTCGAGCAGCCCGATCCGGAGGCGGCGATCGCCACGCTGTCGGAAGGCCAGCAGTTTGCGCTCGACAAAATCCTGGCGCTGGACCCGCACCAGTTCGGCGTGGCGCTGCTCGATGGCGTCACGGGCGGCGGCAAGACCGAAGTCTTCTTCGAGGCGGTGGCCGATACGCTGCGGGCGGGCCGGCAGGCGCTGATCCTGCTGCCGGAAATCGCGCTGACCAATACCTTTATCGACCGCTTCACCAAGAGGTTCGGCACGCGGCCGGCCGAATGGCATTCGGACATGACGCCGGTGCAGCGGGCCAAGGTGTGGCGCGGTGTGCTCGATGGCACCGTGAGGGCGGTGGTCGGGGCGCGCTCGGCGCTATTCCTGCCGTTCCGCGAACTGGGCATGCTGGTGCTCGATGAGGAGCATGACGGCGCCTATAAGCAGGCCGACGGCATTACCTATCATGCCCGCGACATGGCGGTGGTGCGGGCGCATCTGAGCCAGGCACGGGTGATTCTGTCGTCGGCCACGCCGTCGGTGGAGACGCGCAACAATGCCAATGTCGGCCGCTATGCCCATGTGCTGCTGACCGCGCGCTATGCCGAAGCGGCCATGCCCAATATCACCACCATCGACATGCGGATCGACGGCCCGCCAAAGGGCGAATGGATAGCGCCGCTGCTGGCACGCGAGATTTTTGCCGCGCTCGACCGGGGCGAGCAGGCGCTGCTGTTTCTCAACCGGCGCGGTTATGCCCCGCTGACGCTGTGCCGTTCCTGCGGTCACCAGTATCAGTGTCCGGACTGCTCGGCCTGGATGGTCGAGCACCGCTTCCGCGGCGTCTTGATGTGCCACCATTGCGGGCACGAGGTGCGCACGCCGACGGTCTGCGGCGCCTGTGGCGCCGCCGATGCGCTGATCGCGGTCGGGCCGGGAATCGAGCGGGTGGCCGAGGAGGCGGCGGCGCGCTTTCCCGATGCCCGGCGGGTGATCCTGTCCTCGGATATGGGCAGCAATGCCCAGCTCAAGCAGCGCCTCGCCGAAATCGAGCGGGGTGAATATGACCTGATCATCGGCACCCAGCTGGTGTCCAAGGGGCATCACTTCGAAAAGCTCACGGTGGTGGGCGTGCTCGATGCCGATCTCGGCCTGGCGCATGGCGACCCACGTGCCGCCGAGAAGACCTTCCAGATCCTGACCCAGGTGGCGGGCCGGGCCGGGCGCGCCTCAAAGAACGGCAAAGCGTTCCTCCAGACCTATCATCCCGATCATGCGGTGATGAAGGCCATGGTCAGCGGCGACCGCGAGGCCTTCTATGCCCATGAACTGGCGGCACGGGAAGCGGGCGGCTTGCCGCCCTTCGGACGGCTGGCGGCGCTGATCGTCTCGGCCAGCGAGCATGACGTGGCGATGGGCTACGCCAAAAAGCTGCTGTCTGCGGCACCAATGGCCGAGGGCGTGCGCCTGTTCGGCCCGGCCGATGCTCCGATCGCCATGGTGCGCGGGCGGCATCGCGTACGGCTACTGGCACAGTCGGGCAAGGATTTCGATCTCTCGGGCTATGTGCGGTTCTGGCTGGGCTCGGCCGAAAAGGCCACCGGCAATCTGCGCGTTCAGGTCGATATCGACCCGATGAGCTTCATGTGAGGCACCACGGCCGTGCGGCCGTGGTGCTGATCGGGATCACAGGATGAAATCAGCCGCGGTCAGGTTGATCAGCCCGGTGAGCTCGATCTGGAAGTCGGCAATGCCGTCGCCATCATAATCGCCCTGGATCAGCGTTCGGTCATTGACGGTGCCGGCCGGATTTTGCTGGGACCAGATCAGCGAGCCGGCCCCGGCAAAGGCGCCGTTCTTGGTGGCGTTGAAGACAAAGGCATCGTCGGAGCCGCCAAAGACCGAGGCATCAAGATCGGACAGGTCGATCAGGTCACGATTGCCCAGGCCCTGGGAGAAGTCGGTGATGATGTCACGCTGGGCGAGCTTGCCGAGATCGAGTGCGAGGTCGAGGTCGAAGATGTCGTCGCCAAGGCCGCCGGTCATGATGTCGCGGCCAAAGCCACCGGTCAGGCGGTCATTGTCGGCATCGCCGAACAGGGTGTCATTGCCCTCGCCGCCCAGCAGCGTATCCTGGCCATTGCCACCCGTCAGCACATTGCTGGCGCCATTGCCGCGCAGCAGGTTGTCGGCCTCGTTGCCGGTGCCGTCGATCGCGATATTGCCTTCCAGGGTCAGGTTTTCGATGAAATTCCAGCTGGCCAGGCTGCGTGTAATTGTCGAGAACACGGTGTCGGTGCCCGAAATTTCCCAGATGCTGTCGATCCCGGTGGCTTCATTGTCCAGCACATAGCTGTCATCGCCCTCGCCGCCGCCCAGGATATCGGTCCCGGCGCCGCCGATCAGCACATCGTCAAAGGCGCCGTCGCCGCCATAGATGTCGTCATCGCCCGCGCCGCCATGGAGGACGTCAGCGCCCAGGCCGCCATTGATCGCGTCATTGCCGTTGCCACCTTCGAGATGGTCGCCGGCATCGCCGCCATCCAGCTCGTCTTCGCCTTCGCCGCCTTCCAGCCAGTCCTCGGCATTGCCGCCCCGGATGATGTCGTCGCCGTGGCCGCCATAGAGGAAGTCCTGGTCGTCCTGGCCCTCGATGACGTCATGGCCGTAGCCGCCATAAATGGTGTCGATGCCGGCGCCGCCATTGAGCCGGTCATTGCCGCCGGCGGCATCGGTCGAGGCGGCATCGTCACCATGGATGGTGTCATCGCCGTCGTCGCCTTCGATGCGATCGTCGCCAAGCCCGCCGATCAGCGTGTCATTGTCGTCGCCGCCGAAGATGCGGTCGTCACCCGTATCACCCAGAATGGTGTCGCTGCCGCGGCTGCCTTCAAGTTCATCATCGCCGTCGCCGCCGCTGATGGTGTCGTCGCCATCGTCGCCATTGGCAAAGTCATTGCCGGCCTCGTCATAGAGGAAGTCGCCGCCGCTGCCGCCACCCAGATCGTCCCGTCCGGCGCCGCCAAAGAGTGTGTCCACCCCGTCATCGCCATTGAGCGAGTCCTTGCCGGCATCACCATAGAGCGTGTCATTGCCGCTGCCGCCGCCGATATTGTCGTTGCCAGCGGCGCCGGTCAGGGAGTCGTCGCCATCATCGCCGCGCAGATAGTCATTGCCGGCCCCGCCATTGGCGGTGTCGTTGTCGCGGCCGCCGTGGAACTGGTCGGCGCCGGTGCCGCCGGTGAAATTGTCGTCGCCGTCGCGGCCGCGCACGAAGACGGCAGCGGCGCCGGCAAAGAAGTGGTCATTGGTGTCGGTCAGCTCAAAGGCGACCACGCCATTGATCGTATCTGTATTGCCCCAGGTGTCGCGTGCCTTGCCAGAAGCGACATTGCCGAAACCGGCAACCTGCTTGGCGCTGGCCTCAGATTGACGACGACACCAGGTTCGCCACCATCGCCCCAGCGATAGCCGTTGTCGTCGCGGAAGTCGGGATGGCTCCACTGCTCTTCATGATAATTGATCTTGAGCAGGCCGGTTGCGGCGGTGTCGTTGAAGGTGTCATTGCCCTTGCCACCCACCAGCTCGAAGGCACCCAGGCCGGTCCGCAGGGGATCACCAAAGCTCTCGCCGGTATCCTCGGTATTGCTGAAGCCGGTACCCATGGTGAAGGTGTCATTGCCTTCAGTGCCGCGGATGCGCTCGAGATTGACGAAGGTCTGGCTGAGCGCCAGCTTGGTGGGCGTGACCTTGGTCGAATTGATGCCGAAAAAGCCGGTAATGGTCCCGGCGCCTATGCCGTTCTGCAGGGTTACGGTGATGCTGTCGGCGGCATGTTCGTTCTGGCCACCGGGATTGCCGTCATTATTGGCGTCTTCCTGGCGGTCGAAGGAGTCGAAGCTGTACATGTCGTAGCCGGTATTGCCGTCGACCGTGTCATTGCCCGCCGAGCCGGCAATAAAGTCGAAAGCGCCGCTGCCGGCGTCGATGGTGTCATTGCCCTCGCCGGCGCTGATGAAGTCGTCGCCGGCATCGCCGTTGATCAGATCATTGCCAATGCCGCCGAGCAGCTCGTCGCGGCCATCCCCGCCATAGAGGAAGTCGTTGCCGTCGCCGCCGCTCAGCCGGTCATTGCCGCCATTGCCATAAAGCCGATCGATGCCGGCATAGCCGCGGAACTCGTTGTCCTTGCTGTCGCCGATCAGGCGGTCATTGACATCGGTGCCGTTGATATTTTCGATGCTGAGCAGCGTGTCGATCTTGCCCTGGCGGTCGAGCGCGGTGTGCGCCGCCACGGTCACGGTTGCCGTGCCCGTCACAGCACCGGTATTGGCTGTATCGGAGAGGTTGACGAAGACGCCGCGGGTGCCGAGCTCGGCGCGGTAGTTCACCCGGTCGTCGCCGCCGCTGCCATTGAAGCTGTCGGCGCCATCCATGCCCTCGAACTCGTCGTTCCAGACGCTGCCATAGAAACTGTCGGCGTAATTGGTGCCCTGGATGGTGGTGATATCGGAGAAGGAGTCGATGCCGGCACTACCGGGCTTGAGCACGGTACCCAGCGCGGCATTGACGGTGATGCCGCCGGTCAGGCCGGTCTGCTCCGCGAAAAAGCGATAGGACAGGCGTGAATAGGAGGCCTGGTGTCCTTCATAGCGGTCATTGCCGAGCGAACCCTCAAAGAAGAATTCGTCACTGCCATTGGCAGAAGCGATGATGAGGTCGTCGAACTGGGTGCCGCCGGTCTCTTCGAAATCCGAAAAATTGGCGAAGAGGGCAAAGCTGGCCATGTCGCGCGCCTGGCCGCTGTCGAAATCGACGATGACGCCGGCGCTGCGCTGGAAGCCGAAATCGAGATAGTCGTAGCCGCTGCCGCCATCGACGGTGACCGCAGCAGCGGGCGTGTCGATGATATAGGCGTCATTGCCGCCATTGAGCACGACCACGTCGCCGCCGACGATGGAGGTGCCAAACTGGTCACGGTCATTGGAGCCGATGACATTGAAGGGCTGCATCAGCAACAGGGCGGCAATCCCCGCCTGAATGGCGGCGAAATCGGGCCCTGGCTGGTCAAAGCCGGTGAGGACGGTCTGCAGGTCGGCGAAATTGCCGGCGGTGGTCAGCTGGTCGATGCGCACCACTTCCTGGCCGTCGCTGATCACCGTGAAGCCGGTAATATTGCCAGCTGTCAGGTGGCGGGCGCCATCGGCCCGCAGGTTGGTGCCGGCGATCACGATCTGCAGACCGCCCGGGGCGGTCATGGTCAGCGTGGTCTGGGGCGAATTGTCCGTGATGTTGAACGTACCAAGGTCAAGCACCGTCTGGTAGATGGCATTCCAGCTATAAGTCGGCTCGCCGACTGTAAAAACAACGTTAGACAACTTGGTCTTCCCCCATTAAACGGCCGCGACCGAAGCATAGTACTATATTTAACAAATCGTAAACGCTGCAATTAAAGAAGTGACTGGCCTGGTCCGCGGCGCAGGGTCGGGTCGGGCTATCCGGGTCGGGCTATCCCGGCACCCCTGCGACACTTTCACCGCCTTTGAATCTCCTCCCCTACCCTTGCAAGGCGCGCGAGGCCTGTGCTAGAGCGAGCGCGACTTTGAAGGGGGCTCCGGACGTCCTCTTTTCCAAACAAGAACAAGCGTCAGCGACCGCCCGGGTTTTCCAACCAGTACAGGCGGCAAGCAGGCAAGCAACCAAGAGGGTGATGCGGCATTGGCAGCGCAGAATTCAGTGCTTACCCAGATCGCCCGGCCATATGCGTCGGCGCTGTTCGATCTCGCTAGCAGCGAGAACCAATTGGCATCGGTGGAGACGTCGCTTTCCGACGTGACGCGGCTTATCGGCGAGAGCGCCGATTTTTCGCGCTTCCTGCGCTCCCCGGTGATTTCCGCTGACACCAAGGCCAGCGCGCTCGATGCGCTGCTGGACAAGGCCAAGACCCATCCACTGGTGGCCAATTTCTTGCGTCTGGTCGCCAAGAATGGCCGGCTGTTTGCGCTCGATGCCATCATTGCAGGTTTCCGCGATCTGGCCGCCAAGGCCCGCGGCGAGGTTACGGCCGACGTGACCTCGGCCGCGCCGCTCAATGCCGAGCAGGTCAAGGCCCTGGGCGATACGCTCAAGGTCAAGATCGGCAAGACCGTCACGCTCAATCAATTCGTCGATCCGTCGCTGATTGGCGGCCTTCAGGTGAAGGTCGGCAGCCAGATGATCGACAGCTCGCTCAAGACAAAACTCGCTGCGATGAAGATCGCCATGAAAGAGGTCGGATAATGGACATCAAAGCCGCGGAAATTTCTGCGATCCTCAAGGACCAGATCAAGAATTTCGGCCAGGAAGCCCAGGTTTCCGAAGTCGGTCAGGTGCTTTCCGTCGGTGACGGTATTGCCCGCGTCTATGGTCTGGACAAGGTGCAGGCCGGTGAGCTCGTCGAGTTCCCGGGCGGCATCAAGGGCATGGCCCTCAACCTTGAAACCGACAATGTTGGCGTCGTGATTTTCGGCAATGACCGTTCCATCAAGGAAGGCGATGTCGTCAAGCGGACCGGCTCGATCGTGGACACTCCCGTGGGCATGGGCCTGCTGGGTCGCGTGGTCGATGGTCTGGGCAATCCGATCGACGGCAAGGGCCCGATCGAGCACACCGAACGCCGCCGCGTCGACGTCAAGGCGCCCGGCATTCTGCCGCGCAAGTCGGTGCATGAGCCCATGTCGACCGGCCTCAAGGCCATCGATGCGCTGATCCCGATCGGCCGTGGCCAGCGCGAGCTGATCATTGGCGACCGTCAGACCGGCAAGTCGGCCATCATTCTGGATACTTTCCTCAACCAGAAGCCGGCCCATGACGCCAATGCGTCCGATACCGACAAGCTCTATTGCATCTATGTCGCCGTCGGCCAGAAGCGCTCCACCGTTGCCCAGTTCGTGCGCCAGCTCGAAGAAGCCGGTGCGCTGCAGTATTCGGTGGTGATCGCGGCAACCGCATCCGATCCGGCCCCGCTGCAGTACATTGCGCCCTTCACCGGCTGCGCCATCGGCGAGTTCTTCCGCGACAATGGCAAGCATGCCGTGATCGCCTATGACGATCTGACCAAGCAGGCCGTTGCCTACCGTCAGATGAGCCTGCTGCTGCGCCGTCCACCAGGCCGCGAAGCCTATCCCGGCGACGTGTTCTACCTGCATTCGCGTCTGCTCGAGCGCGCCGCCAAGCTCAACGAAGCCCATGGCCTCGGTTCGCTGACCGCGCTACCCGTGATCGAGACGCAGGCCAATGACGTGTCGGCCTATATTCCGACCAACGTGATTTCGATCACCGATGGCCAGATCTTCCTTGAAACCAACCTGTTCTTCCAGGGCATCCGCCCGGCCGTGAACGTTGGTCTGTCGGTGAGCCGCGTGGGCTCGTCGGCCCAGGTCAAGGCGATGAAGCAGGTTGCCGGTTCGCTCAAGGGCGAGCTCAGCCAGTATCGCGAAATGGCGGCCTTCGCCCAGTTCGGTTCCGATCTGGATGCGGCCACCCAGCGTCTGCTCAACCGTGGTGCGCGCCTGACCGAGCTGCTCAAGCAGCCCCAGTTCAGCCCGCTCAAGATGGAAGAACAGGTTGCGGTGATCTTTGCCGGCGCCAATGGCTATCTCGATAGCGTTGCCGTCAACAAGGTCGGCGATTTCGAGCAGTCGGTGCTGTCGGCGCTGCGCGGCAAATATGCGGCGCTGCTGACCACCATCGCCACCGAGAAGGCCCTGAGCGACGACACCCGTGCCCAGCTCAAGGCTGCACTCGACGAGATCAAGAAGACCTACGCGGCCTAAGGCCAGCAGGGAGATCGACGGCCAATGGCTTCGCTAAAGGACCTCAAGAACCGGATCGACTCGGTCCGGTCGACCCAGAAGATCACCAAGGCCATGCAGATGGTCGCGGCGGCCAAGCTCCGCCGCGCCCAGGAAGCGGCCGAGGCAGCGCGCCCCTATGCCGAGCGCATGGGCAAGGTGCTTGCGGCGCTGGGTGCCGTTTATGACGGCCAGGAAAATGCGCCGGTGCTGCTGGGCGGCACGGGCAAGGACAAGGTGCATCTGCTGGTGGTTGCCACCGGCGAGCGCGGCCTGGCCGGCGGCTTCAACTCGTCGATCGCTCGGCTGGCGCGCGAGCATGCCGCCAAGCTGCTCAGCGAAGGCAAGACCGTCAAGATCCTTACCGTGGGCCGCAAGGGCCACGATATCCTGCGCCGGCAATATGCCGACAATATCGTCGACACCTTCAACTTCCGCGAGATCAAGCGGGTCGGTTTCGTCCAGGCCCAGCAGGTCACGGACAAGGTGCTCGAGATGTTCAATGCGGGCGAGTTCGACGTGGCGACGCTCTATTTCGCCAAGTTCGGCAGCGTCATCAGCCAGGTGCCCACGGCCCAGCAGCTGATCCCGGCCAAGCTGCCCGCCAAGGCAGAGGGCGAGGTCGAAGCCTCGGCCGTGCCCTACGAATACGAGCCGAGCGAAGAGGCGATCGTGGAAGACCTGCTGCCGCGCAATATTGCGGTGCAGGTGCTGCGGGCGCTGCTGGAAAACAGTGCCTCCTTCTATGGCGCGCAGATGTCGGCAATGGACAATGCGACGCGGAACGCCGGCGAAATGATCGGGCAGCTGCAGCTAAGCTACAACCGTCAGCGCCAGGCGCAGATCACCAAAGAACTCATCGAAATCATTTCGGGCGCGGAAGCGCTCTAAGCAATCGAAGCGAAGGACGAAACAAATGGCAGAGAAAAAGGCCGGTCGCGTATCGCAGGTCATCGGTGCCGTCGTGGACGTCGTGTTCGACGGCCACCTGCC
>Ga0123337_10006419_pt1 | contig 11233 bp, 8 predicted proteins | sample frozenSSSSmetaG_FD_89792 | JGI IMG/M metagenome (GOLD analysis project Ga0123337, IMG submission 89792) | Glacier valley bacterial and archeal communities from Borup Fiord, Nunavut, Canada, to study Microbial Dark Matter (Phase II) -... | ecosystem: Environmental > Aquatic > Freshwater > Ice >...
ATTTTGAACGAACCGACGGCGGCCGCGCTGGCCTACGGGCTGGACAAGCTGGGCGACCGGTCGCGGGTGGCGGTCTATGACCTGGGCGGCGGGACCTTCGATCTATCAATTCTTGAAATGCAGGACGGCGTCTTCCAGGTGCTGGCAACGCACGGCGACACGCGGCTGGGCGGCGACGATCTGGACGCGCTGATTCTAACACGAGTGACGGAGCGCGCGGGGATCACAGAAATTTCAAGCACCTCGCGGGTGCGTCTAATGGAGGAGGCGGAGCGGGTAAAACTGGCGCTCTCCGCGGATGAGCAGGCGGTTTTCCGGGTGCCGTTTTATGACGGCGGCCACAGCATCGAGGAGACGATCACGCGGGAGGAGCTGGAAAAGTGGGCCGCGCCGTGGATCGGTCGGACTCTGCGGCTTTGCAAACAAGCGCTGGCGGACGCCGTGCTGAAACCGGAGGACCTGAACGCGGTGGTGCTCGTCGGCGGCAGCACCCGGATGCCGGCGGTGCGGCGGGCGGTGGCTGAGCTTTTTTCGCGCGAGCCGGATATTTCCCAACACCCGGACGAGGCGATCGCCCTCGGCGCGACGATCCAAGGTGGCGTCCTGAGCGGTGCGCTGCGACAGATGATTTTGCTCGATGTGACACCGCTGAGCCTGGGGATCGAGACCTTCGGAGGGCTGATGAACGTGCTGATCCCGCGCAACACGACCATCCCGTGCAAGGCAGGCGAGATGTTCACCAACGCGGCGGACGGCCAGGCGGCGATGCGTGTGCGCGTGCTGCAAGGCGAGCGCGAGATGGCGAAGGACAATTGGGAGCTGGGCAAATTCGACGTGACGTTTTCACCATCGCCGAAGGGCCAGGCGCGCTTGGGCGTGCAGTTCAAGATCGACGAAAACGGCATTCTCGAGGCGCTGGCGCGGGATGTTTCCACCGGGATCGACACCGTGGTGCGGATCGAAAGTGCGGCCGTAAATGTGGACGACGCGGCGGTGGAGGCGATGGTCAGCGAGTCGGTGGAGCACGCGTTCGAGGACATGGCGGAGCGTGTTTTCACCGAAGCAAAAATGAAGGCGGAGGAACTCCTCCCCGCAGTGGAAGCCGTTCTGGCACAAGGGCTTGCCGCAGGCGCTGAAAAGGAGGAAATCGAATCCGCCGCCGCTGCCGTTCGCGTCGCGCTCGCGGGTGGTGCCGCAAATCCTCTGAAAGCGGCGGTGCAACGACTGGATGCCGCCACGGAAGCGCTGGCAGCCCGCCTCGTGGAGCAGGCGATGGATGCCGCGTTGGACCGGCGGCTGGGCGGAGAATAGCGTCAAACCCGCTTGCAAGGGGCCGGTTCCGCCGCCAGTATCCGACTTTCAACTTCGCCGAATGAACCCTCTTTTGATCGATCCCAACAACCACGCACCGGAAGTTTCTCCGGAGGACGGCTGGGATGATGCCGAAGGTTTCGGAGCAAACGGCAGCACGACAGGCACGATTTTACCTCCACGCAGGCCACTCACCGAACGGGCGGATTCCACACCCACGGAGAACGCCGCGCAGGGCCTGCGGATCGAATCCAACGTCGCCCGCCGGGAGGCCGGCGACGAATCTCCGGGTCTGGAAGTGCAGGAAATCAGCGGCAGCGTGATCCGTCTGGAGCAGACCCCGCAGGGACCGCCGAAAGTGGCCCGGCAGGTGGTTTTCCAGGAACGTCAGGCCGAAGGGAACAAGACGTTGGGAGAGGGGCGCGACTGGGGCATCGCCAAGAAATTTTCGTTGAAATGGGCCGTTCTCATGGGCACCGGAATCACCTCCGTGATCATCCTGTCGCTGATGATGCTGCCCTCCATCAACAAGGCGAATGCGGCGCGCACGCCCCTGCCGGAGCAGGGCATGAAGGTGATCGAGAACGAAAACGTCGAGGGCATGGATGCCGTCAATGCCCTGATCGCGAAACAGCCGGAAGCCGAACAGATTTTCCGTTCCTATCTGACTGCCAGAGTCGCCGGCGAGGCGCTCCCTCTGTTGCTCGACGCGGATTCCGTTAGTGGAATCTTCCGCAGTAACTGGCGGCAGGCGGGCATCGGAAAGGACTGGGTGCCGCCCCAGGACACCGCGTGGCAGGTCATGAAATCCAGCGGCCGGCCTTACGCGCTGCTGGAAGGCGAGCTGCCCGATTTTTCGAAATTCTCCGCCTGTTTCGTGACCAAGGAAGGCAAACTCCTGCTCGATTGGAAAGCGACCACCGGCTACGGCACGGCGACCTTCGAAGAACTCGCGAAAAAACAAGGAGACTCTGCCGAGATCCGCGGCCACCTCTCACAGACGAATTTCTACACCACCACCTGGCCGGAGCAAGAATACCAGTCCTATCAGTTGCTCGCGCCGGTGGGCGAGACGTCCGTCTGGTGCTACGCCCGCCGGACGGAGGCGGCGGGTGGCGCGTGCGCCGATCTGCTGCGGAAAAGCGAGATCCTCGATGAAACCCAAGGCAGCCGGAAAATCACCGTGCGGCTCTCACCCGGACCCACCGGCGCGCTGCCGAACCAGTGGCAGATTGCGGAAGTGCTGCGTGCCGACTGGCTAACACCTTGAACAAACCCGTGAGCGGAAACAACAATTCCTGGTTCCATTGCGGACGCTGTGGCTCTCTTTTCCAATCCTCCATCGGAGACGTCGAAGGCCGCCTCTGCACCGAATGCGGGCGCAATCCGTCCATCGGCTTCGACGCCCAGCCCGTCGAGACGGGCATCCCACAGCCGGCCGCAGCGGCGGACTCCGGAAACGCCGAGAGGCACTCGCTCCGGAAACGCAAAAAAAGCCACTTCATGCTGAAGCTCGTGCTCGGCTGGACCATCCTGCTCGGCTCGATCATCTTCGGCGCGCGCTGGCTGTTCCACGACCCGTCGGAAGTGCGGAAACCCGACGTGGCGGAATCCCCGGCCGGCCCCAGCGGCGCGGACGAAAGCGAAACCACGTTCATCAACGAGGCCGGCCCGCTCTGCAACCAGCTGTTCTCGGGATTCCTAACCGCCGGCACGCCGGAAGCACGCAACCAGTTCGTGCTTTCACCCATCGAGACGGCTTCGCGCATGGCGCGTTTCTATGACCTGAATCCGATCGCCAACATCGATCCTTCCACACTGCAACTCGTCAAGGCGGCACAGCTCGACCTCCCCGGCGGCAAGGCGCTGGAAACCCTGTGGAACTCCACCGACGACCGCCAGATCGACGCCGTTTTCATTCAGGAAAGCGGCGAGTGGCGGCTGGACTGGGATCACTTCGTCCGCTTCAGTGATTATCCATGGCCCTTGTTCCTGGCAGGCAGCGGCACACCCGAGGGCGAGTTCCGACTGCTTGCCCGGGAGCGTCTCGCGGAGGAACGGAAAAGCGCCGACACCATCAGCATCGTTCTCTACGCGCCCCGTTTCGGCAGCATGAATGACACCGGCCTCCAGTCCCCCGAGTTCCTCATCAGGCGCGACACCGAAAACGGCCGCCTCCTCGACGCCGCCTTCAAGCTCCAACGCGATGGAAAGCGGGTCTACGGCGCGAAAATCACCAACGCCAATCCCGAAGGACTCATCCGCGTCCGCGTCCGGATCAAGCGCGTCGAGCAAAACATGGAACGCCACTTCGAACTCGAAAAAGTCATCGCCTGCCACTGGTATTCCATCGACGACCCCGGCGTGAAACCGGCGGATCAGGGTGACGGAAAGTAACCTTGGTTAGGCCGACTCTCCGCACGTAGTCCCGCATTCATGCGGTCTTCCCCATCGCCGCCCGCATCACCGGCAGCGGATCCGAACCCGGGAACCAATGCTGGAACGCCAGCGCGCCCTGGTGCACCAGCATCGAAAGTCCGTTCGACGTGCGGCAGCCGGCTTCGAGCGCGGCCGCCAGCAACGGTGTCACCGGCGGTTGATAGATCGTATCGTAAACCCGATGCTCCGGTTTCAAACAGGCCGGCGGGAGGATGGATGGATCGCCGGGTTTCAAACCGACGGATGACGTGTTCACGATCAGATCACAAGTCAGGCAATGCTCCGCGAGCGATGAATCATCGAAGGAAAGCGCGATGATTTCCGTCTCCGCGCCGTGCGTCCGCAATCGCTCTACCAGAGGCCCGAGCTTTTCAACGCTGCGGTTCACCACCACCAGCTTGCTAACACCCAACATGGCGCACTGGGTCGCGATCGCCTGCCCCGCGCCACCACCCGCACCGACCACTGCGACTTTTAAGGACGCCAGTGGCACACCGAAATCATCCGCGATGGCGTTCATGAATCCAGGTCCGTCGGTGTTGAATCCGCGGTTGCCATCCTCGCCGAAACAAATCGTGTTCACCGCCCCGAGCGCGCGGGCCTGGTCGGAAACGTCGCAATGTTCCATCGCCTCCAGCTTGTGCGGCACGGTCACATTGCAGCCGATGAAGCCAAGCGCGCGCATGCGCTCGAACGCCTCACCCACCTTACCCGGTTCGACTTCGAGCCGGATATAGCGCGCGTCGATGCCAGCGGCATCCAGCGCCGGCTGGTGCATCCGCGGCGAGGCCGAGTGGGCGATCGGCTGGCCGATCACCGCCAGCTTCGCGGGCTTGTCGTGACCGGCATCGAGCCGCTCACGCGAGACCAGATCATCGATGGTATAAACAAGGTTCATCCCAGTTGGTTGGCGAATTTACGAACGCGGGCCACGCAGCGTTCCTTGCCGAGCAGGTTGAGAACATCCCCCAGATCCGGCCCGTGGGCACGGCCTGATAGAGCGACGCGCAGCGGAAACATCAATTGCCCGGGTTTCGCACCGGCAGCGACGGCGGTTTCACTGAGCGCCGCCTTCGCCGCATCCGCCGACCAGTCGGCGACCGTTTCAAAAGCAGTCGCAAGATCGCTCAGCAGCCCGCCGACCGCGGCATTTCCGCGCACTTTCGTGACGGCTTCCTCATCGTAGGAAAAATCATCCTTCAGCAGGAAATCGACCGCTGCGGGAACATCGCCGAACAGACGGACCTTTTCCTTCACCGCGGCGATCACTGCCTGATAGTTCTCCGTCACGGGCAGTCCCGCCGCTTCGACGAATGGCTTCGACGCCGCTGCAAATGATTCAAGGTCCACCGACTGGAGATGCTGCTGGTTCACCCACTTGCATTTTTCCAGATCGAAGCGACCCGGAGCCCGGTTGACGTTTTCCAACGAGAACAATTCCACCAATTCCTGCATCGAGAAGATCTCCTGTTCGGTCTTTGGGTTCCATCCCAACAAGGCCATGAAATTCACCACCGCCGCAGGCAGGAAGCCCTGCCGAGGATATTCTTTAACCGCCGCTCCGGCATCGCGTTTTGCCATCTTGGCTCCGTCCGGATTCAGGATCAGCGGGATGTGCGCGTATTTGGGGGCGACGCCGCCGAAGGCTTCGATGAGCTGAAGGTGCTTCGGCGTGTTCATCAGGTGATCCTCGCCACGGATGACGTGGGTGATCTCCATTTCCAGATCGTCCACCACGTTGACGAAATGGAACACATAGGAACCGTCCGAGCGTTTCACCACCATGTCGGGCGTGTTCGACTCGTCACGATAGTCGATCGTCACCTCGCCGCAGACCAGGTCGTTCATCGTCACCGGCTTTCTATCAAAGCGGAACCGCCACGCGCCGCCGTCTTCATAGACGCGCCCGGCATCGACGAGTTTCTGGAACCATGCGTCGTAAATCGCCCTCCGCTCGCTCTGATAGTAGGGGCCGTAGTTGCCGCCTTTTTCCGGCCCCTCGTCCCAGTCGAGGCCGAGCCAGTTCATGCCGTCGAAAATCGCCTGACGCGCCTCCTCCGTGTTTCTCGCCTCGTCCGTATCCTCCACACGCAGGACAAAAACGCCGCCGTGCTTGCGGGCGAAAAGCCAGTTGAACAATGCAGTGCGGGCCCCGCCGACGTGCAGGTAGCCGGTGGGAGAAGGTGCGAATCGGGTGCGAACGGTCATGCGCGAGGTGTAAGTCCCGGATCCGCCCGCGTCCAGAGTCCATCGTCGGAAATTTCCCCGCTTGTCCGCCACCGTTCGTGAAATGACCATGCGAGCGCTTCCGCAGCTTCCAAGAGAGTGCCTGCAAATGGACAGCACCGACAGGGACCGACCTCCGGGCGGTCAGGGATAATGCCCTGTGAATGAGCGACCATGGAACGATCCTCCAACACCTCATGGGCGGATTCATTCGCTTTCCATTCGCCTGACCGTTGCGCAATGCCAAGCGAGCGGTGGCAAGCAGCAGGAGGATCGAACGCACCACGGAGGTGCCAGGGGCGTTCATTTCAGATCGATATCAGGTCCTATCAGAAGCACCCGGCACTTTCCGAACGCCTCGATCCGCGAGGCAAGGCGGTTCACTCCCTCCTTCGCCGGCGCGGGCAGCGCGTCGAGCACACCGCTGGACTGGAGCATCGCGCGAAGCCTAACCGATACGGACGGACCGGCGGAAGCGCGGATGATCTCATCATCATCATCCTTGGCCGGCGGAGCAAAAAGTCCTTCCAACCCGCTCTTCGGCTCGGGCAGCAGTTTCACCTCGGGTTTCTCCAGCTTCGCCTCGCTGGCGGCGAAGGCGATTGCCTCGTGCAGTCCGCCGATCTCATCAACGAGGCCGATTTCCAGCGCGTCCTTCCCGCTGTAAACGCGGCCGCCAGCGAGTGATTCGAGATCGCCTTTCAGCGCCTTGCCACGGCCATCGGCGACGCGCTTCTTGAACGTGCCGTAAATTTCGGCCATCGAGTCCCTGACGATCTTCGCCTCCTCGTCCGAGAAGCCGCGGGTCATGCTCATGACTCCGGCGTTTTTCCCGCGATCGGTGGTGTGGGTGGTGATGCCGATTTTTTCCAACGCCTCGCCGACCACGAATTTCATGCCCACCACGCCGATCGAACCGGTGATGGTCCCCTCCTCCGCGAAAATCCGCTTCGCCGCGCTGGAGACATAGTAGCCGCCGCTCGCCGCGACGCCGCCCATCGAGACGATGAAGGGCTTGCCGGTCGCGTTCCATTCCTCGGTCGCCTCCCACAGCACCTCGCTGGCCAGCGCGGAACCGCCGGGCGAGTTCACGCGCAGCACCAGCGCCTTGGCTTTTTCCTCCTTCGCCAGCTTGAGAATCTGCGTTCTAACTGGCGCAATCGATTCATCCGTGATATCCCCATCGAGCGCGACCACGGCGATGAAGTCCTTGCGGAATTTACCCTTGTTCGACTCGCTGAACATCAGTTTGAAAAAATCCATCAGTCCGGTGAGCTCCGGCCCATCGAGATCCGGCAGCTCGTAGCTCCTGTCGAAATCCGCGTCCTCGCCGTAGGTCTCGCGGAGTTTCTTCACGAAATCCGTGCGGTAAAGCACATGGTCCGCGAGTTTCGCATCCACCGCGCGCCTCGCGGTTAGAGCCCCGTCGTCGATGAGCGCGCGGACCTCCTCAGGCTTCAGTTTCCGGCCTTCCGCCACGTCCCGGACGATCTGAGCGAAGATCGAATCGATCAGCGTCTCCTGCTGCTTCAGCGCGTAATCGCTGGGACCTGTCCGATAGAAATTCTCGCCGAAGCTCTTGAAATCACCGATGTGGATCACGTCGGCACGCACGCCGATCTTGTCGAGCAGCCCTTTGAAATACATCGACTCCGAGTGGATGCCGTGGAACTCGCAATCCGCCTCGGGCATCAGCGCGAAATGATCCGCCGCGCTGCCTAACAAGGCCGTGCGGTTCGTAAGCTTCTCGCTGTACATCCACACGGCCTTCCCTGCAGCGCGGATGCCGAGCAAGCGCTTGCGGATCTCCTGAACCTGCGAGAAATCGAGCTCCGCGCCGTCCGCGTCGAGCACCACGGCCTTCACCGCTTCGTCGGCCGCGGCCTTTTCCAGACTGCGCGAGAGGTCGAGCAGGGTGAGCGGCCGCGAGGCGTCCATCGTGAGCGACAGCAGGCCTTCCTCACCCTGGCCGGATTCCGATAGAGGCCCTTCCAGATCATAAACGGCGACGATCGGTTTCACCTCCTCCTCCGCCGTCAGCGGGAGCGATGGGATGATAAGGGAAGAAAAGCAGATGAGCAGGCGTTTCATGCGATCCCATCTAGCCTTTCCCGGGACGCGGCGCAACCCCTACTCTGGGAGCCGCTCACCCGCGGACCCGCCGGCCAAGAAGAAAGGCCCCGGAAAGCGCGGCGAAAACGAGGGCGGACACTTCCGGCACGATTTCATAGCCGATCAGATCGAGCGCCCTCAGGTCAGCCGCTCCGACATCGAAAAACACGCCGGATGCCAGCGTCGGGTCCATCAGGCCGATGTTGCTGCTCACGAGCGCGTCGTCTTTCCAATGGCTCGCCTGCCTGCCGTCGCCCTGGGTGAGGCCGGTGGACATGAGCCATTCGTTGTCGAGGTCATCGAAAATCACCGCATTTCCCGGCACCAGGTTGCGGGCGTTCAGGGTGAATTCGGAGGTCGTCGTCGGGTCCGATGCCGTGCCATTTTGAAAACGGAAGAGGTCGAGCACCGTCGGGCTGATGCTGGTCGCCCCGCCGTCCGCGCTGTCCACGGCGGAGAAAAACCCCAGCGCGTGGCCGAGTTCGTGGGCGGCCACGGTTTCAAAATCGAGCAGGCCCGCGCCGACGCCGTCGCTGTTGTCGAAGTCGAAGGCAAAGGTGTTGCTGAATGTGATGGTCGAATCGGTCGCGCCGAAACTGGTGTCGAGTCCGGTGAAACCCAGCGCCTTGAGGTTTGCCTTCGTGCCCACGAGATTGCCGGAAAGCGTCGATCCGGATAGCAGCGTCGCCGAGAACTGCGCGGCCGTCGGCAGGAAGGAGGCCACCAGATCGTCCGACTCGTTGGCAGCATCGCTCACCACCTGGTTGCGGATCGTATTGTAGCCGCCTTGGAGGATCAACGAACTGGTCGAGCCGATGATGCCCGAGCCCAGCGAACCGAGGTCCGCGGCGATGGTGACGGTGATGGAGTCCGAAATGTAGGCCTCCCACTGCAGCGCCGCGCGGTTGAACGCGGCCAGCGCCGCCGTGTTCGACGAGAGGCCGGAACCCGCGTTGATGACGATGTCGAAGGTCCCGAGATTGAGCGGAACCTGGGATGGAAGCGGGCTGATACCACCGTCGGAAGTTCCCTCGGCAAGCAGGAAATCCTGAGCGGATGCCAATGTGCCCGGAAGTCCGGCGGCGACCAGCAGCCAGGAAAAAAGTCGGCTGCGGATCTTTCGGCGGGCGTTCATGGGTCAAGCTCGGGTTTCAGCAATCCGAAACATCGTGGAAACGTCCGTCGCCTGTCGATGAAATTCGCCCTGAACACCCAGACGGGCAATGACTTCAGCATCACCATTCGGAATGCCTCACGGCAAAATCAAATCGCACCCACACAAAATCAAAACCCAGTCAGCCAAAGTCGAAAATCTCCACGGAAGTAGCCGAATCCTCCCCGACAAAACTCCGATCCTGCCCGACAAAGCCCCAATTCCGCTCAACCAAGCCAAAAATCCGCCCGACAAGCATTCAATCCCGCCCCACAAATTGCCAAAATTTCCCGACAAACACGAAATCCTGCTCAACAACTGACCAAAAATGCCCACCAGAGCTTAAAACTCACCTCCCAAGTATCCGATCCCACCAGTAAAACACCCACTTTAGGGCCAAACCCATCATTTCCCGTCAAAATACCCAAAAAAACGGTCCCTCTACAGAAGCACCCTCATTCCTAGCACTAAAAGTCCGGCCCCTCCGATTTTGAGCGTGACACCACTAACACCTTACCTAACTTCCGAATCGCCTATCGGCTAAAAATTACTAAATTCAACTCCACTCCCACCCTCCCACCGCCATGCCAGACTCCACACCCACACCACCCGACAACACCCCGGACGAACACTCGCAACCACCCGGCTTCTTCAACCAAGCCCAGCTCAACGACATCAAACTCGGCGAAGACCTCCAGACTCTCGCCGCCGAGGACCGCCACACCGCCAATCTGGAAAAGCGCGGCTTCACCCCCGCCAACAACACCATTCTCGGCACCCTCACCGCCGAAGCCCGCCGCCAGACCACCGCCACCGCCACCGGCCAGGCCCGCAGCGCAAAAAAAGCCTCCACCCTCAACGCCAAAGGCCCCGAACGCCGCCTCCTCGCCGCCCTCCACGAAATCCAAGCCGCCGCCCGCCAGAAACAACGCCTCCTCGAAGCCGATGGCGATCCCGCCACCCACTTCGACACCGCGCCCTATCTCATCGGCAAACGCCTCAACGCCAACCGCACCCTCCTCCTCCAAAACTCGGACACCCTCATCGCCCTCGCCAAGGCCGACAATCTCCCTGGCCTCAGCGCACCGGAAATCGACCTCGTCGAAAACCACCTCGCCGAATACCGCGGAGCCAAGGACCTCCAGACAGACACCAAGGAAGAATCCGGCAACGAGCGCGTCACCCGCGATGCCCTCGTCAAACGCATCAACGCCCTGCGCACCGCCCTCCAGCACGCCGCCGACCGTGCCTACCCCTACACCGATGAAGCCAGCGCCCCCGCCCGAGCCGCCTTCCATTTACCGCCGGACCGCACCTTCGTCGGCTGAAAACCATCTCACCACACACTGAATCCGGGATCCAAATCCCCAAACCAAACAGGCAGCCGGATCAAAGCCGGCTGCCTGTTTCTGTTTTGAACAGCGATTCCAACATTTCCAGCATTCTGGAGAACGACATCATTACTAGTATTTCGAAAAATTGATTCTGGCGGATGAATCACTGAGCATGGTTGTGGCGTCTCGCCGCAACGTCATGGGTGATCTCGTTGCTGCGACACGCGGCAACCACGGCCCTGCGCGCAGCCCGCCACTTTGAGTTTTACGGCACACTAGTGTCCGTAAAGTTCATTTCGACGGACGGAACACACATCATGATGGCTGCAGTGCTGCAAGAGTTCAGGCACAGCGAATCCAGCGAATCCAGCGAATCCAGCGAATCCAGCGAATCCAGCGAATCCAGCGAATCCTCAGAATCAAGAAACCTAAGAGACTGTCTGAAAAATGCGCGAAGGCAGGGATCGAGTTGCCTCCGGCCATGCGGATGGCGCTTCGCGATGGATGGAATCTCGCTAGCGCTCGCCCTGCATTCCGGGCGGTCCGCGAGAATGGGACGTGATTAGGCGACCATGAACGGATTTTAAGCATTTCATGGGCTGATTCATTCGCCCTCCATTCGCCTGACCGTTGCGGAATGCCAAGCGAGCGCTAGCGA
>Ga0123337_10006423_pt1 | contig 11225 bp, 7 predicted proteins | sample frozenSSSSmetaG_FD_89792 | JGI IMG/M metagenome (GOLD analysis project Ga0123337, IMG submission 89792) | Glacier valley bacterial and archeal communities from Borup Fiord, Nunavut, Canada, to study Microbial Dark Matter (Phase II) -... | ecosystem: Environmental > Aquatic > Freshwater > Ice >...
CCTGACCACCAAAACGCAAACCATCGCGATGGGTCCGGTGGCATCGCAAGAGGCAATCAAGATGCTGGGCACCAACGGCGGCGGTTTTTTCAATGCGAACTCGGCTCATCCTTACGAAAATCCGACTGCGCTCAGCAATTTTATCCAGATGCTGGCGATTTTCCTGATCCCGGCGGGTCTGTGCTTCACGTTTGGCCGCCTGGTCGGCGATATGCGGCAAGGCTGGGCGGTACTGGGTGCAATGACGCTGATCTTTGTCGTGATGACTTCCATCGTGATGATCGCCGAACAAACTGCGCATCCAGCGATGCAGGTGCTAGGCGTTGATCAAACGACGACTGCGTTGCAATCCGGCGGCTATATGGAAGGCAAGGAAACCCGTTTCGGCATCAGTGCCTCCGCCTTGTTCACTGCGGTGACGACGGCCGCATCATGTGGTGCCGTCAATAACATGCATGATTCGCTGATGCCACTGGGCGGCTTTGTGCCTCTGGTCTTGATGCAATTCGGCGAAGTCGTCTTCGGCGGTGTCGGGACCGGCTTGTACGGCATGTTGATCTTCGCGATTCTGGCGGTATTCATTGCCGGCCTGATGATAGGTCGCACGCCGGAATATCTGGGCAAGAAAATCCAGGCGTATGAAATGAAGATGGCATCCATCGCGATTCTGGTGACGCCGACACTGGTGCTGGTCGGGACTGCAATTGCCGTACTGCTGGAGCCGGGCAAGGTCGGCATTGCCAATCCGGGCGCGCATGGCTTCTCCGAGATCCTGTACGCGTTCACCTCGGCTGCCAATAACAACGGTAGCGCGTTCGCCGGTCTGTCTGCCAACACGCCGTTCTACAACACGATGCTGGCGATTGCGATGTGGTTAGGCCGCTTCGCGATGATCGTGCCGATTCTGGCGGTAGCCGGTTCACTTGCAGGCAAGCAAAGGCTGGAAGCCAATGCCGGCACGATGCCTACGCATGGTCCGCTGTTTGTTGCTTTGCTGGTCGGTGTCGTGGTGCTGGTTGGCGTATTGAATTACGTCCCTGCACTGGCACTCGGACCCATCGTCGAACACCTGCAATTGTTCGCACGGTAGTTCTCACAATAATCAACCAGGAATGGCGAGCGCGAGCCGCTTGCCGTTCTCACCAAATTAAAGAAAGCCTGCCATGCAAATGCCAGAATCCAAGGCTGCGCCTGTCGTGTCACGTAAAAGCCTGACGCTTTTCGATACGGCCTTGATAGGTCCAGCCATAGTCGATGCATTCAAAAAACTGACGCCACGCGCACAGTGGCGCAGTCCTGTGATGTTTGTTGTCTATGTCGGCAGCATCATCACGAGCTTGTTGTTCATTCAATCACTCGTCGGTAAAGGCGAGGCCAGCCCTGGCTTTATCTTTGCCATCTCGATGTGGCTATGGTTCACGGTGCTGTTTGCCAACTTCGCTGAATCACTGGCGGAAGGACGCAGCAAGGCCCAGGCCGCATCCTTGCGCGCCCTGAAGCAAACCGTGCTGGCGAAGAAACTCTCAGTGCCCCAGCACGGCACATCATGGCTACCGGCGTCGCCAGCGGATTTGCGCAAGGGCGATACCGTACTGGTCGAAGCCGGTGACGTGATTCCAGTCGATGGCGAAGTGATAGAAGGTGTCGCATCCGTCGATGAAAGCGCCATCACCGGCGAATCGGCCCCGGTCATTCGCGAATCTGGCGGCGACTTTTCATCCGTCACCGGCGGCACGCGTGTGCTGTCAGACTGGCTGGTGGTGCGCATCGCGGTCAATCCCGGCGAAGCCTTTATAGACCGCATGATCGCGATGGTCGAAGGTGCCAAGCGTCAAAAGACGCCGAATGAAATCGCCTTGACGATACTGCTGGTCGCACTGACCATCATCTTCCTCATCGTGACTGTGACCTTGTTACCGTTCTCCATGTATTCAGTGGAAGCGGCAGGTAGCGGCTCGCCTATCACGATCACCGTGTTGATCGCCTTGTTGGTCTGTTTGATCCCGACCACCATAGGCGGCCTGTTGTCGGCGATTGGCGTGGCTGGCATGAGCCGGATGATGCAAGCCAATGTGATTGCTACATCAGGTCGCGCAGTGGAAGCTGCCGGCGACGTCGATGTGCTGCTATTGGACAAAACCGGTACCATCACACTCGGCAATCGTCAGGCGTCCGAGTTCTATCCAGCTCCCGGCGTCACGCAAATCCAGTTGGCCGATGTCGCACAACTGGCTTCGCTGGCAGATGAAACGCCGGAAGGTCGCAGCATAGTCATCCTCGCCAAGCAGAAGTTCAACATACGCGAACGCGATATCGCGGCCTTGAATGCGAGTTTCGTTCACTTCAGTGCACAAACACGCATGAGCGGCGTTGATCTGGGCGAGCGCATTATCCGCAAGGGTTCGGTCGATGCGGTAAAAAAGCATATCGAATTGCTGGGCCGTCCATTTCCGATAGAAGTCTCGAATACAGTCGACGATATTTCACGACGTGGCAGTACGCCTTTGGTGGTGGTCGATGATGGCCGTGTGATAGGCGTGGTGGAGTTGAAGGATATCGTCAAGGGCGGTATCAAGGAACGCTTCGCCGAATTGCGCCGCATGGGGATCAAGACCGTGATGATCACCGGCGACAACAAGCTGACTGCTGCAGCAATTGCTGCGGAAGCCGGCGTCGATGATTTCCTGGCCGAAGCAACACCAGAACAGAAACTCAAGCTGATACGCGAATACCAGTCGCAAGGCCGTCTGGTTGCGATGACTGGCGACGGCACCAACGATGCACCGGCGCTGGCGCAGGCCGACGTTGCCGTGGCGATGAACTCCGGCACACAGGCCGCGAAAGAAGCCGGCAATATGGTCGATCTGGACTCCAATCCTACTAAGCTGCTGGAGATAGTCGAGATCGGCAAGCAGATGCTGATGACGCGCGGTTCACTGACGACGTTCTCGATCTCCAATGATATCGCCAAGTATTTTGCGATTATCCCGGCTGCATTTGTCACGACTTATCCGCAGTTGAAGGCACTGGACATCATGCATCTGAGCAGCCCGTCATCGGCCATCATGTCGGCCGTGATTTTCAATGCGCTGATTATTGTGGTGCTGATTCCGCTGGCGCTGAAGGGCGTCAAGTATCGCGCCGTCGGTGCGGCTGCACTGCTACGTCGCAATCTGTTGATCTATGGCCTGGGCGGGATTCTAGTGCCCTTCGTTGGTATCAAATTGATAGACATGATCCTGACCGTTTTCGGTCTTATCTGAATCAATAATTAACATGAAGGAATTAATATGAACACGACATTTCGTCCCGCACTGCTTTTATTTTCCGTGCTTACCCTGATCTGCGGCGTGATCTATCCGTATGCGATCACCGGCATCGGCAAGCTGGCTTTCAGCGAGCAGGCACAAGGCAGTCTGGTATCGCGTAACGGCCAGCTTGTTGGCTCGTCGCTGATTGGTCAGGCGTTTTCATCGCCGCAATATTTCTGGGGGCGTCCGTCCGCTACCGGCCCGATGCCGAACAATGCAACGGCATCCAGCGGCGCCAATCAGGGACCGCTTAATCCAGCATTGATCGACAACGTGAAAGGCCGCATCGCTGCATTGAAAGCCGTCGATCCAGACAATATCTTGCCGATTCCGGTCGATCTGGTAACGGCATCGGCCAGCGGACTCGATCCAGAAATCAGTCTGGCGGCAGCACGATATCAGGCCGGCCGCATCGCGCGTGTACGCAAGATGGCGCTGGAAGAAGTGCAAAACCTCATAGCCAAGCACAGCAAGGGTCAGTATCTGGGATTCTTTGGAGAGCCTCGTGTGAATGTGCTGGCCTTGAATCTGGCGCTGGACCAACGGCATTAAGCGAACCATCAAGTCGTTTCCGCGCAGGCAGGAATGACTTGATTAGATGAGCTAATAAGCTCCCCCAAATATGGCACAATCAGTTGCTGCCGCCACCTTCGCTCTTATCAATCCACATGCCATCAAACGATCACCAACGTCCTGACCCAGATGTCTTGCTGGCACATGTGCAGGAACAGGAGCGTCGCGCCGAACGGGGCAAATTACGCATCTACTTCGGCGCGTCCGCCGGCGTAGGTAAAACGTATGCAATGCTGTCCGCCGCACGCAGGATGCAGGCCGAAGGTCACGATGTGCTGGTCGGCGTCGTCGAAACGCATGGCCGCAGCGAAACAGCAGCCTTGCTGGATGGTCTGGATGTACTGCCACGCAAGGAAATTGCGTATCGCGACAAGACCATTTCCGAATTCGATATCGATGCAGCACTGGCACGCAAGCCGGCACTGATTCTGGTAGACGAGCTGGCGCACTCCAATGCGCCAGGTTCGCGTCATCCCAAACGCTGGCAGGATGTGCAAGAGTTGCTGGACGCCGGCATCGATGTGTTCACTGCAGTCAATGTGCAACACCTGGAAACATTAAACGATGTAGTCGGTGGCATCACTGGCATACGCGTCGCGGAAACCTTGCCGGACACGGTTTTCGATCAGGCAGATGAAGTCGTGCTGGTGGATATTCCCGCCGATGATTTGCTTGCTCGTCTGGCTGAAGGTAAGGTATATCAAGCAAAACAGGCAGAACGTGCATCGCGCAATTTCTTCCGCAAAGGCAATCTGATCGCGCTGCGGGAGCTGGCCTTGCGCCGTACCGCTGATCGCATAGGCGATGACGTGCAAGCCTATCGGATAGAAAAATCCATCAATGGTGTGTGGAAAACCGATTCCGACCTGTTGGTCTGCATAGGCCCTCGTGCCGGTTGCGAACATGTGGTCCGCAGCGCGGCGCAACTGGCCGGACAGTTGAACGCTGAATGGCATGCGGTTTATGTGGAAACGCCGCAGTTACAGCGCCTGCCTGCGGCACGACGCGAGCATATCTTGAAGACATTGAAACTGGCGCAGGATCTTGGGGCGACCACGGCAGTCCTTTCCGGAGGCGATATTGCATGTGAGATTGTCAACTATGCGCGCAGTCATAATTTTTCGCGCATCGTGCTGGGTCGAGGGCATGCCAGATGGCTTTGGCAGACCTCTCATTTGAAGCGTATTGCGCGCTATGCGCCGGATGTCGATTTGATGGAAACCGGACAAGGCGACAATGAGTCTTCTCGGCCACACAGTTTTGCCGAACGTTCAAAGTTGACTGCAGATGAAACGACTGCCGACCAGAAAAACCGTTACTGGCCTTACGCCTGGACAGTCGCGGCCTGTATTTTTACGACATTGATCGCAACGCCGCTGCTGCCGCACTTGGATCTGGCCAATATCGTGATGCTGTTTTTGCTGACAGAAGTATTGATTGCCGTCCGTTTCGGGCGCGGGCCGGCAGTCATGGCGGCATTTCTCAGCGTGGCATTATTCGATTTCTTTTTCGTTCCGCCGCGATTTTCATTCGCAGTCAGCGATGTGCAGTATCTGGTCACTTTTTCCGTGCTGCTGGTGGTCGGATTGATAGTCGGGCAGTTGACGTCGGGATTGCGCTTCCAGGCAAAAATTGCCGCGCACAGGGAAGGGCGGGCACGCGCCTTGTATGAATTCGCACGGGAATTGTCGGGTGCCTTGCAAACCGAACAGATCTTCGAGATTACCCAATCCTTCATACAACGCACGTTCCGGGCACAAGCCTGGTTGCTGTTGCCGGATGATGCGGCACGCTTGTCCTTGCCGGCGCAGGCCGATGGCAACCGTGCTGGTGAATTGGATATCGGTATCGCGCAATGGGCGTTTGATCGCGCCACGCCAGCCGGCATCGGGACCGACACGCTACCGGCCAGCACTTATTTTTATCTGCCTTTGCTGGCACCCATGCGTACGCGTGGCGTGCTGGCGATTCAACCAGAGAACCGGCGCTGGATTTTGATTCCAGAGCAAAGACAGCAACTCGATACCTTCGCCGCACTCGCTGCGATTGCACTTGAGCGCGTGCACTACATCGAAGTAGCGCAAGATGCGCTGGTGCGTATGGAATCGGAACGCTTGCGTAATTCACTGCTGGCAGCCTTGTCGCATGATTTGCGTACTCCGCTGACTTCGCTGGTAGGCCTGTCCGAGTCGCTGACGATGTCGAAACCGCCGCTGGCCAGCAGTCAGCAAGAACTGGCGCAAGCCTTGCACGATGAAGCGCTGCGCATGAGTAATCTGGTTGCCAATCTGCTGGACATGGCGCGCATACAAAGCGGTGAGGTGAAACTCAATCTGCAATGGCAGGAATTTGAGGAGGTTGTTGGCAGCGCATTGCGTGCCAGCCAATCTGCGATTGTTCGGCATGAAATCAAAACCAGGCTGGCGCCGGCTTTGCCGCTGGTGCGCTTCGATGCGGTGCTGATAGAGCGGGTGTTGTGCAATCTGATCGAGAATGCAGCCAAATACACGCCTGCCGGTTCGCGCATCGTGATCGCGGCAGAAATCAGTGGCCGTTTCCTGGAAGTGGCCGTCTACGACAACGGTCCAGGCTTGCCGGCTGGGCAGGAAGACGCCATCTTTGAAAAATTTACGCGCGGTGAACGCGAATCCGCGACGCCTGGCGTTGGCCTCGGATTGGCAATTTGTCGTGCCATCGTCGAAGCGCATCATGGAGGCATACGCGCCGCGCATTCGCCGGAGGGCGGCGCTTCCATTCAATTCACTTTGCCGCTAGGCACGCCTCCGGCCATGCCGGATATGGGTGCTAGCGACGCCACCATACTGGATCACGCTTCATGAGCGAAGCACTACTCATCGCATTACTGGTTGAAGACGAGCCGCAAATTCGCCGCTTCGTACGTGCCGCATTGGAAGAAGAGGGCTGGCAAATTTTTGAAGCAGAAACCATAAAGCGCGGCCTGATCGATGCCGGCACGCGCAAGCCGAATCTGATCGTACTCGATCTCGGTTTGCCGGATGGCGATGGCGTCGATTTCATCCTGGATGTGCGTAAATGGTCGGCTGTCCCCATCATCGTGCTATCTGCACGCGTGAATGAAAGCGACAAGATCAAGGCACTCGATGCCGGTGCTGATGATTATTTAAGCAAGCCATTTGGCGTGGGAGAATTGCTGGCGCGGGTGCGTTCAACAGTACGTAGACATCGCCGCTCGCCAACTGATGAGCAGGAAGCAATTCAGTTCGGCGACGTCAGACTGGACATGAAAGCGCACCTGGTAACGAAGGGAAATCAGATGGTGCATCTGACGCCGACTGAATATCGCTTACTGAGTGTGCTGGCAACGAATGCCGGCCGTGTCGTGACGAATCCGCAATTGCTGCGCGAAGTATGGGGGCCGTCACATTCGGAAAGCAGTCACTATTTGCGCATCTACATGGGGCATTTACGGCAGAAGCTGGAAGACGATCCGGCGCAACCGAAGTATCTGTTGACGGAAACCGCAGTGGGTTACCGTTTGTTGCTGCCTTTGTAATTCCATCCCGTAATTTCTGATCAAAAATGCCCGCATATGGCGGGCATTGATGGCAAGGCCGATGATTCCTTAGCCGATCAGGCTTCGAGCCTGGCAGTAAGCGTGATCTCGGCATTGCCCTTGAACAGTTTGGATACGGGGCAGCCGACCTTGGCGTCGTTCGCGATCTTTTCGAAACCGGCCTGGTCGGTGCCAGGGACTTTACCCGTCAGATCAAGGTGAATTTTGGTAATCGAAAAACCGCCCGGCACCTTGTCCAAGCTGACCGTCGCTTTGGTTTTCAGACTATCTGCGGTCAGGCTGGCTTTGCCTAGTTCGCCAGACAAGGCCATCGTGAAGCATGCTGCATGCGCAGCACCTATCAACTCTTCCGGGTTGGTACCAGGTCCGTCCTCAAAGCGCGCGGTAAATCCGTACGGTGCCTCCTTCAATACGCCTGTTTGCACCGAAATGCTGCCTATGCCGTCTTTAATGCCGCCTTTCCATGCTGCTGATCCAGAATGCTCCATGCGTGTCTCCTTGAGTTAGTGAGGTTAAAGATAGAGCGCAGCAAGTGCTATCGGTTCCATGGAATTTCCAGCGAGCGATGTGTCATTGATGCAGAGAAAGAAAAGCCCGCCGCATCGTCGATGATGCGGCGGGTAGATGCATGTGATGACTACCTTGCGTGCGCTGTGACGCGGCAAGGGCGTATCAGCAAGGATGCTGGTGCTTGAAAATACCAGCTTAGAAGGTTTTGCTGACAGTCAGGACCAGCGCAGTTTTCCCCATGAATTTGGCGTTGGCTGGCGATGCATAGGCGGCTTTATCGGCGTTGGTGCCGATCACAGCAAGCGCGCCGGTCGCAATGCCGAAGTCTTTGGTGACGCCGACTTTCCAATCGGTGTAGCTGAAGCGCTTATTATCCACGCAGCCGTTGCTTCCCTCTACGGTTTGATGACCTGCATGCAGATTGAGAATAAGGCCTAGACCCACTTCAAGATTCATACCTGCATCCAGATAGCCGCTGCCTTTGCTATCGACATAGCCGAACAGATTGGTGAGCGAATGCGAATATTTGATGTACGCAGGTCCGTAGCCAAGCTGGGCGTAGAGTTCCGTGGTGTTGGCGCCTGGGTTCAAGTCATTGGATGGGTAAACGTAAGCAAGAACACCGACGTCGTAAGACACATCTTCGGCAATGGCACCGCGCTTGCCGCCATACACATCGACTTCTGCACTACCGCTACCGCCAGCATCCTTGACGAATTTGATCGTGGAAAGCCAGGTGCCGGCATAAAAGCCCGTTGGATTGTTGATGTAATCGGCGCCGCCTTGCAGTGCAGGTTGCAGACGTGTTTGTGAAATACCGCGGAAACGATAATCCGATGTGAGTGCTGCATTGAAGCTGACTTCATGATCGGGCTTTTGCTGTTCTGCAAATGCCAGATTGGCCGCGAAGAGCGGGCTCATGGCAGCGACAAGAATCATTTTTTTCATCTACTTCTTCCTCATGGTTATAGAGGAATGAAGCTTATCGGTTCGGATATAAAGATTTTCTAAAAAGACTGCATCAACGCGTAAACTCGGCGTATAAATTGCGCAGAGTAGTCGGATTTTTCTGTCTATTTAATGGCAGCCGCCGGAGTGCGATCGCAGATTCTTGGTGTCGGCATCTTCCGCATTCGCCAAGCCGTGCAGGATGCCGCATTCCTGCATCGATTGCACGCTGCAGCAGCTGCTGCGCAAATCCTTTAGCTGAACCTGCAACGCTTTCAGTTCATTGATCCGATGGGCAACGTGCCCGATATGCTTGTCCAGCAGAGCATTCACACCGGCGCAGTTTTCTTCCGGCGTGTCACGAAAATCCAGCAGAGTGCGAATTTCATCCAGTGTCATGTCTAGGGAGCGGCAATGGCGAACAAACTGCAGCCGCTTGACGTGCACGCTGCCGTACAGACGGTAATTGCCTGCAGAGCGCGGTGGCGGCGGCAATAAATCCTGCTGCTCGTAGTAGCGGATGGTTTCCACCGACGAGCTAGTCAAGCTGGCCAGCTCACCGATTTTCAGTAATTGCAGGATCATTTGTTACCCTCCGGGCAAGACAGTGACAAAATACAACGAAGTGCTTGACTCTATAGTGGCTACAGAGTTCCCAATTGCAAGCATGATATCGATCACATGATTCAAGGAAAACCTATGCATTGCTGCGATACCGATCATCCCGCAGGCACGTCCTCTGAGGCAGCAGCCGGAGCGCCGGCTGCCGGTGCCGAACAGGCCATCCTGCTGATCCAGAAGATGGATTGCCCGACTGAAGAAAAACTCATACGCGACCGCTTCCAGCACATGGAAGGGATAGTCGGCATGCAGTTCAACCTGATGCAGCGTGAACTGACGGTGCAGCACAACCTGATGTCGGTCGATCCCATCGTCACGGCATTGCAGAAGCTCGATCTCGATCCCGTCGTCAAATCCGATACGCTGAACCTGGTGCGCGATGGCCTGGCCGATCATCACGACCTGTCTGGCGACTACCGGATTTCGCGATGGAAATGGACCATGATGGGCATTTCCGGCGTGACTGCCGTCGCTTCTGAAATCGTCGCCTGGTCCAGCGGGTTGGAAGATGCACCGCTGGTGATTGCGCTGGCGCTGCTGGCCATCTTCAGCGGCGGCAAGGATACGCTGAAAAAGGGCTGGATCGCGTTGCGGCATTTTTCGCTGAACATGAATTTCCTGATGTCGCTGGCCGTGCTCGGTGCGGTATTGATAGGGCAGTGGCCGGAAGCAGCCGTCGTCATCTTCCTGTTCGCCGCCGCAGAAATGATAGAGGCGCTATCGCTGGATCGCGCGCGCAATGCAATCAAGGGCTTGATGGCGTTGACGCCAGACATGGCGACCGTGCGCAGTGGCGATGGCAGCTGGCAGCAACTTGCCGCTGCCAGGGTCGCACTGGCAGCGATCGTGCGCATCAAACCGGGCGAACGCCTGCCGCTGGATGGCATCATCATCGACGGGCAGAGCACGATCAACCAGGCGCCGATTACCGGCGAAAGCATGCCGGTCGCCAAACAGGTCGGCGACATGGTTTTTGCCGGCACCATCAATGAACGCGGCACTTTCGATTACCGCGTCACTGCCGCGCAAGCCGATTCCACACTGTCGCGCATCATCAAGAGCGTGCAGCAAGTGCAGGGCGAACGTGCGCCTACCCAGCGTTTTGTCGACCAGTTTGCGCGTTATTACATACCGGCAGTCGTGCTGATGGCGCTGGTCGTGGCGCTGGCGCCGCCGCTGTTGCTGCAACTGCCGTTTCAGCCGTGGCTGTATAAAGCGCTGGTCTTGCTGGTAATTGCCTGTCCGTGTGCACTGGTTATTTCGACGCCGGTCACCATCGTCAGCGGGCTGGCAGCGGCAGCACGACATGGCATTCTGATCAAGGGCGGCGTGTATCTGGAGCAGGGACGCAAATTGAAGGCGCTGGCCGTAGACAAGACTGGCACGCTGACCGTGGGCAAACCGGTCGTCACCGACACGATGGCCGTAGCGGACAGCGACCCCGAGCGGATGCTGCTGCTTGCAGCCAGCCTGTCGCAACGCTCGGATCATCCAGTCTCCACCGCCATCGTCGCGCACTGGGCCGGCGAACATAGGCCTGAAGTCTTGCTGGAAGTCAGCGATTTTGAAGCGCTGACCGGGCGCGGCGTCAAAGGCGCAATCGCAGGCGAGACTTATTATCTCGGCAATCACAGGATGACGCATGAACTCGGCGTCTGCGGCACAGCGCTGGAAGCGGCATTGACTGCCTTTGAAGAAACCGGCAA
>Ga0123337_10006424_pt1 | contig 11225 bp, 3 predicted proteins | sample frozenSSSSmetaG_FD_89792 | JGI IMG/M metagenome (GOLD analysis project Ga0123337, IMG submission 89792) | Glacier valley bacterial and archeal communities from Borup Fiord, Nunavut, Canada, to study Microbial Dark Matter (Phase II) -... | ecosystem: Environmental > Aquatic > Freshwater > Ice >...
CACCGGACTTCGCCGACAAACATCGGCCTCTATCTGCTGTCTGCCGCAGCTGCCCGTGACTTCGGCTGGGCGGGAACCACCGAAACCGTCGAGCGCCTGGAGGCGACGTTCACCACCCTGCAGAGGATGCAACGCCTCAATGGCCACTTTTTCAACTGGTATGCCACCGAGGATCTCCGCACGCTCGATCCGGCATATGTATCCTCCGTCGACAGCGGCAATTTCGCCGGCCATTTGATCGCGCTCGCGAATGCCTGTGAGGAGTGGATCGATGCCCCGGTGGCGCCCAACGCCCGGCACGGCATTGCCGACACTCTCTTGTTGGCGCGCGACGCATCCCGCAACGTGGCCGGCGCACATGGGGAACGCGGTCGCCAACTCGCCACCATTTTCGACGAAATCGAATCTCACCTAAATGGTGTGCAGTCGATCGAGGCCTTGGCTCCGACGCTCAGGCGGCTGAATGACAAAGCCGCACAGGTGGCGCGCGACAGCATCTCGGCTGTCGACGACCAAGGAGCTGAAGACGCCGCTTTCTGGCTGCAGGCGCTGCGCAACACGGTTGCCGAACATGCCCGTGATCACCTGCTGGTCGGCGCTGCGTCGTACCGTTTTGCCCAGCGAGTGAAGACCCTCGCCTCCGCCGCGCGTGCCATGGCAATGGCGATGGACTTCCAGTTCCTTCTCGATCCCGATCGCAAGCTTTTGTCGATCGGCTATTCCGTTGCCGAGAATATCCTCGATCCCAGTTGTTATGACTTACTGGCGTCAGAGGCCCGGCTTGCAAGCCTTTTTGCGATTGCAAAAGGTGATGCGCCGACCCGGCACTGGTTTCGCCTCGGCCGGACCGCCACGCCGCTCGGAAGCGGATCGGCCTTGATCTCGTGGTCGGGCTCGATGTTCGAGTATCTGATGCCGTCGCTGGTCATGCGCGCTCCGGCTGGCAGCCTGCTGGAGCAGACCAATCGTCTGGTGGTGCAACGACAGAAGGCGTACGGACGGTCGCTTGGCGTTCCCTGGGGCATATCGGAGTCGGCCTACAATGCCCGAGACATGCAATTCACCTACCAGTATTCCAATTTCGGCGTCCCCGGTCTCGGGCTGAAGCGCGGCCTGTCGGACGATCTGGTGATCGCTCCCTATGCGACGGGCCTTGCCGCCATGGTGGACCCGCGCGCCGCACTCGAAAACTATGCGCGCCTCGCCACGATGAGTGCCGAAGGGCGCTACGGCTTTTACGAGGCGCTGGACTTCACCCGGTCGCGACTTCCAGAAAAGCAGACGGTCGCCATCGTCCGCAACTACATGGCCCACCATCAGGGCATGACCATTGTTTCCCTGGCGAACGCGCTGCACGACGGACAGATGCGCGACCGCTTTCATCGCGAGCCTATTATCAAGGCCACCGAACTGCTGCTGCAAGAGCGCGTGCCCGAGACCGTTGCTATCGCGCATCCGCGAGCGGAAGAGGTGAAGGCTTCGGCAGCCAAAGTAATCACCGTGGCGCCGAGTATACGCCGCCTTACCGGTGCGGTTGCGGGTGCCCCGGCAACCCACATACTGTCCAACGGTCGATATGCCGTTATGCTAACCGCGACGGGGGGGGGCTACAGTCGCTGGCGCGATGTCGCGGTGACGCGCTGGCGGGAGGATACGACCCGCGACGACTGGGGGTCCTTCGTGTTCCTCAAGGACGCGCAAACCGGAAACGTCTGGTCCCCTGGCGGACCCCGGAGGTCGGGCGACGCCGACAGCGACGAGGTCATTTTTGAAGAGGACCACGCTCACTTCATTCATCGAAGCGGTACGCTGACCACGACACTGGATATTCTCGTGTCCGGCGAGGATGATGGCGAAGTCCGACGCCTTTCCTTAGTCAACAGCGGACGCGGTCCGCGAGAAATTGAGCTGACGTCCTACGCCGAACTGGTGTTGGCGACGCCAGCGACCGACAATGCACACCCCGCTTTTGCCAAGATGTTCGTCGAGACCGACTATCTGCCGGAGTTCGGGGCGCTGATTGCGACCCGCCGTCGGCGTTCTCCCGACGAGCCCGGAATCTGGGCGGCCCATTTTGCCGTGGTTGAGGGTGACGTCGTCGCCGAACCGCAACACGAGTCCGACCGGGCGCGCTTTCTTGGTCGCGGCCGTGCCATCGGATCAGCTTCTGCGATCGTTGACAGCCTGCCGCTTTCGAACGCGGTGGGAACCGTCCTCGATCCAGTTTTTTCGCTGCGCCAGCGTGTCGCAATTCCGGCCGGCAAGGTCGCGCGCATCTCCTTCTGGACCGTCGTGGCTTCGACGCGAGCCGGGCTTCTTGATCTCATCGACAAGCATCATGACCGTAGCGCCTTCGACCGGGCTAAGACTCTCGCCTGGACCCAGGCCCAGGTGCAGTTGCGCCATCTCGGCATCGACACTGCGGAAGCGGCGGATTTTCAGCGCCTTGCTGCACCGATCCTCTACGCCGACCCGCGCTTCAGGGCACCACCCGGGGCGATCATTCGCGGCGCCGGCCCCCAGTCGGGGCTGTGGCCGCACGCGATTTCGGGCGACCTGCCGATCGTGCTGCTGCGGATCGACGATATCGAGGACATACGACAAGTGCGCCAGTTGCTGCGCGCCCACGAATACTGGCGCATGAAACGCCTCGGCGTCGACCTGGTCATTATCAACGAGCGCGCCTCGTCCTATGTTCAGGATCTGCAGATCGCGATCGAGACAGCCGTTCGGAGCAGCCAGTCGCGGCCGCGTTTTGGCGAACAGAACGCCCAAGGCTCGGTGTTTGCCTTGCGTGCCGACCTGATGGACGGCAACGCCCGCGCCCTGCTGCAATCGGTGGCCCGCGTGGCGCTTATTGCCAGCCGTGGGTCGATCGCGGACCAACTCGCCCTCATTCCGCTATCGCTTCCTTCCCCAATGAACGCTCCGGCTCCGAAGCCGTCGGCACCGACACCGCACCTCGGGTCGGATCCGAGCGGTCTCGAATTCTTCAACGGGTTGGGCGGCTTCGACAGGAACGGCCGGGAATATGTCACCATCCTCAGCTCCGGAAGCAGCACTCCGGCGCCATGGATCAACGTGATCGCCAATCCCGGCTTCGGTTTCCAGGTTTCGGCGGATGGAAGCGGCTTTACGTGGGCCGAGAACAGTCGGGAAAACCAGCTCACGCCGTGGTCGAATGATCCGGTCTCCGACCCGACGGGAGAGGCGATCTATGTCCGCGATGAAGACACTCTCGAGCTGTGGAGCGCGACGGCTCAACCGATCCGCGACGGCGGCACCTATGTCGCGCGCCATGGTTTCGGCTACAGCCGCTTCGAGCACGAGGCGAACGGCGTCGCACTCGACCTGTTGCAGTACGTGCCGCTTGGCGATCCAATTAAAATCTCGCGCCTCACACTTCGCAATGTTTCCGGACGGGCGCGCCGACTATCGGTCACAGCGTTCACCGAGTGGGTGCTTGGCACATCCCGCGGTGCGTCGGGACCTTTCGTGGTCACGGAGCTAGACGCGGCCACCAGCGCAATGCTGGTCCGCAATCCATGGAGCGTGGACCTGTCCACCCGCGTCGCCTTTGCCGACCTCTGCGGCGAGCAGAGCGCCTGGACCGCCGACCGCACTGAGTTTCTTGGCCGCAAGGGTGGACCTGCGTGGCCAGCCGCGCTCAGAAGCCGGATCCCTCTGTCCGGGAGCATCGGCGCCGGGCTCGACCCGTGCACGGCGCTGCAGACGACTTTCGAACTCGGTGCAGGTGAGACAATCGAAATCGTCTCGTTTATTGGACAATGTGGATCGACCGAGGACGCGCGAGCCCTGATTGCCCGCTATCGCGCCGCCGATCTCGACGTCACCCTGAAGGAGGTAACCGACCACTGGGAAGACCTGCTCGGCGCAGTGCAGGTCAAGACGCCCGACCGCGCGATGGACATCATGTTGAACGGTTGGCTGCTTTATCAGACGCTCGCCTGCCGCATATGGGCGCGCTCGGCCTTCTATCAGGCGAGCGGCGCTTACGGTTTCCGCGATCAACTTCAGGACGGAATGGCGCTGACAGCCTTGCGGCCGGAAGAGACTAGGCGACACCTGTTGCGGGCCGCCTCACGGCAGTTCATCGAAGGTGACGTGCAGCACTGGTGGCTGCCACAGTCCGGGCGGGGCGTGCGAACGCGGATTTCGGACGACCGGGTCTGGCTCGCCTTCGCGACTGCCACCTACATCGCTACCGCCGGTGATCCTGCCGTACTCGACGAAATCGTGCCATTCCTCGAAGGGCAGGCGCTGCATCCTGAGGAGCATGACGCCTTTTTCCAGCCGATGCCTGCCGACACCTCCGCGACGCTATTCGAGCATTGTGCGCGCGGTCTCGACCAATGCATGCACCTCACCGGAGAGCATGCGTTGCCGCTGATGGGCGCCGGCGACTGGAACGACGGCATGAACCGCGTCGGCGAGGGCGGTAAGGGCGAGAGCGTCTGGCTCGGCTGGCTGCTGATCCGCACCATCGCGATGTTTGCGCCGCTGGCGGACGATCGCGACCCGGAACGGGCTCGCCGTTGGCGTGCCCATGCCGAACTGGTGCGAGCCGCATTGGAGCGCGAGGCCTGGGACGGCGAGTGGTATCGCCGCGCCACCTTCGACGACGGCACCTGGCTAGGTGCAAGGAAGAACCAGGAGTGCAGGATCGACTCCATCGCCCAGTCCTGGGCGGTGCTGTCCGGCTCCGCCGATCCGGCGCGCGCCCGAACGGCAATGGCCTCCATGGACAAGCGGCTCATCCGTCGCGACGAAGGGTTGGCCCTGTTGTTTACGCCACCGTTCAACAAGACGCGCCGCGACCCCGGCTACATCAAGGGCTACCCGCCTGGCCTGCGCGAAAACGGTGGGCAGTACAGCCATGCCGCCATGTGGGCGATTCTGGCATTCGCAGAGATAAGAGCGGCGGACAAGGCGGCCGAACTGTTCGCCCTCGTCAATCCCATCAACCATGCACGCACGCCCGAAGAGGTAGAACGCTACAAGGTGGAGCCGTATGTCGTTGCCGCCGACGTCTACTCAGTAGCGCCCCATTCCGGGCGCGGCGGCTGGACTTGGTACACCGGGTCGGCAGGATGGATGTACCGGGCAGGCGTCGAGGGCATCCTGGGCATACGCCGCGAGGGTGCCTTTCTCGTCGTCGACCCCCGCATTCCGCGAAGCTGGCCGGGGTTTGAGGCAACTGTGCGACTGGCAGCAACCTCATATGAAATAGGAGTGCACTCGTCGCGAGACGAGCCGGACGGCATTTCTGAGGTCATCCTAGATGGATCGCGGATCGAATGCGTGAACAACAGGGTCTGCGTTCCCCTCGACGGCGGCAATCACCGCCTGTCTCTGAAACTAGCATAGGCATCCGGGGGGCCAGCTACGCCACAATCCGTGAGCCGCGCGTCCGCCGGAGCAAGTTGGCCGCGCGACCGAAGCTGGACCCGCTTCTTCCTGCTCGCGGGTCTTCAGGCTGGATCGTTCTTCGCGCTTGCCAGCGCGCGCACGAAGCGCATCAGGAACGCGCTTCCTGAACCAGTGGATACCTGGTCAGTCGTGAAAAAGTCTGAAACGCCCCATTGGCGTGGGCTCTCCGGCGATTTGAAGTATTCGTTTTCGCAAGGTTCTTTGGCATTCGGTCGAAGAAGCTTGTGATTTTGTCGGCCGGATTGGTTTGGGATTCCCAGCTTTTGCGGAGTGTGATGCAGTGGACAGGTCGAGATCCTGGAGCCCGTGATGCGTCCAAAGCCGCCGTCCAAAACCAGCAACGAGGACCGGTTCCGGTCGCGCCTGGACGCCATGCTGGATGATCGGCACGAGCGGGCCCGGCTGATTGACTGGGATCGTTTCGACGCCGCCTTTGGTGGCCTGTACGTGGACAAGACCGGTCGGCCGGGCTTGCCGACACGGCTGATGGCTAGCTTGCATCTGCTCCAGCATGCCAAGGGTCTGTCGGACGATGCGGTGTGCGCCCAATGGCTGGAGAACCCCTACTTCCAGTCGTTCTGTGGCGAGACCCATTTCCAGCACGGGCTGCCGCTGGACCGCTCGTCAATGACGCGCTGGCGGGCCCGGATCGGCCAAGACAAGCTCGAGGTGCTGTACTAGCCGAGACGCTGGCGGCCGCTCTGAGGACTAAGGCAGTGGGCAGTGGCATGTTCGAACGCATCACCATCGATACCACCGCCCAGACCAAGGCTGTGGCGCACCAACCGACAGCGGCCTGCTGCTGGGCGCGGTGCAATGGCTGAACCGCTTCGCCGGGCAGCACCGCCTGGTGCTGCGCCAATCCTTCGTGCGCCTCGCGGTCCGCTCCCGGCGCGAGCTCTCGCGTCTGATCCACACCAGCGGCCACAAGCAGGCGTTGCATGAGATGCGCCGCATGCGCAACTAAGTGGGCTCCTGACATGGCTGAAGCTTCTTTGTGCCCTGATCCCGGCCGCGATCTTGGCCGCCTCGCAGCGCACATCGATAACCATCACCCGTTATGCCCTCTCCTAAACTCTCAAATCGCCAAAATCGGCTTCTTCACGACCGACTACCTGGTCTTTGGATGCTTCCAAGGACGTGCCATCTGAAGGACCGTGTGTACCGACCGGGCAGCACTAAGTCATTGATTGCAGCAAAGGTTCTGAGCACCCAGCGAAGTCCGTGCCGCTGGCGGAGGGGATGGGCCTGACGTCGAACCTTCTCCACCCCAAGTAGTTGTTTTCCATTTCACCGGGTCGCGCGGATCCTCCAGCAGTTCGGCTGTGTTGAGACGACCCGGAGGATAAGGTCATGGCTAAGAAAGGCCAATGCGTGGCAGCCAAGGACCTCAGCCAAGCTGTGCGCGCCCTTCAGCCAGAGGCTGGCCTGAAGACGCGCCGGATGCCGCTTTCGGACACATGCATCAGGTCTGCCTGGCCGGATCGTTTGCCTCAGCGCGTGAGGAGCCATTCTCATGCCGGAAGAACCAGGCCTTGGCGGTCTCCGTGGCCACGATGTAACCGCCGACGATAGCTACCACTGCGGCCAGTTCCGTGGCCGACAGCGGCACGAAGCCGAAGAGCGCACTGACTCCGCCCAGGAACGGGATCGCGAAGGTGGCAGCCGCGACAGCAAGGGTCGACCAAAGCAGCAATCGGCTTGGACTGCTGCGGAAGGCCGGCTTGCGGGTGCGCAGGACCAGAACCACCGCCAGCTCGGTCAAGAGCGAGATCATGAACCACGAGGTCTGGAATACCGCCGGGCTCGCGTGGAAGATGTAGAACAGCACGCCGAAGGTCAGCATGTCGAAGACCGAGCTTATCAGGCCGAAGACAATCATGAATCGCTGAATGTCCTTGACGCTCCAGCGCTGCGGGCCGGACACTCGCTCGGGGTCCACAGTATCGCTGGCGATAGCCAGGGAGGGTAGGTCCGAGAGGAAGTTGTTGAGCAGGATCTGCTTGGCCGCCAGCGGCAGGAACGGCAAAAGCGGCGTGGCCAGCGCCATGCTGATCATGTTGCCGAAGTTGGCGCTGGTGGTGATCGAGATATATTTCAGCGTGTTGGCAAAGGTTCGCCTGCCGTCCTCGACACCCTGACGCAGCACGTCCAGATCGCGGCTGAGCAGGATGATGTCAGCGCTCTCGCGGGCAACGTCCACGGCTTCGGCGACCGAGATGCCGACATCCGCGGCATGCAGCGCGGGTGCATCGTTGATCCCGTCGCCCAGATAGCCGACCGAATGGCCACTCCTCTGCAGGGCGCGGACGATCCGTTCCTTCTGCTGCGGGTCGATCTCGACGAAGAGGTCGGTTCGCGGCGCGAGGTGCCACAGCGCCTCGTCCTTCATCCTGGATAGTTCCTCACCGGTCAGCATCGACGCGGCGTTCAGTCCGACCGCCTCGGCCATGTGTGCGGTGACATGGCGGTTGTCGCCGCTGATCACCTTGATGGCGATGCCGAGCCGGGCGAGACTACCGATCGTCTCCTGCGCTTCGGGCTTCGGCGGATCGAGGAATACAAGGAAGCCTCGAAACACCATGTCCCGCTCGTCGTCGTGGTCATAGTCGGGCTTGGCGGCAACTCGGCGTGTGGCGAGCGCGAGGACGCGGAAACCCTCTTGGCCCTTTCCCTTGAACACCGTGTCAAGGTTCTCGCGCGCAGCCTGGTCCAGCGGCACTTGGGCGCCATAGCGCTCGAATGCCGTGCAACTGTCCAGAACGGTTGAGAACGCACCCTTGGTGACGATCAGGTGATTCCCGGGGTCGGCGCTGTCGGCCACCACGATGGTCATCCGCCGACGCAGGAAATCGTAAGGAATTTCGTCGATCTTGGTCAGCCCCGGGGTCGTCGTCAGCCCGGCCGATGTGCCGGCAGCGATGATGGCGGCATCGAGCGGGTTCCCGATCCCTGTCTCGAGCGCGGAATTGACATAGGCGAGCCATTGAACCTCGTCTGACGGCCGGGCTTCCGCGTCCAGCGCCTCGTTCAGCACAATGGTGCCCTCGGTCAGCGTGCCGGTTTTGTCGGTGCACAGCACGGTCATGCTGCCGAGGTTCTCAATGGCATCCAGCCGCCGCACGATCACCCCGCGCCTGCTCATGGCGCGTGCGCCGGCGGAGAGTGTCACGCTGATGATCGCAGGCAGGAGTTCGGGCGACAGGCCCACCGCCAGAGCCACGGCGAACAGCAGCGACTCGATCACCGGGCGGTCGAGCAGCAGGTTCACCGTCAGCACGAACAGGACGATCACTACCATGACCCGGACCAGCAGATAGCCGAACTGGCGCACCCCGCGGGCAAAGTCGGTTTCGGGCTGGCGCGCCCTCAGCCGCGCGGCGATGGCGCCGAATTCCGTTCGCCGCCCGGTCCGAACCACCATCACCTTCGCCGTGCCGCTGCGCACCGACGCGCCGAGGAACACAATGTTCGTCCGTTCGGCAAGTGGGGCATCGGGCGCGACGATGCCGGAGCGCTTTTCGACCGGAAAGGACTCGCCTGTCATGCTGGCCTCGGAGACGAGGAAATCTTGCGCCTCGAGGATGATCCCATCGGCTGGGATCAGGTTTCCCGCAGACAGAAGGATCACATCGCCGGGCACGAGCTGCACTACCGGCAGTACCTGCTCCGCCCCGTCGCGCAGGACGCGGGCCGTCAGAGCGAGGCGCTTCTTCAGTTCCTCGACCGCCGTCGAGGCCCTGTATTCCTGATAGAAACTGAGAAGGGAACTGCCCAGCACAATCGCAAGGATGATCCCCGCATCCACCCATTGTTGAAGCCCAAGGGAAATGGCCGCCGCAAAGGCCAGGATCAGGACCAGCGGGCTTTCGAACTGGCGCAGCAGAAGCCGCAGCGCGCTCAGGCGGGGCGCATCCTCGACGCTGTTGAGGCCAACGGTTGCAAGCTGCGAAGCCGCCCGTTCCGACGTGAGACCGCCTGGTTCTACACCCAGAGATGCCGCCAGGGCGGTGGGGTCCTCGTTCCAGTAGCTGACCTCACGCGCCGCATCTGCCATGGGCTGCCTCCAGCATCCGGGATGGACCGTTCCAGGGCGGAGACCCGATCACACCACGGTTCCAAACAGCGCCCCGATCCCAGCGGTCAGCGCCATGGCTAGCGCACCCCAGAAGGTCACGCGCAGCGTCGCCTTCATCACATTCGCGCCGCCAGCCCAGGCGCCGATCGCGCCGAGCAGGGCCAGAAACAAACAGTGATGCGACCGAGACATCCACGACCAGCGCCTCGCGCGGCATGAAGAGCACCATCGCCAACGGCATTGCAGCCCCAACGGCGAAGGTCGCGGCCGAGGTCAACGCCGCCTGTATCGGGCGCGCCGTCGTCACTTCGGAGATCCCGAGTTCATCGCGTGCATGTGCCCCGAGCGCATCCTTCGCCATCAGCTGATCGGCTACCTGATGCGCCAGATCGGGCGTGACGCCGCGGTCGATGTAGATCCGCGCCAGTTCCTCTCGCTCGAACTCGGGCTGGGTGGCAAGCTCTGCCCGTTCGCGGGTAAGGTCGGCCTGTTCGGTGTCGGACTGCGAGCTGACAGAGACATACTCGCCGGCTGCCATGGACATCGCGCCAGCCACGAGCCCGGCAACGCCGGCCACCAGCACCTCTGATGTCGCGGCCGACGCCGCCGTAACGCCGACGATCAGACTTGCGGTTGAGACGATGCCATCATTCGCGCCTAGCACGGCTGCCCGCAGCCAGCCGATACGTGAGACGAGATGGGATTCGGGATGCGTATGAAGGCGCGACATGGCAGATCCCGTAGATTACTTTTATTTTCTACGTCTCGAGCTTCTACTTTGACAGTTATTAAGAACAGCGGCGCTGGAGAGGAGAAGGCGATCGCCCGACCCGATCCATCGGCCGGGAATGAACGCCTAGCTAGAGCAACTTCTGACATATCCTACGATTAAGTATTGCAAGCGCCTTGATCTGGATCAACACGCATCAGGATCAGGGCGTGATTTTATGTCCAATGCAGCCAAGTGCCATTGAAACACGTGGTATACTTGCGGATCTGATCAAGCAATTCGGCGATAGCAACTTCTGGAGGAGTTGCGACCGACGCTGACACACAACCTAGGTTTGGGAGGGAGAAAGCATGGCTATCTCGGGTCTCGAAGGGGCGCCGAAGGCCGATAGCAGGGCATCCGGCAAGCTCGGATTGGTCGCGCTTGTCGCCCTCGTCGTGGGTTCAATGATTGGTGGCGGCGTTTTCAGCCTGCCGCAGAACATGGCAAAGGGTGCATCGCCGGGTGCCGTCCTCATCGGCTGGCTGATCACCGGCACTGGCATGCTGGCGCTGGCCTTTGTCTATCAGGGTCTGTCGACCCGAAAGCCCGCGCTCGACGCCGGTCCATATGCTTATGCTCGGGCCGGCTTTGGCGATTTCGTCGGCTTCAACAGCGCTTGGGGATACTGGCTCAGCGCCTGGCTCGGCAACGTTTCGTATGTCGTGCTGATCTTCGGCGCCCTGAGCTATTTTTATCCGGCCTTCGGCGCTGAGGGGAACACAGTGCAGGCGATCATCGGCGCCTCAGTCGTTCTGTGGATCACCCATGCGCTTATCCTTATGGGTATCCGGCAGGCCGCCATCATCAATGTCGTCACCACCATCGCGAAACTGCTACCTATCCTGCTGTTCATCCTGCTGGTGGCGTTGGCGTTCAACCCGCCGAAGATCAGCATTGATTTCTGGGGGACGCAGACACCCGACC